>TARA_R110001583_G_scaffold77623_4_pt1 | contig 38658 bp, 33 predicted proteins | sample TARA_R110001583 | Tara Oceans TARA_R110001583 (sample SAMEA4398432) | marine metagenome | biome: Polar Biome; feature: [MES] marine water layer (ENVO:01000295) within the mesopelagic zone...; material: water (ENVO:00002006), including particulate matter (ENVO:01000060) such as...... | reverse complement strand
AAATAATGAAATTACGGTTTCTCCTATCACTATTACTGAAAAACGACTCAATACATTTTATACAATTAAAAACCTGTCCATAAACATGTTACATTTTGGTATTAGTAGTTTTAAGGCACAAAAAAACCGAAAGTTCTAACTTTCGGTTTTTTTATAAATAGTGTTGGTATGTATTTAGTTAAATCTATAACCTAAACCAATGTTCAAGAAATGTATCTTTGCAGTAGCATCAGCACTTCCAGTGTAAGTATTAGTTAATTGTAAAGTATATTTAGCATCTATAAATAAATTATCACTAAAATCATATGCAACTCCAGCTCCTAAACCAATACTAAAATTAGTAAAATCATCTATTTGCTCCTCTAAAATATAAGTGATTTGAGGACCCGCTAAAATATTGAAGTTTTCTCCAATGTTGAATTTTGCCATAATTGGTAATTGTAAAATACTTGTTTCGTCAACAGAAGTATACAATAATTCTGGAGCTAAATCAATTGTCTCAGATAGTTCAAATTCAGCAAACAAACCAACAGCAAAACCTGACTCAGAATTAGTCATAGACAATCCATCAGCTTCTACTTTTGAATTTGCGCTAACAAATCCTGCTTTTGCTCCAAACATAGTTTGAGCATTTAAACTAAATATTGCTGCAAATGCAACAAATACAGTCAAAATTAAATTTTTCATAATAATAGTATTTTTGATTAATAGAAATAAAGATACGAAATAAAAATATAAAAACTCATAATTAGCTAATTATCAAGCTTATAAGTGTTTTATTGAAATTAATTATTTTTGAAATTATTTCCTATATTTAAATTTAAGAATCAAATTCATTTATTATTATATTTACAACATGAAATGGAATAACACTTTACAAGATTATCAGTTTTATTTAAAAATAGAAAAGGGGTTATCCAAAAACACTATAGACAGCTATTCACGTGATGTAAAAAAATTGATTTTTTATTTAGAAGAAAATGAAATCACAGTTTCAGCAATTTCTATCACAGAAGAAACTATTCAACAGTTTATATATTCAATTTCCAAACAACTAAATGCACGTTCACAAGCGCGGTTAATTTCAGGAATTAGAAACTTTTTTGACTATTTAATTTTTGAAGAGTATAGAAAAGAGAATCCAACAGATTTAATTGAAGCACCTAAAATTGGACGGAAATTACCTGATACTTTGGCTATTGAAGAAATTGATATCTTACTAAATTCAATAGATTTAAGTACGCCACAAGGAGAGCGCAACAGAACTATTTTAGAAACCTTATACAGTTGTGGATTGCGAGTTTCGGAATTAACAACGCTACAACTCTCTGATTTGTTTTTTGATGAAGGTTTTATTCGTGTAATTGGAAAAGGAAATAAACAACGCTTTGTGCCAATTAACACACAAACGCAAAAATATATTAAATTTTATATTCAAACGATACGGACTCATATTGAAGTAAAAAAAGGATTTGAGGATACTGTGTTTTTAAACAGAAGAGGAAAAAATCTTAGTCGTGTAATGATTTTTACTATTATTAAAGATTTAGCAATTAAAGCTGGTATTAAAAAGAAAATAAGTCCGCATACCTTTCGACATTCATTTGCAACTCATTTGTTAGAACGAGGTGCAGATTTACGTGCTATTCAACAAATGTTAGGTCATGAAAGCATTACTACAACTGAAATTTATATGCATTTAGATAAAAGTTTTTTAAAAGAAGTTGTGAACACTTTCCACCCAAGGAAATAGTGTAAAAAGTAAACAGTCTCAGTATACAGTTATATTTAGCAACTGTATACTGAGACTGAAAACTAAATTTTATTTAGCAATATTTACCACTCTGGTTTCTCTAATAACAGTTACACGTACTTGACCTGGATATGTCATATCGTTTTGAATTTTTTGAGAAATACTAAATGAAAGTTCACCAGCTTTAGCATCACTCACTTTTTCACTTTCTACAATAACACGTAGTTCTCTACCAGCTTGTATAGCATATGCTTTTTGAACACCTGTAAACCCGAATGCAATATCTTCTAAATCTTTTAAACGTTGTATATATGAGTCTAAAACCTGACGACGAGCACCTGGTCTTGCGCCAGAAATAGCATCACAAACTTGTACAATTGGAGCAATTAAAGTGGTCATCTCAATTTCATCATGATGCGCACCAATAGCATTACAAATTTCAGGACTTTCATTATATTTTTGTGCCCACTCCATTCCTAAAAGTGCATGTGGTAAATCACTTTCTGATTCTGGTACTTTTCCAATATCATGTAATAATCCAGCTCTTTTAGCAAGTTTAGCATTTAAACCTAATTCTGCAGCCATTAAGCCACAAAGGTTTGCTACTTCACGTGAGTGCTGTAATAAGTTTTGACCATAAGAAGAACGGTATTTCATTCTTCCAATAGTTTTTATCAATTCAGGATGTAATCCATGAATACCTAATTCTATAACTGTACGTTTACCAACTTCAATAATTTCTTGTTGCAATTGCTTTTCAGTTTTTTTTACAACTTCTTCAATACGTGCTGGATGTATACGCCCATCAGTAACTAATTTATGTAAAGCTAAACGAGCAATTTCTCTTCTTACTGGATCAAAACAAGATAAAATAATTGCTTCAGGAGTATCATCAACAATAATTTCCACACCAGTTTCAGCTTCCAAGGCTCTAATATTTCGTCCTTCTCTACCAATTATTCTTCCTTTTACATCATCTGATTCTATATTGAATACTGAAACACAGTTTTCAACAGTTTGTTCAACACCAACTCTTTGAATGGTATTTAAAATTACTTTGCGAGCTTCTTGTTGTGCAGTTAATTTTGCTTCTTCAATGGAATCTTGAATAAACGCCATTGCATCAGATTTAGCGGCATCTTTTAATGAGGTTACCAACTCTTTTTTAGCATCATCTGCTGAAAGCCCTGAAATTACTTCGAGGTTTTCAATTTGTTTTCTGTGTAATTTATCAACTTCATCATTTCTACGTTCAAAGTAGGTAACTTTTTTATTGTAATCTTCAATTTTAGAAGTAATCTCGTTGTTAATTTTCTTGTTTTTATCCAATTCTTGAGATACTTGTGATTCCTTGTCGCGAATGCGTTTTTCGGCATCTGCAATTTTTTTATCACGCGTAATTATTACTTTTTCATGTTCAGACTTTAATTCAATAAATTTCTCTTTTGCCTGTAAAATTTTATCTTTTTTAAGAATATCTGCTTCAACTCTTGCTTCTTTTAAAAGTAAGGTTGCTTCCTTCTTCGTATTTCTTAAAATTTTTGTTGCTTTTGTTTTTTCTAAAAATTTTGCAATAACATAACCTATCGCCAATCCTATCACTATACCAATTATAATTGGCACTATATATTCTACCATAATTCAAATTTATATATAAAAAAACCTACATTAGAAAGTTTTGAAAACTCCTTTAAAACAAGATTAAGGCTAACTAATTGGTCAAGGATCCGTTCTAAGACGGCTTGCTTTTGCAATTAAGACTCACCCTTCATAAAGGTATAATGTTGAGTTTAACAAACAATAACTAATGTAGGCAGTATTATTATTATTTTATTTTTAAGAACTTATTTTTTTAAATGTTCATCAATTAAAACATTTAATTTATTCATTTTTTCTGTTGCTTTCACTAAATCTTCATCATTATTAATGGCATTAATTTCAATTAATGATGCAAATTGTAAAGCACACATTGCTAAAACATCTTGTTTATCACTAACTGCATAATTCTTTTCAAATTTGGTAACTAATTCATTAATCCTATTTGCTGCTTTTCGCATTCCTTCTTCTTCATTTTCATTCTTTATCCTCATAGGATATACTCTCCCTGCAATTGTTACTTTTATTTTTAAAGATTCCGCCATTTTAAAGATCTTATTCGCTTAATTGATTAATACAAATGTCAACTTCACGAATTAAAGCATTTATTTTTAATTTTGTTTCTCTTCTATCTTCCTTACTGCCTCCTATAGTTTTTGCAATTTTTAATGTTTGATGTTTCTCTTCAATAGCATTAAACAATTGCTTTTCTTTAGCTACTTGATGTTCTAAAACTGCTATTTTATTGTAAAGTAACTCATTTTCTTCTTTCAAAAAATTATAATTTTCTAAAAGTGTTTTAAGTTTTTCTTCAACTAAATTAACAACTTCTGTTAGATCACTCATATATACTTCAAGAATATAAACTATATGTTACAAAGTTAGTGTTAGTAAAGGAATATTACAACTGTTTTTTTTCATTTTAATAAAAACTTATACATTTTTAATATAAAATGTGTAAAAAATTAAATTATATAACTCATAATATTTAGTATTTTAGCACTAAAACAATCTTTGTGAGAAAGTTATTTTACATATATATACTACTTTGTAATTTTATAGTGTTTGGTCAGGGAGATGCTACATTAAACAATACATTTCCAAGCAATTACTTTGACAATCCATTAGACATTCCATTAATTTTAGCAGGAACTTTTGGTGAATTAAGAACCAATCATTTTCATGCTGGATTAGACCTTAAAACTAAACAAAGAAAAGGTTTAAAAGTATACGCAGCAGCTGGCGGCTATGTTTCACGAATTAAAATTTCACATTGGGGCTATGGAAAAGCTATTTATATTACACATCCAAATGGTTATACAACAGTTTATGCACATTTAAAAAAGTTTAATGACCGTATTGAAACTTATATTAAAAAGAGACAATACAAAAAAGAAAGTTTTGAAATTCAAGTGTTTCCTTCTTCAGAAGAATTACCAATTTCCAAAAACGAAATTATTGCTTTAAGCGGTAGTACTGGTGGTTTTGTTGGTCCGCATTTACACTTTGAAATAAGAGACACCAAAACAGAAAAGCCTATTAATCCAATGCTTTTTGGGATACACATAAAAGACACAAAAAAGCCTGTAATTAATACATTAATTGGCTATTCATTAAATAACAACTCTCATATTAATGGCATTGATAAAACATCGCAACTTTCATTAATAAAATTGAAAAACGGAACCTTACTTGCTCATAAAATTAAAGCTTTTGGTACAATTGGGTTTGGAATTAATGCATATGATCAAATGGATGGGGCTTATAATAAAAATGGACTGTACAATTTAAAAATGTTAGTAAATGGCAAGAAAGTTCATGAATTTGAAGCTTCGTCTTTTTCTTTTTCAGAAGGTAAATACATTAATTTATTAATTGATTATGAACGTTATAAGAACTTAAAACAACACATTCAAAAATGTTTTATTGAACCGTCAAACAAATTAAGCTTATATTCCAAATCCGTAAATAAAGGGTATATTACAATTGAAGACGGATTAACGTATACTGTAGAAATTATTGCGAAAGATTTTAAAGGAAATACTCAAAAAATAACGATTCCTATTGTTGGAAAAAAGGATTCTATTGTAGTTCATACCACTCCTAAAGTAACCGCTTATAAAATCAATCGCACACAATTTAATAAATTTACTAAAAATGGAATAACCGTAGCATTCCCTAAATATACCTTTTATAAAGATTTATATCTTGATTTTGATGTAGAAGACTCAATTGTAAAAGTGCACACTCCTACTGTTCCACTCAATAAAAACTATACACTTACTTTTAATGTTTCTAACTATTCCAAAGAAGAAAAGAAACAATTATATATTGCTTCAATTAACAAAAAAGGAAAAACAACGTATGAAACAACGGTTAAAAAAGATTCAACATTTTATACATCCATTAAAAAATTAGGGGAATTCACATTAATATCTGATACTATAAATCCAAAAGTGAAATTGCACAATTTTAAAAATGAACAATGGTTAACACATTATAAAAATTTAGAAATTAAAATTTCAGATACTGAATCTGGAATAAAATCTTACCGAGGTGAAATTGATGGTAAATGGATTCTTTTAGAATACAACGTAAAAAGAGGGATACTAACTTATAATTTTAATGATAAAGCGTTTACGCTTGCAAAACACAAGCTAAAAGTTACTGTTACAGATAACGTTGGAAACACAAACACAATTAACACCTCTTTTTTTAGAAAAAAATAATTACACATGTTGAAAAAAGTAACCCTCATTTTACTCTTATTAGTTTCATCTATTTGTACAGCACAAAATTCAGTTATTAAAGGAATTATAAAAAACACCAATAATGAACCTATTGAAGGTGTTTCAATAGCATACCTTAACAATGGAACTACTTCAAACAAAAATGGGGAATATAAACTCAATGTACCTGGAGGAATTAAAATTAAAGTCGTTTTTAGGCATATTTCATATGCTACATTCACAGAAACTGTAACAATACCTAAAAATAAAACCTACCGATTTTCACCTAAATTAGCATTTAAAGTTGAAAAAATTGATGAAGTAATTGTACAAAACACTAAAAAAGAAGCGCAAGGTTTTATAAAAATAAATGCCGCCGATGTTGCAAAAATACCCGGTGCTAATAACGGTATTGAAAATATATTAATGACGTTAGCTGGCGTAAACAACAACAATGAACTAAGTACACAATACAATGTAAGAGGGGGGAATTTTGACGAAAACTTAGTGTATGTAAATGGTATTGAGGTGTATCGACCATTTTTAGTACGCTCGGGACAACAGGAAGGTTTAAGTTTTGTAAATTCTTCAATGGCGCAAAATATTAAATTTTCGGCAGGTGGATTTCAAGCCAAATACGGCGATAAACTTTCATCGGTTTTAGATATTACCTATAGAACTCCAACTGAATTGGCAACTACAATTAGTGCTAGTTTATTAGGTGGAAGTGCTACTGTTGAAGGGACACTTTTAAAAAATAAACTAAGTGCCATAGTAGGCGTTCGTTATAGAGATAATAGTTTGTTTATAAATAGTAAAGACATTCAGACAACTTATAATCCTAGTTTTATAGATGCTCAAACATTTTTATCTTATACGGTAAATCCAAAATTAAAAATTGATTTTTTAGGAACTTTTTCTATTAATAATTATAACTACACTCCTGAAACCAGAAGAACTAAATTTGGAACTATTTCAAATCCGTTAGAATTAACTGTTTTTTATGAAGGACAAGAAAAAGATAAATTTAAAACTCTTTTTGGCGCTTTAAAAGGGAGTTATACTGTAAATGAAAATTTAAATTTAAGCTTAACAACATCAACGTATCAAACTGTTGAAGAAGAATATTATGATATTTTAGCGAGTTATAATTTAGGCGAAATAAATAGTGATTTTGGGTCAGAGAACTTTGGTAATGTTGGCTTATCAGAAGGTATTGGATCACAATTAAGTCATGCTAGAAACAATATTGATGCATTTATAAGTACTATTGAAATAAAAGCTTCTTATAAAAAAGACGATCATCAATTAGATTTTGGCGTTAAATATCAAAAAGAAGACATTAAAGATCGTTTAAAAGAATGGGAAATGATAGATTCTGTTGGTTTTAGTGTGCGTCCACCTCTTTTAACAACTAATAACCAACCTTATCAGCCTTTTAAAGGTGAACTAATTCCTTATCAAAATATAAATGCTCAAAATAATGTAACAATTGACCGTTTGGTTTGGTTTGCTCAATACAGTAAAAATGAATTGTGGAACAATCACAAAGTTTGGTATAATTTAGGAGTTCGATCACACAACTGGAAAGTGTATGGAGCTGATTTACAAACTACAAATAAAATCATTTATAGCGTTAGAGGTCAGTTTGCAATAAAACCTGATTGGGAAAAAGACATGTTATTCAGAATTTCAGGAGGTATGTACAACCAACCACCGTTTTATAAGGAATTAAGAAATGCTGAAGGAACTGTATTACCTACTGTTGAAGCACAAGAGTCAATTCATGCAGTGTTAGGAAACGATTATAGTTTTAAATTATGGAATCGTCCATTTAAATTGGTTTCAGAAGTATATTATAAAAACTTAACCAATGTAAATACGTATACAGTTGATAATGTTAAAATAAGATATGCTGCAACTAATAATGCAAAAGCATATGCTATGGGAGTTGATGTACGTTTAAATGGAGAATTTGTACCAGGTACTGAAAGTTGGGTAAGCATTGGTTTTTTAAAAACAGCTGAAAATAGTGCTAATAAAGGTTATATTTCGCGACCAACAGATCAACGGTTTAAATTTGGGATGTTATTTCAAGATTATGTTCCAAATATTCCAAATATTAAAATGTATTTAAATTTAGTATTTAATACTGGTGTTCCGGGAGGTTCACCCTCTTATACCGATCCTTATGAATATCAAAATAGATTAAATGCGTACAAAAGAGCCGATATTGGTATTTCATATGTTTTTACTGATGCTAAAAATCAATATAAAAGTGGTTGGAAAAAGAACCTTAAAGAATTCTCCTTAGGTTTTGAAATATTTAATATGTTTGATGTACAAAATGCCATTACAAACACCTGGGTGCGTGACGTTTATTCTAAACAGTTTTATGGCATACCAGACTTTATGACACAACGTGTTTTTAATATAAAAATGGATTTGAAGTTTTAAATTTAAAACGAACTTGTATTTAATATAAAAGCAATGATTTTACAATCGTTTCTTCTTTCAAATAAAGAATCTAATCCATTAATTTTCAATATTTTAAAATAGACATTTATAATTAACTCCGACTCTTCTTTTATTACAACTTAAAGTAAAAATAAGATTGAAACAATTATTTTTTAGAAAATTTAGAGATCCATTCATCATTATAAGTACCATCATTTTCAGTAACCTTAACGGTAAGAATATTATTATTCAATAATGCCTTTCCTTGAAAAACGAATTCACCATTTGGAATTGTTTCCGATTCACCATCTCCATAATCATAATAAAACTCTACTATTGTTAGTATATTTTCTTCTTCTTCAAAAGCCCATTTACCTTCTGAACGATAATGTTCGGTCTCATAAATGCCAACCGCAACACAATTTGATTGACTAGCTTCATAATCTATATCGCTAGATTCATAATCTTCTTCTAAAAGATATGTCCCATCTCCATTGAATATTAAATCTAAAGAAATAATTTTGTCACAATATTCGTATACTATTTGGGCTTGAGTTGTAGTGCAATAAAAGTAGTCGTCTTCACAATCATTTTCCCCAACATTATTGATACCATTAGATACACCATTTTCTATATATTCTTGAGATAAAAACTTCCAAGTACCAATAAGATCACTATATCCACCCCAATTTTCAATTTCAACACAAACCTCAACTGGTTCGCTAATCACTCCTACCTCATTGTAAACACAAACCACATAACAAAACCTACCGGGTTTAATGGCATCTAAAAAATTAACAATTATACTATTATGAGTTAAACTACTTTTACTAACTAAAAGTTGTTTAGTATTTCGTTTTACATTTTTAATACCACTACTTTTAGAACTTAAATTAGTAATGTCCCAATACCCATCAGCTAATTTACCATCAGTAGATTTAATTTGTAAATAAGCTCCAATAAAAGTATCTGAAGATTCTTTAAAGTTTATTGCAAAGCCCTTTTTTAGAAAGGCTGAAGTACTTGGGTTATCTAATTGAAAATTAATATCTCCATTTGTAGTGGGAGCTCCAGCCTTTTTTATTGCACCGTTAATTTTTAAATTATCTAATACTGTAGTCGCATTTAATACAGTTTCTTCTAATTGATTGATTATAGAATCATTATCACTTATAGCGGTTTTATCATCATCTTTAGAACAAGAAATAATTGTTATTAATACTAAAATAATTATAGTTAATCTTTTCATAATTGTTTTTTTTTGGTTAATAATTATTTAAAATATTATTATTAAAACGCTACTCCAAACCCTATATTAAATAGTAAACCTTGTGTTAACTCACTTGGAATTTCCTCTCTCTGTTGTTCTGAGCTACCATCCGGAAATCGAGCAACTACATCTACATAATCATTTAAAGAGGTAAACGAATACCCTATTTCTGGTCTGAAATAAAAACCGTTCCCTAATTTCGCTCCAATCTTAATATTCATTGATTTATTTGAAAGCGATGCATTAGCTGTACCAATTTGATTAAAGTCTTCATCTGATTCTATTTCACTTAATGTAAGTTCTGCATCCAAAATACCATAACTCAAATTTCCATAAAGTCCCTTCCCTTCTTTAAAAAAATAATAGTTTAGGCCTATTTGCAAATATGTTAATTTTGCTTTATCAGGCTCAATAAATTTATCTGCATTAATTGAGGAATATTCTATTGAAGCTGCTAATTTTTTCCCAAGTAACGGGGTGACATATTCAATATTTCCTCCAATTACATTTGGAAACCCTAATTTAAGTCCAATTCTAAAAGGTTTTTCTTGTGCATAAATGTTACTAGCCACTAATAACATTAGCAAATAAATTGTATATTTTTTTTTCATGATTAAAATTTTAGTTAGTATTATATTTGGCTCTCTTTGAAACTCTTATAGGTTTTCAAAAGATAATTTTTCAACTGACAAGGGTAAGAAAATTGTAATTATTTGGGGTAGCAATTATTTAGAGGGATAAATTCTCTTTCAAAGCAATTTTTATAGCAATTTGGTTAATTAAATACTTCTTATTAATATGCTCATTTTATAATTAGAACATCAAATTGTATTTCTCAAATATAGAAACTAATCTATTTGTTGTCAATACCTAATATTAGGTATTTTTACAAGATTACAGTATAATTACTATTAACTAACCAAATGAAAGAAGAAAATATTGCTGAAATTTTAAAGGTTTTGGAATCTGACAATAAGATTCTTAATCCAATGAACTACCTCGACGCAGAGCGTACGAGGTATCAAAACAATTTAAGCTGGGTAATTATTAAAACCGGACAGCAATTCTCCTCTATTCAAACATACTATCAACTTTTGATAAAGTAAATACCAAATTGTTGGTATATTTTTGTATTCTAATTTTACTATCTTGAACCCGTATTATTTTGATATTTCTTGAAATATTTCTATTTTTTTCTCATGAACAAATTTGTACTAATATATTTTTATCTCTTTGTTAATTGTTTAAGTTCCCAAACAATTAAACCCATAGACACTATGTATGTTAACTACATTGGGCAAGAACATGGCCTTTTGCAACTAAATGTAAAAGACATGGCACTGGATGAATTAGGGTATTTATGGGCTGGCACCGAAGATGGTTTACATCGATTTAATGGATACGAGTTCAAGACTTATTTACACAATCCGTTAGATAGTACTTCTATAAAAGATGACCATGTAAGAAGTTTGCATTTTACAAAAGACACGCTTTGGATTGCAACAAACTCGAATGGAATTTCAGGGTTTATTCCTTCAGAAAATCGTTTTTTTAGCCTTCTTAAAAATACTAACTTAGACTTAAACTTCAGTTATAAAATAATGCGTTTTGGCACTAATCATCTACTGTTTTCTGTTAAAAACAATTTAATTCTTTTTAACAGAAACACAAAAAACAGTAAAATAATTAAGTTACCAGAAACAGAGAAAGAAAGTTACATTTCAGCGATCCTAAATATTGAGAATGATAAATATTGGTTAGCGAACACTACTGGTATCTTAGAATTAAATAGCAACAATTTCAACCTTAAAAAAATAACTATTTTAGATGGCGAAAGTATCAATTGTTTCTATAAAAATGGCAATAGTATTTATATTGGAACCAAAAAAGGCTTGTTTATTTACAATACACTAAATCAACAAATTAGCCAAACACCGCTCACATTTTCAATTAATTGTTTTAATAAATTAGGAGAAAATCAATTTTTCATAGGCACAAACAAAGGCTTGTTTTTATACGATATTTTGGAAGAAAGTATCACTCCTTTTATTTTAAAAATGAAAGAAAATAAGCTGCAAGAAAAAATTGATATTAATCAAATTATTAGTGATAAAAAAGGGAACTTATGGATTGGCTCAGATGGTGAAGGATTGTTTCATTACAATTCTTTTCAAAAAAAGTTTAATACCATAAAGCTTTCATTAAAAGAATATCCATTAATGAATAATGTAAGTTCTTTTCAGTTTTTAAAAGGAAAAGATTCTACCTTATGGATTGGGACTAAGTATGGTATTGTAAAATATTTTCATAAAAAAAAGAGCTTTAAACTTTATGACATAAAAGGACACCCTTTAATATATGCTATTGCAAAAGATAAAAACAATACCATTTGGGCAGGAGGTTTTACAACGGGTTTATTGAAGTATAATGCTACTACTGATTCTTTCATAAAAACACCAAAAACAAAAAATAGTTTACCAGATAATGATATTGTAGATATTATACCAATTGACAACAACACACTTTGGGTGTCTACTTGGGCTGGAGGTATCCATAAATTTAATAGTATAAATGAACAGTTTGAAGAAGTATTTATTAACGGCAAAAGAATTAATAGAGCGCGAACTTCTTTAATAGACTCAAAAGGAAATATTTGGCTAGGAACTGATCAAGGTGTGTTTAAAATATCTAAATCTGGAAGTATACAAAACTATAATGTAGAAGGTTCTTTAGGTCAAAAGTTAAGCGGTAATAGGGTTTTTAATATAAACGAAGATTCTAATGGAAATATATGGATAGGCACTAATGTTGGATTGACAAAACTAGATGTTAAACAAAATAAAACCACACTTTTCTTTAAACAAAAAGGATTACCAAACGATTTTATATATGCCGTTTTAATAGCTAAAAACAATGATGTTTGGGTAAGTACAAATTTTGGGGTTTCTGTATTAAATGCCAAAACAAATATATTTAAAAACTTTACCACAAGCGATGGATTACAAAATAACGAATTCAACGGAAAAGCAGGCTATAAAGATGCATTTGAAAACTTTTACTTTGGAGGAATTTCTGGAATAAACATTTTTAAAGCTAATGATATTAAAGAAAATCCAAATATCCCTGATATTTACATAGAATCGGTTGATCTATTCAATACGCCGCTACAAAAAAACGAATTGTACAAGCATGCTTTAACGTTTAAAAGTGATGAAAACGTAATTACTTTTAACTTTTCAGCACTGAACTATTTAAATCTAGAAAAATGTAGTTATACTTATAAAATGGAAGGTTTCGATAGCAAGTGGCGACCTATAACAACCAATAGAAGCACTACATATACTAACTTAAATCCAGGTGAATACACCTTTAAAGTAAAAGCAAGTAATGATGTTGGTATATGGAATGATGTTCCTGATACAATGAATATTCTTATTATTCCACCTTGGTATCAAACAACACAGTTTAAATTCAGTTTTATCTTACTTTTTTTACTTAGTGGTATCTTATTTTATTTCTACAAAACTAATAGGCTTAAAAAAGACAAACTAAAATTAGAAAAGATAGTCACTCAAAGAACTCAAGAAGTCGTAGATAAAAATGAAGCCTTGAAATTAGCCTATAATGAATCTGAAAAACAGCAAGATAGCATTCGGTTTTTAATGAGAGAATTAACACATCGTGTAAAAAATAATCTTCAAATTATTTCAAGTTTATTAAATATTCAAGCTAATACTATAGAGAACTCACAAGCTGTTGATGCTTTAAAAATTGCTAAAAATAGAATTTTAGCAATTGCTCATATTGAACGTAAAATGACAACGGATAAAGAATCGATAAAAATTGACGAATTTATTAAGGAATTTTCTCAAAGCATCATAAAAGCCCTTTCAGATGAAGAGAAACTAAAATTCACAATTATATACGACTTAACTGATGCATATATTAAAAACGTCAACACAACTATGATAGGCTTAATATTGAATGAATTAATTACCAACACTACAAAATATGCCTTTGATGATTTTAAGCCAGAAAATGAATTAAGAATCAGTTGTAAAATACAAGCAACTTATTTAAAACTTACTATAAGTGATAACGGCAAAGGGTATTCTGTTGAAAAAGATGTACTCCCAAAATCTCTTGGAATTGAATTGGTAACTGAAATGGTGAAGCAATTAAATGCCACAATTGTCATAAATTCAACAAAAGGCACAAAAAACATTATTGAAATTCCAATTTAATTATTAACTTTCTCATTATTAGTTAATAATTTTCTAAATATGATTGAAATTTTACTTATTGAAGATGAATTTATAATTGCAAAAGATATTAAGGTTTTATTAGGTAAAAACAACTTTGCATCAGTAGACTATGCCAGAAATTATGATACTGCATTAGATTTATTTGTGAAAAATTCTTACGATTTAATTATATCTGACATTAACCTAAATGACAAAAAAGATGGTATTGAAATCATCACCGAATTTAGCAAAATAAAAAAAATTCCTGTAGTATATTTAACAGCATATTCTGATTTAGACATTGTTAGTAGGGCAGAAAAAACAACGCCATATGCCTATATATTAAAGCCTTACAACAACAATCAGCTTAAAGCGACAATAAATTTAGCTATTCTAAATTTTAATAATAACAATAGTGTTATTCCTCAAAACATAGAGAATACTCAAAAACTCAAGTTTTTGACAAATAGGGAAAAAGAAATTCTCGTTATCCTTGCAACTGGAAAAATCAGCAAAGAAATAGCACAAATACTTAATATTTCTACATACACTGTTGAACAACACAAAAAAAATATAAAGAAAAAATTAAGCCTTTCCACTTTAGGTGAACTGATAAATTTTACTCTATCGACAAGGTTATTGAAGTTATAAAGAAATTATTTGTTTGTTGACAAATACATAGATTCTGAATGGAATAGTAAAACTTATGGTGGTTTATTAGTATTTACATAACCTTAAATCATATAATCCCCTCTCTTAAATATTTAAGTATGAAATAAAATGATGCTATAAATTAAAATTACTTATTTAATAGGTATTCATTTTAAAAACCTGAGTTCGAAGTAAAAAATAATACAATTTAAACTTATAAATAACTATATAATAGTCTTTTATGATTTGTTGTCATTCCTGCGCAGGCAGGAATCTATTAAAATGTTTGGGTTTGGATTCCCGTTTTCACGGGAATGACATTAGATTTCAATAAAAAGATATTAACTAATTGATAATCAATAGCAATTATATCGAACTCACGTTAAAAAGTCTACACAGGACTCAAATATTACGTTCAAGAAAAGTAGTTGCTTTTTATTAAGAGCTTAAAAAATAAAAACTTGATAGTCCTTCCACTATCAGGTTTAACAAGTGCCTCGAACGGGTGTTTTTATATCTACTTAATATGTTTATTTATCAAAAATTTAAATGATTTACAATAACAATTAAATTATCCAAATTAGAAAAAAATGAATATCTAGCTTTAAAAAGTGTGCTAATATATGAATGTAGCAAACGGTACAAAATTACTCCTTAAATCCTACTTTCGTAAACTTTAATCCTTTTAAAAAAGATTTAACACGTTTATCAGGTCTAAACAAAATTCGTCGTTGTTTCACAGATTCAACACTTAAAGTTTCTTTGGTATTTTCACCATGTGAACTAATACTTATTTGGAAACTTCCTAAAGTTCCAAAACGCACTATTTTACCAAAGCTCAGTGCATCTTTAATATTATGCTCTAAAGCAATTAAAACAAGATAACAATCTGCCACGGAAGCGGTACATTGCCCAGATGTTATTTTCGCTAAATCTTCAAAATTCATCTCACCTGTAGCCTTGGTGGCCACATAATGTTTTTCAGGTTTAGTAAGGTCTCTCGGGTCTTTTTTCTTTACAATTTTTAGTGGTAATGCCATTTTATAGTGGTGTAAATTTAAAATGCTAGTAACTGTTTTTAATTTGTATAGTAATGTACTCAACTTTCTTATTAGTTGATACTATTTAATAGAGAAGTTTCGAAAAAACGTCTAGACGTTTATAAAACAATGTCTAGGCGTTCTTACAATAACGTCTAGACATTATTTTCTAACTTCTTAGCAATTTTTATGAACTAATAAGTAAATTTATAAATTTGCTTCGTTATTCTATAAAACAGTACTATTAAAATTAATTACTTCAAAAGCTGATTGGTGTGTTCTTTTGTTTTAACCTTTGTAATAATAGCTTCAATTATTCCATTTTCATCAATTACAAAAGTAACTCTATGAATTCCATCAAATTCTCTTCCCATAAATTTCTTAGGTCCCCATACACCAAAAGCATTTATTACTGCTTTATCTTCATCAGCTAACAACGGAAAAGGCAATTCATTCTTATTTATAAAGTTTTGTTGACGTTTGGCGGAATCTGCACTAACACCTAAAACATCGAAACCTTTTGCTAAAAAAGTTTGATAATTATCACGCAAATTACAAGCTTCCATAGTACAACCTGGAGTGCTTGCCTTTGGGTAAAAGAATAATACCAATTTTTTACCTTTATAATCTGATAGTTTTATAGAATTTCCCTTTTGATCAAGTGCCTTAAAATTTGGTGCTTTATCTCCTATTTTTAATGTTGTCATAATTTGTATTTTAGCTAATTGTAAAGATACTAAAAATGACCAAACAAGAAAAAGTTCAATTTGTAATTGACACCCTTGAAAAACTATATCCTGAAGTTCCAATTCCATTAGATCATAAAGATCCGTATACCTTATTAATAGCAGTTTTATTATCTGCACAAAGTACTGATAAAGGTGTAAATAAAATAACACCAATATTGTTTGCAAAAGCTGACAATCCATATGATATGGTGAAACTTTCTGTTGAAGAAATTAGGGAAATAATTAAACCTGCGGGATTGTCTCCTATGAAATCAAAAGGAATTTATGGTTTATCAAAAATATTAATTGATAAACATGAAGGTAAAGTACCTCAAAGTTTTGAAGCTTTAGAAGCATTACCAGCGGTTGGGCACAAAACAGCGAGCGTAGTTATGAGCCAGGCTTTTGGCATTCCAGCATTTCCTGTTGACACACACATTCATAGATTGCTATACCGATGGAATTTAACCAACGGAAAAAATGTAACTCAGACAGAAAAAGATGCAAAACGTCTATTTCCTAAAGAAATATGGAATAAATTACATCTACAAATTATTTTTTATGGGCGAGAATATTCACCTGCACGAGGTTGGGATATTGAAAAAGATATTATTACTAAAACAATTGGAAGAAAATCTGTTTTAAAATAAAAAACCCACTTTCGGTTATAAAAGTGGGTTAAGAACATTAATTCAAATGTAATTCAATATAGTCGTTTTTGTTGGTTTTAACTACCCTCATTTGTTTCGAGTAGTTGAGCAAATATTGAATTATTTCTTTCCTAGGTTGCTCCATCATAGGAGTCTTTTGAGAGTAAAGTTTCATCATATATATCTGGTTTATACCACTTATAACGATAAATTTTCTCTTATATTGTATTTATTTTTTAATTTACCAAAACAATTTGATGTTTTTCAATTAGTTTTCTCAAATTAATTAAAGCATAACGCATTCTTCCAAGTGCTGTATTAATACTTACACCGGTGTTTTCTGCTATTTCTTTAAAGCTCATATCTTTATACATACGCATTACTAAAACTTCTTTTTGGTCATCAGGTAATTCTTCAATTAAATTTCGAACATCGTCCAAGATTTGACTTTTAATTATTTGATTTTCAACAGATAACATTTCATCACTTAACACATCAAAAATATCAAACTCATCTGTATTATTAAATTTTGGTAATCTTTTAGTACGTCTAAAATGATCAATAACTAAGTTATGGGAAATACGCATAACCCAAGGTAAAAACTTACCTTCTTCATTATACTTTCCTTTTTTTAGAGTATTTATAACTTTCATAAAAGTATCTTGAAAAATGTCTTCTGCTATTTCTCTATCTAATACTTTTGATAGAATAAAACTAAAAATCCGTTGTTTGTGACGAATTACTAAAATCTCTAAAGATTTTTCATTTCCGTTGATATAATTGCGAACTAATACGCCGTCAGTAGTGTGTTTACTTTCCATAATTTTAAATACATTAGGGTTTAAAATGTAATTGTATTTATAAAATTTTATAAAAAGTAATTGTGTGGAATAGGCTTAGTTTTGTGTATTAATTGTGTCAAATATGCGATATATTACTTAGAATTACAAATTTTATTTCAATAATTAACATAAAATTCCTAATTATATACTTTCTTAACTTTCTACGTTTTAATTAATAACTACTACCCTTACTTTGGTTTTCATTTTTTGTAGTTACCTTTGCAGTTATTCAATTTTTCAACTAAAAATGACTAAAAACATAGCTGCACTAAATCCAAAAGAAAACATCCTTATAAAAGGAGCAAAACTTCATAATTTAAAAAATATTGATGTTGCTATACCAAGAAATAAGTTAGTTGTAATTACTGGGCTTTCAGGTTCAGGAAAATCAAGTTTAGCGTTTGATACCTTGTTTGCTGAAGGACAACGTAGATATGTTGAAAGCTTATCGTCTTATGCTCGTCAATTTTTAGGGAGATTGAATAAACCAAAAGTAGATTATATTAAAGGTATAGCGCCTGCAATTGCAATTGAACAAAAAGTAAATTCTACCAATCCGCGTTCTACTGTAGGAACTTCAACAGAAATTTATGATTATTTAAAGCTGTTATTTGCTAGAATTGGTAAAACCTACTCTCCTATTTCAGGTAAAAAAGTTAAAAAACATACCGTAACTGAAGTCTTAAATTTTATAAAAACTTTAGAAATTAGTACAAAATTACTATTACTAGCTCCAGTTCATATTCCTGAGGAAAGAAATGTTTTGCAAACATTAAAAATTTTAGCACAACAAGGATATTCTAGAATTAAATACAAAGGAGATGTTCTTAGAATTGAAGAAATAACAACTGAAATTGAACATGATTTTCATCTTGTTATTGATAGAATTATTGTGAAAGATGATGAAGATTTTTATAACAGATTAGGTGATGCCATTCAAACAGCTTTTTTTGAAGGAAAAGGAGAATGTATTGTTGAAGCCATAAAAACTGGCTCACAAACAACTTTTAACAATAGGTTTGAATTGGATGGAATTCAGTTTTTAGAACCAAATACACATTTATTTAGTTTCAACAACCCGTATGGTGCTTGCCCAACGTGTGAAGGATATGGAACTATTATTGGTATTGATGAAGATTTAGTTGTACCAAACACCTCATTATCTATTTATGAAAATGCAATTGTACCTTGGAAATCAGATACATTTCTTAATTTTAAAAATAACCTTATAAATAATGCTTATACATTCAACATTCCTATTCACAAACCTTGGTTTCAATTAACTGATGCACAAAAACAAGTTATTTGGGAAGGAAATAATTCATTTGAAGGATTGCATTCATTCTTCAAACATTTAGAAGAAAAAAGTTATAAAATTCAATATAGAGTAATGCTTTCGCGCTACCGTGGAAAAACAAAATGCAACACTTGTAATGGTAAACGATTACGACAAGAAGCTAATAATATTAAAATACACAATAAAAATATTAGTGAATTGGTTGATTTACCACTAAATGAATTGACCGGTTTTTTCAAAAAAATAGAACTTAATAGTACGGATACAACTATCTCTAAACGTTTATTAATTGAAATTAACAACCGACTCCAATTTTTGAATGATGTTGGTTTGGGATATCTTACCTTAAATAGAACTTCAAATACATTGTCTGGTGGTGAAAGCCAACGTATTAATTTGGCAACATCTTTAGGAAGCAGCTTGGTTGGCTCTATGTATATTTTAGATGAACCAAGTATTGGTTTACACCCTAAAGATACCGAGCGTTTAATTAAGGTTTTAAAAGATTTACGCGATTTAGGAAATACTGTTATTGTAGTTGAACATGATGAAGATATTATGAAAGCCGCAGATATAATTTTTGATATTGGTCCTGAAGCTGGGACTTTTGGTGGTGAAATTGTTGCTGAAGGAACTTTTGAAGAAATTCTAAAATCTGAATCATTAACAGCTAAATACTTAAATAATCAACTTCAAATTGAGGTTCCTAAAAAAAGACGGAAATCCACCAACATAATTGAAATAATTGGTGCACGAGAACATAATTTAAAAAATATTAATGTATCATTTCCTTTAAATTGTTTAACTGTTGTTACCGGCGTTTCAGGAAGTGGAAAAAGTACGTTGGTAAGTAAAATATTATATCCTGCAATTCAAAAAAAATTAGGAGGTTATGGTGAAAAAGTTGGGCAGTTTACTGAAATTAAAGGCGAATTTTCAACGCTGGAGCATATTGAATTTATAAATCAAAATCCAATTGGTCGTTCAAGCAGATCAAATCCGGTTACTTATATCAAAGCTTATGATGATATTCGATCATTATTTGCTTCAGAAAAATTATCGAAAATTAGAAACTACCAGCCAAAACACTTTTCTTTTAATGTTGAAGGTGGTAGATGCGAAGTTTGTAAAGGTGAGGGTGAAGTAACTATTGAAATGCAGTTCATGGCTGATGTTCACTTAGAATGTGAAACCTGCAAAGGCAAACGTTTCAAAAAAGAAGTACTGGAAGTTAAGTTTTATACTAAATCTATCAACGACTTATTAAATAGTACTATAGATGATGCTATTGAATTTTTCAAAAAACATAATGAAACCAAAATTGTAAAAAAACTACAACCTTTACAAGATGTTGGTTTAGGTTATGTTACTTTAGGGCAATCTTCTTCTACACTTTCAGGAGGTGAAGCACAACGTATTAAATTGGCTTCATTTCTAGTAAAAGGAACTAGACAAAGTAAATCGCTCTTTATTTTTGATGAACCTACAACAGGTTTACATTTTCATGATATTAAAAAATTAATAAAATCATTTAATGCTTTAATTAGTAATGGACATTCAATTATTGTAATTGAACATAATATTGAATTAATTAAATGTGCAGATTATATTGTTGATTTAGGCAAAGAAGGTGGAAAAAATGGTGGTGAACTTATTTTTCAAGGCACACCTGAAAATCTTATAAAATGTAAAACATCTTATACTGCGCCTTATTTAGCCGAAAAATTAAGTTAAACTTTTAGTATGAAATTACTCCTCTTTGACTGGTTCTAATGAAGTTAATTTACCTTTAGCCAGCACAAAATCGGGAACTAATTTTAAAGCACGTTCAAAACTAATTTTAGCCTCATTATTTTTCTCTAAATTTATAGCAACCAATCCTTCTAAATAGGCAATAGCAGCTTTTAATTCAATATTTTGATTGTAATTTTTATTTACTTGATACGTAATTTTTAAATTACCAGTATCAACCAACTGATCTGCTTTTTTTATTGATACATACGCATCTTCATTTTTATTCATTCGCAACTGAATTTCAGCCAATTTATACCAATGATAATTATTACTTGTTTTTTTAGACAATACTACATAAGCTTCTTTTGCCTTTTCAAGAGCGCCCATAGATTCTAATGAAATTGCTTTTAATTCTAACAATTCTAAATTTTCAGGATTCCTTTTTAAGATATCATTTGTAACTAAAAAACACGAAATATAATTTCTTTGATCATAATATAAATATGCCAAACTATCTTTATAACTACTTTTAGGTCCTTCAAACGCAATAATACTATACATTGTTGAAGCCATGACAGCTTTATCACCATATACTTTAGCTTGTTTTAATTTTTGTTTCTCAAATTCTATACTAGAAGTTGTTTGAGCTATTGCTACAGTAGCTAATAAAAAAGAAAAGATGTATAAAATATTTTTCATGTTGCTTAATTAAATTTTTAAAAATGTAAAAGTATTACTATTTTATCAAAGATATTGATTTTATAACACAAAAAAAGGTCTGAAAAACAGACCTTTAATTTTGGGTGGAAGACCGGATTCGAACCGGCGACCCTCGGTACCACAAACCGATGCTCTAACCAACTGAGCTACAACCACCATATTGCGGATGCAAATGTAAAACATTTCTAATTTATTACAAACATTTTTTACAATAAATTATCTAAAGATTTTATTGCTACATAACGTTCTGTGGTATAACCTTCTGCATGCTCAACTCCTATTAGCCTTCCCAAATCTTGAGCTCTGTAAGCAATACTATCTATAAAATTTTTACTTGAAATAGGAGAACTAGGTTCCTTACTATTAGGATCATAAAATTGAGATTTATAGGCTCTCACCGCTTCCAACTTCGTTTCTATAAATCCAGAAACATCAATAACAAAATCGGGTTCTAAATTTTTCCACTGTATATAATGATATACTTGTTTTGGCCTCCAGGCTTTTTGTTGTTTATTTTCTAATTCAGTTTCAATTTTAATTAAACCTGATAAGAAACAAGCATCAGTAACCAATTGACTACCTTTAGGATGATCAATATGTCTATCATCAATAGCATTACATAATAGTATATTTGGTCTATATTTTCTTATTATTTTAATTATTTCAAGCTGATGTTTTTTATCATTTACAAAAAAACCATCCTCAAAACCTAAATTTATTCGTGTAGTAACTCCTAAAATTTTTGCTGCATCTTGAGATTCTTCATCTCTAATTTCAGCTGAGCCTCTTGTACCCAATTCACCTCTTGTTAGATCTAAAATTCCAACTTTTTTCCCTAAGGAAATTTCTTTTGCTAAAGTTGCTCCGCAACCTAATTCAACATCATCAGGGTGTGCCCCAATAGCTAATATATCTAACTTCATAAAATAAATACTCATTAATAGTTTAACAAATATAGTAATTTCTAACACTTATTATTTTTTTAAAAAACGTTAACTTTCAAATAATCAATATTAACCTTAAAAGAACAAAAAGAGTACTTTTTTAAACAAACAGTAATAAATTACAAACAAATGGTTAAATTTATTTGGTTGTTTGAATAATTATATTTACTTTAGCTGTATACTTTTAATAAGTTTAACCCCTAAGTCCCCTAAAAATGAAAAAAATAACACTCATATTATTATTCGTTTTAACAATAGCTCCTCTTTCTTATTCTCAAATTTCAGATTCAGAAAAAAAGGCTTTAATTGACTTGTACAAATCAACCAATGGTGACAATTGGAATAACTCTTGGGATTTATATAGTGATGTTAATTCTTGGCAGGGAATAACTATTGAAAATAATACAGTAACCCAAATAGATTTAAGTATGAATAATTTAGATGGCTATTTACCTACTTCAATAGGTAATTTAACATCTCTTCAAAATTTAAATTTAGGGTTTAATAAAATAAATGGGACAATACCTACTCAAATAACTACAATTACATCTTTAGTAAGTATCCAATTATTTATGAATCAATTGGAAGGTGAAATTCCTTCAACTATTGGAAATTTAGTAAACCTAAAAGAATTAATCCTTTTTAATAATTTATTAAGTGGTTATTTACCAGCTTCAATTTATTCTATTGCAACTCTTGAAACTATACATGTTAGTAGTAATAATTTAACGGGGACAATCTCTTCAGAAATTGAAAATTTAACAAATTTAAAAATCTTAAGTATTTTTGATAACTCATTGTACGGTAATCTACCAAATACTATAGGAAACCTGTCTAATTTAAAAGAATTAACGTTAGCTAATAATTTGTTTGAAGGTGAGATTCCTAATGAATTAAGTAAACTATTAAAATTAGAAACATTGCTTTTAAATAATAATAGATTTATTGGGTTTATTAACGAATCTATAAAAAACTTACCTCAACTAGTAAATCTAGATTTTGAGAATAACCCAAGAAAAGTTGAAATGTCAACTAGTAGTGTAACATCAATTTTAGCACAATAATAATTTGGTAATCATAATATTTTAAAGTTAGTTTAAAAAAATCACTCTATAATGAGTGATTTTTTTATTAAATATTTCTATAATTAAACAAAAGTTGAATACTAATTCACAACACTAATGTAGTGTATTGTATAAGGAAACCATTTACTTGAAGATAGAATTCCAAGAGTCCTAAGAAATCTTATTTCTAAACAATTTTTATTAGATTAATCACTCCCACAGCTCACATTTTCAAAAACCATCCTCTTTTACTAAATTTTATTATCTCATTAATTTAGCCAAGAGTAATGCTTATACGTCTAACACAAACCCCACAAACTTAGACAATAACCTTATACTAAAAATATTAGAAGTATTTTTTCAGAAAAAATCACTCAAAACTGATAATTTTATGATATTAAACATTAACACTAATTAACATAGTTGCATATGCAACCTTTTAAATAATAGCTATATTTGCTTAAAATTATACTATTTGGATATTCATATAGATAAATCAGACTTTAACAAAACAATTGCTCCTTGGCTTGGAAAAACATCTAAGATGATGAACATGTACATTTCTGATGTTTTTTATAAAAACAATATTCAAATGACTAAACAGCAATGGATCGTTCTAAAAATACTACACGATGACAAAAAAGGTATTATTCAGAATGAGTTAGCCTATATAACAGATCGCAACAAAGCATCTTTAACAAGGTTGATTAATGTACTAGAAAAAAACAATTTAGTTATCCGAATTTCTTCCAAAGAAGATTCAAGAAAAAATATTATTCACATTACTGAAAAAGGTGAAACATTATTTTTAAAAACCAAACCTTTAGTACTAAAAAGTATAAAAATTATTGAAGATGGAATTTCAAAAGATGAAATGAAATTATTTATAGAAATAATGACAAAAATTCAAAAAAACTTAATAAACCAATCACTTTAGTTACAGAACTAACCTAATTTACAACAATGAGAAAAGGAATATCAATAGTATTAGCAGTATTACTTTTAGCTGGATCATTTTTTTTAACTAAATATTTAATTGATAACAAACAAAAGCCAAAACCAAGATTTGATAAAATTGTTAAAACTGTTTTTACAGAAACCGTTGAAAACAAAAAAATACCAATTTTAATTACTGCAAATGGAAATTTAGAAGCTAAAAATAAAATTGAAATTTATTCTGAAGTTCAGGGTATATTGATCCAAACTTCCAAAGATTTTAAGCCGGGTACTTACTTTCAAAAAGGAGAAACTATTATAAAAATTAATAGTGATGAATTTTATGCTAATCTACAAGCTCAGAAAAGTAATTTATTAAATGCTTTAACTGCCATTATGCCCGATATTAGACTAGATTATTCCGAAGAATACAATAAATGGGTAAGCTATATTCAAAATTTTGACATTAACAAACCAATTAAAAAACTTCCTTTATCTACTACTGATAAAGAGAAATTCTTTATCTCAGGACGCGGGATATTGACTTCTTATTTCAATGTTAAAAATTTAGAAGTGAAATTTGCAAAATATACGTTACAAGCTCCTTTTAAAGGTGTTTTAACCGAATCTTTAGTAAATCCCGGATCATTAATTAGACCTGGTCAAAAATTAGGTGAATTTATTGATCCTTCGGTGTATGAAGTGAGTGTTTCAGTAAAATCTGAATATCGTAATTTATTAAAAGTTGGTAAAAAAGTAACGTTACAAAATTTAGAAACAACAAAAAATTGGATTGGTAAAGTAGTTAGAATTAATGGAAAAGTTGACGCAGCTACACAAACCATCAAAGCTTTTATTCAAGTGAATGGTAACGATTTAAAAGAAGGGCAATATTTAGAGGTTGTATTAGAAGCTAAATCTGAAGATAATGCATATGAAATACCCCGAAAATTATTAATAGATAATTCTAAACTATATGTCGTTAAAGATACAGTTCTTGATTTGATTGATGTAACTATTGCTTTTGAAAATAAGAATACAGTAGTTGTTAAAGATTTACCAAATGGAATTCAATTATTATCAAAATTGGTGCCTGGAGCACATACTGGAATGTTAGTTAAAATTTACAACGAAAAAACAGTAGAATAATGAGAAAACTAATCACTTATTTTATTAAATTTCCTGTTGCTGTAAATATTTTTATACTGGCTTTTCTAGCATTTGGTACCATAGGTGCTTTATCTATGAAATCTTCATTTTTTCCTTTAACAGACTCACAAAATATTTCTATCAATTTAACATACCCTGGCGCTTCACCTCAAGAAATGGAGGAAGGTGTTGTTTTGAAAATTGAAGATAATTTAAAAGGAATTGTTGGTATTGATAGGGTTACTTCTGTTTCAAGAGAAAATTCTGCAACTGTTAATGTTGAAGTTATAAAAGGAAAAAATATTGATGTTGTATTAGCTGATGTAAAAAATGCTGTTGATAGAGTTCCCTCCTTCCCATCAGGAATGGAGCCACCAGTTGTTGCTAAAATTGAAAATATTAGACCTACTATTAGTTTTATTATTACTGGTGAAAATATTGATTTAGCGACATTGAAGCAATATGCCCGAATTGTAGAAAATGATTTAAGAAATATTGAAGGAATTTCACAAGTAAATTTATCTGGTTTTCCTGATCAAGAAATTGAAATTGCCGTTCGTGAAAAAGATTTAAGAGCATACAATTTAACTTTTTCCGATGTTTCAGCGGCTGTAAGTAAAACAAACTTATTAATTTCTGGGGGGAATATTAAAACTAATGATGAAGATTATTTAATAAGAGCTAGAAACCGGAACTATTATGGAAATGAAATTTTAAACATTGTTGTTAAAGCGGAGCCTACTGGAAACATAATTCGTTTGCAAGATATTGCTGATGTAAGCGATAGTTGGTCTGAAACACCCGATAGATTATTTTACAACGGACAAAAATCCATAAATATTTCAGTAAGTAATACCAATAGTGAAGATTTAATTTCTTCAGCTGATAAAGTAAAAACATATATTGAAAAATTCAATCAACAATATGATACTGTTCATTTAAATGTATCAAGTGATGCCTCAATAACATTAAATCAAAGAACTAAATTGCTTAGAAATAATGCAATTATGGGTATTTTATTGGTGCTGTTTTTTTTGGCCCTGTTTTTAAATGTTCGATTGGCTTTTTGGGTTGCTGCTGGGATTCCCATCGCTTTTTTCGGAATGTTCATGTTTGCAGCTAATTTAGGGATTACTATCAATGTATTATCGCTATTTGGGATGATTATTGTTATTGGTATTTTGGTTGATGATGGTATTGTTATAGGTGAAAATATTTATCACCATTTTGAAAAAGGAAAAACCCCAATACAAGCTGCAATTGATGGGACTATGGAAGTAATTCCTCCTATTGTTTCAGCTATTTTAACTACAATAATAGCTTTTTCAACATTCTTCTTTTTAGATGGAAGAATTGGAAACTTTTTTAGTGAAGTTTCGCTTGTAGTCATGTTAACATTAGGTGTGTCATTAATTGAAGCATTAATTATACTACCGGCACATATTGCACATTCAAAAGCATTGGTTAAAAAAGAAAAAAAACGAAACAAATTCAATACTTTTTTCTACACTATAAATAAAACTGCTGAAAAATATTTGTTTGCTTTCAGAGATACTTTATATGTTCCTTATTTAAAATTCTTTTTAAAAAATAAAATTTTAGGATTTGCAATACCAATTGCTTTATTTATCTTTAGTATTGGTGCTTTAGGTGGTGGAATTGTAAGAACATCCTTCTTCCCTTCAATTGCCAGTGATCGTGTTTCTATTAATTTAAAAATGTTGCAAGGAACCAATGAAAAGATTACAGATTCCATAATTTCAGAAATTGAAATTGCTGCATGGGAGGTTAATGATGAGTTTACTAAAAAACAAACAGGCAACCAACCTGTTATTCAAAATATTTTAAAACGAATTGGTCCAGGATCTTCTAATGGTAGTTTAACTATTAATTTGTTACCTGGTGAAACACGTGATTTTTCATCATCTGAAATAAACAATGCTATTAGAGATAAAGTGGGTACTGTTTATGGTGTTGAAAGTTTAACATTTGGATCTGGAGGAAACTTTGGAGGAAGTCCTATTGCCGTTTCATTGCTTGGTAATAATATAGCCGAATTAAAAGCTGCTAAAAGTGAATTAAAAGAAGTTTTAAGCAAAAATCCACTGTTAAAAGATATTTCAGATAATGACCCTGTAGGTATTAAGGAAGTTAGAATTCAACTAAATGATAACGCCTATTTACTTGGGTTAAATTTACAAACTGTAATGAACCAAGTTCGTTCAGGGTTCTTTGGATTGCAAGCCCAACGCTTTCAACGAGGACAAGATGAAATTAAAATATGGGTTAGATATAAAAGAGAAGACCGATCATCTATTAAAAATTTAGATGATATGTGGATTACAACACCTACAAATGCCAGAGTTCCTTTTTCTGAAATAGCAACCTATGAAATTGAACGTGGTGAAATTTTGATCAATCATTTAAGTGGAAAACGTGAAATTCAAGTTTCTTCAGATTTAAAATCACCCGATATAAGTGCTACTGATATAATTGACGATATTAAAAAGAATATCATACCCGAAATTACCTCTAAATATCCAACTGTATCAGCAGCTTATGAAGGTCAAAATAGACAAGCTACTAAAACTGTTAATTCTGCAAAAGAAGTTGGAGGTATTATATTGTTGCTTATTTATTTAACCATCGCTTTCACTTTTAGATCTTTTGATCAACCCATTTTACTATTACTTATGATTCCTTTTAGTTTAATTGGTGTTGTATGGGGACATTGGATTCATGGCTTTGCTATTAACATATTATCATGGCTAGGAATTATTGCGCTTATTGGTATTATGGTCAACGATGGTTTAGTGTTAATTGAAAAATTTAATGGCTATCTAAAAGAGGGAATGAAATTTGACGATGCTTTAATTCAGGCTGGTAAATCAAGATTTAGAGCTATCGTTTTAACATCAATCACAACAGTAGCAGGTTTAGCTCCGCTTTTATTAGAAAAAAGTAGACAAGCGCAATTTTTAAAACCAATGGCCATATCTATCTCTTATGGAATTATGATTGCAACGGTTTTAACTTTAGTTATGTTACCGCTTTTTCTATCTGTTTCAAATTCTATTAAAGTATTTATAAAATGGATGATAACAGGTAAATCCGTAAGTAAAGAAGAAGTTGAAAGAGCTATTATTGAGCAAAAAAGTATTCAAAAAGAGGAAGAACAATTATTGACAGAAGCTGAAAGTATTGACATTAAAATGAATGACAATGAATAATATATATATAATAATATTACTGCTATTTTTAAGTTTTCCAGCAAGTTATGCACAAGAATTATTAACTAAAGAAGAAGCTATTAATTTAGCTTTAGAAAATAATTATGGAATTAAAATAGTCTATAACGGAATTAAAATAGCCAAAAACAATAAAAGTTTATTGAATTCAGGTTATTTACCTACACTCTCTAGTAATGCTGGGAGTACATTCAATACAGATAATACCGATGCGCAATTTTCTAATGGAGACGTTTCAGTTTTAAAAGATGCCAAAAGTAGTCGATTTAATGCCTCTGTAAGTTTAAATTACACATTATTTGATGGTTTAGGTAGATTATACAATTACAAACAGCTTAAAGAACAATATAACTTATCAGAGTTACAAGCAAGAGAAACTATAGAAAATACAATCTTGCAGTTATTTTCTGTATATTATAGTGTAGCCCAATTATCCGAAGAACTAGTACTTCTGAACCAAAACTTAAATATTTCTAAAGAGCGATTAACTAGAGTTAATTATCAATTTGATTTTGGGCAAAACACTAAATTAGCAGTTTTAAATGCAGAGGTTGATGTAAATAATGACAGCATTAATTTAATAAATACCAAACAATTGCTATCAAATGCAAAAAGAGATTTGTATGTTGTTTTAGGCAAAAATGAAACGCCTAATTTTTTAGTAGATACGCAAGTCCTTTTTAAAATAGCAGCAACTAAGCACAAATTATTTGAACAAGTTAAAACTAACAATGTAACATTGCTTCAAATTGAAAAAAACATTCTGGTAAGTGATTTTCAACTAAAAGCAAATAAGTCTGGATATTTACCTACTATTGGTCTAACTAGCACATACAGTTGGTCTAAAAACAATAATAATGCAGCTTCCTTTTTAATTGGGTCAACAAATACAGGTATATCAACGGGTTTTAATTTAACCTGGAATTTATTTAACAGTGGTAAAACAAGAACCCAAGTACAAAATGCTAAAATTAATTTTGAAACTCAACAATTTTCAAAACAACAATCTCAATTACAAGTAAATAGAGACTTTAATAATACTTGGGAAGATTATAAAAACAAATTATTTATACTTCAAACTCAGCAAAAAAATGTTGAAACAAACGAACGTAATTTTTCAAGAACCAAGGAGTTATTTAGTTTAGGTCAGGTTACATCAATTGATTTTAGACAAGCTCAAGTTAATTTATTAAGTGCTCAGTTTAACCTAAATCAGGCAAAATTCAGTGCTAAAAATGCCGAATTAAAATTATTACAACTTTCAGGAGAATTATTAAGCCAAAAATTTTAAGTTAAAAAAAAATTCAATAAATGTAGTTATTTCATAAGATTCTTACTTTTTATGTATTAAAAAGTTATAATATTTGCATCTAAATCGTTTTCGTGCTTAAAATCAATGATATAAATCATACTCGATTCAGAGTAAATTTCCTAAATTTGTGCCCTCATAAATTAAAAATAACATAATAAATTAAAGTATAATAAGAATGGAAGGAAAAAAAAGAGTTTACAAATTTGGAGGTAAAACTGCAGATGGAAATAGCACTATGAAAAACCTTTTAGGAGGTAAAGGAGCTAACCTTGCAGAAATGAGTTTAATTGGAGTGCCTGTTCCGGCTGGATTTACAATTACTACAGAAGTATGTACAGAATACAACAAGTTTGGAAAAGATGCTGTTGTAAAAACTATAAAAGAACAAGTTGAAGAAGCTGTAAAAGCGACTGAACAAACAATGAATGCAAAATTCAATGCAACTGATGGTTCTTTCCCATTATTATTATCTGTTCGTTCAGGTGCACGTGTTTCTATGCCAGGTATGATGAATACTGTTCTTAACCTTGGTATGAATGATGACACTGTAAAAATAGTTGCTGAGAAATCAGGAAACGAAACATTTGCTTATGATTCTTACCGTCGTTTTATTCAAATGTATGGTGGCGTTGTAATGGGAGTTGAAGCTGAAAATGGTGAACACGATCCATTTGAAGTTGTATTAGATAAAGTAAAAGAAGCTAAAGGATATTCTTCAGATAATGAAATGAATATTGATGACCTTAAAGCTGTTGTTGAAGAATTTAAAGCTGTAGTTCGTGCTCATGCAGGTGAAGATTTCCCTACTAATCCTTGGGATCAGTTATGGGGTTCTGTTTGTGCAGTATTTGATTCTTGGAATACAGACCGTGCAATTTTGTACCGTCGTATGGAAGGAATTCCTTCTGAATGGGGAACTGCTGTAAACGTACAAGCAATGGTATATGGTAATATGGGTGAAACTTCTGGAACAGGAGTTTGTTTCTCTCGTGATGCTGCAACTGGTGAAGACCAATTTAATGGTGAGTATTTAGTAAACGCACAAGGTGAAGACGTTGTTGCTGGTGTTAGAACTCCATTAGAAATTACAATTTTAGGTTCTAAAAGATGGGCTGAACGTAATGGAACTTCTGAAGAAAATCGTGCTAAAAATTTCCCTTCTTTAGAAGAGGTTATGCCTTCAATATATAAAGAACTTGATGAAACGCAACAAAAACTTGAAGATCACTACAGTGATATGCAAGATATGGAGTTTACTATTCAAGATGGTAAACTTTGGATGCTTCAAACACGTAGTGGTAAACGTACCGGTGCAGCAATGGTAAAAATGGCTGTAGATATGTTAGCGCAAGGAATGATTGATGAAAAAACTGCAATCTTACGTCAAGAGCCTAATAAATTAGATGAATTATTGCACCCAGTATTTGACCAAGATGCTTTAATAGCTGCAAAAGAAATCTCTAAAGGACTTCCTGCATCTCCTGGTGCTGCTACTGGTCAAGTTGTATTTTCTGCAGATGCTGCTGAAAAATGGGCTGAAGATGGTAAAAAAGTAATTTTAGTACGTAGAGAAACTTCTCCAGAAGATTTAAAAGGTATGTATGCTGCTGAAGGTATTTTAACTGAACGTGGTGGTATGACTTCTCACGCGGCTGTAGTTGCTCGTGGAATGGGTAAATGTTGTATCTCTTCTGCTGCAGGTGTAGTTGTTTCTTCAACTTCAATGACTGTTGGTGGTGTTGTATACAAAGAAGGAGACTTCATTTCATTAAATGGTACTACAGGTATTGTATATGATGGAAAAGTAGATACTATGACTGCTACATTAGATGGTGACTTTGCTCAACTAATGGAATTAGCTGAAAAAAATACACGTATGTATGTTCGTACAAATGCTGATACTCCTGCTGATGCAAAAGCAGCTCGTGAGTTTGGTGCAAAAGGTATTGGACTATGTCGTACAGAGCATATGTTCTTCGAAGGAGATCGTATCTGGGCAATCCGTGAAATGATTCTTGCTGAAGACTTAGCTGGTCGTAAAGATGCATTATCTAAATTATTACCAATCCAACGTGAAGATTTCTCTGGAATTCTTGAAGCAATGGATGGATTTGGTGTAACTATCCGTCTATTGGATCCACCATTACATGAGTTTACTCCAAACGATGCTGCATCTCAAGCTGAAATGGCTGAAAGATTAGGTATTGCTATTGATGTTGTAAAAGCAAAAGTTGAATCTTTACACGAATTTAACCCAATGCTAGGTCATAGAGGTTGTCGTTTAGGAAATACTTACCCAGAAATTACAGAAATGCAAGCTCGCGCAATTATCGAAGCTGCTTGTGATTTAAAAGCTAAAGGATTTAATCCAAAACCTGAAATCATGGTTCCATTAATTGGTACTATGGAAGAATTCAAAATGCAAGAAGACATCATTCGTGGTGTTGCTGCTGACGTATTCGCTGAAAAAGGTGTTGAAGTTGATTACTTAGTTGGAACAATGATTGAGATTCCTCGTGCTTGTTTAACTGCTGATAAAATTGCAGAACACGCTGAATTTTTCTCTTTTGGAACAAATGATTTAACTCAAATGGGATTCGGATATTCTCGTGATGATGCTGGTAAATTCTTACCTATCTACATTGAAAAAGGTATCCTTAAACACGATCCTTTCCAAGTATTAGATCAAGAAGGAATTGGACAATTAGTTCAAATGGGATGTGAAAAAGGTAGAGCTGCTCGCCCAACTATCAAAATAGGTATTTGTGGTGAACATGGTGGTGAACCTAGTTCAGTTGAATTCTGCCATAGAGTTGGTATGGAATATGTTTCTTGTTCTCCTTTCCGTGTACCAATTGCACGTTTAGCTGCTGCACAAGCTGCAATTAGAGAATAAGTTATAATTATATTATTATTATTATTATTAAAAATTCCATCTTTTTAAAAGGTGGAATTTTTTTTATACTCCATTTAAAGTATATTCGTACTATGATTAAAATTGTATTACTTGGCGCTGGAAATTTAGCCTATCATTTAACAAATTATTTGTTAAATAATAAGGCCATTCAAGTTGTGCAAGTTTACAACAGAAGTTTAGAAAAAATTAAATATTTAAAATCTAAAACTTCAATAACTAACAATTTATTAGAATTAAAAGAAGCTGATATTTATATTATTTCGGTACCCGATACTGCAATACCAAATCTATCATCTCAATTAAATTTTGAAAATAAACTAGTTGTTCATACTTCTGGAAGTGTTGCACTGAAAGAACTCAAATCCAATTCAAATAAAGGTGTATTCTATCCATTACAAACTTTTTCCAAAGAACGAGAAATAGATTTTTTAACTATACCTATTTGTATTGAAGCTTCAGAAAAAAAAGATTTAGAATTACTTGAAACATTGGCTAAATCAATTTCAAATAATTGTTTTCTAATAAATTCTGAACAAAGAAAAAATTTACATATTGCTGCCGTTTTCGTAAATAATTTTGTAAACCATTTATACCATTTAGGAAATGAAATATGCAGCACGAATAAAGTTCCTTTTGAAATATTACAACCATTAATACAAGAAACATCAAATAAAATAGCTGAATTATCACCATTTGAAGCACAAACTGGTCCGGCTAAAAGAAACGATGTAAAAACTATTGAAAAACACAAAGCAATGTTAACTACAAATCAACAAGAAATTTATACATTGCTCACAAAATCTATTTATAAAACGTATGGAGAAAAGTTATAAAGAAATAATGCCCAAAATCACTACATTTATTTTTGATGTTGATGGCGTTTTAACAAATGGCTTTGTTACTATTTTTCCGAATGGAGAAATGATTAGAAATATGAGTATTAAAGATGGTTATGCTCTTAAATCAGCGGTAATAGCTGGCTATAATGTTTGTATAATTTCTGGTGGCACAAATGAAGGTGTACGAACTAGATTAAGAAACTTAGGAATCACTAATATCTTTTTAGGGGCTCATAATAAATTAGATCAATACCAAGAGTATATTGAAAAATACAATATTAAACCTGAAGAAATTTTATATATGGGTGATGATATTCCCGATTATCCTGTCATGAAAAAAGTAGGTTTACCCTGTTGCCCAAAAGATGCCGCTCCTGAAATTCAAAAAATTTCTTCATATATTTCACAAAAAAAAGGAGGAAATGGATGTGTACGCGATGTAATTGAGCAAGTATTAAAAGTTCAAGGAAAATGGGCCTCTAATTTTGGCGCAAAATTTGATTAATAATTCAATAATAAATAAATTTAAGTAACATGAAAAAAAACATTTTAATTTTAATTGCGTGTATCGCATTAGGAACTTTTACCAGTAACGCACAGTCAATTTTTGGAAAATGGAAAACTATAGATGACGAAACAGGTAAAGAAAAATCTATTGTTGAACTTTATAAAGTTGATGGGAAAGCCTATGCTAAAATTTTACAATTATTAGAAAAAGGTAAAGAAGATAAACTTTGTGATAAATGTAATGGTGATAAAAAAAACAAACCAATTAAAGGAATGGTTATTATTAATGGCTTAACTGAAGATGGTGATGAATGGAATGATGCCAAAATTTTGGATCCAAAAACAGGAAAGGAATATAAATGCTACATTACTTTAGATGGAGATAACAAACTGAAAGTTCGTGGATACATTGGTTTTGCCCTGCTAGGAAGAACGCAGTATTGGACAAGATTTATTGAATAAATATATAAATTACAATTAAAAAGAGGCTGTCTGAAAAGTAAAATTTCCGTCAACCTGAACTTGATTCAGGTTCTCATAGTGATTGATTATCAGCATGATGAGATTCTGAAATAAATTCAGAATGACAATTTTTTCAATTTTTTAGACGACCTCTTATTTTTAATTATTTAAGTACTTAAACCAGTAATATAAAAATATACAGCTCTAATTCCTTTTCTTTAACATTGGTACAAATCTAAATTTTCCAAGCTCTTGTTTCTCAAAATCCTTTTCACTTGTTCTTACAAATAAAGTCATTATTTGCTCATCTTCACCCACAGGAATTACTAACCTACCTCCTATTTTTAACTGAGATAATAAAGGATTTGGTACAAAAGGAGCACCAGCAGTTACAATTATTCCATCAAAAGGTGCGTTTTCAGGTAATCCTTTATAACCATCTCCAAAAATTACTTTTTTAGGATTGTAACCTAATTTTGGTAAAAACAATTTGGTTTTTTTAAACAACTCTTTTTGTCTTTCAATAGTAAACACTTTCGCTTTCATTTCTAATAATACAGCTGTTTGATAGCCAGAACCAGTTCCAATTTCTAAAATTGTATCGTTCGGCTCAACTTGTAATAATTCTGTTTGAAAGGCAACTGTATATGGTTGTGAAATTGTTTGATCAGCAGCAATTGGGAATGCTTTGTCCTGATAAGCAAAATCTCCAAAACTAGAATCCATAAATAAATGCCGAGGAATATTTGCCATAGCAGCAAGTACATTTTTATCTTTAATTCCCTTTTCTTCTAATGTTTTTACTAACTGATTCCTAAGTCCTTGATGTTTGTGCGTATCCTTCACTAAATAATAAAATTTGAGATGCTAAAAATAGGAATAAATGCATAAAGATTGTTATTTTTGTTTACATAAAAATAAACATTCTTATTATGCTAAAAGCAGGAGTTTTAGGTGCTGGACACCTTGGTAAAATTCATTTGAAATTATTAAACCAATCAGAAAAATATAATTTAGTAGGCTTCTATGACCCTATAAAAGAAAATGCTAAAAAAGTAGCAGAAGAATTTGGTTATAAAGCATTCGATACAATTCAAGAATTAATAGATGCGGCAGATGTTATTGATATTGTAACTCCTACCCTTTCTCATTTCGATTGCGCCAAAGAAGCCATAGAAAAAGGCAAACATATTTTTATTGAAAAACCAATTACAAAAACAGTTGAAGAAGCGGATGCTTTAATTGAGCTTTTAAAAAAGCACCATGTAAAAGGACAAGTTGGTCATGTTGAGCGATTTAATCCAGCTTTTACTGCTGTTAAAGATTCAATAACAAGTCCAATGTTTATTGAAACACATAGATTAGCTGAATTTAATCCTAGAGGAACTGATGTTCCCGTGGTTTTAGATTTAATGATTCACGATATTGATATTATTTTAAGTGTTGTAAAGTCTAAAGTAAAAAGTGTAAATGCAAGTGGTGTTTCAGTAATTAGTGATACCCCAGATATTGCAAATGCCCGTATTGAATTTGAGAATGGTTGTGTTGCAAACTTAACCGCTAGTAGAATTTCATTAAAAAATATGCGAAAAACACGTTTTTTTCAGCGTGATGCATATATTGCTGTAGATTTCTTTGAAAAAGCAACTGAAGTTGTTAGAATGAAAGATGCTCCTGAAAAACCAGGTGATTTTGATATGATTTTACAAAATGCTGAAGGTATTAAAAAACAAATTTATTTTGAAAATCCAACTATTGAAGCTAACAATGCTATTTTAGATGAATTGGAAACTTTTGCTGATGCAATTAACAACAATACAACACCTATTGTTACTTTAGAACAAGGAACAGAAGCTTTACGTGTTGCACACCTAATTATTAACGATTTTTAGTATGAATATTTATCAGGTAGATGCTTTCAATAATACAATTTTTAAAGGTAATCCTGCTGCGGTTATTCCTTTGAGTGAATGGATTTCTGATGATTTAATGCAGTCTATTGCTGAAGAAAATAATTTGTCAGAAACTGTTTTTTTTGTTAAAAAAGAGCAATTCTTTGAAATTAGATGGTTTACACCTTCTTGTGAAATTGATTTATGCGGGCATGCAACTTTGGCTGCGGCACATATTATTTTTACGGAATTAAATTTCAATGAAAAGAGTTTAGAATTTAATTCAAAAAGTGGAATTCTCACCGTTGAAAAAAATGATGATTGGTACACGTTGAACTTTCCTTCTGAAGAAATTGAAGAAATTGAAACACCTACACTTTTAAAACAAGCATTAAATGTTCCAATTTTAAAAACATATAAAGGAACTTGGAAACTAATAGTTGAACTTGAAGATGAAACTACTATTGCAAATTTAAAACCCAATTTTAGCTTGTTATCTGAATTAGAATCAAACGGAATTGGAGTAACTTCAAAAGGTACTAAAGTTGATTTTGTTTCACGGTTTTTTGCACCTAAAATTGGTATAAATGAAGATCCTGTTACTGGTTTTTCACACAGTTTATTAATTCCATTTTGGGCTAAAAAATTAAATAAAACGAAATTGAATGCTGTTCAACTTTCAAAACGAGTTGGTATTTTAAAATGCACATATTTAAACGATCGGGTTGAAATGAGTGGACAAGCAATTACCTATTTAAAAGGAAAAATTACACTATAAATATAAATTATGAAAAATATAACCGTTATTGGTGCTGGAACAATGGGTAATGGAATTGCACATGTTTTTGCTCAAAATAATTACACTGTAAATTTAGTTGATATTTCACAAGATGCTTTAAATAAAGGTTTAGCAACAATTACAAAAAATTTAGATCGATTAGTAGTTAAAGAGCGTATTACTGAAGCAGTTAAAATTAGTACGTTAAACAATTTAACTACATTCACATCTATTTCTGAAGGTGTTAAAAATGCAGATTTAGTTATTGAAGCAGCAACTGAAAATGTTGATTTAAAATTAAAGATATTTAAACAATTAGATGCTGAAGCTCCTTCTAAATCTATTTTAGCAACAAATACATCATCTATTTCAATAACTAAAATTGCTTCGGTAACCAACCGTCCTGATAAAGTTATAGGAATGCATTTTATGAATCCTGTTCCTATTATGAAATTAGTGGAAATTATTAGAGGTTATACAACTTCTAATGAAGTGACTAAAAGTATTATGGAACTTTCAAAAAATTTAAAGAAAGTACCTGTTGAAGTTAATGACTATCCAGGTTTTGTTGCTAATAGAATATTAATGCCAATGCTTAATGAAGCTATTGAAACATTGTATAATGGCGTTGCTGGAGTTTATGAAATTGATACTGTACTAAAATTAGGAATGGCACACCCAATGGGACCTCTACAATTAGCTGATTTTATTGGTTTAGATGTGTGTTTGTCTATTTTAAACGTTATGTATGATGGATTTAAAAATCCGAAATATGCACCTTGTCCATTATTGGTTAATATGGTTCAGGCGGGTAAACTTGGAATAAAATCGGGTGAAGGTTTTTACGATTATTCGGAAAACAGAAAAGCTGAAAATATATCAAAACAATTTAAATAAAA
>TARA_R110001583_G_scaffold10417_12_pt1 | contig 38741 bp, 34 predicted proteins | sample TARA_R110001583 | Tara Oceans TARA_R110001583 (sample SAMEA4398432) | marine metagenome | biome: Polar Biome; feature: [MES] marine water layer (ENVO:01000295) within the mesopelagic zone...; material: water (ENVO:00002006), including particulate matter (ENVO:01000060) such... | reverse complement strand
TCCCCTTTAGGGAAATGGAGCGAAGCGGAATTCGACGGAGTCCATTTAGGGGTAGTTTTGCTATTTTGATCTATGGACTTGCTCTATTATCTAATGCCGTCATGCTCTGACTATCAGAAAGCCGTAATTGTCAGGGTATGACTCAAATATTAGAAATTATTGATCCCGAATAATCGGGAACAAAAAAAGTGAGACCCTCAAAGAAATTGAATAAAAAAAACCGTCTCCTTTAGCAAATGCAAAGAAGACGGCTTACTAGCAATAAACCATCAGAGAGTTTCTCTGAACTCAACCTAAACCACTAATAGAGATATTGGCTGATTTGCCCAGCGTCAACCATAATAAATCGGAAAACGAGACCGCCAACAAGAATAAGTATAGCAGGTATTGCAACAGGAATATGCTTACCTCTAAGTTCAAGAACTTCAAGTATTGCAGGAGTCACCAAACCTAGCAATACAACTCCACCCCAAAATGGAAGGGTATATGCGCCACCAAGGAATAATTGAGCTTGCTTCAATCTGGGCAGCATTACTTGCCATAAAACCCATAAAAAGGTGAATGATGAAGAAGACTTCAATTCCAATTAGGAGTAAATCGATTTTGCTGAATAGGACAGGCTTGATAGATGTCGTGTTCGTATAACCCCAACCCACATTGCAGCACATTTTTAAGCCCCAACAAGCCAACACCCAAACCAAAAGCTTGTAAAAGAATTGCAATTTTGCCTGCGCACTGGTGCTTAATTGTTACATTTGAACAAACTGACAATATTGAGATTAAAAAATGAAGAAGGAAATAGACAACAAACTCAACTTGAGAAATATCAAACCAACCGCAATGCGACAGTTGGTTTTGCAAGTTCTAACAGAACAAAAAACGGCTATTAGTTTGCCTGAATTAGAACAAAAATTTGAAAAAGTTGATAAAGCAACTTTATATAGAACATTAAAAACTTTCCAGGAACATCAACTTATTCATTCAATTGAAGATGGATCGGGTTCTTTAAGATATGCACTTTGCGAAGACTTTTGCACTTGCGAACCAGAACATTTACATGTTCATTTTCTTTGTACCAAATGTGGTCAAACTAATTGCATGAAAGATATGCCTATCCCAAATCTGGACTTACCTGAAGGTTTTAGTTTTGAAAGCGCCAATTTTGTTGTAAAAGGGACTTGTTTCAATTGTGAAAAATAAGTTTGCAACTTGGTTGCACCAATTTTTTACTACTTTTATTGTTATATCTTTTAAATAAACATTTTAAATCCCTGATAGATTGAAATTAAAAGGAAAACATATAAGCAAATTTCTTATCCTGATTGCAGGACTAATTATTTTTGCCCATGCTGTTATTCCACATCACCATCACTTCGATTCCATAGATGCACATTCGGAAAATTCAGAATGTAAAACTTCAAATTCGGACATGCACAGTGAAAATCCTGAAACGCATTGTCATGCCTTTAATATTACCGTTTCAGAAAAACAAAGCGATATAGTTGTCAATTCAGCTACAGTTTCTCATCTCCATTTCGACCTTTTTAGCATTGAAATAAAGCCAGATATAGCATTAAACATTAATGATATAACTAATAATATTCATCTTGGCTTTTCATTACTCAAACAAAAATTTCTTACCAACCATTCGTTAAGGGCCCCCCCGGCAACTGCTTAATTTCTTTTCATATTATTTTATCCGATAGAGTATTTTATCGGAAGTAATAATCACTTAATCTTTCAAGAATGAAAAAAAAGAGATTAAGCAAGCAGCAGCTTCTTGAGAAGCAAAAGCTTGACGAAAAAAAATTTAACCGGACAATGTTGAAAAGTTTTAGCATTTTATTTATAAGCCTAATCTCAATTCTCATTTTCTACACTTATTGGTGCGACACTAAATATGCCTGGCGGAAAATTACATTGTATGGTAAAGAGATACCAAAAAACCTTGTATGTGTCTCACATAATACGTTACAATATCACGAAAGTATAATGGTTATTGTAGAAGGCAGTCCGTATTATATCTGTAGCGACGATTGTCATCAACATTTACTTAAGTATTTTCAAGAAGTTGCTTTTGCCCCAGATGCCTTTTCCGGCGATACAATTTGTAAGGCTGATGCTTTAATTGGCTTTAAAGAGAAAAGTAATCCAAAGGTTGTCTATTTTAAAAATGAACAAAATTTTAAAAATTACTATGACGCAAATACAAGCAAATAAAATCAAGTTTACAACAAAAATAACATCAAATGATAAATAGTATTATATCTTTTTCGATAAAGAATAAGGCACTAATTTGGCTGATGACTATCGGTCTGATTTTAGGTGGAATATATTCCATGAACAAAGTGCCACTTGATGCTATGCCCGATATTACAAACAATCAGGTTTTAGTTATCACTACTGCACCCAATTTGGGAACAGAAGATATTGAACAGTTTGTAACCTATCAGGTAGAATTAGCTGTAGCAAACCTTCCTGATGTTACTGAGATACGAAGTGTATCAAGGTTTGGACTGTCAGTTGTGACCATCGTATTTAAAGAAAGTGCGGGAACATATCTTCCAAGGCAATTGGTAAGTGAAGCCTTGGCAGAAGTAAAAGAAAAAATACCAGAAGGATTTGGAGAACCTTTCATGGCTCCGATCAGTTCCGGTTTAGGAGAAATATATCAATACACACTTGTGGTACAAGAAGGTTTTGATACCGTTTATGACGACATGGAACTGCGAACCATGCAGGAATGGATTGTGAAACGCCAGATGGCTATGTTGCCGGGTGTTGTGGAGGTTAACTCTTTTGGTGGTAGAGGTAAACAATATGAGGTTGCTGTTAATCCTGACAAGCTACGCAGTATGGGACTAACAATTACAGATGTTTTTGATGCTCTTGAAGCCAACAACCAAAATACAGGTGGCGCTTATATCGAAAAAAACTTTCAGGCTAATTTTATCAGAGGCGAAGGCTTAATGAGGTCACTCGATGATATTAAAAACACCTTAGTGACAAATATAGATAATCAACCTGTATTTATTCGAGATGTAGCAGAAGTTAAATACGGTAGTTTTGTGCGTTTTGGGGCTTTTACCAAAGATGGAAAAGGTGAAGCAGTAGGTGGCATAGTGATGATGCTTAAAGGGGAAAATTCAAACGACGTTATTAAAGCGGTAAAAGAACGAATAGCCTTAATTCAAAAATCACTCCCTGAAGGCGTATTAATAAAACCTTTTCTCGACCGTAGTAAGCTTATTAAAAGTACAACTTCGACTGTTGCAGAAAACCTTTCATTGGGAGCTCTAATTGTGATTTTTGTCCTGGTAATATTCTTGGGTAATCTAAGAGGCGGATTAATTGTCGCTTCAACCATTCCATTAGCATTGTTATTTGCTTTTATCATGATGAATCTTTTTGGGGTATGGGCAAACCTGATGAGTTTGGGAGCACTTGATTTCGGAATATTGGTCGATGGTGCAGTCATTATTGTTGAAAGTATGATTTTTTACCTTCATAGAAAAAATCTTATAGGAACAAAGCTCGACGAACCCAAACGTAATGAGATCGCCTATAAATCGGCAAGTAGAATGATGAACTCCGCATTTTTCGGACAGCTAATCATTTTGATTGTTTTTATACCCGTTTTAGCCTTGCAAGGTGTCGAAGGTAAAATGTTTATCCCTATGGCAATGACATTCGGCTTTGCCGTGTTGGGTGTGGTAGTATTGTGTCTTACATACATACCTATGATGGCTGCCTCATTTCTTCAACCGCCTAAAACCGATAAAAAATCATGGGGTGATAAATTTATTGGAAAACTTGAAAATATATACAGTCCGGTTATAGATTGGGCAATTAAAAGGAGTCGCATTGTTATAGCAATTGCTTTGATATTATTAATATCAGGTGGTTTTTTATTCACTCGAATGGGTGCTGAGTTTATTCCAAAACTAGATGAAGGGGATTTTGCATTTCAAGCATTTTTAAAACCCGGTACTTCGTTAACTGAGGTTACAAAAACTTCAACCAGATTGGAACAAATTGTAATGGAAAATTTTCCGGATGAAATTGAAAGTATTCAAAGTAGAATTGGGGTAGCAGACTTACCGATGGATCCCATGCCGATAGATATTGCCGATATTTTTGTAATACTAACTCCACAAGACCAATGGACTCGAGCTGAATCAAAAAAGGAATTAATTGATAAAGTTAGGGAAAAAGTTAGTGTTTTACCCGGTATCAACTTTGAATTTAGTCAACCCGTTGAGATGCGTTTTAATGAATTGCTAACAGGAATCCGTCAAGATTTAGCCGTTAAACTCTATGGTGATGATTTAGAAATTCTTGCGGATAAAGCAGAAGAAATTGCAGGTTTAGTTGCCGGTATTGATGGTGTGGCTGCTGTTAAAGCTGAAGCAACCAGAGGACTGCCACAAATCACGGTAAATTACGACCGTAATAAGATGGGACGGTATGGTTTAAATATTACTGAACTTAATACCGTTATCGAAACTGCATTTAGTGGTGGTGTTGCCGGAAGCATCTACGAGGGTGAAAAAATGTTTGACCTTGTTGTAAGGTTAGATGAAGAACACCGAACAAGTATAGATGACATTCGAAACTTATATGTCATTTTACAAGATGGGAATCAAATTCCAATAAAGGAAGTTGCTGAAATTAGTTATCAACCTGGTCCGATGCAAATCAGTCGTGATAATACCAATAGACGAACTTACGTTGGGATAAATGTCGAAGGTCGTGATATAAAGTCTCTAGTTGAAGAAATACAGACAACATTAGATAAGAAATTGGAATTACCTACAGGCTATTATATTCGATATGGTGGTGCTTTTGAAAATCTGGAAAGAGCTTCCAAAAGGTTGACTCTTGTTGTTCCACTTGCCTTGGCTTTAATATTTATGTTGGTGTTTTTTGCAGTAAAATCATTCAAGCAAACGCTTATGATTTATGTTGCAGTACCCTTTGCAGCTGTAGGTGGAGTATTTTCATTGTTTTTAAGGGATATGCCTTTTAGTATTTCTGCAGGAGTCGGTTTTATTGTCCTGTTTGGGGTAGCAGTCCTCAATGGATTAGTGCTGATTTCAGGTTTTAACGAACTTAAAGCGGAAGGCAAACTTCACATCAACGATATCATTAAGAAGGGGTCGATAAGACGTATCCGACCAATTTTATTAACTGCTTCAACAGATATTCTAGGATTCTTACCAATGGCAATATCTGCTTCCGCGGGAGCTGAAGTACAACGTCCTTTGGCAACCGTTGTAATTGGAGGTATGCTCACATCTACTTTACTTACGCTAATTGTACTGCCGATTTTATATAAGTATGTTGAATCAGGTAAAAAAACAATTAAACTACCTAAAGTAGGAACAACTGTTTTAGCCGTATTAATGATTGTAACGTTTTCAGTTCTTCCAAATGAACTTAGTGCTCAAGATTCATCAATAAACTTGCAACAAGCAATAGAAAGGGCAAAGGAGAATTATCCTTCAATTAAAGCTGCTCAGATGGAGGTTGACAAACAAAAAGCTCTGAAAGCTACGGCTTATGATTTTGGAAGCACTTCAATTTATACAGGCAAGGAAGAAGTGGGAAATGGTTTGCCGGGAGTTCAAAACCAGTTAGGAATTGTCCAGTCGGATATCGATATATTTGGTATTCCTTCAAAAAATAAATTAGTCAATGCCCGAACACAACAAGCTGAATCGGGACAGAAGCTTACCGAATATTCATTGGCTCGTGATGTTAGCATGGCATGGTACAATGCAGTTTACAATAAACAACAATGGCTGCTTTTTGTACAGCTCGATAGTTTATATTCAAATTTTCAGAAAGCAGCGAAATTGAGATACAAGACTCAGGCCACTTCTAAAATTGAATATCTTTCTGCATCAGCTAAATACAAAGAATTGCAGGTAAATATTAAGAAAGCTGAAAGTAACTTTTATGCAAGCTTGCAAATTCTAAATCAATACCTTTTATATCCGACGGAATTTGATGTTAACATTCATAATGTAGAACAGAATGTTTTTGATATTATTTCAGCGAGAGATTCCTTAAATGGAAGTCCGTTATTAAATTATTACTTAACTGGAATCGATGTTGCAGAATCGGCTTGGAAAGTGGAAAAGTCTAATTTTCTACCTAAGTTAAATTTGGGATATAAATTGCAATCAGTTGACGGCAACTCAGGTTTTTATGGATGGGAAGCGGGAATATCAGTTCCTCTATTGTTTTTTTCACAATCGGGAAAAACAAAAGCTGCAAATATAAATGTACAGATTACGGGTCAGATGTACCAACAAAAGGAACTGGAAATCAAAGCCGGGTATAATCAACAAATTAGCAGATACCTTACGTTGCAAGATGTATTAAGCTATTACCGGAAAGAGGCATTACCATTAGCAGAAGAACAAATTCAGGCATCCAATCTGGCGTATCGCCTGGGTAGTATTGATTATATCCAGTTTATTCAGAACATGGAAATGGCTATCAAAACAAAACAGGATTTTTTCAAGCAACAAGTAGAGTATTTTGAATTGTCTGCTCAATTAAAATTTATAACAGGTAAATAATCTATTAAACAAAAATATAATGAAAACAAAAATATTTATAGCATTTATAGCCATTGCAAGTTTGATGTCATGTAACTCAAGCAATAATAAAGGTAATGAAGGTGAAGAACATGAAGAGCATGGCGCAGAAGGTGTGGTTGTATTAAAAAAGAACCAACGTGATGCACTTAACCTGAAACTAGGTAGTTTCTTAATGCGAAATTTAACCACTGTTGTAAAAACCAATGGTCAACTTGTAGTTCCTCCATCTAGCAGTGCCGATGTAACCGCAATAATTGGAGGGAATGTGAAAAGTATTAAGGTGTTTTATGGGGATAAAGTGTCTAAAGGGCAGCTCCTGGCCATTCTTGAACATCCAGATTATATAATTCTTCAAGAAGAGTTTTCGGAAGTAGCTAATAAACTGGAGTACTTGGAGAAAGAATACGAACGTCAGAAAGAATTATTTGAAAACAATGTTGGCGCAGGTAAAAATTACCAACAAGTAAAATCAGAATATAACACGGCTAAAGCAAAGTACGCAGGACTAAAATCTCGTTTGCAATTGATAAACCTTTCTCCTGATAAAATTGAAGAAGGGATTATTTCGAATACGGTAAATATTCTTTCACCCATTAATGGATTTATTAATGATATAAATATCAAAGTAGGATCTTATGTTGATGCAAAAAATATTCTTTTTGAAATAACCGATAATAGTGCCATTCATGCCGACTTTATGATTTACGAAAAAGACGTTCATCTTGTAAAAGAAGGTCAAAAGGTTCATTTTACTGTTTCAAATCGTCCTGATGAAGAATTAACTGCTACCGTCTTTGCTATCGGAAAAGAGTTTGAAGCCAATTCAAGGGCAGTACATATTCATGCCGATATAAATGAGAAGGTTTCTGGTCTTATTTCGGGAATGTATATCTCAGGTCATTTACATACCGATGAGAAATATACACGCACATTACCCAATGATGCTATCGTAACCGAAGGAACGAAATCATATATTTTTATTCAAGCTAATGAAACTCTTGAAGAACATGGGCATGATGAACACGCAGAAGGTGAGGGAAAACATGTCGAAGAAGAATCACATAAAGGGCATGAACATGGTGAAGTTGACGCTGTCGAAGATGGTAAGATGGCTTTTAAAATGATAGAGGTTATCACTGGACTAAAGGATGCTGGCTATACTGAAATCCATCTGATTGATTCATTACCTGAAAACACAAAAGTAGTAATGAATGCTGCATACTATTTATTGGCAGATATGAATAAAGAAGAAACAGAACATGACCATTAAATTTTGTATTATGAAAGAAATAAAAGCTTTTATTAGACCAAATAAAGTCAATGAAATTGTACAGCAACTAAAAGACAATGGCTTTGAAAATATGACAATTTCTCTTGCTGAAGGCACTGGAAAACTTCAAGATGAAAAAGCATTTGTTTCAGAGAAATTTGCAGTTATTGACAGTCCCATTGCTAAAATTGAAATAGTAGTTTATGATAGCTGTGTGGAAAAAATTATTTGTATTATTTCAAAATACGGTAAAACACTCAATCCCGGAGACGGATTAATATATGTGTCCGATGTTGAAAGTATATTCCGTGTAAAAACAGGAATTGAAACAATGTAAAATAATCTCCAAATGAACAGCAGGTTGCTATAAAATGTGTGCAATCTGCTGTTTAAATTATTCATTAAATTAAACAAGTCATTCGCAATGTATAAAAGCACCTATAAAATTTCCAAAATGGATTGCCCTTCTGAAGAAACTCTGATAAGGATGAAACTGGAAGGGCTTCCCATGATTAAAAGTTTGGTGTTCGATATTCCAAATCGAAAACTAACCGTTTTTCATTCCGAAGAAAACCCGGAAATAGAAAAATCCCTGAATGAACTCAATTTAGGTGCCGAATACAAAGAAACCACCATTGTCCAACAGGATGTGTTCGATGACAGTTCATCCATACAATCGAAACTTCTCTGGACAGTATTGATTATCAATTTCGTTTTTTTTATCATTGAAATCACCACAGGTCTTATCTCAAAATCCATGGGATTGGTTGCCGATTCGTTGGATATGCTGGCAGATGCTTTGGTCTATGGACTTAGCCTTTGGGCTGTTGGTTCAACCATAATCCGAAAGAAGAAAGTAGCCAGACTCAGTGGTTATTTTCAACTGGCATTAGCCACGCTTGGCCTTATTGAAGTAATACGCAGGTTTATAAGTTCTGAAGATGTTCCGGATTTTCAAATCATGATAATTGTATCGGTACTTGCACTGATTGCAAATTCTGTTTGTCTGTATTTATTGCAAAAATCAAAAAGCGAAGAAGCACACATGAAAGCCACTATGATTTTTACTTCTAATGATATAATTATCAATACAGGGGTTATCGCCGCAGGTGTTTTGGTTTTGCTAACCCATTCAAAATACCCTGACTTAATCATTGGGACAATTGTGTTTTTAATCGTGGTAAAGGGGGCTTTCAGAATTTTAAAACTGGGGAAATAAATATGGAGGTAATTTTAGAATCAATTATAAGCTGTCCAAATTGTGGTTTTCAAAAAGGAGAAATTATGCCCGAAAATTCGTGTCAGTTCTTCTATGTATGTGAAAGTTGCCATACAGTTTTAAAACCAAAGCATGGTGATTGTTGCGTGTATTGTTCTTATGGAACGGTGAAATGCCCTTCGATACAAAAGAATAAAAATTGTTGCTGACTTTTTTAACAAAATTGAAGTGTTATCGGAGTTCTGATAAAAAGTGTTTTTCTCATTATTAAATATTTTGCGGTTTGTAAAATCTATTTAACTGTTTACGACTATTGAAAGTATAAATAATTCATTTTAATGCAAACATAAGATATGTATTAATGACTTCTACTGTAGGTGTAGGCTTTTGTTATTTGTAAAATATGGTAGGTTCTTGTTTGGCTTATGTCTTGTTTTAATGGCATTTTACAAGAGCCAAAGGTCTTAAATTGAATCTTTATGGGTGTTTTCGATCCTGTGATATAAATATCTTAAACTAATATGCTGAGTTCGATGCAAGAGTTTAGCTTAAGGATTTATTAGACTGGCTATTTTAACTATTGTCCACTAATAATAATGACCCAAGCCATAGCTTTACGGTACTTTTGTACGAAGTCTTCTATCCATTCAAGGTTTTTAATTTGCTATATCCATAGTAGGGGCTAGTTTAGACCCTGAAAAGACCCATAAATGAAGAATGGCAGCTTATAACCTGATTAAGGAAATAAGCCACCATTTTATTTTTTGAAAATAGAGAAAATTACATTTTATAAACCATAGCATTGATATTCATTCCTGCACCTACTGATGCAAAAACAATAGTGTCACCCTCATTTATTTTATGAGGCTTCAGTTCATCCTTAAGAATAAGATCAAGCAGAGTGGGAACGGTTGCAACAGAAGAATTCCCTAACCACGACACGGTCATAGGCATAATATCTTCCGGCAACTCATCTATATCATATAGTGCATATAGTCTTTTTAATATGGCATCATCCATTTTACCATTGGCTTGATGAATCAATACTTTTTTAATCTCACTAAGTGGCGTTTTGCTCTTTTCAAGACAAGCTTGAATGGCTTGAGGAACCGTTGTTAATGCGTATTGGTATAATTTACGCCCATTCATCTTCAAGAATAAAGCATCTTTATGCTCGCTATCAGGATTGAAAGACGTATCCATATACAACATCTCAGAATATTGATAGGTATCTGATCGAGTTTTATGAGCCAATATACCTATAGGAGTTTCACTTTCCTTGCCTTCTAAAATAACAGCACCAGCACCATCGGCATAAAGCATACTGTCTCTATCGTTTGGGTCAGAAATTCGAGACAATACATCAGCGCCTATAACTAATATCTGTTTTGCGTCGCCCGATTTAATGAAATAATCAGCTTGAATAGTCGCTTGTAACCAACCCGGACATCCGAATGGTAAATCGTAAGCAACACAGTTGGGGTTTTGAATTCCTAGTTTATGCTTTACGCGTGCAGCCAAACTGGGAACAAGGTCTGATCTTCTATTGTCATGCTTAACATCACCAAAGTTGTGAGCTACGATAATATAATCCAACTCTTCCTTATTTATTTGAGAGCTATTTATAGCATCTTCTGCAGCAAAAAATGCAATATCAGATGTGACTAAATCTTTCGAAACATGTCGCCTTTCAGCAATAGTGGTTATATCTTCAAACTTCTCAGTTATTTCCTGATTCGATTTTGGACTCTTTTTGCCATAGGTGTCATAAAACTCAGTGTTGAGGAAATCCTCATTTTTCACCTTATTTGATGGTATGTATTTTCCTGTTCCTTTAATAATACTGTATATTTTACCACTCATATGCTTATAGTTTTCAATTTTTTTGGTGTGTAAACGATTTTACTAAGGAAGGGGTGAGCGTGATACACGCCAGGCTTTTCAAGTCGACCTTAATATTAGTAAAATATATTCGATAATAAGCTTTTATCTTATAAGATTTAGTTCGGATAATTTAATGAATCTATTTAAAATTGAATGGGATAAGTCGTGAAAAGACTGCATTTATCAAGTTTATGGGGCATACCCCTTTCGTTATGTTTTTGTACGATATGCTTACCTGAATAATTAGCAAGTTTTTTCTTTTAAAGCTGTTATGAAATGTGCTTCTTAGAGTTATTCTAAATTATCAGATAATCGAAAAGTCCACACTTAGGGGTTTATGAACTGTTCAGCTTTAGAATATTCTACGGGTTTTTAACTTCCTTTGCATCTCAATAAAAATATTGAACAGAAGTTATGGACGAAAATGTTAGAATTGAATATAGTTTTTCGCATTTGTTAGATGTTGACTATGCTTCTCATCCGAATATGATTACTTATTCAGGCAAGATATTAATTAAGTCGGATGATGAATTTGATAATTATGATTTAGATGAAATTGAGATAGGTACAATCTGTTTAGAGATGTATGATTTGAATTTCGAAGCGGGTTACTGTACTCTAATGGAAGCCTTTGATAAATCTTCTTCATCTCTTGCGGTGGGTACAGCTATATTAAACGACACTTATGAAAGTATTGATGATAGGATAGAACAGCTGGTGGGAGAGACCTATAACAGGAATGTTTTGCTTGTTAAGCGACTTGAATTTAAAGAGAAATACCGCGGAAAAGGATATGGCAAATATGTTTTAAATAGCTTAGGCATCTATTTTAAATCGACCTGTGGCTATGTGGCTCTTAAAAGCTTTCCTGTAGGCTTCGAAGGAATCACCGACGATAGAAATTACTATAAAGCACAAGAAAGACTCAACTCATTTTATTCAAAATGTGGGTATAAGAAGATACGCCAGCTTGCTGAGAATGATATTGATGAGGATGAGTTTAACGAAGACATTGAATATTTACAGGACGATGAAATAAATCACATTTTCATTAAGAATATTGCTCCGGCTTAGAGCTTCAAAAGGACGCGTATAGAAAAACCTTAGACTAATTTCTAAGGTTTTTTTGTTAAGTTAGTAGTTCAAATAAATGTATTGAAGGAATGATTATAGAAACAGATAAACCGAAAGAAGTAGATTATAATAAGAGGGCAAATATTGCATTAGGTGTTGGAGCTTTCGCCGTTATTGTTTTGCCATTTGTTTTTACTCAGTTACCAGGTATTGTTGATTTTACAGAAACAGGGCAAATAGGCGATACAATCGGTGGAATTACTGCACCCTTTGTTGGTTTGGTTGGTGCTTTGTTGGTTTACTATTCATTTAAACAACAAATGATTGCTAATCAAATTCAGGTTGATTCTTTAAGTGATTTAAAAGTAACAAAAAGAGATGATCAATTGATTAAAATAATTTTCGATGATTCGAAGACTCTTTTGAATTTGATTGAATCATATAAAATATCGAGTGATTTTATAAATGAAATTAGTTACAACGGGAGGGTAGAAAAAGATTACTATGGAATGGAAGGCGTTTTGTGTTTCTATGGAACGTTAATTGAAAATAAAGATTACGATTCTTCGGAAAGAAATATAGCGCCTGATTTAGCATCAATGATGATAATAAATAATAGCATTGGTATTTTATTAATGCATATTAATAAGATTACATCTCACGATACAAAGGAAATATATTTAGAAAGATATTTTTTTCAAATTCAAGGTTTATTTTATTCGCTATTATATACTAATGAAGCAGATTTTAGATTTGATTCAAGTAGTGTTTTTTTTGAAATATGGGAGATTTCAAAAGCAAACATTGAGCTTTATGAAGCGATGAAGAATAGTATAAAAAAGCTAAAAGGTGAATAATAATAATTTGCCTTTATTATTGATCTTACTGCGGTGTTGAATTGTCCTTTGAATTTTGCAAATAATTCTTTTTCTAAGCCTGATATATCCCCATATCGCAAGTCCGTGACTTGTGATAATAATTAAAAAAGAAGACATAAAAAAGATTCAAGCTGATGAGCTTTGGATCTTTTTGTGTTTTGTTAGTATATAAGCACAAGTTGCAAACTTGCGGGAGGATGGGGCTACCGCCGCTTGGCGAAACCATGCTGCACACAGCAGGAAGCCACCGCCACTTGGCGAAACGGTGCTGCACACTGCAGGAAGCTTTCGCCACTTGGCGAAACGGTGCTGCACACTGCAGGAAGCTTTCGCCGCTTGGCGAAACCATGCTGCACACTGCAGGAAGCCTTCGTCCGCTTGGGTGTAGCGAGAAATTGAGACACTACCTTTTAACATCTTAAATTTTTGTGTAATAAGTATAGCTGGGGGTAAAAAGCGAAAATGCCTCATCAAGGAAGCGTAGATGAGGCATTTTCTGAGTAATATACAGAGAATGTATATATTTTATCTTAATTGATCAACCACCTGTAAGATTGGGTGTAATATTGATTCTCCAAATAGAATACTTCGTTCTGGAGACCATCCAAATTCAGGGTCTGGTAGATCATTATTGTCCTTAAATGGCATTTCAACGGTCAAAGATAAACATTTATATCGTTCTCCAATATGTTTTGAACAAATTGCTAAGTTAGCCTTGCCAGGTTCGTTCTTTGGGTAGCCATGAGTGTCTTGAAAATCAGGGCATGAGGACTTCCATGATCCGATGAATTTTTCTAAAAGATTTTTCAACCTTTCATCAAAAGAAGGGATGCCTTCGATACTTGAAATGAAGTTGTAAGCTAAGTCTTCATCACCATGAATATCGATATTCAAATCGCAACCGTATTTGTCCATCATATTGCGAACGTGATAAACTTCTGGGCTAAAATCAAGTTTAGGTTCAGCCCACTCACGATTTAGATTGGCGCCAGCAGCATTCGATCTTAAGTTCCCCAAAATACTACCGTCGATATTCATATTAGGAACAATATAGAATACGGCTTTGCTCAATAGGGTTCTCGATACAGCATCGTCCTCGTCAAGAAGTCTTCCAATGAAACCTTCCATAAACCATTCTGCCATCGATTCACCTGGATGTTGACGTGCAATCACCCAAATCTTTTTCTTTTCAGGAGATTCTTCTCCCACGATAAGCATATCGATATCGCGTCCTTGAATTGTTTCACCTATCGATACCAATTCACACTCAGGAGAAAGTTGAGCATCGTTTACCAAGTTAAGGTGTTGTTCGTAGCTAAATGGAGCGAAATAAGCGTAAAACACAGAATTGAATTCTGGTGTATGCTCAATCACCAATTCTTTACCATCGAATGAGCATGGCACTCTAAACCAAGTTTCTCTGTCGTATGATGCAGCTGCATGATAGTCTTTGTATCCTTCAGGATAAGATGCACCAGAAGCATTCATAATACGCATTTTACAAGATTGCTCTTGTGCGCCTTGTAAACGGAAGTGAAACCATTGATAGAAATCAGACTTTGTGTCTTTATTAATTTCTAGTTGAATATTTGAAGCTGTGGTACAATCTATGACCTTGATATTACCACTATCAAAATTTGAATTTATTTTCATATTCGAGTGTTTTTTTTAGTTGTCGTTTTTACAGATTACCAAAGATAATTTTTTTGAAAACTTAGACCTATACTTTGTCTTTATTTCTGTTTAAAATCTAAACTCGAGAAAAGCTGTTTTTATTGATAAACTTAATTATTTGTATAAATTTGTAGGTAAGCACACGACCCGAAAACAAAGAAATATGATTAATCTATTTAGACTTGAGAAACTTCATTCGAAAAAACTAAAATATGCACTGATTGCTGTTTTTATTTTGTTCGTTGTTGTTGGAACAGTTTTGTTGAAATACTACCGTAATATCTTTTCGTCTAATATCGATTTGGGTGAGAAAAAAGAACTCTTTATTCAGATTCCAAGTGGAGCTGATATGCAGTCTGTTCTTCATCTTTTTGAAGAAAGCAATTGTGTTATCAATCTGTCATCATTAGAATGGGTGATGAATAAGAAGCATTATGGGGAATCAATCAAATCTGGACGATACCGTCTTGAATCGGGTGCTAGTAATAATGATTTGGTTAATATCCTAAGATCGGGGAGTCAGGCACCTATTAATCTAACTTTTAATAATACACGTACATTAGAGGAGTTTGCTGGTAAAATTGGTAAGCAGATTGAAGCTGATTCGTTGAGTATTTTGAATTTCCTGAAAGATGAGGCTAATCTGAAACCATATGGTTTCAAACCTGAAACAGTTATTGGGCTATTCATTCCCAATTCATATCATGTTTATTGGAATATGAGTCCTAAGTCTTTTACCGATCGTATGTATAATGAATATGTGAAGTTTTGGAATGTGGATAGAATGAAAAAGGCTTCTGAACTGAATCTGACACCTATAGAAGTGAGTATATTGGCTTCGATTGTTGATGAGGAAACTATTAAGAATGATGAGAAAGCACGTGTTGCAGGCGTTTATGTGAACCGTTTAAAGAGAGGCATTAAACTAGATGCTGATCCAACATTGAAGTTTGCTTGGGGCGATTTTAGTATGCGTCGAGTACTGAATAAGCATAAGAAGATAAAATCACCATATAACACTTATAAATACGCTGGTTTGCCTCCTGGGCCAATACGTCAAGCATCCGTTTCAGGGTTGAATTCGGTTCTGAATTGTGAAAACCACAAATACATTTATTTTTGTGCTAGCCCTAAGTTTAATGGCTACCATGTATTTGCTCGAAGTCTGAGAGAGCATAATAAGAATGCTAGTAGATATCAGCGAGCTTTGAATGTGCAGCGAATTTTTAAGTAAGAGATTGAAGAGCAAAAAAAATGAGTGATTATTACGAATCACTCATTTTTTGTATATCATTAATTGATCTAAATCGCGTTGACTTCCATTTCTAATTTAACGCCATATTTGAATAGAACTGACTTCTTAATATCATTCGCTAGCTGAAGCACTTCGACGCCTTTAGCATTACCTAAATTAACTAATACTAGAGCTTGGTCTTTATGAACGCCAGCTTGTCCAACTTGTTTTCCTTTCCAACCACATTGTTCAATCATCCAGCCAGCAGCTAGTTTGATGTTTGTGTTATCCAATTCATAGTTTGGACAGTCAGGAAATTTCGCTAAAAGTTTCTCAGCAAATCGAGTTTCAACAATAGGGTTCTTGAAGAAAGAACCTGCATTGCCAATCACTTTAGGATCGGGAAGCTTAGACTCTCTAATCTTGATAATAACCTCACGGATATTTTTCAGACTAACTTCGCTGTAGTTCTTAAGTTCGGTTTGTATCGCACCATACTCCAAATTGAATTCTGGCTTTTTACTCAATCGGAAGTAAACATGAGTGATGATAAAAAGGTTCTTGTATTCTTTTTTGAATACAGAATTACGATAGTCGAACTCACAATGGAAATTTTCAAACTCAACTTGCTTATTACTTTCTATGGATATGGCATCAAGTTTTTCAATAACTTGACAAGCTTCTACACCGTATGCTCCTATGTTTTGAACAGGAACAGCACCAACGACTCCTGGGATATGAGATAAGTTCTCGATGCCGCCGTACTCCCTTGTTACAGCCCAATCTACAAACTCATCCCAATCTTCGTTGGCACCAGCTTTCACCAAAACAGAATCCTCATTTTCTTCGACGATCTCAATACCTTTAATATTGGGATGAATAATGATTCCTTCGTAATCCCCTGCGAAAAGTATGTTCGACCCACCACCAAGAATGTGGAAGGTGATGTTATTAAGTGGATGGACCTTTAAAAATGATTGAATTTCATCAATCGTGTCGAACTCGATAAAGTAATTAGCTTTGGCTTCTATTCCAAAGGTGTTATATTTTTTTAAAGAATAATTTTCGTGTAGAATAGCCATTTAGCAATTTGTGATTTGCAATTTATAATTGTGATTAGCTCAGTTCTTCTTTAAGTAAAGAAACAAAGCCTTTAATATCTTCTTCACTTGTGTCGAAAGAGCATAACCATCTCACTTCTCCAGCGTGCTCATCCCAAACCCAAAAGAAATATTCGTTTTGAAGTTTCTCAATTTTATCCTTAGGAATCATAGCCCAAATACCATTGGTTTGAACTTTTTGGGTAATTTTTACAGCTGGCATGTTCATAACTTCAGACTCTAACATCTTTGCCATTTTATTGGCATGACGAGCAGTTTTTAACCACAAATCATCAGTTAATAAAGCTTCGAATTGGCAAGCAATATATTTCATCTTTGAGAAAAGTTGCATGCTTTGTTTGCGAACGTATTTACTGTTTTTTGAAAGTTCTGGATTGAAGAAAATAACGGCTTCACCTAACATCATCCCATTTTTTGTTCCACCAAAACTCAATACATCTACGCCCGCTTTATTGGTGATTTCTCTAACATCAACATCTAAGCTAGCTACTGCATTAGCTAATCGAGCACCATCCATATGTACATACATATCATGTTCGTGAGCCAAGTCGCATATAGCCTTAATCTCTTCAGGTGTATAAACAGTTCCCAATTCGGTACACTGTGTAATTGAAATAACCTTAGGTTGAGAATGATGTTCAAAGCCAAAACCGTGAAGTTGAGTTTTGATTAATTCAGGCGTTAGTTTTCCATCAGTTACTTCAATTGGAATGAACTTACAGCCTGTGAATTTATCAGGAGCTCCACATTCATCAACCTGTATGTGAGCCGTTGAAGGACAAATAACCGAATTCCAAGATTCTGTTAAAGTTGATAAGCCAATTACATTAGCACCAGTACCATTAAAAACGAAATACACATCGATATTCTCACCAAATAATTGTTTGAACTTTTCGATGGCAGATGCTGTATATTGATCGCCTCCATAAGCCATTGAATGACCATGGTTGACATTTTGTATGGCATTCATTACCTCGGGTAGTACCCCAGAAAAATTATCACTAGCGAATCCTCGTTTATTCATGTTAGTCGGTTTTTATTGATTAGCTTTTTTAGAGAAGCTAAAAATAGCTTTAATTCTGCAAACTAGAGTGAGGGAGAGAAGAATTTTAACCTGAATAGAAAAAGCCCTTACTTATGCTGTTGAGATAGCATAAATAAGGGCCATATATTATTGTTGAGGCTTGAAGTTGGGATTTAAATCTTGCTAATATTCCAACTAAAACCTAATGAGAAGTAGTGCATTTTATGGTTTAATCCTAAGCCAAATGAAGCATCTAGTTGTAGGTTATCTCTAACGAGGTAAGTTAAACCCGAATCGAAGTTTGATCCCCAACTTGAGAACTCTGCATACTCGCCATAAAGTTCTACGTAAGTTCCAAACTTCTCACCTAAGCCAATTCCTAGGGAAGCTGAGTAGGTAAAGTCACCTTCGCCTTTTCCCATATTATCGTATCCAACATTATATCCTAATCCAAGTTTATCACTAAGCTCATGAGAAATTGAAAGTTTATTTATTGTTCCAAATTTATCACTAGTTAATCCCTTTGAACCAGTTGGAAGAATCAAATGAGATAGAAATGCAATCTCAGTATTGACATCTTCCTTTTTGAAAAGCTGAATTTTAGCACCAATCTCTAAATCGCTTATACCAAAGTCACTTTCGGATGTTAGATCATTTTTAAGACGTTCGAATTGTTGTCCAAAGCGAAGTTCAATATTTTTCGTCAATCCATATCTTAAAAGAGTTGTAGGAATTAAAAGCTGCTTTAAATCTCCACCACCTTCATTGCCAACTAAAATTCCAGATTCAATTTGTAAACTTTTGAATGGAATTGTTGTTGATGATTCAGTTTGATCTGGTCTATCGGTTACAATTGTTTGAGCCTTGAGCCCTAGATTTAAGGCAAGCGTTAATAATACTAGTGTGTATATTTTTTTCATCTCTCTCGGTTTTACAATTATCAAAATTTACTTAAACTATATGCCCCCAACGAGCCATTTATTAAAACGAAAGTAATTATAATAAATAGGATATAGAAGAGTTCCTAGTCTTTATTTAGAATGATTATAAAAAAAAAAGCAACACGAAAGCTGCTCATTTATATAGAAATTTGATAGAGTTATTATTTTGATTCTTTCTTCTCCTTAGGAATGGCATAGAATATCTTGCTTACTATTTTCCAACCATCTTCAAATTTGATAAGCGATAGGTAATCGATAAATTTTTTCTCACCACCTTCGTAGAATTCTATTTTTGATACGGCTACGTTTCCAGTAATATCAACGAATAAAAATTTAATGGTTGTAAATTCGCCCTGAAAAGCATATTTATGCTTCTTTTTGCCTTCTTTAGCACTTTCTATCCAGTTGTAGATAGGATGCTTCCACATTGTATTGCCTTTTCCTGAACCAATCAGATTAAACCCTGGATGAATGCCTTTGTTGACAGCAACTTCATCAGCATTATTGCATAGACCATCAACATAAGCATCTTGTATGACCATTTTAATGCTTTCTTTTTCCTTTTGAATGTCATCCTGAGCGAATGAAATCGAGCATACAGATACTAAACAGATCGCAGCTAAAATAAGTTTTTTCATCGTGTAGTAGGTTTTGATTAATGTTGTTTGATTTTGAAGATTACTAAATTAATAAAACATACTGATAATTAAAAGTTTAAAGGGAGAGAGGTGAGGAGCTTCCCTATAAGAAAAAATAGGGCATAAAAAAAGCAGCTCGAAAGCTGCTTTTGTATTTTATTCTATATGGAAGAGAATTAAAACTTCTCGTCATAATTTGTCCAAAGACCATCTCCAATTTCCCAAGCTTTTTCAACTACCTCGTTTCCTAATTCGATGCTTCGGTTTGTTAGGAAAGCACGACGCTTGCGTTTGCTAAGTGATAAGTACTCTTCATCGACCTTATATTGCTCTTCGAAATATTGCTTTTGCAAAGGGACAAAGACCTTATCCACATCGTGACGCATATCTCCCCAACGTTGTGCCGTAAGAGTACTTAGGCGGTTAAATGCCCACCAAGCTGATGTGCGAGTGTAACCCAAACGACGTGCTTTTACTTTGTACGATGTCGCTAAGTCAGTTGTTCCTGCATACATAGGAATATATATTGATGTAGCTACATTATCTTGAGCTAACCATACAATTCCACCTACATCATCAGGCATCCAACTACGACATTGAATAATGGTTGCGTACATAGTATACCAACGAGCAATTGTACGCTCTCCAAGTTCACCCCAGCCACCATTTACACCAAAAAGTTTGTTCATACCGTAAGGCATAAATGGGTTTGCAAATGGAGAAATGGCTTCTTTGCCATCCTTATCGGCTTGCTTGATATTCTTTACAAAGTTGAATGGCGTTCCTTCGTAGTAATCTTTAAAGATCTCTACTAATTTATCCATTGTCACCTTTTCGTCAGGTTTTACTGAGAAAGGAAAATTCTTTGCTGTTGGGTCAAGGTCTAATGAAGGAGCAGCCATTGAAAGCACACGCCACTCTCTGCGACGTGAAGCCATAGATCGACGACTCTTAGGTGCATAAGCATCGTTCCATTTGAATGTCTCCTTTTCAGGATTGTACCAGCCATTCTCTTTGGCTAGTTCGAAGATATTCTCCGAAGCCATAAAATAATCGCTATTCTTCAAATCAATTTCCTTAATTGTTGATGCATTGGCATTAACTGAAAGGTGATTATCAGGCACGCGTTGAGCGACCCAAACGGCACCTACTTTTCCTTTACCAGGACCTACAACTTCAAAATGCCATACTTCTTGCTTATCAGCAATAGTTAAACACTCTCCAAAGTCTCTCCATCCGTATTTCTTTAATAAATCATCAGCCATTTTAATCGCCTCACGAGCAGTTGTACAACGCTCTAGCATTAGTTGCTGAAGTCTTTGACAATCGATTAAACTTGCCTCAGAATACAATTCTTCGCGACCACCAAAAGTTGATTCGCCAATCGCTAATTGTTTCTCGTTGATACATGGGTAAGCTGTATTTAAGAATTGGTAAGTTTTAGAAACCTGATCGATTTCACCAATTTTTTTATGCTGATAGGTTGGCATGCGCAAGCTATCATATGCTGAACGTTCGAAAAGTTCGAACTTACTGTTTTTGTCGTGAGATTTTGATGGTGTTACAGACATCCACGCACGTGTACGATGACTATCATCGGTGTGCGATGTGATAACTGATCCATCGAAAGTTGCTGTTTTCCCAACCGTAATGGTGGTACAACCTTCTGGCACGCCATTCTGCCAATCGGATTTATCTTGAGCCATACTTGTGGTTGAGGCTAAAGCTAAAGCGATGAATAAAAATGATTTTAATTTTTTAAGAATCATGATTTTGTTAGTTAGTTGATCGTATATAAAAAGAGACAATAAATAAGATGATTAATCTTTCTATTGTCTCTTAGTATTCTCTATTTTTCTGGTTTAACCAGATGTATGCCATCTTTTTCGATGGTAATTATGCGTTGTTTGTAAAGTAGTCCGATTACTTTCTTAAAGTTCTTCTTGCTCATTTGTAAGCTGGTGTATATCTCTTCAGGAGAACTCTTATCGTTTAGAGGAAGAAAACCATTTTCACTTTTCAAGATTTCAAAGAGTTCTTCACCTACTCTTGGTACTTCAAGGTGGTAGCCTTGTTGTTGGAGGCTAAGGTCGATTTTACCGTCTTCACGAATTTTCTTAACCCAAGCTTTGTAAACATCACCTTCACGAATGGCTCCAAAAATCTCGTTGTTATAAAGAATTCCGATACCTTTATTATCGATAATGGCGGTGTGACCTAAATCTGATTGATGACCAATCATGATACTGACTTCTTGTCCTTCGGTAAATTCAGTATCAAAATCACTTATTATTTGTTCTAGCTTAGCAGTGGCAGCAATACGGCCTGTTTTTTCATCTACATAAACGTAAACCAAATAGCTACGACCTTCTTCCATTTTCATTTTCTGCTCACGGAAAGGGCAAAGCAAATCTTTCATCAATCCCCAGTCAAGGAAAGCACCTACATTAGATACTTCTTTAGTTCTTAACCAAGCAAATTCACCAACAATAGCATATGGCTTTTCAGTAGTAGCAATCATTCTATCTTCCGAATCGCGGTAGATAAAAACTTTGATGGTATCGTCCAGCTGAGTATTCTCAGGAACATATCGGATTGGTAATAGAATTTCGCTTTCGTCTTCACCCAGCAGGTAAACGCCAAAGTCAACCAACTTGGCAACTTTTAGTTCGGCATATTTTCCAATTAAACTCACGTTTCTTTGTTTTAGTATATGGTACATCGTCCCTAGTTTTTTAAGAAACCAGGCTTTGTGTTTTTTATCTTGATTTCAATCCTATTTAGAAACAGGAAATAGAGTCCAAAAGTACGCATCTTTTATGAGATTTTTTGGACTAAATTCTTTTTTAGTAGCAGCCTTAAATTTTAGAGTACTTGCAGGTGCGAAATTGCTTTAAGTTTTTGAACTTGATGTGGAGTTGCTTTGAAATATATTCTATTTTTGACCTGATTAAAGATCGTAATATGACATATGAGAATTTGGTAGATTTTTCGGTCCACGCTTCAGATTTAGAACGTATAGAAGGTGGTTGGAAAGGTCTCAAAAAATATATAGATGAATCTGACGCTGATGGTCTCGAGTTATTAATAGGCTACGAACCAGCATCGGATGAAATTCCTAAAGAATTAGTTAAGAGTATACATCTGCCTTTTTGGATAACATGGCTTGATGTATGGCGAAAAGGGGAACAGGGTTTAAAGGCATACTTTCCACCCATGCCTGACGCTCATATTCAATGCTGCTGTGGGGGTTCGAACCAAAATGAGATGATTGCCACGCAAAAGAAATTATGGGAGCTTGCAGCTGTTTACAATCCGAAACAAGCGGTTATGCATGCGGCTCATGTTGAATTAGAGCATGCTTTTACACGTAAATTTACTTATACCGATGAGGCAGTTTTGCAAAACTTTGCTGAACTGATGAATCGGACTGCTCAGGAATTCTCAGATGGAGAACCGCCTTGCGTGATTGGTATTGAAAACTTATGGTGGCCTGGCTTAAATTTTTCAGATTCAGCACTAACAGACGATTTTGCTGCCTCATTGAACTTTGATAAATGGAATTTCGTTTTGGATACAGGTCATTTAATGAATACCAATCCGAAACTGCGCTGCGAGGATGAGGCGGTAGATTTTGTTCTGGAGAAATTGAACCAACTGTCTGCAGATGTCAGAAAGCGTATTCAATCGATGCATTTGAACTTTAGTTTGTCGGGAGAATATCAGTTGCAACAATTACGAAAAGGCTTACCAGCCGATTGGGCAAATTTGACTCATCCCGAAAAGTACAGTTCAGCAAGAAATCATGTCTTAAAGATTGATCAGCATCTTCCTTTCCAAACCGAACGTGTAAAGGAGATTGTAAATATGATTAAGCCTCACACTGTGATTCATGAATTCATTACGCCAACAATGGCTGAATATGATGATCATTTGAAACTGCAAATGGGTCTTTTGAATTAAGAGAGAAGTTGGCTATTCAATAAATATGCTAAGCTTGCAATAGAATATATTAAAGAACTGATAAAATAACAGAGTTTGTTTATGTCTGAAAATTATAAGTTTGTCCAAAATAGAAAATGCGAATATTTCCCTTGCCATAAGGTTGAAAATGAAGAAGAGTTTAATTGCTTGTTTTGTTTTTGTCCACTATACATGTTAAAAGGAGAGTGTGGAGGAAATTTTAAATATACCAATGGGTTTAAAGATTGCAGTGACTGCACCGTACCTCATAAAAAAGATGCTCACGCCTATGTAATGAGTAAAATGGGAATGGTGACAAAAATAGCAGGTGAGCGTGAATAATTCGTTTTTATATATGAAATATGATCCTCGTAACTAAATGTTTACGAGGACTGTTTTTTTAGACCAATTATCTTTTTAACATCTTTTAAATTGTGAATATTTGTTTATTTCTAAGCAAGTGATTAGTTTTGTTTCGTAATATTTAATTAATGGCAAGAAGAAAAGAATATAAAGAGGAAGAAGTAATTGAAAAAGCTATGGAGCTTTTTTGGCGTAACGGGTATGAATCAACATCTGTTCGTATGCTAGAAAAGGCTATGGGGATCAATCAATTCTCTATGTATTCGAGTTTTGGAAGCAAACAAGGTGTTTTCCTTGAAAGTATTAAATGCTACGAAGGAAAGATTCAAGGAATCATTGAAAAACTAAGAAATTCAACAAATGGCATTGAAGGTATTAAGACTTTTTTTTACGACTCTATAAAGACGTCTAGCGATTGTAATAATCCAAAGGGTTGCCTTATCACAAATACCTCAAATGAATTTGCTGAGAGTGGAGATAAAGCAATAACAGAACAAATAGTAAGGTTTACAACTGTCATTAAAGAAATATTTATTGAGAAGTTGAGGGAAGGTGATATTAAAGATGAAGAATTACTTATAAAACAGGCAAACTATTTACTTATAGCCAAGCAAGGTTTATCGGTTGCAGCTAAAGTTTTTGGACAAAAGGAACTTAACGATTATATCGAAATTACCTTTAGGGATTTTTAGTTTTTTTTGCACCTAAACTAAGCAGTTGCTTATATATCTTGATGAATAGTATGTAACAGCATCTAAATTTGAATTAAGTTTTTTTACAATATAACTAAGCAAGAGCTTAGGAAAGATAATACAAGTTAATAATCAATTAAAAATTAGAACATCATGACTAAATTAAAAATTCACAACATCGAATCGGCACCAGAAACAAGTAAACTACTATTGGAGCAATCTCTTAAAAGCTTCGGTATGATTCCTAACCTACATGGCGTTTTAGCAGAAGCTCCCGGTGTATTAGAAGCATATTTTAAGTTACATGATCTATTTCAGAATTCGTCATTTAATGCAGATGAACTGACTGTTGTTTGGCAAACCATTAACGTGGAGCATGAGTGTAACTATTGTGTTCCTGCGCATTCTGCTATTGCAGGAATGATGAAGGTAGATTCAGCAATTACTGAAGCATTGAGAAATCAAACTGTTATGCCAACAGAAAAGCTACAAGTATTGCACGAAACAACTTTAAGTATTGTTCGAAATAGAGGACATATTTCAGATGAAGAAATTCAGACTTTCTATGCTGTAGGTTACGAAAATCGTCAGTTATTAGAAATCATTTTAGGCTTATCACAAAAAGTGATTAGTAACTATGTGAACCATATTGCTGAAACACCAGTTGATGCTCCTTTCCAGAAATTGGCTTGGAAGAAAAATTAATAAATAGTTTGGGCAGCACAAGCATTATTGTTTGTGCTGGCTTAAACCTAAGAACATATAAAAAATCATGAAAATACACTTATTAGTCTCTATTTACAGTAAGTCAAAATTCTTTTGCTAATAGTCATATGGAAAAACAAGAAAAAACGACAGAACAAACGATGGATTCTCAAAAGGGAAAGTTGAATATTCTTTGGACTACAGCAAATAAGGAAACTGTAATAAATATGATTGCGATGTATTCTAGTACTTCACTTAAGTACGAGTGGTGGTCAGAAGTGAATGTTATAATTTGGGGAGCATCGGCAAAATTGATTAAAGAAGATGTCGAAATACAGAAAGTTGTTCTTGAAATGATTAATAATGGCGTAAATGTTGGTGCTTGCCTTGCTTGCGCTGATAAATATGACGCGACCGAGACATTGAAAAATATGGGAATTGATGTTAAATATATGGGACAGCCTCTGACAGATATTATTAAGAAAGGTGAGAAGTTGATAACTTTGTAATTAGTCTAATAATCAAAATATATCCTCGTGAGTTATATACTTACGAGGATTTTATCTTTATATAGACCCATTACAAGGGACTTTCAGTGTCAATAATAAGCCCTAATTAGGATGTTTTGCTTTGAATTATCTCGCAAATACCAGAAATGGCTTTCTGTATTTGTCCTTATTCTATGTAACTCCCTTTTTTGTTTATATCAAACGAGGTCAAAAGCTTGTTTGTCGGCTATATGCCATAGCCCATTGGTTATCATTAATTTCTAATGCTTAAACTATCTTCTATACTTGTAAGTCTTTGTAAATCAACTCTCATACTGTCGATCAGTTTTTCTTCTCGTAAGTAAATAATCATTGCATCTCTGCCTATTTTTTTTCTGTCTTCCAGTTGTGCGTAGCCTTTCTTAAAATCACTTTGTATGCTATGGATATCTTTACCTAATTGTTCTATTAAGCTAGGTGAGCTAGTGTCCACAATGCACAAAACTAATACTATCATTATTAATAGTCTATTGCGCGATTTAAATGCTAAGTATTTCATCATTATGTCGTTCTAGTAATTAAAATCAAATTTGTCGTTTTTCTCCATTCATTCCTTAAGTAACCCTCTTCAATATCTATTAAATTATCAGTAACAATTTTCTAATACTGTATTTGTGTTAGAGAAATGTAAATTCCGTTTTATAAATTCCCTAAGTTCTTATTATTTGTTTTTTTGAATAATGACTCCATTAATAAAAGCGTTCCATCCTAAATTATTAGCCATCTTTGGTGCTATAACTCCTTCTGTGAGTGCCTGATTAGTAGTTCTTATCATTCCAATCCAAACGTAAGACAACCAGTCATTTGAAAGAGTAGGGTCAATTAATTTTTTAGATTTTAATTTATCTAAAACATTATTAAACAACTCACCCATTTTTCTAAATTGGACTAGAATTTCTTCATCTGTAAATTCGTCTGTAAACTTTTGGCAAAATTCAAGATGTTGTCCTTTAGCAAGGTCATCTTCAAACATTTTCTTCAATTGGTCAAGAGGGGAAGTATGTATCTTTATCGCCTCTTCGACATCTGCTAACATACTTCCTACTATACTTTCACAACAGGCTTGAATCATTGCCTCTCTAGAAGTAAAATATCGGTGCAATGTTCTCCTGCTTACATCTGCTTTTTTTGCAATAACATCTAAGTTTGAAGATGGATCTTCATTAAGAATTGTAATTGCTGATAGGATTAATTTTTTTTTAGTACTCATTGCTCTTTATTGAGATGTTTGTCATATATTTGTGACAAATATAGAAAACCTTTTTGAATATGGAAACTAAAAATGAAATAATTAAGCTTTATAAAAACTATTACGAGGATCGTAATTTCGAACAAAAAGGTGTCTTCAAAGCGATCTTTGATAAATACTCTGTTAGCAATGTTTTATATCCTGGTTGTTTTGTTCATATAACCCCTTCCTTTATCTTCTCAGAAGTTGTATATGTAGATAATGATGGTAAGGCGAATAAATTTTTCAGCAAGAAAATATGGATTGCTGAAATGATCAAATCAAGAAAGCAATACGATCAAGAGCCAAATTTGGAATTCATTAGTCAGGACTATAATAAAGCATTACCATATAAGAACGAAACTTTTGATCTGTTGATTTCACATTATGCTGGAATCATTTCTCAGCCCTGTAAAAAATATTTAAAGAAAGGGGGACTATTACTTGTGAATAATAGTCATGCCGATGCTGGCGTGGCCTATTTAGATGAAGACTATGAATTAATAGCTGCTGTACTCACCAATCGTAAAAGCCTAATTTCAGAAGATAAGTTAGGTGAATTTTTTATTCCCAAAAGAGATCATAAACAGACTATTGAAACATTAATTCAGTCTCAAAAAGGAATCGGATACACAAAAACTGCCAACTTATATATTTTTAAAAAAATCAAATAAATTTATCAACATAAAAATCCACAAATTATGAATGGAGAATATTATAAAACTAAAGAATCAGTAGAAGAGTATATCGAATTAGCAAAAGATGTTAATGGAGCAGAATTGATTGATAAGCTTAAACAAGTTTTACCATTAAAATCAAATTTACTTGAAATTGGTTCAGGGCCAGGAACAGATTGGGAAATACTCAAAGAATTTTATAACGTTACTGGTTCTGACAATTCATCTGAATTTTTAAATCATTTAAAAGCTAGACATCCGAAAGGTTTGTTTCTAGATCTAGATGCGATTACCGTAGACACAAGCAAAAATTTTGATGGTATATACTCCAATAAAGTAATGCAACATTTAAAGGACAATGAATTAAAAGATTCTATTAAAAGACAAAGCGAAATATTAAACACCAATGGTATAATTTGTCATTCTTTTTGGAAAGGGGAAGGATCTGAAAATTTTAAAGGACTTTATGTGAATTATCATGATGAAGAAAAACTTAAAAGCTTCTTTGAAAGTCATTTTGAGATTCTTTCAATAATTAGTTATCAGGAATTTGAGGAAGATGATTCAATTTTATTAATAGGAATGAGAAAAAAAGCAATCAATAAAATATAGAGAGATATGATAGTGTTTGTTATACCTAACACTCCATATATGAACCGTTGAATTCAATACATATTTTAAAGGGGATAAATAAGGGGACATTTAAATATTTCAAATCCCGTAAGTCATCAATAAACAGAGTTTAAAGCCTTTCGTCTGGATTCTGTTGGGACTGTAACTCAAACAATCTAAGCTTTTGATGGGCTTTTTTATTTGTAAACTTCGCAAATGGATAGCTTGTTCCGTTAGTTATTCACCAATGATATGATCCCAAGGGAGCGAAGCCTTCTCGGTCTCAAAAACATCATTTTACGTTGGCACAAAGCCTTTTCAGCTTATAATAGTCGATTTTACGTCGGCTTTTCGTGTTTTTAGATTATAAACAGGCTTTTGACGTCAGCTTTTCGTCTTTTCAGGAAAAAAGGGCCTGTTTTACGTCGGCACGAAGTCTTTTCGAGCTCGAAGCTATATTTTACGTCAGATTGTTGACTTTAAAGTCGTAAAGGGCTACGACCCCTAAGGAAGGGAGCATTTTTTGATTAATAAACGACTCGATCCCTCGGGCGCGGCACTCCTTTTACTGAAAAACTACCCGATCCCTTGGGATCGTAGTTTTCAAAAAGCACATTGTGTTTCAAAAACTTATTCCAAAGGCTTGAAACCCAATATTGAGTCTTTAGAGTTCAAAAAATCATAAAAGTCAATGTCTTGGGTGATTTTTTTGGATGATGATAAATCCTAAATCAGAATTCAGCAATCAAAGGTTATCAATTAAAGCGTTTTGCACATCACTTGTTTGCCTTCACGGGTACAAGTTTGGAAGCCCATTTTTTTAATATATTTCAGGTTGTCTTCAATATCAGAATCGCAAACAATACATTTAACTTTGTGCTGTGAAAGAACATCGCTTAGCTTGTTGTAAAGGTAGGTTGCAACTTTAAAGTCACGGTATTGAGGAAGAGCATAATCAATGTCTATTTTAAACATATCATCTTTTATTTCGCCAATAAAAATTCCAGCTACAGACATGTCGCGCAATACAAACACGCTAAGTTTACCTTCGGCACTTCTAAAATCGGGGAAGAATTTTGCAATATCTTTCTTGTATGAATCAAGGTAGTAGTTTAAAATGCCATCGTTGCCTTTAATCTCTATTACCTTGAAATTTTCCTTATGTTGATTCATCTTCACTAAATAATAAATATTGGTGCCGACTATCAGTAAATTCATTATCCCAACAGGGTAGGCACCAATTAGAAAGCCATAAGCTGAAAATAGGGCAGCACCTAACATATTATACCAACGTAGTTTTACTATCGAAGCCATTGATAAGGATACCAATACAATAACAGAGGCTGCATAACCTAACCATTCCAAAATGGAAATGCCTAAAAATTCTAACATACTAAATAAGTTTGTTTTACTGAATAGAATTCAGCTGAGTTAATAAAAATGGGATGGTTGAAATAGTAGGGAGCCTTTGGAAGGCGATGCTAAATTAGATATTATAATTGGAAGGATAAAATAAGAGTTTGGTTTAATAAAAAATAGTGGTGGCTAGATTATATCAAAAGCCACCAATGCCTATAATTTCGGTTAAAGGCTTGTCATTAGGAATAGAGGCTGAAGTTCGAAACTATTGTATTTGGGGCGCAGACGTTCTGTATTGTAATAGCGGTCGATATCAACTATTTTTTTTGAGCTTGTAATAATATCGATTGGCGCATTGTCGTAACGTCCGTTTCTTAGCGTAATTAAGCGTCCATGTATGCCTTTTATAATTAGATCGAGTGCCAGATTACCAAAAGCCATAGGAACAATAGAATCGATGGCATCGGGATCGCCGCAGCGTACCAAATAGCCGAGTTTCTGATTTATCACATTTACGGGTACTCCTTTATTGCATTCTAGCGATAAGCGTTTCATTTGGTCAGAAACTCTTTCACCTATGCCACCCAGTTTCTTGTGCCCATAGTCGTCAGTGGCGTTATCCTGAAAAATCATATCCTCTCCAGTAAAAGCTGCACCTTCCGAAATGAGGACAACTGAATACCGACTTGGGTTTTTATAACGGTCTTCGAGCATGAGCTGTGTTAGCCTGTTAATATCGAATTTGTGTTCGGGTATGACACAACGATTAGCTGCACCAGCAAGGGTTGGTAAAATAGACGTGAATCCTGCATAACGGCCAAATACCTCAAGAACCAGAAAACGCTCGTGAGATCCAGCTGAAGTTCTTAAACTATGGGTTAAGGAAATGGTTCGGGTGATACAAGTGCTGAAACCGATGCAATAATCCGTTCCTGGAACATCATTGTCCATGGTTTTAGGAATGGCAACCACTTTGAAACCTTCCTTGTACAAACGAACGGCATAACTCAAGGTGTCGTCCCCACCAATGGGAATCAGGTAATCGATGTTGAGAAAGGCCAGATTAGCCAAGACTTCCTCAGTAAGATCGTTAACCTCTGACTTGTATTTATCCTGCAAGTGTATTGGAACACGGGATTTTGATGTTTTAGAAGGATTTATTCGGGAACTGTGCAAAAAGGTGCCTCCAGTTCGACCAACTCTATTGACCATTTCTTCGGTCAGAACAGAATAATTATCGCTGTTATCCGCCTTTTCATCCCTAACAATATCGATAAGTCCTTTCCAGCCTTTGCGAATGCCCACAACAGCATATCCTTCGCGCAAGGCTCTGATGGTTACAGCACGAATAGCAGGGTTTAGACCAGGCACATCACCACCTCCAGTTAAAATGCCAATGACTCCTTTTGTATTCTTTGGTATTTTCATAGCGATTTATTTTTCATCATTAATCCCTATTAAGGTAATGATTTTTCGCTGAAAAAGGGTGATTCTCTGTGTAGGATAATGAGTTAGGACGTTCGGAATCCTAATGTGAAAAGACGAACGATAAAATATTGGCTCCCATTTTAAGAGCCTTTGTATGGTTGTCTTCGGTATCGTTGTGAACTGATGGATCTTCCCAGCCATCACCTAGGTCACATTCGTATGAATAAAAGCACACAAGGCGCCCCTTGTGAAATATACCAAAGCCTTGTGGTGCTCTACCATCGTGCTCATGAACTTTAGGAAGCCCTGTTTTAAATTCATAAACCTGATGGTAAATAGGATGTGAATAGGGGAGCTCTACGAGTTCTTCCTTGGGGAATACTTTCTTTATTTCTCTACGGAAATAGGCATTCAAACCATAGTTGTCATCTACGTGCAAAAATCCACCTGCTTCAAGATATCGACGCAAGTTTTGAGCTTCCTGATTATTGAAAACGATATTTCCATGTCCAGTTAAATGAACAAATGGGTAGGAGAATAGCTCATGATTTCCAACTTCAACTGTTGCTGGTTCAGTTTGAATATTGGCAATCTTATTCGTGTTACAGAATTTAATAAGATTAGGCAGCGATCCTGGATTAGCATACCAATCGCCTCCACCATTGTATTTAAGCAAAGCAATTCGAACACCGCTTTCTTGAGCAGATAAGCTCAAGCTTAATGCTAAAAATATGATAATGGATACTAATCTAGACATAGTAGAAATTCTGTTTGAAAATTCGAGATGATAATTTATTGATTGGCCAGACTAACAATATGACATGCTAGGACACCTGCTGTTTCTGCTCTCAAACGACTTGTTCCCAAACTAATTTCTTTAAAGCCATTGGCACGAGCCAATTCAACTTCTTGTGGACTAAAATCTCCTTCAGGTCCGATAAGAATTAAAGCATTTTGCTTAGGCTGACAAAGATGTTTCAGATGTGTCTTTTCTCCGTCGTAGCAATGAGCAATATATTTTTCACCATTAAACGGAGCACTTACTAAATCTTTGAATTTTGTTAGTTCATTCAACTTAGGATGGTAAGCTTTTAATGATTGCTTAACTGCAGAGGTAATCACCTTAAAAAGGCGTTCTTGTTTCACAACTTTTCGTTCTGAAAATTGGCACAGTAAAGGTGTGAATTCATCAATTCCAATCTCGGTACATTTTTCCATATACCATTCTGTTCGCTCCATGTTCTTAGTTGGAGCAGCGGCAATATGTAATTTGTAATCTAGCTTTTCGAATTCAGCCTGTGTTTCAATACATTCTACGGTACATCGTTTAGGATGTGCGTCAATTATCTTGGCTGTAAAAAGATTCCCTTTTCCATCAATAAGATGAATCTGGTCGTCCTCTTTAAGTCTCAAAACACGAACACAATGTTTTGATTCAATTTCGTTTAACTGATAAAATTTATCTTCTATATCGGGGGTGTAAAACAAGTTCATTGCTTAATGTTATGATTTTTAATTTTCGAAAACCTAAAAAAAATAGAATCTAGAACCTCGTATTAAAAGAAAACGGGTTGATAGATGGCTGCAAAAATAAAACTAAGTACCGATATAATTAAGCCAAACATGAAAATAGTGTATGCTCTACGTAATAAATTGTATTTTTTGCCAAGGACCATTCCTAAATAGTACTGATCTTTGATCAAACTATCATATAAATCATCGTAATCAACCATCAAACCTTTTAAAGCTTTTGAATAATCTTCAACATCCATTCGATGGAAATTACCAAAGAATAGTAGGTTTACTTTTTTCTTTTTAACGTCATCTTCGGAGAATGTTCCCGATGTAACATTAGGTCTAGTAGCTAAAACAGAATAGACAATCGTAAATAAAGCGACGAACAAAAGAATTAAGCATGGGATTATAAACTCAGGAGATTCCATGATGTTCTTGTAAATGAAGAATATCGCTGTAATGATGATCGAATTCACCGAGATCATTAAATTAGCTTTATTATCTGCTATTGAGCTTAGACTAATTTGATTACGAGCTGTAACCTTAAACATGGTTTCAATTCCACGTTGAGGCATCTTCAATTTGAGATTCTGATTCTCAAGCTTAATGAGTTTATCATTTAGTTTCTTAATCTCCTTAATCTGAAAGGAATTTACTTTTTCAGTAACTTTTTGAATGTTAAGTTCCTTCTTTTTAGCTAGAACTTTCTTCCCATAGTCAGTTCTGTATGTGTGTTTTTTTAAGAAATTTAAAGTCTCTTCCCAATAGGTTTTTGTAGAAAATTCATGATTCATTAAAGCCGAACGTTCTTCTCTTAAACTATCTGAAGATTTCATGAAATTCTTTGATGCTAAGTGCTGCAGATCGGCATCGCAAAGCACCATAGATATCTTGCATTCACATGCTGTGTATGGAATTTTTGTATTTTGAATTGCGCAAATAACACGTTGAATTTTCTGTTCGGAGTAATTGTTTTCTATGAGGAATTTTTCAGCAATTTCACCACTGATGATTTCATGTTTCATGAAGCCTTTAAAATAGCCAGCATCATGAAACCATGCAGCCAATATTACGACTTCTAAATCTTCTTCAGAAAACTCCATGATGCTTGCAATTTTAGTAGCATGCTTCACGACGTTCTCGGTATGTTCAATATTGTGATAAGTGTAAATTGGTTTATGATTCTTCTCAAAAAAATCAGTAACAAAAGCTTTTGCTTGCTCTATAATAGACATATGTTTATGTGTTGAATTCTGTAAAACAAAGGTGACTAAAGATAGTAATAATCTTGAATCATCAGAAAAGACGGACTGTTTGTCAATAGAAAAATTGATAATTTTGTAAAGGATTTAGATTTGGAACAGCTGTAAACACTATCGAAAAGTGCAAGTGTTAAAGTTTGTTTTAGAGTTTTAAATTGGGATAGTGCATGAGTTTTGTTTATTTTTAGCGGTGCAAACAATCTTCAATTATGCTCTGTTTAAAGAAAGTTAACCTGTTGATATTAATAGTCTGTTGTGTAGCCTTCTCGGCTTGTTCTAAGAATAAGAAAAACAAACAGAAGTGTTTTCTATGCGAAGATTATTCCCATGTTCCCTACACCCTTAATCACCCGAGTGCTACTTATGTTTTAGATAATCAACTGCGGGAAATTTCTGGCTTGACTTATTTAAGTGAAAACAAGTTGCTTTGTGTTAACGATGAGCACGGTTCTATTTTTGAGTATGATCTTAAAGAAAGAGCAATTTCGAAGAAAGTTAAATTCGCAAAGAAAGGTGATTTTGAAGCCGTTGAATATATGAGGAATGAATGTGTTGCCTTAAGAAGCGATGGTAAACTGTATTTCTTTAAGGACATAGAAAATCCTAAGGTGGAATCGATTAAAGTAAAAACAGGTTTGAGCCTTAGAAATGATACGGAAGGATTGGCCTACGATTCATCCTCGCAAACCTTATTGATTGCCTGTAAGGGTTTAGCTCATGAGGGTTCGATGTATAAAGACAAAAGAGCTATTTATCGTTATTCAATTGTTGATAGCACTTTAAACCCGAAGCCATTTATCTTGATTGATCAGAATGATTTGGGAAAGATTTTGAATTTGGACCCTATTACTAAGTTTTCCAATAGTGTATTGGAATCGATGAACCCTTCGAAAGGCAATACGACTTTTCAACCATCGGGAATTGCAATTCATCCTATAAGTAAAAATATTTATGTGATTGGATCGGTGGGAAAACTGCTTTTGATTTTGAGCCCTCAAGGAGAATTGTTGGCTGTTAATAGATTGAAACGTAAAATTTTTCCTCAGCCTGAAGGAATTTGTTTTGCTCCTGATGGCACTCTCTATATTTCAACTGAAGGGAAGGTTAATCAAGGTCGAATTTATCAGTTTAAGTACAAACCATAATTTCAGAATAGATAGTTCATTTGCGCTTTAAAATTCATTATTCTAATTATACCTGTATGATTAAATATATACTACACTTACTGTTTTTATTGGCTTCCTTGAATTTATTGGGAAATCAGAAACAGTCTGCTATTGATAGTACTCAGCTAAAGTATAGTGTCTATTTTGTAGGTGATATTGGTGAGGCACCATTGGTTGATGCAAATATGAAAATGCTTAAGTCGCAATTGGATGTTTCGGGAAAGAACGGAACGCTTGTTGTTTTGGGTAACACAATTTCAAAGGATTATTTGAACGATGATGAGGAAAATGAATTCGATAACAAGGATTTGAATCGATTTTTTGAACTTGCAAAGGATTTTAAAGGTGAACTTGTTTTTATTCCTGGTGATCAGGAGTGGACGCTTAATCGAAAAAATGGTTGGGAATCCTTGTTGAATTTTGAGAATTATGTGGAAGAATATTTAGGTAGAGGAGATGTGTTTTTACCTTCGGGAGGTTGTCCTGGTCCTACCGAATTAGAATTAAGTGATGATATAGTTCTTTTGATTGTAGATTCACAATGGTGGCTGCATCTTGGCGAAAAGCCAGAAGCGGAATGCGATTTTGAAAATACGGCAGACTTTTTAATTCAATTAAGTGATGCTTTTAAACGAAATGAGAATAAGAAACTAATATTGGCCACTCATCATCCCTTACACAGTGGTGGAAATCATGCTGGATATTTTCCTTTCCCAGGCCCTGTTGAGCTGTATAGAAAGTTCATTGGTACACCACAAGATTTTGCCTCTCCTTATTATAAGCAGATGCGTTATATGGCAAAACAAATGACGGGTAAGTCACCTAATTTGGTATCTGTATCGGCTCATGATAATAGCTTGCAATTCAAACAAGTTGGTAATGCATATCAAGTCGTTTCCGGATCAGGTAGCCAATCTGATTATGTGAATGAAAAGAAGATGGACTATGCCTTAAGTGAAGTTGGTTTTTCAAAGTTGAATTTTTATGATGACGGATCTGTTTTTCTAGAATTCTGGACAGTTGGTAAGGAAGGTGACAAGGCTCCACGTATGGCTTTCAAGAAATTCCTGTATAGCCATGAGACGGTTTCCGATGATGAGATAAGCTTGATTCACGAACAAATTGATTTTTCAGATAGTACTATTACAGTTGCTGCTAGTCAGGTTTATGAAACCAATAGTAAGTTAAAGCTAAAATGGTTAGGGAATAACTATCGTGAAGAATGGGCAACACCTATTAAAGTTCCTGTTTTTGATATTGGAAAAGAAAAGGGTGGATTGAAAATTATAAAACGCGGTGGTGGTCAACAAACGAGATCTTTAAGACTTGTAGCTAAAAATGGGAGAGAATATGTACTGCGTTCTGTAGAGAAATACACAGAAAAAGCTATACCTGCAAATCTTCAAAAAACCTTTGCTGCACATATTGTACAAGATGGAATATCAGAATCATATCCATACGCAGCTCTCGCGGTACCTAAAATGGCTGAAGCTGCTGGGGTTTATCATACACATCCAAAAATAGTATATGTTCCAGATGATCCTCGTTTTGGTATATATCAGGAAGGATTTAAGAATGAACTTTTTTTATTTGAAGAGAGAGTTTCTGGAAATTGGTCAGACTCAGACTTATTTGGCGGAACGAAGAAAATTCTAAGCACGCTTAAGCTTTTGAAGAAACGATACAAGAATTCAAAAATGAAAGTTGATGAAGATGCTGTTTTACGTGCTCGATTATTTGACATCTTTTTGAATGATTGGGATAGACATGATGACCAGTGGCGCTGGGCCAGTTTTGAAAAGGATGGTAAAACAATTGTTCGCCCTATTCCACGCGATAGAGATCAAGTTTTCTTTTTTAGTGATGGTAAGATTCCTAAGATAATGCGCCGTAAATGGATATTGCCAAAATTTCAGGTGTTTGATTCAATTACTGAGAATATTTCTGGTTTAGGGTTTAATTCTCGTTATTTCGATAGAAGTTTTCTTTCATCTCAAACGAAAGAAGATTGGATTAAGATGGCTCATGAGTTGAGTGCTAAATTGAGTGATGAGGTGATTGAAGCAGCTATTTTAGATTTGCCTTCCGAAGTGTATCCTTTATCGGGGGAGGAAATAATATCGAAGCTTAAAGGAAGAAGAGATAATTTACCTCGTATGGCTGAAGAATTTTATTCCTTTTTAGCCAAAGAGGTTGATGTTGTAGGAACTGATGAGAATGAATACTATCAAGCCTATTGGAATCAGGATGGTAGTTTGAAAGTAGAGGTAAATAAGCTTTCTAAAAAAGGAAAAAAGGGAAAGCTAATTTATGCCCGAACTTTTCACTCAGACGAAACAAAGGAAGTTCGACTGTTTGGTTTAAAGGGTAAAGATAAATTTGATATTAAGGGGAATGCTAGCAATAAGGCTATAAAGTTAAACCTAGTTGGAGGAAAAGGGAAAGATAAATTTGCTCTTAAAAATACCCGAAAGAATAAACTGAGTATTTACGACAAAACCAAGACAACTATTAATAATGATGGTGAGTTTAAGAACAAAACATCGAATAGTTCTGACGTAAATATCTACAATAGAAAAGCATTTAAATATGATATTGTAAGTCCAATTATCAATGCGAATTTTGTAAGTGATGATGGTTTAATAATGGGGGTTGGGGTAAATTATATCTCTCAGGCTTTTAAGAAAGAACCTTTTGCCTCTAGGCATAAATTCTTGATGAATTATGCATTTAGCTACCCTTCAGTGCAGATTAAATATGAGGGTGAGGTAAATTCTATCTTCAGGAATATCGATTTTGTTGGGGCTGTAGATTATAATTCTCCAAACTTTCAAGGCTATTACTATGGAATCGGGAATGAAAGTGAAAATATCAAATCTGATGATAATAAATATAATAGCCTCCGTTTCGAGAAATTATTAATAAATCCTCAATTGAGATTAAATTTTGATAAGAATAATCAAATAAAATTTGGTTTGTTTTTTGATCTATCTAAGCTGCAAAGAACTGATAATCGGTTTGTGACAGATTTTTCAAACCCAGTGAATGATTTAGATTCTGAAAAGGATTTTTCAACAAGGAAATATTTAGGACTAAATATTAATTATATTTGGGATTCAAGGAATTCAAAAATGCTTCCTTCACGTGGTATTTATTGGCAATCGGTTTTTCAAGCGTATAGAGGATTAGGACGTAATGATGATAATTTTAATAGATTTTCGTCTGATATGCGAATGTATATTAGTTTTAGTCCACCAGCAAGAGTTGTTTTAGCTTTACGAGCTGGAGGTGCATATAATTCGGATGGCTACTCTTTATCTCAGGTAAATAAATTAGGATTAAAGTCCAATTTAAGAGGTTTTCCTCTTGATCGATTTGCTGGTGATGGTATCTTCTATCAGAATACGGATATTAGATTTAGAGTATCACAATTTAGATCCTTTTTATTAGCTGGAGAGTTTGGTATTCTTGCTTTTAATGATGTAGGTAGAGTTTGGATTTTAGGAGAACGTTCAGAAACTTTACACCATGGATATGGTGGTGGTTTGTGGGTGTCACCGTTTAAGTTAATGGTGTTAACAACCAACTACAGTTATTCAAAAGAGGATAAAATATTCTCATTAGAATTTAAGTATATGTTTTAGAAAGAAAATAG
>TARA_R110001583_G_scaffold132142_1_pt1 | contig 38957 bp, 30 predicted proteins | sample TARA_R110001583 | Tara Oceans TARA_R110001583 (sample SAMEA4398432) | marine metagenome | biome: Polar Biome; feature: [MES] marine water layer (ENVO:01000295) within the mesopelagic zone...; material: water (ENVO:00002006), including particulate matter (ENVO:01000060) such... | reverse complement strand
TCAGGAGCGGGTCGGGTGGAGGCTCAAGATAGAGCGCACGCAGCAGATTGCCCTGCGTGATCGCCGCCAGCCGAAAGCGCCCCATCTCCTGCGTGCGTGCCCAGATCACCGCCTCACCCTCCGACGCAAAGTCGAGCGATTGAACCGCCTGACCTCCTCCGTACCATGCCTGCAGCGACTCGAAGAAGGCGACCTTCCACGCCGAAGTGCCGGTCTCGTTCATGTCATGCGCTCCATGCGAGTTTGAGTGGGCTTTGATTAACGACCTTGTGTGTCGTTCCATTGCAGGTACACGTCGGTAACGGGAACGATTCTCGTCGAGCCCATTCCAATCGGCCATGGATACCCTGACACACGCCCTTTCCGGTGCCCTCGCCGGTCGTCTGCTTGCGCCGCGCAAAGGTGTGGCAGGTGCGCTGCCGCCACCGGTATGGCAGGCCGTTGCGGTCGGCACGGCTGCCGCGACATTTCCCGATCTCGATTTCGTGCTCGGATTCGTCTCCGAGCTGACTTACCTGCGCGGGCATCGCGGCGTCACCCACTCCCTGCTGCTGATGCCGGTGTGGGCCCTGCTGGTCGCAGCGCTGATGGCCGGCCTGTTCCGCCTTCGACGCGGGCGCGAGGCCGCAGCGAGCTGGCGCGCCTTCTACCTGATCGCCTGCTCCGGCATCTTCATCCACATCCTCGGCGACCTGATCACCCAGTTCGGCACCATGATTCTGGCGCCCTTCTCGGACCGGCGCTTTGGCTGGGGAACGACCTTCATCATCGACCTCGGCTTTTCAGGCATCATCCTTGCCGGCTTGCTGGCAAGCGCGCTCTGGCGTCGCAGCCGTGTCCCCGCCGGGCTGGCACTCGTGGTGCTTGCGGGCTGGGTGGGGCTGAGCGCATCGGCGCGTCACGACGCCATCGAGTTTGCGCGCGCCCACGCCACGGCGAACGATATCGACATCGTGAGCGTGGATGCGGTGCCCCGACCGGCGTCGCCGTTCAACTGGACGGCCGTTGTGTTCGATGGCGAGCGCTACCATTACGCCCACATCAATACCCGGCGCAGCGAGCCGCTTGAGGTGACCGAGAGCGACAACTTCATTCGCCGTCTGTCGGCGGCCTATGCGCCGCTGTCGATGGCACAGTGGACGGTGCGTCCGGTGTTTGGCAACGGGGACGCCAGCGCCATTGCGCGCCAGGTATGGGACGAGGACAAGTTCGCCTTCTATCGCTGGTTTGCGATGTTTCCGATGCTCGATCAGGTCGAGCCAGCCGCTGGCGGCGGTGTTTGCGTGAACTTTGTCGATCTGCGTTTCGAGACGCCGGGGCGCGATGGCGTGCCCTTCCGCTACGGTCTGTGCGGTGGCGCGTCCGAGGGCTGGCGGATCTTCGAACGCGTCACCGGCGGACGCCGGTGGATCGGGGAGTGAGCCGGGTGCCACGGCCCTGATGTGATGCACCGCGCAAGCTTGCGCGGTGCCGGATCGAACGCTTACTTGCCGCCGGGGACCGTGCCCTCGACGCCTTCCAGGTAGTAACTCATCGCCAGCTTGTCCTTGTCGTTCATGTCCTTTCCGGCTGCGACGACTTCCTTGCCGGCCTGGTCACGCAGCGGTCCCATGAACACCGGGCGGCTGCCGTCGATGATGCCCTGACGGCGTTCGGCCACAATTTGCTTCACGTCGGCCGGCAGCATGTCGCCAAGACGGCCGAGGTCGATTGCACCCTCCTTGAGTCCGTACCAGACCTGTTGCTGCGGCTTGAAGCTGCCTTCCAGCATTTCACCGACCACCTTGGTGTACCACACGCCCCAGTTGATCTCGCTGGCGGCCAGCTGCGCTTTCGGGCCGTAGGCGTGCATGTCGGAATCCCAGCCGAAGGCATAGGCGCCCTTCTCCTGCGCGGCCTGCAGCACGGCGGGCGAGTCGGTGTTCTGCATCAGCACGTCGGCACCTTGCGCGAGCAGGGTCAGTGCAGCCTGGCGCTCCTTGCCGGGATCGAACCAGGAATTGACCCAGATGACGCGGGTGGTGGCGGCCGGGTTCACGCTGCGTGCGCCCAGCGTGTAGGCGTTGATGTTGCGGATGACTTCCGGAATCGGGTGTGAGCCGACCACGCCGAGCTTGCCGGACTTGCTCATCTTGCCGGCGACGACGCCGGCAAGATACGCGCCCTCGTAGGTGCGGACGTCGTAGGTGCCCAGGTTTGCGGCGGTCTTGTAGCCGGTGGCGTGCTGGAACATCACCTTCGGGAACTGGCGGGCGACCTTGAGCGTGGCATCCATGTATCCGAAGGAGGTGGTGAAGACCAGACCGTGCCCGTCCTGTGCAAGACTGCGCACGACGCGCTCGGCGTCCGCGCCCTCGGCCACGCTCTCGATGAAGGTCGTCTTCACCTTGCCCGGGAACGCGGCTTCGACGGCACGCCGTCCAAGGTCGTGGGCGAAGGTCCAGCCTGCCTCGCCGACCGGACCGACATAGACGAAGCCCACCTTCAATGGCCCGGTGCTCTGGGCATTTACGGCCGAGACGGGGAGCAGTGTGGTGGCAGCCAGCGCTGCGCTCCACTTGAGGACGGTACGACGGTCAGTCATGCGTGAACTCCGGCAGGTGGAAGAAGTACGGGGATCAGTCTTCGGGCAATGCGTCGAGGCGCGCCAGCCAGGGGGTACGCTCGGCGTCGCCGACAAAGCTCGCTTCGAGGCTGTTGCGCGCGATGCGCTTGAGTTCGGCACGGCTCAAGTGCAGGGCTTCGGCGGTGGCAAGAAAGTTCTGGCCGATGTAGCCGCCGAAGTAGGCGGGGTCGTCCGAGTTGATCGTGACTTTCAGCCCGGCATCGAGCAACTGCTTCAGGTTGTGGCCCTGTAGCGTCGGGAAGACGCATAGCTTGATGTTCGACAGCGGGCAGACCGTCAGCGGAATCTGTTCGCGCACCAGGCGTTCGACCAGCGCAGGATCTTCTGCCGCGCGCACGCCATGATCGATGCGCTCGACCTTGAGCAGATCCAGCGCCTCGATGATGTAGGCCGGTGGGCCTTCCTCGCCGGCATGGGCAACGATATGCAGACCCAGGTCGCGACACTGTTTGAACAGGCGAGCGAACTTGGATGGTGGGTGTCCTTTTTCCGACGAGTCGAGGCCGACGCCGTGGATGCGTGACAGATGCAGCATGGCCTGCTCGAGTGTGGCGAAGCCGTCGTCCTCGCTCAGGTGGCGCAGGAAACACAGGATCAGGCGCGAACTGATGCCGTACTGCACGCGGGCCTCGTCGCAGGCGCGCTCCAGGCCGTCGAGCACCGTTTCGAAGGCAACACCGCGCTCGGTATGCGTTTGCGGATCGAAGAACAGCTCTGCATGGACGACACCATCAGCGTGAGCACGCGTGAAGTAAGCCATGGCGAGCTCGTAGAAGTCCTGCTCATGGATCAGTGCAGCGGCACCCGCGTAGTAGAGGTCGAGAAAGCTCTGCAGGTCGGAAAATGCGTAGGCGGCGCGGGTGGCCTCGACGCTCGACCATGGCAGGGTCACGCCATTGCGCTGCGCCAGCGCGAACATCATCTCGGGTTCGAGCGAGCCCTCGATGTGCAGGTGAAGCTCGGCCTTGGGCAGGGCGCGGATATAGGTTTCGAGGTCCATCGCGATCTCCAGTTCGGGATTGAGCCGGCTTCGCGGTGATGCTGCACTGCCGCAGGACTCGTCAGGACGATCATAGTGCGAGTGCCAGGGGATGCGCGAAGCCAACTGACAATACCGATCATAAAGCGAAGCGGATAAGGCAGTATGGCCTCGGGCGGGCTCAGACGGGCGGACTGGTCGCGAATCCCGGACCCGCGATCAGACTCCGCACGACGGACTGAAAGGCGTCGGCGAACTGGTCGGCATCAAGATCAGGGTTGCGCACGCTCCGTGCCAGTACGCCTTCGAACAGCGTGGCGAGAATTTCGACCATGTTGGTGATCGTCTCATCGTCGGTGCTCAGTCCTTTGGCGCCGCGCGCCAGGCGCAGGATGTCGGTGATGTTTTCATTGCAGCACTTGCTGGCATTGCGCACGATGACGGCGATCTCGGGATTGCGCGACGCTTCTGCGAGGATCTCGAGTTTGAGCACGGCTTTCCCGCGCTCAAGGTTCTCCTTCACGCCTTCCACCACGCCATCGATCATGGCTTCAAGGATGTCGTCGGCGGCACGCCACGTGGCGCTGAGCGTCAGCAATTCATCAAGATCATGCGCGACGATGGCGGCAATGATCGCTTCCTTGTTCTCGAAATAATGATAAATGTGCCCTGCGCTCATGCCAGCGGACTTGGAAATCTGCGAGATGCTGGCACCATGGAAGCCGTGAGCACGAAAGCAGTCGGAAGCCGCTGCAAGGATCTGGGCTCGACGCGCTTCTGCGCGTGAGCAGTCCGCGGGCGTATGCGCTTCTGCGTTCATGACCTGTCTCCGACGTGTAATGAGAGTGTGTCTTAACTGCTTGCAAGGGTAAAAAGCTTAACATAGAATGAGCGTTCAATCTAGAATAACCATTCTACCTTTGGTGAATCTCCGTCTTACCCGGGCGGGCATTGGCACCACTTAAATTTTCACGAGGCTCGTCCATGCAGAACCGCCCCCAACTGCTTTTCAAAACACTTGCCGTGGCGCTGGCTGGTGCCACCATTCTCGCGTCCTGCAGCGGCGGTGAGCAGACTGGTCAGGCAGGCCCTGCGGGCGGTCCGCCCCCGGCTCCCACGGTAGGCGTTGTTGTTGCCGTGGCCGAATCGGTTCCGCTGGTGAGCGAATTGCCGGGTCGCACGTCGCCTTACATGGTCGCCGAGCTGCGGCCGCAGGTCACCGGGCTCGTGCAGAAGCGCCTGTTTACAGAGGGTAGCGAGGTCAAGGCCGGTCAGACCCTGTATCAGATCGATGCCTCCACCTATCGCGCGGCTCACGACAGCGCCAAGGCCAGCCATGCACGTGCCGAGGCCAATCTTTACAGCGCGCGCCTGAAGGCCACGCGCTACGCGGATCTGGTGAAGATCGATGCCGTGAGCAAGCAGGCCAACGACGATGCGGTCGCTGCGCTCAAGCAGGCCGAGGCCGATGTGGCCTCCGCCCGCGCGGCGGTCGAGACCGCCCGCATCAATCTTGATTTCACCAGCGTCACATCCCCGATCTCGGGGCGCATCGGCCGCTCTGCCGTGACCCCGGGTGCGCTGGTCACCGCCAATCAGGCGACCGCGCTGGCGACGGTGCAGCAGCTCGATCCGATCTACGTGGACCTGACACAGTCGAGCGCCGAACTGCTCGGTCTGCGGCGCGCAATGGAGGCGGGAAAGCTCAAGAGTTCCAGCGCGAAGGCCGTCCCGGTCCAGCTCGTGCTCGAAGACGGCACCCAGTACGCGGCCGAGGGCAAGCTGGCCTTCTCCGAAGTGACGGTTGATCAGGGCACCGGCAGTGTGACCTTGCGTGCCGTCTTCCCCAATCCGAAGGGTGAGTTGCTGCCCGGCATGTACGTTCGTGCAAAGCTTGCACAGGGCGAGGCGGACAACGCCATTCTGGTGCCGCATGCCGCCGTCAGTCGCGACCCGCGTGGCAATCCGATGGTGATGGTGGCCGGCGCCGAAAACAAGGTCGAGGCGCGCATGATCACGACCACGCGTTCGCTGGGCGACAAGTGGGTCGTGACCGATGGTCTCGCTGCAGGCGATCGCATCATCGTCGATGGCCTGCAGCGCATCCGCCCTGGCGCCACGGTGCAGTCGCAGGAGGCCGGTGCCGCTGCACCGGCTGCCGCGTCGGTGGCGAAGTGAGGGGCTGAATAATGGCTCGCTTCTTTATCGACAGGCCCATCTTCGCGTGGGTGATTGCGCTGGTCATCATGCTCGCAGGGGCATTGTCCATCCTTGAGCTTCCCGTGTCGCAGTATCCGGCGATCGCGCCTCCGGCCGTCGTCATCAACGCCAAGTATCCCGGTGCGTCCGCCCAGGCGGTGGAAGAGTCGGTGACCCAGATCATCGAGCAGAAGATGACTGGGCTCGACGGTCTGCTCTACATGAACTCGTCCAGCGATGCCTACGGTTCTTCGGCCATCACGCTGACCTTCGACGCGGACACCGATCCCGACATTGCCCAGGTCCAGGTGCAGAACAAGTTGCAGCTTGCCATGCCCTTGTTGCCGACGGCGGTGCAGGCGCAGGGTGTGCAGGTGGCAAAATCCGCGCGCAACTTCCTGATGGTGATCGGTTTCGTTTCGCCTGAAGGCAAGCAGGATGGCGTCGATCTGGCGGACTTCGTGGTGTCGTCGGTGCAGGACTCACTATCGCGCGTCACCGGCGTCGGCGAAGTGACGGTTTTCGGTTCGCAGTACGCCATGCGCGTGTGGCTGTCGCCCGAAAAGCTGAACAACTACAAGCTCACGCCTGCTGACGTGAAGGCGGCAATCCAGGCCCAGAACACCGAGGTTTCTGCTGGTCAGCTCGGTGGCACGCCAGCATTGCCTGGCCAAGGCTTTACTGCCTCGATCACGGCGCAGAGCCGCTTGCAGACTGTTGAACAGTTCGAAGCCATTCTGTTGCGGACCTCGGCCCAGGGTGGTGAGGTACGTCTGGCCGACGTGGCACGGGTGGAGATCGGCGCCGAGAGTTACGGTACCGTTGCCCGTTACAACGGCAAGCCGGCTGCCGGAGTCGGCATCAAGCTGGCCGCAGGTTCGAACGCGCTCGAGACCGCGAATGCGGTGCGCGCGAAGCTCGACCAGATGAAGCCCTACTTCCCTGAAGGCATCGATGTCGTTGTGCCCTACGACACCACGCCCTTCGTGCGGATTTCGATCGAGGAAGTGGTCAAGACCCTGATCGAAGCCGTGGTGCTGGTATTCCTGGTGATGTACCTGTTCCTGCAGAACCTGCGTGCGACACTGATCCCGACCATTGCCGTGCCGGTGGTGCTGCTTGGCACTTTCGGCGTGATGGCGGCCTTCGGCTTCTCGATCAACACCCTGACCATGTTCGGCGTCGTGCTCGCCATTGGTCTGCTGGTTGACGATGCGATCGTGGTGGTCGAAAACGTCGAGCGGGTGATGAGCGAGGAAGGTCTGTCTCCCAAGGAGGCGACCCGCAAGTCGATGCGTCAGATCACCGGTGCGCTGGTGGGTATCGGCCTGGTGCTGTCCGCGGTGTTCGTGCCGATGGCTTTCTTCGGCGGCTCGACCGGGGTGATCTATCGTCAGTTCTCGGTAACCATCGTGTCAGCCATGGCGTTGTCGGTGCTTGTCGCCATCGTGTTCACACCTGCGCTGTGCGCGACCATGCTCAAGCCGGTGGAAAAGGGGCACGACATCGGCGAGGGCGGCATGTTCTCGGGCTTCTTTGGCTGGTTCAACCGCATGTTCGACCGCAATACCCGACGCTACGAGTCGGCGGTGGGCGGCATCCTCAATCGCAGCCTGCGCTTCATCGCCATCTATCTGGCGATCGTGGTGGTGCTCGGCTTGCTCTTCGTTCGCATGCCGACCTCCTTCCTGCCAGAGGAGGACCAGGGGGTGATGTTCAACCAGGTCATGCTGCCCGCAGGGGCGACCCAGGAGCGCACGATCGAGGTCCTGGAGAAAGTCGAAAAGCATTTTCTGGAGAACGAGAAGGACACGGTGAAGGCCCTGTTCACCGTTGCCGGTTTCAGCTTCGGTGGCAGCGGTCAGAACATGGGTATCGGCTTCGTGAACCTGAAAAGCTGGGACGAGCGCCAAGGTCCCGGCATGGACGTCAAATCGGTTGCAGGGCGTGCGATGGGTGCGTTCTCGCAGATCCGCGAGGCGATGGTGTTTGCCTTCGTACCGCCGGCGGTGATTGAGCTCGGTACCTCGAATGGCTTCAATGTTCAGTTGCAGGATCGTTCGGGTCTTGGCCACAACGCCTTGGTGGCAGCACGTAACCAGTTTCTGGGCATGGCGGCGCAGGACAAGCGGCTGGTCGGCGTACGTCCGAACGGTCAGGACGACACGCCTGAATTCCGCCTCGAGGTTGACCACGCCAAGGCAGGCGCGCTGGGCATCTCGGTTGCTGACATCAACGATATGCTGGCAACCGCGTGGGGCGGCAGCTACGTGAATGACTTCATCGACCGTGGCCGGATCAAGAAGGTCTACGTGCAGTCCGACGCCTCGGCGCGGATGACGCCCGAAGACATGAACAAGTGGTTCGTGCGCAACAGCATGGGCGAGATGGTGCCATTCTCGGCTTTTGCCACGGCGAGATGGACTTACGGTTCGCCGCGTCTGGAGCGCTACAACGGACAGTCGTCGATCGAGGTGCTGGGGCAGGCTGCGCCTGGCCTGTCATCGGGTGAAGCGATGGCTGCAGTCGAAGAGATCATGACCAAGCTGCCCGCAGGCATCGGCTACGAGTGGAGCGGTACCTCGTTCGAGGAACGTCGCTCGGGCTCGCAGGCTCCTGCGCTGTATGCCTTGTCACTGCTGGTGGTCTTCCTCTGCCTGGCGGCGCTGTACGAGAGCTGGTCGGTACCGTTTGCGGTGATGCTGGTGGTGCCGCTCGGCGTGCTGGGTGCCTTGCTAGCAGCGACCGGTCGCGGGCTGTCGAACGACATCTACTTCCAGGTGGGTCTGCTGGCGACCATCGGTCTGTCGTCGAAGAACGCCATTCTGATCGTCGAGTTCGCCAAGGCGGAGATGGAGGCGGGCAAGGATCTGATTACCGCGACGCTGACCGCGGTGCGGATGCGTCTGCGTCCGATCCTGATGACCTCGCTGGCTTTCGGTCTGGGCGTGTTGCCTCTGGCCATCAGCACCGGCGCGGGTTCCGGCAGCCAGAACGCGATCGGTACCGGCGTGCTCGGTGGCACGATCGCCGCCACCGTGCTGGGCATCTTCTTCGTGCCGCTGTTCTACGTTGTGATCAAGCGCATTTTCAAGGACAAGCCGGCGCAGCCTGAGAATCACGTTGCGGCAGCGCCGGAGGAACGGACATGAACACCCTTCGTAGCCTGACCCTCGCTGTTTCAGCGACTCTGCTTGGTGCGTGCACGACGCTCGCGCCGGATTACCTGCGCCCGGACGCACCGGTGGCCTCGGCCTGGCCGGGGCAGACCGAGGCGGTTGCAGCCCCTGTCGCGGTGGCCGATATCAGCTGGCGCGACTATTTCGCCGATGCGCGCTTGCGCGAGCTGATCGGGATCGCTCTGGAGAACAATCGCGACCTGCGTGTAGCGGCGCTCAACATCGAGAAGGCGCAGGCGCAATACCGCATTCAGCGGGCAGACCAGTTTCCGTCGGTTGCACTCAGTGGCGGTCAGAGTGCCCAGCGCCTGCCGGGTGACCTCACCAGCAGCGGCGAATCCACGATCTCGCGCCAGTACTCCACGACCGTCGGAATCTCTGCGTGGGAGCTCGACTTCTTCGGGCGGGTGCGCAGCCTGCGCGACCAGGCGCTGGAAACCTACCTCGCCACCGAGGAGGCGAGGCGGAGCGCACAGATCAGTCTCGTTGCCGAAGTTGCAAATGCCTGGCTGACGCTTGCGGCCGACCGCGAACTGCGTGACCTCGCACGTGAGACCTGGCAGACGCAGCAGAAATCGGTGGATCTCACCCGTCGCAGTTTCGAGGCCGGTGCAGTTTCTGCGCTCGATGTGCGTCAGGCGCAGAGCGCAATGGAGCGCGCCCGCGCAGACGCGGCGCAGTATGCGTCGCAGGTGGCAAAGGACGAGAATGCGCTCGCAGTTCTCACCGGAGGGCAGGTGCCGGCGCGCCTGTTGCCCGAGAAACTGATCGACGCGGTGACCGCGCTTGCCGAGCTGCCGTCCGGCATTCCGTCCGAGGTGCTGGTGCGCCGTCCGGACGTGCTGCAGGCCGAGCGTACCTTGCGTGCGGCCAACGCCAACATCGGCGCAGCGCGCGCAGCCTTCTTCCCGAGCATTTCGCTGACGGCAACCGCGGGCACGGCGAGTGCCACCCTCGACGGACTGTTTCAGGCCGGATCGGGGACCTGGACTTTCGTGCCCCAGCTCACGCTGCCCATTTTCAACGCAGGTGCGCTCAGTGCCAGCCTGGACGTGGCCAAGGTGCAGCGCGAGATCCAGGTGGCGGAATACGAGAAGGCCATCCAGAGCGCCTTCCGTGAAGTGGCGGATGCGCTGGCCGAGCGTGCCAACCTTGGCGAACAGCTCGACGCCCGGCGCAACCTGGTCGAGGCCAGTGCCGAGAGCTATCGCCTGTCCGACGCGCGCTACCGTAACGGCATCGACAGCTATCTTGTGCTGCTCGATGCGCAACGTTCGCGGTATGCTGCAGAACAGGAGCTGATCGCTGCGCGTCTGTCCGAGGCGGGTAACCGCGTTGCACTATACAAAGTGATGGGTGGCGGCTGGCAATAACGTGGTGTAATTCCGGTAATAACGCCGGCTGGCAGCGCTGTTTTGCGGAGTATGTCGCAACAATTCCCGCTTTACGGTATGGTCTCGCCCTGCCAGTCCGGACGTATGCCGAACAAGGAATCTCAACATGAACGCAACCACTACTCCAGCCCTTATGACCGAGGCCGAAATCCTTGCTGCGCCCGAGTCGGATTACATGTCAGCTCGTCAGCTGGCATTCTTCCGGCACCGTCTCCAGACCGAGATGGAACAGCTGCTTGAGAACGCGCACGAAACCACCACCCACCTGCAGGACAACGAGGCCACGCCCGATCCCTCCGACCGTGCGAGCGTCGAGGAAGAGCACACCCTCGAACTGCGCGTGCGGGACCGCGAGCGCAAGCTGCTGAAGAAAATCGGCGAAGCCATTGCCCGCATCGACGCCGGTGAGTATGGCTGGTGCGAGGAAACCGGCGAGCCGATCGGCATCGGCCGTCTGCTGGCACGCTCGACCGCCACCCTGTCGCTCGAAGCCCAGGAGCGTCGCGAGAAACTCAAGAAGATGCATGGCGGTTGATTGCGGCCTGCTGTCCGGGACGCAGACGCCGTGTCTGCGCCCTGGTCAGACTGCCCGATCCGATTCCACCTGATGCGCTGGCTACTGCGCGGCCTGATCCGCGGCTATCAGCTCTTCATCAGCCCCCTGCTCGGGCCGCGCTGCCGTTTCTACCCGACGTGCTCGCACTACGCGCTCGAGGCCATCGAGACCCACGGCGCACTGAAGGGCAGCTGGCTGGCCTTGCGCCGGCTGTTGCGCTGCCATCCCTGGAGCGCCGGTGGGGTCGATCTCGTGCCGCCTGTCTGCTGCAAGGATCATCCTCCGCACGAAACGCATACGCACCGGCACTAGGAGCCGCAGCGTGAATCCTGCCGCGCCGCTTTCCGCACTTGAACACCGCTGGCTGGCCGAACTTGTTCGCCGCCACGAATCCCGCCACGGCCGTCTCGAAGATGCGGTCGAGCTGGCGGAGGCCCGCCGTGCCCCTCCCGATCTCGAAACCCGTATCTGTCGTCGCGCCGAGCGCCTCGGTACACGCGAAGGCTGGCGCGATGCCATCCTGCGCTGGCATGGCCGTGCGCGGCTGATTCTCGCACTCGCGTGCGTGCTGGCGCTGGTGCTCGGTGCGGGCACGGCAGCGGCCGTGCTCGGCGATGGCAGCCGGCCGGTCAACGTGGTGTGGGCGCTGGGCGGTCTGCTCGGCGTGCACCTGTTCAGCCTCCTGCTGTGGCTGCTTGGCACGCTTGTGGCCGGTCGCGGCCGGACGCGCGGCGGCAGTGCGCTGGGCACGGTGTGGCTGCGTCTGGTCAGCGTGTTCGACCGCAGTCCTGCCGCGGCCGAGCTGCCGCTCGCGCTGGGGGGGCTGCTCGCCCGCGGCCGCCTCGCAAGCTGGGGGCTGGGCGCAGTCAGTCATTTGCTATGGTTCCTGGCCCTTGTCGGTGCTGCAGCGGGTTTGCTCGGCTTGCTGGCGGTGCGCCGCTACGGCTTCGTGTGGGAGACCACCATTCTGCCGGGCGACGCCTTCGTCGCGCTGACCACCCTGCTGGGCGTGGTCCCCGGCTACCTCGGCTTTCCGGTGCCGGATGCTGCGCACGTCATTGCCAGTGGCGATGCGGTCATGGTGGATGAAGCCGGACGCCGCGCGTGGTCGGGCTGGCTGCTGGGCTGCGTGCTGGTGTATGGCGTGCTGCCAAGACTGCTGCTCGTGCTGGTTTGTGCGCAGGGCTGGCGGTATGGCTTGAGTCGCCTGCAGCTGGATCTGGCGCTGCCCGATTACATCCGTCTCAAGCCACGGCTGTTGCCCGACAGCGAACGCATCGGCATCAGCGATCCCGCGCCGGCACGGATGCCACGACCGGGACGCCATGGACACGCCGCTGCGCAAACCGGTGCTGCGGTCATGGTGGCGCTCGAACTTGGCGCGGATCTGCCCTGGCCGCCGGTCGGCTGCGAAGGATTGGCTGCCGATGGCGGCCGTCTCGATAGCCGCGACCAGCGTCGTGCGGCCATCGCTCGCTTTGGGGCGACGCCGCCGGCACGTCTGCTGATTGCAATCGATCCGCGACTGACGCCGGATCGCGGCAGTCTCGGCCTTGTCGCCGAGCTTGCCGACCACGCCGGTGAAACCCGGGTATGGGCGCTGCCTGTGCCCGATGGCGGTAGCGGGCGCCTGAGCTTGTGGCAGGATGGGCTGTCTGGCCTTGAACTCGATGAGGGCGCGTTGATGGCGGATCAGGATCAGGTGCGAGCATGGCTGGGAGCGACGCTATGAGCGCACTGCTGCGCGTTGCCGTGGTCGGTCATACCAACACTGGCAAGACTTCGCTGCTGCGGACTTTGGCACGCGATGCCGGTTTCGGGGAGGTGTCGGATTCGGCCGGCACCACCCGGCATGTCGAGGGCCTGCGGCTGATGGCTGACGATCAGCCGGTGGTCGAGCTCTACGACACGCCGGGCATGGAAGACGCCATCGCCCTGCTCGAATTCATCGACGAACTGGTCGCGCCGGGTGAGCGGGTCGACGGCCCCGATCGCATCAGCCGCTTTCTTGCCACTGCCGAGGCGGGCGCGCGTTTCGAGCAGGAGGCCAAGGTGCTGCGCCAGTTGCTGGCGAGCGATGCGGCGCTGTATGTGGTCGATGCCCGCGATCCGGTACTGCCCAAGCACAAGGACGAACTCGCCCTGCTCGCCAGCGCAGCCCGGCCCTTGCTGCCGGTGCTCAATTTCATCGCCTCGCCGGCTGCGCGTGCCGACGACTGGCATGCAGCGCTGGCGCGTCTTGGCCTGCACGCCGTCGTGCGCTTCGACACCGTGGCGCCGGCGGTCGATGGCGAGCGACGCCTGTTCGAGACCCTTGCCACCCTGATGCACAGCCACCGCCCGGCGCTTGAAGCGCTGATCGTCGACCGCGAGGAAGAGGCGGAATCGCGCCGCCTGAGCGCGCGCCGGCTGGTGGCGGAACTCCTGATCGAACTTGCCGCCCGCCGCGACGTGGTCGATGCCGATGACGATGCGGCGCTGCAGGCCGCTGTCCACAGCTTGCGCGAGACGGTGCGCGCACGCGAGCAGGCCTGCGTCGAAGCCTTGCTGCAGCTCTACCGCTTCCGCCCCGATGACGCGCGTGCTGCCGAGTTGCCGCTGGCCGACGGGCGCTGGGACGACGACCTGTTCAATCCCGAGACCCTGCGCCAGATGGGCATTCGTCTCAGCACCGGGGTGGCCGCAGGGGCTGCAGCCGGGGTCGGCATCGACCTGATGACCGGCGGTCTGACGCTGGGGGCTGCAGCAGCGCTCGGCGCGGTGGCCGGTGGCCTGTGGCAGACCTTCGGCCACTACGGCGAGCGCATTGCCGCCCGCCTGCGCGGTCATCACGAACTCACCGTGGACGACGCCATCCTCCGTCTGGTCGCGCTGCGTCAGCGCCAGCTGCTGATTGCGCTGGAAGGCCGTGGCCATGCGGCGATGACGCCCATCGAGCTGCCGCAGGCGGTCTCGCCCGAGTCCGATCCGGACAGTGCCGACTGGCGCGAAGGGCGCCTGCCCGACCCCTTGCTGCAGGCACGGGCGCATCCGGAGTGGGCACATGAAGGCGACGACGACAGGGACGATGCCGAGCGCAGCCTCGCCGAGTATCTGGCCTGAGGTTTTGAGCGCAGTGCCCGGAGATGCGGGGGATCAGGCCTGATCCGGTGCCAGCACGGCAGCAGCGCGTTCCGACGCGACGAAGATGACCTTCATCGTGGCACGGGTGGCGCCGACGAAGAGCTTGCGCATCGTCAGTTCATCGAGCGCCTCGAAGTCGATCTCGGTAAAGATCACGCACGGGGCGGACTGCCCCTTGAAACGGTAGACCGAATCGATCAGCAGTTCGCCCTCGCTGTATTCGGCTTCGCCGAACAGGTCGTAACGACCATGAAAGGCGCGCAGGCGGTGCGGGCCGAGGTGGGTGAGCGGGGTGAAGCGTGAATACTCGCGGCCGCGAAAGCTGACGATGGCGATCATGTCGCGCCGGAAGCCGAGGCCGATGGCACGGGTGATGGCGCGCTTGGTGGCCTCCATCAGACCGGTCTCGTCGTGCCAGCTCATCACTTCCGGTTCGCTGTCGGCCACCGGACTGCCGGCGACGATCGGCGTGGGCAGGGGCAGGCGGTCGTTGAGCAGCTCGAGCACATCGGCTGGTGTGCGGTAGTTGGTGTCGGCGGTGAGCCCGGCCCATCCGGGCAGTTTTACCGGTTCGCGGCCGTACAGGTTCTGCAGTGGGTCCTCCAGCCACCATGCACGGCCCTCGGGCGTGAGCAGGGCGAGCAGGCTGTCGCGCCAGGCATCGGTAAAGTCCTGGCCTTCGTCCACGATCAGCTCGTCAAAACGCCAGGCCGGGTCCTTGTTGCCGTGGGCGAGCAGCGCGGCGAAGTCCGTTTCCATGCGCCGGAAGCGGTCGGGAGCGGAAAAGTCCGGCGTGCGGCCGGCCGCGCGCAGGCGGCGGTCGCACAGCTGGTGATAGGTGGCGACTTCGCCGCCGGGCGGCACGACGCGCGCGAAGTGATCTGCCAGCGGCCGGTTGTAGCACACGTACAGTGGGCGGCGCCCGGCGTGCAGAGCGTCAGTATAGGCGGCCAGCGCGAGCTGGGTCTTGCCGCTGCCGGCGGTGGCGGTGACGCGCAGCCGGTGCGGATGCAGGCTGATGCGGCGCGCCCATTCGGCCAGTCCGCCCGACAGCCGCGTGGTCAGCGCCACCGCCTGACCGGCGAGCGCCTGCACGTCGGGCACCAGTTCCAGGAGTTCGGCGAAGAAACGATGGAGGGCGTGACGATGGGCGGCAGTGCCGGCTCCGGCCGCATCGTGTTGCGGCCCGCACAGCTCGCGCACGATGTCGAGCAGGTGGGCACGCCGGCTTGCATCGACGATGCGGGCCGGGTCCAGCCCTGCGGTGCCGGGCTGGCGGACGGTGTAGTCGGGGCAGTAGAGCAGGGTATCGAGTACCGGCTCGGTGCCGCCGAGCAGCGGTCGCAGGCGCGCGCGCAGGGCATCGGCCGTGCGCGCAAGGTCCAGGCTGATGTCGCGGTTGCGGCGCTTGCCCGGGCGCAACAGGCCGTTGGCGCTCTCATCGAGAAAGCCCGACTGCTGTTCGATCAGCAGGATGCGTCCGTCCGGGCCGAGAATGACGAAGCCGATCTCGCCGAATACTGCGTGCTGTCCTTCGGCGCGGGTCCAGTGCAGCCCGTGGTAGATGTTGAACTCGTGTGGCAAGCCTTCGGCCAGCAGCGCCAGGGTGGCCAGTTCGCGGCCCTGCGCCCCGTTCGCCGGCAGATGTCGCCAGCCTTCCGGGTGAACGCGGGCCATCTTCAGCATGGCGTGTGGCCCGAAGCGGGGGACAAAACGAGGGTGACGGTCATGTGCGGGTTCAGTATGCGTGCGGGGCGGGTGCGCCGATGGCGCAACTTTGGCACAAGTCCCGCTGCCGTGCCCACGGTCGATGCGCTATGCTCGACGGCCGCGGGGCGGATGCACCATCCCCTGCCCCCAGTTTCGCTACGGAACCACCATGGAAACACTGAAAGTCTTCATCACCCTGCTCGCCCTGATCAACCCCTTCGGGGCGATCCCGATGTTCCTCAGCCTCACTGCAACGCAGACTCCGCCGCAGGTGCGCGGCACGGTGAACACCGCATCCATCGCGACCGCCGTGGTGCTGGGGGTATCGGCCCTGTTCGGGCAGACGCTGCTGAGCGTGTTCGGCATCTCGATCGCTTCGCTGCAGGTGGGCGGTGGCATCCTGCTGTTCGTGCTTGCGTTCAGGATGTTCAATGCCGAACCCACCCGCGCCCGCACCACGCCCGAGGAGGCGCATGAGGCAGCCGAGCGTTCGAGCATCGCGGTCGTGCCGCTGACCATTCCGCTGCTGACCGGTCCGGGCACCGTGAGTACGGTCATCATCTATTCCGAGCGCGTGCAGCACTGGTGGGAGATGCTGATTCTGGTCGTCATCGGTCTGGTCATCGGTGGCGTGGTGTGGGGTACGCTGCGCCTCGCCGGCCCCATCAGCCGACTCGCCGGCCAGACTGGGCTCAACATCATGACCCGTCTGATGGGTCTGGTGCTGGCTGCGCTCGCGGTGGAGTTCATCGCCGTCGGCGTGCGTACGCTGGCTTCGGCCTGAGGCCTGACATCCGGGACTGACATGAACCCCGAAGACCTGCGTCTGCTCGTCACCCGCACGATGCCCTTCGGCAAGTACAAGGGACGGCTGATTGCCGACCTGCCGGGCAATTACCTCAACTGGTTCGCCCGCGAGGGATTTCCCAACAGCGAAATCGGTCGCCTGCTCGCGCTGATGCAGGAGATCGACCACAACGGGCTGTCGGACTTGCTGAAGCCCCTGCGCGAACCAACGAAGTAGCGCCCGGCGCCTGCGACTGGATGACAGACGCGCGCCGCTCCGCCATCATTCACCGGCTCAGGCCTGCCCACTCGACATGTTTTCCATCGCTTTTTCCAATCGCTTCGAAATCCTCCTCGATACCCTGCTCGACCGGCTTGCCGAAGAGCAGCCGGGGCCGTTCGGGCTGCGCGAGGTGGTGGTGCCGAGCAGTGCGCTGCGGCGTCAGGTGGAGCTGGCAATCGCGGATCGTGAGGGGATCTGTGCCAATGTCGATTTCGGCTACCTGGCGCAGTGGCTGTGGACGCAGATCGGGCATGTGGTCGAGGTGCCTGCGCGCTCGCCGTTTGCACCGGCGCTGCTGGCGTGGCGGGTGTTCGCGCTGATCGACGCCGGTACCGAGGCGGGTGCCTGGGTGGCGGCGCATCCGCGGCTTGCGCACTACCTGCAGGGGGCGGATGCGCGCATGCGCTTCGAACTTGCAGAGCGTATCGCGCGCGTGTTCGATCACTACCTCACCTATCGTCCGCAGTGGCTGGAGCGCTGGGCGGCGGGGCAGGCCGCCGGTCTGGGCCAGGCAAGCGAGGCCGAGGCCGCCGACGAGGCCTGGCAGGCCGATCTGTGGCGCCGCATTCGTGACGGTCTGGCGCTGCGCCAGACGCATCCGGCCGCGCTCTTCCTGAGCCGGGTGACGAAGATGGACGACGCTGAGCTCGCCGCCATCGGCCTGCCGAAAACCGTGCATGTGTTCGGTCTGCCGACGCTGCCGCCGCTGTATCTGGACATGCTGCGCCAGCTCTCGCGGGTGGTGGATGTACGTCTGTACGTGCTCAACCCCTGCCGCGAGTTCTGGTTCGAGATCGTCGATGCGCGCAGGCTGTCGTGGCTGGCCGCGCGTCAGGAAGACATGTTCCACGAAACCGGCAACCGTCTGCTCGCGGCCTGGGGGCAGCAGACCCAGGCGCATATCGGCTTGCTGTTCGAGGGCGAGCATGCCGTGGTCGAGGACGCAGCCTTCGATCCGCACCCGGGGCGCCATCTGCTTGCCCGCCTGCATAACGCGATACTCGATCTCGAAGACCTCGAGCCGGGCAGCGTCAGCCTGGCTGCGGGGGATCGCAGTATCGAGCTACATGTGTGCCATTCGCGCACCCGTGAACTCGAAGTGCTGCACGACCGCCTGCTCGGCCTGTTCAAGGGCCCCAACCCGCCGCGACCCGACGAGATCGTGGTGCTGACGCCCGATCTGGACGCGAGCGCGCCGCTGATTGAGGCGGTGTTCGGTACTGCGCCGCCTGCCCGGCGCATCCCGTGGCGGATCACCGGTCTTGGCGGTACGCAGGAAAACCCGGTGGCGCAGGCACTCGACCGTTTGCTGGCGCTGGTGGCGAGCCGCTTCCCGGCGAGCCGGGTATTCGATCTGCTGCAGCAACCGCTGGTTGCTGCGCATTTCGGGCTGGGCGAGTCCGAACTCGAGACGGTGCACGACTGGATGCGGGATGCAGGTATCCGCTGGGGGCTGGATGCGGCGCAGGCCGAGGCCGCCGCGGCGTTGCCGCTGCACACGCTGGAAGAAGGTCTGCACCGGCTGTTTCTGGCCTGGGCCGGAGGCGAAGCCGCACATGCCGCGCCCTTTGCCGGGCGCATCGGCGCGGGCGCGCCCGAGGGTGGCGCGGGGCTGGCGCTTGGCCGATTCTGGCGCTACGCCGAGACCTTGCAGCGGCTGCGCGACAGCCTGCTGCGTACGCACGACGCCGAGGGCTGGCGTCAGGCCCTGATCGGTGCGCTCGAGGCCATCGTCGGTGAGGCGGCCGACCAGGCCGAAGCCGCGCGCGAAGTGCGTGCCGCGATCAATGCGCTGGCCGATGACATGGGCAGCGGTCATCCCGACGGCACGGTGGCGCTCGACGTCGTGCATCCGGCGCTTGCTGCGCGCCTGGACGACCCGGCGCGCGGTGGCGTGCCCGGCGGCACCGTCACCTTCTCCGCGCTATCGTCGCTGCGCAGCCTGCCCTACCGGGTGGTGTGCGTGATCGGGATGGATCAGGGCGCTTTTCCGGGCAGCGACCGTGCAGCCGAATTCGATCTGATGGCCGCCCGCCCGCAGCGCGGCGACCGTCAGCGCCGGCTCGACGACCGCAACCTGTTCCTCGACGTGGTGCTCTCGGCGCGCGATGTCCTGCATCTGTCCCATGTCGGGCGCAGCGTGCGCGACGGCAGTCCGTTGCCGCCCTCGGTACTGGTCGACGAACTGCTCGACGCACTTGCCACGGCGTGTGCCGAAGATGCGTCGCAGCCCGAACAGCTGGCAGCTGCCCGGCGCCGGCTGACCGTCTCCCATCCGCTGCAGCCCTTCTCGATCGAATATTTCGTTGCCGACGCCTCGCCCGATGCGCGCCTGAGCAGCTTTCACGAGGACTACGCGGCCGCGCTCGCTGCCCGCCTGCGCAGGGCGGCCGGCAGTGTACAGGCGGTGCCGGACAGTGAGTGGGACGATGCCGACGAAGACGGAGAGGGCGAAGAGCGCGAAGGTGACACCGCCCCTTCCGTGCCGCAGCGCCCCTTTTTCGAGACTCCGCTGCCTGCGCTGGAAGCGGCCTGGCGCGAGGTCGGGCTGGAGCAGTTGATCCGCTTCTTCCGCAATCCCTGCCGAAGCCTGTTGCGCGACCGCCTCGGCCTCGACCTGCCCGAAGCCGACGAGGAACTGGAGGACGTCGAGCCCTTCCTGCCCGACTGGCAGGGACGGCAGGCACTTGCTGCGCGCCTGTTGCCGGCCCTGCTCGCGCGCGATGAGACGGCGCAGGCTGCAGAGGAGGCACACGCGGCACTGCTTGAACTTGCGCGTGCCGGCGGCGAATATCCTGCCGGAGTGCTCGGTGCGGCGGCCCTGCAGCGCGAAGTCAGCGTGCTCGACTACTACGCACGGCAGGTTGCGGCGGCCGTGGCGAAGCCACTGCCAGCGCATGTCTGTACCCTCGAGTTCGACCTTGCGGCCGACGGCAAGCCTGAGTGCTGGACACTCAGCGCCGCCTTTGGCGACCTCCATGCACAAGGCCTGGTGCGTCACCGCTATGACGACACCCGACCCGCAGACTACCTCGCCGCCTGGCTAGCGCACCTGATGCTGTGCGCTGCGCCGGCGCCGGGGGTGGCCTGCGAAACCCTTGGACTGTCGCGCGACGGGTCTTTCCGTCTGCATGCGGTCGCACCGGATCGCGCGAGGCAGCTGCTTGCCGACCTGCTGGCGCTCTACAGGCAAGGCCTGATTGCGCCGCTGCATTTCTTCCCGAAGTCGGCCTGGGCCTACATCTTCAATGACGAGAGTGCTGCCAAGGCGAGAGTGAAGTGGAGTGGCGGTCAGCGTGCCGAATTCGGTGAAGCGCAGAACCCCGCGTACCGACTGGCCCTGCGTGGTCTCGGTGACCCGCTGGACGATGCCTTCTTCGACATTGCGCGGCGGGTGTTCGGGCCTTTGCGCGCGCAGCTGGAGGACGGGCGGCTCGGCTTGTTCCCCGGCAAACAGGCTTGATGCCTGCGGGGCACGAAGCGCAGGCACTGCCACCGGTATAATCCGCAACTGTCCTTGTCTCAGGTATCCATCGTGTCCGACCGTCTCTCCGTTCTGCCCCAGTACCTTCTGCCCAAGCAGGCGCTTACCGTTCTGGCGGGCAAGCTGGCCGGCATGCGCGCGGGCGGGCTCACCACCAGTGTGATCAGGTGGTTCGTCGGCCGCTACGGGGTCAACATGGAGGAGGCGGCCAACCCGGATATCGGCAGCTATCCGAGCTTCAACGAGTTCTTCACCCGGCCCCTGTGCGACGGCGCGCGGCCGCTGGCCGAGGCCGACCTGATCAGCCCGGTGGACGGTGCGATCAGCCAGTTCGGTCCGATCGTGCGCGACCAGATCTTCCAGGCCAAGGGCCATGCCTACTCGACCACCGCGCTGGTCGGTGGCGACGCCGAACTGGCGTCAGGCTTCGAGGACGGCAGTTTTGCCACCCTCTACCTCAGCCCGCGCGACTACCATCGCATCCACATGCCCTGCGACGGCCGCCTGACGCGGATGATCTACGTGCCGGGCGAGCTGTTCTCGGTCAATCCGACCACCGCGCGCGGTGTGCCCGGTCTGTTTGCACGCAACGAACGGGTGGTGTGCGTGTTCGAGTCGGCTTTCGGCCCCTTCGTGCTGGTGCTGGTCGGAGCCACCATTGTCGGCAGCATGGCCACGGTGTGGCACGGTGTAGTGAACCCGCCGCGTTCGGCGAGCGTGCGCGAGTGGCGCTACGAAGATCAGGACATCCAGCTCAGGAAGGGCGAGGAGATGGGGCGTTTCCTGCTTGGCTCTACCGTGGTGATGCTCTTCCCCAGGCCGCGGGTGAAGTTCAATCCGGCATGGGCGCCCGGCGCGGCAATCCGCATGGGTGAAACCATGGCCGCGCTGACAACGGCCTGAGCCTCACTTCGCCGCCGCCCGCTTGCGCCCATGGCCTCGATCGACATCGATCTCGACGTGTTCAGCTGTTCGCTCGATGGCGTCAGCCTGATCGAGGCCTCGGCGGGCACGGGCAAGACCTGGAACATCTGCGGACTCTACCTGCGGCAACTGCTTGAGCGCGATCTGCAGGTGGGCTCGCTGCTGGTGGTGACCTTCACCAAGGCCGCAACCGCCGAGCTCTCCACCCGCATCCGCGACCGCATCGTCGATACCTTGCGCGTGCTGGACGGCGGCGATGCCGGGCCCGACCCTTTCGTGCCGCAGCTGATCGCCACGGTCAGTGCGGCCGGCGTCGATCCGGCGCAGATGCGCCAGCGTCTGCGCCATGCGCTGCAGACCTTCGATGAAGCGGCGATCTTCACCATCCACGGTTTCTGCCAGCGCGCCCTCGCTGACACCCCTTTTGCCGCGGTGTTGCCCTATGCGGTAGAGCTGGTCGAGGACGACAGCGCCCTGCGCCTCGAAGTGGCGCAGGACTTCTGGCGGCGCGAGGTGGCGAGCGGCGCACTGCCGCAGGTGTTGGTCGAGTCGCTGGTGCAGCGTGGAGACTGTCCCGACACCTGGGCGGCACAGCTCAAGGCGGCGATGGGGCGACCACTGGCGCAGGTGCGGTGGGACGCGGCACCAGCGCCGGGCGGGCTCGATGAAGCGGGTGAGGCCCTTGTCCGTGCCTATGATGCTGCGGTGTCGCAATGGGTGGATGCCGATGCGGCGATGGCTGCGCTCGGCGTCGCCCTCGATGGCCTCAACAAGAACAGCTACAAGCCGGAAGCCATCGAGCGCGCGCGTCAGCAGTGGAGCGACTGGCTTGGCGCCGGCAATCCACTGCACGCCCTGCCGGCGGAAAAGGATCGCAAGCTGCATCTGCTGGCGGCCGACACCCTGAACGACAAGACCACCAAGGACGGTCTCAAGCGCGGCATTTCGCCACCGCAGCACGGTTTTTTCGATGCCGCAGCCGCCTTGCTGGAGGCACGCAGGCTTGCCGACGAGGGGCTGGAGGCGGCGCGGCTGCAGTTGTTGCGCCGCTTTCTCGAACAGGGTGCGGAGGATCTGCGCCGGCGCAAGCGCGAGCGCCGTCTGATCTCCTTCGACGACATCCTGTGGAATGCCTACGAAGCCCTGCATTCGGGCACGCAGTCGTGGCTGGCAGCGGCGCTGCATGCGCGCTACCCGGTGGCCCTGATCGACGAATTCCAGGATACCGACCCGCTGCAGTTCGCCATCTTCGATCGCATCTATCGCCATGAAGGCCGTCACGGCAGCCTGTTCCTGGTCGGTGATCCCAAGCAGGCGATCTACAGTTTCCGCAGCGCCGACCTGTTCACCTATCTCAGCGCCCGCGACAGGGCAGACACGCGTTACAGCCTCGGGCGCAACCAGCGCTCGACCCCGGCGCTGATCGAAGCCTGCAACCGCCTGTTCGGCGCCAATCCGGCCGTGTTCATGCTGCGCGGGCTCGACTATCGCGCGGTCGGCAGCGGCGAGCGCAAGCGTGCGCCGCTGGTGGATGACACACACTCCGGCACCAGCCCCGCCGCCCTGCGCCTGTGGCGCATCCCGCGCGATGAGGCGCAGGACGGCGAAGAAGGCGGCGACCGCCTGCCACGGGCGCTGGCGATGCAGCGTTCGGCGGCCGCCACCGCGGCCGAGATTGCGCGCCTGCTGGCGGCCGGCGCCAGGGGAGCGGTCCGCATCGGTGAGCGCGGTCTGGCACCGGGCGATATCGCGGTGCTGGTGCGCAGTCACGGACAGGGCGCGCGGATGCGTCAGGCGCTGGCACGCATGGGGGTGGTGAGCGTCGAGTTGTCGCAGGCGAGCGTATTCGCCACCGAGGATGCGGAAGAACTGGAGCGAGTGCTGCTGGCAATCAGCGAGCCGGCGCGCGAGCGTCGGGTCAAGGCTGCGCTCGCCACCACGTTGATGGGGTGCGATGCGCAGGCACTCGCAGCGCTTTCCGAAGATGAGGCCGCGCTGCTCGACGTACTCGACCGCTTCGCCGGCTGGCGTGACACCTGGCTGCGCCATGGCTTCGGCGTGATGCTGCGGCGCTGGATGGCTGATGATGGTGTGGCCGCGCGACTGCTGGCGCGCGACGATGGCGAGCGCCGTCTGACCAATCTGATGCATCTCGCCGAACTGCTGCAGCAGACGGCGGGCAGCGCGTCGCCCGAAGTGCTGCTGCGCACGCTCGCAACCCGGCGTACCGATGCCAGCGCCGGCGAGGCGGCCCAGCTGCGGCTGGAGTCGGATCGCAACCTGGTGCAGATCATCACCATCCACCGCGCCAAGGGGCTGGAGTACGGGGTGGTGTTCTGTCCCTTCCTGTTCGACGGCCATCCCGCAAAGGGCGACAGCGGGCCGATGCGCGCCTGGCATGACGACACCGACCAGCTGATCCTCGACTACCGCATGGCCTCGGCCACGGACAAGGAGATCGCTGCGCGTCAGCTGCGCGAGCGTCAGGCCGAGGACATGCGCCTGATCTACGTGGCGCTCACCCGCGCCGTGCATCGCTGCTACCTGACCGTCGGCTGTTACGCAAAGACGAGCTTCGGCCGCCCGAGCTACAGCGAAGGTGCCCGCAGTCTGCTCAACTGGATGGTGGCCGGTGCCGAACATGGGCTCGAGAAGTGGCGCGAGGCAAAGCTCAGCCCGGCCGAGGTCGATGCGCAGTGGCGCAGCCTGGTCGGTCGCAGTGTGCTCGACGGCAGGCCGGTCATGGCGCTTGACGATCTGCCCGATGGCAGTGGCGACCCCCTCGCGCCTGCCGAGGCGGGCGGGCGTGCACCGCGGGCGCAGCGGCCGCCGCAGATTCCATCGGGCTGGCGCATGGGCAGTTTCAGTGCGCTGATTTCGGGTGCATCACACGAGTCCGCGGCGCTCGACCACGACGCCCGCATTCTGCCGCAGCGCTCCGAGCTGGATGAGGCCGGCGACGAGGCGGCTGCCGAGGCCGACGCTGGCGTGTTGCTGCCGCCCGCGGCCGACGACATTCTGCGCTTTCCGCGCGGTCCGGCCGCGGGCGATTGCCTGCATGCCGCGTTCGAGAACGTCGATTTCACCGACCCGGACACATGGGACGACGCGATTGCTGCTGCCCTGCGCGCCCATCCGCAACCGGCTGCCAATGCGGCCGAGGCCGAGCGCCATCCGCGCATGCTGCGCCACCTGCTCGAGGACGTGCTCGCCACCGCGCTGGTGGAAGCGGTCGGGCGGGCGCCGCTGTTGCTGTCACGCATTGCGAAGACGCAGCGCATGGTCGAACTCGGCTTCCAGCTGCCGGCCCCGCACTTGTCGGCGGCGCGCCTCAATGCCTGGCTGGCGGATAAGGGCTACCGCATGCCACGGCTCGGGTTCTCCGATCTCGCCGGCTACCTCAAGGGCTTCATCGACTTGGTGTTCGAGCACGATGGCCGCTTCTGGGTGCTGGACTGGAAGTCCAACCATCTCGGCGAACGCCCGGCGGATTACGGCCCGGCCGCGCTCGAAGGGGCGATGCAGTCACATGGCTACCATCTGCAGCATCTGCTCTACACCGTCGCGCTGCACCGCCATCTTGCACGCAGTCTGCCGGGCTACGATTACGACACGCACTTCGGTGGCGTGCTCTACCTCTTCGTACGCGGCGTGCGTCCGGGCTGGCACGCGGGCGGTGGGCCTGCCGGTGTGTTCCGCCACCGTGCGCCGCGGCAGGTGATCGAGGCGCTCGACGATCTGCTGGCGGCACGGGCGCGTGTCGAGGGAGTGGCGCACTGATGGCTGCACCGGATTCGATGCCGCAGTTCGACCTCGCCGAGGGCTTTTCCCGCCACTTGCAGGACTGGGCGAGTTCGCTCGGTGCGCCGGCAAGTGCGTGTGCGGTGCTGGCACCGGTGGGGCGCAGTCTGGCGCTGGCGGCGAGCGAGGGTGATGTGTGCCTGCCGCTGGCGCAACTTGCGCAGGACGAGGCCATCGCCTGCACGGCGGACGTGCTGCGCGCAAACCTGCTTGAAAGCGGGGTGGCAGTGCTCGCCGCGCCGCTTCCTCCCCGGGACTGCGCCCATCCGCTGGTGCTCGACGCTGACGACCGGCTTTATCTGCGACGCTTCTTCGATCTGGAGCAGCGTCTGGCTGCGGCGCTGGTGACGCGTGCTCGTGCGCCGGCCCAGGCGGTGCCGCCCACGTTACGTACCACGCTCGACAAGCTGTTCAAACCGCGAACAACACCGGGGCCGGACTGGCAGAAACTGGCGGTCGCGCTCGCGCTGCAGGGGCGACTCACGGTGATCAGCGGCGGGCCGGGCACGGGCAAGACCACCACGGTGGCGGCCCTGCTCGCCTGTCTGCTGGAGCTCACGCCCACGTTGCGGATCGCGCTCGCCGCACCCACCGGCAAGGCGGCGGCGCGCATGCTCGAAGCGCTGCGTGCGCGCGCAGCCGATCTGCCGGCAAAGCTGCGCAAGCGTCTGCCGGCCGAAGCCCATACCCTGCACCGCTTGCTGGGTGTGACCCCGGTCGCCGGGTGCTTCCGGCATCACGCAGGCAACCCGCTGGCGGTCGATGTGCTGGTGGTGGACGAGGCTTCGATGCTCGATCTCGCACTCGCGACCCGGGTGCTCGACGCGCTGCCACCCGACGCCCGTCTGATTCTGCTCGGCGACAAGGACCAGCTTGCGGCGGTCGAGGCCGGCGCGGTGTTTGCCGAACTCTCTGCGGCGCGTGTTTTCAGTGCGCACACCCTCGAACAACTGGCGCTGCTCACCGGCACGCCGGCGCAGGCCTTGGCGGACTTGCCGACACCTGCCACGTCAACGGCGCTGGCCGACAGCGTGGTCTGGCTCACCGAGAGCCACCGTTTCCGCCACGACTCCGGCATCGGTCGGCTGGCGGCCAACATCAACGCCGGCGAGGGTACCGAGGCGCTGGCCTGGCTGCGCGGCGGCGAAGATGCGTCGGCGCGCTGGATCGATGATGAAGGCGCCCGCCCATCCGAGGCCACCCTGAACGCGATGGAGGCAGGCTATGCCCCCTATCTGGCGACCTTGCGCGCACCGGCTGTCGATGCGCAGGCGCGCGCGGCAGCGGCTTTTGCGGCATTCGACCGCTTTCGCGTGCTGGTGGCGGTGCATGAAGGCGGGCGCGGGCTGGTGGCGCTCAACGCCCATCTGGAACGTGTGCTGCGCGCTGCGCTGGATCTTCCGCCAGAGCGCGGTCCGGGACATGCGTGGCTCGGACGCCCGGTAATCGTGCTGCGCAACGACGCCCTGCTCGGCCTGTACAACGGCGATATCGGTCTGTGTCTGCCGGACGACAGCGGTACGCTGATGGTGTTTTTCCCGCAGCCGGGCGGCAGTTACCGCTGCATTGCACCCTTGCGCCTGCCGGCGCACGACACCGCCTTTGCGCTGACGGTGCACAAGAGCCAGGGCTCGGAGTTCGAAGAGGTGCTGCTGGTGCTGCCGGCCAAGCCGGTACGTGTGCTCACCCGCGAGTTGCTCTACACCGGCGTGACCCGCGCGGCGCGGCAGGTCACGCTGGCGGGGCCGGCGCGGGTGTTTGCAGCCGGCTGCGGGCTGCGAACGGTGCGCCTCAGCGGGCTGGCGGCGCGGATGTCAGCGCAGCCATGAGGGTGTGCAGATTGTGGCGCATCATCGTCACATAGGTGGATGCCGGACCGGCGGTGGTCGATAGCGCGTCCGAATACAGCGTACCGCCCATCACCGCACCGCTCTCGGCGCGGATGCGCTCGCTCAGGCGCGGATCGCTGATGTTTTCGACGAAGATCGCCGGCACCTTCTCCTTTCTGAGCTGGCGAATCAGTTGTGCCACGCCTTTCGCCGTGGGCTCCGCATTGTTCGACACGCCAACCGGTGACAGGAACTGCAGATCGTAGGCATGGGCGAAATAGCCGAAAGCGTCATGCGAACTAACCACCTTGCGGCGCGCTGCCGGCAGGCTGCCCAGCGCCTTGCGGATCTCGGCATCGAGCGCCTTGAGTTCGCCCTGATAGCGCTCGGCATTGGCGCGATAGTGTTCAGCGCCGGCCGGGTCAACCTCGATCAGTGCCGCGGCGATATTGCTGACGTAGCGTTGTGCATTGCCGACGTCCTGCCAGGCGTGCGGGTCGATGCCTGCCTCATTTCCGTGTTCGTCGTCATGTTTGTGGCTGTGATCGTGCTTGTCTGCGGCCATTGCGATGGTCTTGATGCCGGTGCTGCCGATCACGATCGGTCCCTTGTAGCCCCCCGAGCGTGCCAGCCGGATCATCCAGTCGTCGAAGCCGAGGCCGTTGGCAACGACCAGCTGCGCGCTGCCGATACGACGTGAATCCGATGGGCGCGGCTGGAAGCCATGCGCATCTTCGTCCGGCCCGACCAGGGTCTGTATTGTCACCCGGTCGCCACCGACCTCACGGACCATGTCACCAAGGATGCTGAAACTGGCGGTGACTTCGATCGGTGCGGCATGGGCTGCGCCCATGCTCAGTGCAAAGGTGGCAAACAGGGTGGAGGTGAGGCGTGACAGCGACAGCATGAGGACTCCGAGGGGTTCAGGATTCGAGGTGTTTTCGGATGGGCAGGCGCCCGGCCAGCAGACCGCCGGGTGCGGCAAGCAGCGAGCCGAAATAGACCAGGCCGCACATCAGCACGATGGCCGGGCCGGCCGGAACGTCGGCATGGAAGGAGAACAGCAGCCCCGCGATGCTGCTGGCAAGCGCGGACAGGCTGGCGAACAGCAGCATCGCCGGCAGGGTGCGTGTCCATAGCCGGGCGGCGGCCGAGGGCAGGATCATGATGCCGACGGCCATCAGCGTGCCAAGCGCATGGAAGCCGCTGACCAGGTTGAAGACCACCAGCAGCAGAAAGCCGTAGTGCGCTACCGGCGACAGGCGGCTGACCGCGCGCAGGAAGGAGGGGTCGAAGCACTCCAGCACCAGCGGCCGGAACAGCAGGGCAAGACCGAACAGGGTGAGGCTGGTGATGCTCGCGATCAGCAGCAGCGACTGGTCGTCCAGTGCCAGTACCGAGCCGAACAGCACATGCAGGAGGTCGAGATTGCGCCCGCGCAGCGACACGATCATCACGCCCGCGGCGAGCGACAGCAGATAGAAGGCCGCGAGGCTGGCGTCTTCCTTGAGCACCGAGGCACGGGTGACGAGTCCGGCAGCGAACACCACTACCAGACCGGCCAGGATGCCGCCGATGGTCATCGCGCCGAGCGACAGGCCGAAGGCCAGGTAGCCGAGCGCCGCACCGGGCAGGATGGCGTGGCTCATCGCATCGCCCATCAGGCTCATCCGCCGCAACAGCAGGAACACCCCCACCGGCGTGGCGCCGAGCGACAGTGCGAGACAGCCGGCGAGCGCACGGCGCATGAAGCCGAAGTCGGCAAAGGGCGCAAAGAGCAGTTCGTTGAGGCTCATGCGGCCTCCGCCACATGGCACTCGGGTGCGTTGTCGTCGAAGGCTTCCGACAGATGGCGGGCGCGGGCGAGCAGGGCGTCGGTCATGACCTGTGTGGTCGGGCCAAAGGCGACGAGTTCGCGCGCCAGCAGCAGACAGGTCGTAAAGTGCCGCCGCACCTGTTCGAAGTCATGTACCACGGTGAGCACGGTGCGGCCTTCGGCATGCCAGTGCAGGATCAGGTGAACCAGATCCTCAACGGTACGGGCGTCGATGGCGGCGAAAGGCTCGTCGAGCAGGATGATGGGCGCGTCCTGCAGGAGCAGGCGGGCAAAGCGCGCGCGCTGCAGTTGTCCGCCAGACAGCGAGCCAATCTGGCGCGCTTCGAAGCCGGACAGGCTGACCGCTTCGATGGCATTCTCCACCCGGTGGCGCTGGGCACGGCTGAGGCCGCCGAAGGGGCCGATCTCGCGCCACAGCCCCATCGCCACCATGTCGAACACCGATACCGGAAAGCTGTGATCCATCTCGCTGCGCTGGGGCATGTAGGCAATGCCGCCGCGGGGCAGATCGGGCAGGTGGATGTGGCCGCCGATTGGACGCAATTCGCCTGCGAGGCCCTTGAGCAGGGTGGATTTGCCCGCGCCATTGGGGCCGACCACGGCGACCAGTGCGCCGGCGGGGATCTCTGCGCTCAGGTGGTGAATGGCCGGATGGCGCTCGTAACCAAGGGTCAGGTTCTCGAAGCGGATCAGGGGAGGCATGGTGGCGTGCATGTCAGTTCACTGCCCACAGGACGGCCAGCCACAGCAACGCGGTGGCGGCGGCGGCAATGCCGAGACGCAGCCCGAGGCTGCTGCCGAGCGGGCTGATGCGCGGTGGGTGGCGGGACGCCGAGTGAGCATGCGAGTGAGAATGGGCCATGTCGGTGGGTGCATCACTGACGCACGCCTTGAAATGTTTGATAGCGGAGGCGGAGAGTTGAGCTGCGCTCAGTCCTCGTCGGTCGTTTCGGGGGCGAGCCCATGGAGGCCACAGGTGGCGCATGCGCCGTGCAGCACGAGCTCTGCACGGTCGAGCTGAAAGCCGTCGGGCAGGTTGACGCTTGGAGAAGGCTGAAGACCTTCAAGGCAGATCACCTGGCCACAGCGGTCGCAATGAAAGTGCGCATGGCGATGACTGTGCGGGCGTACCATCTCGAAGCGCCAGGCACGGTCACTGCCGGCAATGCGCCGCGCAATACCCTGTTCGACCAGCCAGTCGAGGGCGCGATACAGCGTGACGCGGTCGTGCGGGATGTCGATTGCGGCCAGCGCGGTGCCCAGCTCCTCGTGCGACAGTGGCTGGGCGCTGTCCTGCAGCGCTGTGACGACGGCAACCCGGGTGCGGGTGACGCGGCCGCCGTGGCGCGTGATCAGCTCACGTGCGGCGTGCTCTGGCTGCGGAGAGGTCGGTGCGTTCGATGAAGGGCGCATGCGCTTGTTGCTGTTTGCGATCGGTATTGCAACATTGTAGCATTAGCACGCCCGGTCGATTGCACCTCATTTTTCGACCGCCCTGCATTCACGCCTGATGGAGATTTCATGAAACAACGCACCGTCGCGCTGGCAATGTTGCTGAGCGCGAGCACCGCCTTTGCGCAGCACCTGCCTCACGAGCATGGCGTGGCAGAACTGCGGGTGGCGATTGCCGGCAACACCCTGCAGATCGAGTTCGAGAGCCCGCTCGACAATCTGGTCGGTTTTGAACATGCGCCACGCTCCGATGCCGAGCGTATGGCACTGGCGCAGGCAGAGGTGATTCTGAAGGGCGTCGAACGCATCGTGACCCTGCCCGCGAAAGCGGCATGCGCGGTGCTCAGGACCGAACTCGAACAGCCCTTTGCCGAGTCATCCGCCGGCAGCGACAGTGGCCATGCCGAGATGAGCGTCGTCCACACCTTGCAATGTGCGACGCCAAGCGCGCTCACCGGGCTGGAGGTCAGACTGTTCGAGCAGTTTCCCCGCATTCGCGAGATTCGGGCAGAGCGTGCTTCGCCCCGTGGTCAGGTGGCGGCGAAGCTGACGCCGAAGCAACGCATGCTCTCACTGTGAGCGAGGCCGCGGTCGCGGTGCGTGATCTGCGTCTGCGCTGGCCGGGCGCCGGCGCGGATTGCCTTGCCATCGACCGTTTCGAGCTTGGGGCGGGTGAGCGGGTGTTTCTGCAGGGGCCAAGCGGCAGCGGAAAGAGCACCTTGCTGGCACTGATCGGTGGCGTGCTTGCGCCGACCGCGGGATGCATCTCGGTGGCAGGGCAGGCACTCGGCACGCTGTCATCGTCGGCCCGCGACCGCTTTCGCGCGGACCACATCGGTTTCATCTTCCAGCTCTTCAACCTCCTGCCCTATCTGTCTGCGCGCGACAACATCCTGCTGCCCTGCCGCTTTTCGGCCGCCAGACGCGAGCGCCTGCAGCGCGCCGGACGCACGCCGGACGAAGAGGTGCTGCGCCTCGCCGCACACCTTGACCTGCCGCCCGAGCTGCTTGCGCGCCGCGCGTCCGAACTCTCGGTGGGCCAGCAGCAGCGGGTGGCTGCGGCGCGCGCCCTGATCGGCGGGCCGGGTCTGGTGGTCGCTGATGAGCCCACCTCGGCACTCGATGCAGACCGTCAGGCCGCATTTCTCGATCTGCTGCAGGGCGAGTGCGCTGCCAGCGGGGCGGCGCTGCTCTTCGTCAGCCACGATCCGCGCCTGGCGGCGCGCTTTGACCGCGTGCTCAACCTTGCGGATATCAGCCACGCTGCGGGAGGTGCGTCATGAGCCCGGTGTGGCACCTGTGCTGGCGCAGCATCGCGAACCGGCGCTTGTCGGTCGGGCTGACCGTTGTTGCGGTGGCGCTGGCGGTGGCAATGCTGATCGGCGTCGAGCGACTGCGCACCGAGGCTCGACACGCATTTGCCCGCACCATCTCCGGCACCGACCTGATCGTCGGCGCGCGCGGCGGGCCGGTGCAGTTGCTGCTGTACTCGGTGTTTCACATGGGTGACGCCACCAACAACATGTCGTGGCAAAGCCTGCAGCAGATCGCGGCCTTGCCGCAGGTCAACTGGGTGGTGCCGGTCTCGCTTGGCGATTCGCATCGCGGCTTTCGCGTGCTCGGAACCACATCTGCTTTTTTCGAGCGCTACCGCTATGCCGAGGATGAAACCATTGCCTTCGCGGCGGGCCGTTCGTTTTCTGCTGCGCCCGAGGGGATCTTCGAGGCGGTGGTTGGTGCGGAGGTGGCCGCGCGCTTTGGTTATGCCGAGGGCCAGCGCATCGTGCTCAGCCACGGCAGCGGGGGCGGGGTGAGCTTTTCCGATCACGCCGACAAGCCCTTCACCATCGTGGGGGTCCTGAAGCGCACCGGCACGCCGGTGGATCGCACGGTGCTGGTGAGCCTGGAGGGCATCGAAGCGATTCACGTCGACTGGCAGGCGGGGGCACCGATTCCCGGCGTGCACATTGCACCCGAGCAGGTGCGCAAGTTCGACATTGCGCCGAAGACGGTGACCGCTGCGCTGATCGGTCTCAAGAATCGGGTGACGGTGTTCAGGGTGCAGCGCCAGATCAACACTTTTGCGGCCGAGCCGCTGACCGCGATCCTGCCCGGTGCGACCTTGCAGGAACTGTGGTCGCTGGTCGGTGTGGCCGAGCAGGCCTTGCTGGCTGTGTCCGCGCTGGTGGTCGTGGTCGGACTCGCCGGCCTCGTCGCGGTGATGGTCGCCAGCCTGGGCGAGCGCCGGCGCGAGCTGGCCATCCTGCGTGCCCTGGGTGCCGGGCCGCGACAGATTCTGGCGCTGCTGATGCTCGAAAGCATGTCACTGGCCGTGGCCGGGATCTTCATTGGCCTGGTCGTGGTCAATGTCGGCACTGCTGCGCTGTCACCCTGGCTCGCGGCAGAATACGGGCTGCATGTCGGCGTCAGCTGGCCGTCGACGGCGGAATTGGGTTTGCTGGGGGCCGTGCTGGCCGCCAGTGTGCTGGCAAGCGTGGTGCCGGGTGTGCGGGCCTATCGCTATTCGCTGGCCGATGGCATGACGATCAGGATCTGAATATGAATTCCATGAAGTGGGTCATTGCCGCAGTGGTGGGCACGCTTGTGCTTGCCCCGCTGCCGGTACTTGCGCAGAAGGCGGGTCAGGATGGCTACCAGGTCGGGCAGCGGCTCGGCCAGACGGGCAAGGCAGGGGCCGGGCGTTTTCGTGAGATCAGCTGGGACGACCTCATCCCGGCCGACTGGAATCCGGAGAAGTTCTTTCTTGATCTCAATCTCAACGATCTGCAGGACAACGATCCGCGCGCAGCCGAGGTGATGCAGAAGATCCGCGAGGAATGGGATCGTGCGCCGCTGGTGCAGCGCTTCAACGGCGAGCGCATTCGCATCCCCGGCTTCATCGTGCCGCTGGAAACCGACGGCAAGACCATCCGCGAGTTTCTGCTCGTTCCCTACTTTGGTGCCTGTGTGCATGTACCCCCACCACCGGCCAACCAGTTGATCCATGTGATGCCTGACAAGCCGGTGAGCGCCAAGCTCGACATGTTGCCGGTGTGGGTGAACGGGGTGCTGAACGTCGCCCGCTTCGAGTCGGATCTGGGTAACGCGGGTTACCAGTTGCGCGCCATCACGGTCGAAGAGTACAAGGAGCCGTTGCCCAGGTAGTACGAAGGCGCCAGGCTAGGTGGTGGCGCCGGCGACGAGCACGGAGAATTCGCGGTTCAGCATCTCCGCATCGCCGAGATTGAGGGCGAGCAGGCGGCGCAGATGGGTGATGCTGTCGAGGTCGATTTCGCAGCATGTCAGGCCAAGATGGTGGCCCTCTGCGTGCGCCACATGGCCTTCCATGCGGATGACGGTGCAGGTGTCGCCGAGTGTGATCTCGAGCAGGCAGCGTTCGTCCAGCGCCACATCGGGCGGATCGCCGTCGAATGCCAGTAGTGCGCCTCTGAGGGAGAGGTCGAGCACCGCGCAGGCGAGTTCGCGGTCGGCAACGAGCAGTCGTGCCCCGCTGCTGAAGTGAATGCGGGAGTACTGTCGGCGTTGTTCGCTCATCATGTGTCTCCTCAATCGGCATGGCAGCGCGCAGGAGCGGACATTCTGCGGCGCACGGAAAGTGGCAGCAAGCACGTTGGTGAGTCATCTGGCGGAAATTCTCCGCCGCTTTGTGTGGTTTTTAGCGGCGCGGCCGAAAGTATCCGGTCATCCGTGCTCGATCCTGTCTAAAATCGGCCCTCAATCAATACCTATTCTGGGGAATGCGTGACTGATTCAAGACCGGGTGGAGCAGGTGCGACGCCGATGGCTGGTGCGCAGTCAGGGGCAGAGGACGCTGTGGCTGCGGAGGACCCGCGTCTGGTCGATGACGCATTGCTGGGATGCCTGTTGCTGGTGTCGCGCGGACATGGCGCAGCACTGACACCGGATGCGCTGCTGTCCGGCCTTCCGCTCGAAAATGGCAAGCTGACCCCGTCACTGGTGCCGCGCGCAGCCCGTCGCGCCGGTCTTCATGGCCGTGTTGTCAGTTGTGCACTGGACCGTATCAATCCCGTGCTGCTGCCCGCCATTCTGCTGCTCGACGACGAGCGTGCCTGCGTGCTTGCGGCCTGGTCGGACGACCGCAGCGAAGTCGAGGTCGTCTTCCCCGAGCTTGGTGAGACCACCGTTACCCTGCCGGCGGGCGAGCTTGCCGCCCGCTATGCCGGCCATGCAATCTACTTGCGTCCCGGTTTCCGCTTCGATGCCCGCGCACCGGGCGTGCGCAAGACGCGCGAGGGCCACTGGTTCTGGAGCGTTATCGCCGAGAACCGGACGCTGTACCGCGATGTGCTGCTGGCGGCGTTCATGATCAACGTGTTTGCAGTGGCAATGCCGCTGTTCGTGATGAACGTGTACGACAGGGTCGTGCCCAATCACGCCACGGACACGCTGTGGGCCTTGTCCATCGGTGTCTTCGTCGTGGTGACGGCAGACCTGGTGCTGCGCACGATGCGCGGGCATTTCGTCGATCTTGCCGGCAGTCGCATCGACGTGCGCCTGTCCAGTTTCATCATGGAGCGGGTCCTTGGCCTGCGCATGGAGGCGCGGCCCACGTCTGCGGGCTCGTTTGCGGCCAACCTGCGCGCGTTCGAGTCGGTACGCGATTTCATCAGCTCGGCCACGGTGGTGGCGTTCATCGACCTTCCCTTTGCCCTGCTGTTCCTGGCGGTGATCGGCTGGATCAGCTGGCAGTTGTTGATCCCCTTCGCCATCGGCGTCGTTGTGCTGCTTGTGTATGCAATGACGGTGCAGGGGCGGATGCACGAGTTGTCCGAAACTACCTACCGTGCCGGCGCTCAGCGCAATGCCACGCTGATCGAGGGGCTGGTCGGGATCGAGACGATCAAGGCGCTGGGCGGCGAATCGGCGATCCAGCGCAAATGGGAGAGCAGTGCTGCGCTGCTGGCCCGCGTCGGCGCCCAGTTGCGTCTGCTGTCGGCCACCACGACCAATGGCGCACTGTGGGTTCAGCAGTCGGTGAGTGTGGCCATCATCCTGATCGGTGTGTATCTCATCGACGAACGCCTGCTGACCATGGGCGGCCTGATTGCCTGCTACATGCTGTCTTCGCGCGCGATGTCGCCGATCAGCCAGGTGGCGGGACTGCTTGTGCAGTATCACACTGCAGCCACTGCGCTGCATTCGCTCGACGAACTGATGCAGCGCCCGGTCGAGCGTCCCGAGGACACCAGCTTCGTCAGCCGTCAGGGGCTCAAGGGCGATATCGAGTTCCGCGACGTCAGCTTTTCCTATCCCGGCGAAGACACCCTGGCCCTGCGCAACGTCTCGCTGCGGATCAAGCCCGGCGAGCATGTGGCCATCCTGGGACGTATCGGCTCCGGCAAGACCACGCTGGAAAAGCTCATTCTCGGCCTCTACCAGCCCACCTCCGGGGCAGTGCTGGTGGATGGCATCGACCTGCGCCAGCTCGATCCGGCTGAACTGCGCCGCAATATCGGCTACGTGCCGCAGGATGTGACGCTGTTCTACGGCTCGCTGCGTGACAACATCGCGCTGTCGGCGCCGCTCGCAGATGACGCAGCCATCCTGCGCGCAGCACAGATTTCCGGCGTGCTCGAATACGCCAATGCGCATCCGCGTGGTTTTGACATGCTGGTGGGCGAGCGCGGCGAGTCGCTCTCGGGCGGTCAGCGGCAGGGGGTGGCGATTGCACGCGCGGTCATCAGCGACCCGCCCATCCTGTTGCTCGACGAGCCGACTGCATCGATGGATCACTCCAGTGAGGAGGCCGTGAAGGGCCAGCTGCGCAAGTATGCCGAAGGCCGCAGCATGATCGTGATCACCCACCGCACCTCCCTGCTCGACCTCGCAGATCGCATCATCGTCATCGATGCCGGCAAGGTGGTGGCTGACGGACCCAAGGCCCAGGTGGTGGAGGCCTTGCGTCAGGGCCGGATCGGGAGGGCCTTGTGATGAGTGACAACAAAGCCGAGGGTGGCGGCGTGCAGGAACGGGCATTCAAGGGCATCGGCAAGGTGTCTGCGCAGGTGGACAAGCGCGCTCGGCCGTTCTCCGAACGTCTGTTCGGCCGCTTTGCGCCGCCCGAACGCGAAGACAGGCTCGACTGGGCGGGCGACGCCGACTGGGCCCGCCTGCAGCAGGAGCCCCTGCGAGCGCGCATGCTGTTGCGCGGGGTGGCGGCCGTAGTGCTCATCCTCCTTGTGTGGGCCGCCTTTGCGCCCATCGACGAGGTCACCCGCGGCGAGGCCAAGGTCGTGCCGTCGACCCAGTTGCAGGTCATTCAAACCGTCGACGGCGGTGTCGTCGAAGAGATGCCGGTGCGTGAGGGGCAGATCGTCAACGCCGGTGACCTGCTGCTGCGTATCGATCCGACACGCTTCGTATCCTCGCTGCTGGAAAACCGTGCGCAGTACTTCGCCCTGCAGGTCAAGGCTGCGCGGTTAAAGGCGCTCACCTCCGGCACGGCGATGACGGTTCCGCCAGAGGCCGAACGTGAGGTGCCGGATATCGTTGCCCATGAACGCCGTCTGTATGACTCAACCCGCGCCGAGATGGAGGCGCAGATGTCGATTGCGCGTCAGCAGCTCAACCAGCGCGAGCAGGAGCTCAACGAAGTGCGTTCGCGCCGGGAGCAGGCTGGGCGCTCCTTTGATCTGGTGCAGCAGGAGCTGACCGTCACCGAGCCGCTGCTGGCGTCAGGGGCGGTGTCCGAGGTCGATCTGCTGCGGCTGCGCCGTGATGTCTCCCGCCTGCGCGGCGAGCGTGACCAAGCCTCGTCGCAGATCCTTCGCATTCAGTCGGCGATCAACGAAGCCAACGGCAAGATCCAGGAAGTTGAACTCAATTTCCGCAACCAGTTGCGTAACGAACTCTCGGACACCATGAACAAGCTCGGCAGCCTGTCCGAGGGCAGTCGCGCGCTGGAAGACAGGGTCAAGCACGCCGAAATTCGCTCGCCGGTGCGCGGAACCGTGAAACGTCTGCTGGTGAGTACCGTCGGCGGCGTCGTGCAACCGGGCAAGGAAGTGGTCGAGATCGTTCCGCTCGACGATGCGCTGATCCTCGAGGCCAAGATTACGCCCAAGGACATTGCATTCCTGCGTCCCGGCCAGAATGCGGTGGTCAAGTTCACCGCTTATGACTTTGCCATTTACGGCGGTCTCGACGCCGTTGTGGAGCAGATCTCGGCCGACAGCGTGACCGACGACAAGGGCAACGCCTTCTACATCGTCCGTGTACGCACGCTCAAGAGCAGCCTCGGTGAAAACCTGCCAATCATTCCCGGCATGGTGGCCGAGGTCGACATCCTTACCGGCAAGAAGACGGTACTTTCCTATCTGATCAAGCCCGTAATCAGGGCCAAGGCCAATGCCTTGACGGAACGATGACAAAGCATTTCTTTCTGAGCCCGGATCGTCAGCTTCTGCCGCGCTGGCAGGAGGCGTTTCCGGAGGCTGTCGCAGTGGCCATAGTGCCCGCGGATCTTATTCACGACGATTCCAGCATTCTGTGGGTCAGTACTCGCGTGCCCGACTGGCGCCAACAGCTGGCACAACAACGGGGCGATGCGGGCATCCGGAGCGTCGTGATCTCGGGCGCCCCTGACCAGGCCGAGGGCCTGCAGGCCCTGGAATCCGGCGCCCGGGGCTATTGCCATGCCTATGCCACGCCTGCGATGCTGCGCGAGGTGGCTGTTGTCGTGCTTCACGGCGGCCTGTGGGTGGGCCCCGAGCTCATGGCGCGGGCGATTCGTGCCACCAGCGCGGGTGGGATCGCGACAGATCTGTCTTCGGAGCACGCCCTGGCGGGCCTGACCGAGCGCGAGCGCGAGGTCGCGCTCGCTGTTGCGCGCGGGCTCACCAACAAGGAAGTCGCTGCAGCGCTCGCCATCACGGAGCGCACGGTCAAGGCCCATCTGTCAGCCATCTTCGAGAAGCTTGCGGTGCGCGATCGCATGCAACTTGCGTTGAGGATGTCCAGCCATGCAGGTGCGTTTGCCCCCTGAGCGTGAGCTAAGTCACGGCTTGTCCACTGGTCCAATAGAGGCGGGGAACGCAGCCCGATAAGGTGTCTGCCATCGAACCCGTTTCCCGATGCGCTGCTCTGGCGCACGGGGCAGCAGATCAGGAGAGCAGAACATGGCAAGCGCAAAGGCAGTCGCAACCGTCGTCAGTATCACCGGCAAGGCAGAGGCCAGGGACCAAGCGGGCAATCTCCGCCTGCTCAAGGTTGGCGACGCCCTGCTCGAAGGCGAGACCCTCGTGACCGCAGCCGGTGCTCGCGCCGAACTCCTGGTGGTTGCCGACGGCAGCATCGTTCCGGTCGGTGAAGACCAGGCCGTCCTGATCTCAGCCGACCTTTCCGAGGCCACCCGTCCGCAGGCCAACGAAGCGCAACTGGCCGACGGCACCATCCAGCAAGTCATCCAGGCCCTCAACGACGGCGCCAATCTTGACGACGTGCTCGAAGAACCGGCCGCCGGCCTGACCGGAGGCGGTGGCGGTGACGGCAATGATTTCGTGCGCCTGCTGCGGATTGCCGAGGGTGTCGATCCGATCGAGTTCGAATTCGAGGGATCCGCCGCAGCCGTTGTGCCGGAACTGCGGGCTGCAGGAGACGGGGCCGACGAAGCACAAACCGTCACCACGACGGGGGAAACTGAAACGCCGGTTACGGTGACGCCGGTCAATGACGCACCTGAGACCAACGCTGTGGCCGCAACGGGTGAAGAAGACGCAGCCTCGATCCCGGTCAGCCTGTCGGGTAGCGACGCC
>TARA_R110001583_G_scaffold195050_3_pt1 | contig 39187 bp, 30 predicted proteins | sample TARA_R110001583 | Tara Oceans TARA_R110001583 (sample SAMEA4398432) | marine metagenome | biome: Polar Biome; feature: [MES] marine water layer (ENVO:01000295) within the mesopelagic zone...; material: water (ENVO:00002006), including particulate matter (ENVO:01000060) such... | reverse complement strand
GAACAGGCTAACTTAAAACACCGGACTTTTCAGGGGAGCAGGTCAGTACATACACGACGGAGCATTTCGTGCTGCGTTTGAGCCCACGCGCGCACGAATTGGTCGATGCCATCACCCGGCAGGAAACAGACGGCTATGAAACTGCCGAACTGTATCAGGCCTATTCCACCTATCTGCATGAAACGATCCACTGGTGGCAGCACGTCGGATCGACGGCAGGCTTGATCCTGAGCCTATCCTATCCTGCGCAGGTGTACGGCAGCATGCAATTCCTTCGGGATTTCGCACGAGAGGTCGGTGCAGTGAAGCCGGTAAAGGCATGGGCAGATCGCGCACTGATCGATGGCACGCCGACCCTCGATCCAGGGCTTATTGCCGGCAATGTCGCTGTCAACAATGCCATCGATATCAAATATTACAAGCAGCTCGCCTTGTCTCCCAAGTCGGTGCTCGAACATGAGCGCTCGCCCTTTTTCCTCGGTGTGGGCCACAGCTATCTGAAGGCCTATGGCGACACCATCAGCGCCATCAACGGCTCATGCGACTTCGTTGACGGCCAGTTTCCCGATCCCGAGAGGTGGGATGCGGACACCCGTCGGCTGCATGCCGAACGCAACGAAGGCTTCCCTTATGGTCCGCGGCCGCCCTATGCCGAGATCGGCCTGCACCACATCTTTGAAGGCCAGGCCCGCTTCTGTCAGATCCAGTTTCTGGCATCGGCCGGCGGCCCCGAACTGCTTCAGACCTATCGCGACGACGGCTATTTCTCGCCGCTCTACGGGAATGCCTTCGAGCTGTTTCTCAAGCTAACGGCCACGGAATGGCCCGAGCGCTATGACGACCCACTGGTTGGCCTCTTCCTCCTAATCTGCGATCTGGCGATCAACCCCACGCGCGGTTTTCCGCTGGATATTGAGGATTTCGACAACCTCATCAGCGCCGTGGATGCCGGGGCTCGGTTCACGCTTCTGTGTCTGGCAGCGGCGGAGGCGCCGGAACTTGCGAAAGGCGTGCAGACCTATTCCGCCCTCGAATATAATTATATAGCGGGTCGGCTGACCAACCGTTGTGGCTATGATCATCCGCATGCCGCCCTAGAAGCGGTCGTGGGTCTTCTAGGAGATGGCGGTCCGGTCGATACGCTAATGGAGGAACATCGCACATTTAGCTTCCAGGCCGTGAATACGCCGGTGCGCGTAATGGTCTCGCATTATATCGCCTTTTGCCGCGACAAGCTGAAGCGGCCAGAATTCTTCTGCTGGCCCGGCATGTGGCTGGCCGGGGAGAAGGCAACGCCGGAGGGGAGCGCTCTCTTTGTCGATCATCTTTCTCTCTTTCAGGACCGAGCCGATACTGAGCAGATCTTTCCGCGCGCTATGCCCGGTCGCAGCGATCAGAACACCAAGATGCTCGTGCAGACCTTTTTCACTGGCATGCTCGTGTATGATCTTGCGCTGCAATGGACCTTGCAATCGGGACCTTTCCGCTACGACTTCAAATGGCTCACCGGGAAGAGCGAAAATGGCGCACTCATCGCGTTCGCAAAGCGACAGTTCAGACAATATTACGAGATCGATCCTGATACCTGCGACCTGATCGATCCGCGGGAGATCGAGGCGCAGGCGTAGACCATGATCGCGCGTTTGAGGTGGCGATGAGAGGCTGAGTGCTGTTTCTGCATAATCGCCTGAGACGAACGGCAGTTTCGTCCTGCATCGCTACGACACCTCTCCGGGTTTGCTGCAGCACCCGCCGAAGGGCGGCTTTGGAGAATGCGGCTATGCAGCAATCTAAGCAGGTGACCGGCGGCTTTGAGCCGACTGCGTCGAGTTTGTGAGAATGCCTAGGTGGCTTAGTTGGATGTTTGTGTTGCCTTTGCAGCTCCGACGACCCGAACGGTCTCGTTCACGGGCCCCAGCCCTCGGACATGAGCTTTGCGCCAACTCGCCCCCTTTGCGGTCCGCATGTAGTGCCCGCGGACCCGATGGGCCCGACGCCTGGCACCGCCGACACCGCCCTCTTCGTCATCAACCGCCTTTAGATGGAGCCGCCCCTGAGCGTTCACCCGGATCCTAGTTACGATCGGCGGCGTTCCACCGGGAAGCGCACCCGCTCGTTCCATACGCCGCCGCTCTGGGCGAGAAAACAACGGCTCTTCATCTGCATCGAGAGGTCCGCCCTTCGCAGAGATCAGCTGCATCGCGCCGACCGCGTTCAAGATCGCCCAGCCTGTATGCGGGAACGCTTCACCGAAAAACTGGCTGACCCGCTCATCTTGGGTTCCATCATATTCGCCTATGAACTGGGGAGATGTGAAAGGATCGGCCCGCATATCAAGCTTCGCGTCAGCGTCCACAGTCAGAAATAGTAATGGCTCAATCAACGGCTTGCCGGTCGGCCGATGAAGACTGCAGACAAGAATTTTACCTCCAAGTTTCTGTATCATAACACCGGATTGGTTGCGCGTTTCGCCGATATCCTCCTCGAACTCCATCCAGACCGAGTCAAACGGCAGCGGCGCTTCCAAGAGCAGCGGACCAAAATCCTCGACAAGCTTCACGCCGGTCTGGACAGTGGCGATCAGGTCAAGCGCAGCGGATTCAATGACGAACGGTGTGGCACGATAAGACAGATCACGAACCATCTTGACCCGTCGGTAACGCTCCGCCTGAGCATCGCTGCGGAGCTTCATGAGAAACGGGTCGGACTCCGGTTCCGCCAAATACCTGTCGTAGGTTTCTCTGACCATCTTAAGAAGCACGGACCATTTCTCCCACGATTGCAGTATCGCCTTTCTGCGCGACGCTTAAGCAAAAGCATCCCCTGAATGGCCTTTGAATTTCAAGCGCCAAACCGTCAAGTAAGCAATCCTCTGGATGCAGTTTGACCTTCTGATCCGGTATTTGACAAAAAGTAGGAGCGTAGGTTTTGCTAGGTATCGTCAGGATGGCCGCTTTGGGGAATGCTGCCACACGGCACGAATAGACCTCAATCGGCAGGGCTGGGCCGTTCGTGTTGACCAACCCAATCGGCGGGAAGCGGAAGTTCGCTGCGGTGGCCGTTTCGATATAGTACAGGTTGAAAAGCTGACATTGATACTTTGGCAATTCAATTCGCGACATCGCCATTTGCATGCTGCGCTCATATTCCTAAATGTCGCATTCTCAACTATATAGACCTGCGAGATATTGTGTTGAGGTGCTGCTATGGCGATCTTTGATATTGAAAAGGATGACTTACTCCGGCTGTCCGACACACTGTTGGAAGAGTTGATAGCAAGGCTGGCCGAAGCAGAGGTCGCGGCACATGGGCATAGCCCTTCGAGTGCCAGTTGGTCGGGCTCGATCAAAGCGCCCGACGAAGGCATTGACATACATGTGCAAGTGAATGCGCCCAAACTGGACACAGGCTTCATTTGCCGTCCAGATACTATCCTTCAGTCCAAGAAGGACTCGATGTCGAAGGCGTCGATCACAGCGGAGATGACGAAAGACGGCGAACTTAACCCAACTATATCAAACCAAGCGAAGATCGGAGGCAGCTACATCATTGTGAGCCTCGCTGACGATTGTTCGCCACCGATGAAGAAGGATCGCCTCGACGCCATGCGAGCGGCTGTGGCCAATGATCCAAACAATGAGGACATCCACCTCGATTTCTTCGACCGTTCCAAGCTGGTTCAATGGGTTCGACAGCATCCGTCGGTGTTGCTGTGGTTGAAGGGCAAGCTCGGTCAAGGCTATTCGGGATGGCAGCCCTATGGAGCCTGGAGCAACCCTCCGAAGGGATCACCTGACACTCTCATTTCTGCCCCAGGGATCACCGTCCATTTGCCGACGGAGCGGGGTCAGGAACTTTCAATCGAGGACGCCATAGAACCTATGCGGCGTTTGATCCGCACATCAAAAAAGGCAATCCGGATCACGGGGCTTTCAGGTGTTGGTAAAACACGAATTGCTCAAGCACTCTTTGACGAAACTGTAGGTAATGATCCACTCGACCGGACTATCGCCGTCTATGTGGATACGGGACAAGACCCCGATCCCTCAGCGTCGGCCATGCTTGATCGTTTGATTGCCGAGGGGCGTCGCGCGGTGATGATCCTAGACAATTGCCCATCCGATCTGCATTCGGCATTGGCAGGCAAGGTTTCGGCTGCAAGTGGAGATGTCAGCCTGATCACAGTCGAATACGACATCAGAGACGACAAACCGCAAACCACTGAAGTGATCCACATCGAGGCGAACGGACCGGAAGTCGCCGAAGAACTTCTGATACGCCGTTTTCCCGAAATTGGACAGGGTAACGCACGACGAGTCTCCGAGTTTGCCGATGGCAATTCCAGGGTGGCCTTGGCAATCGCAGAAAGGGTTGAACAGGGTGAGGGCCTAGCCCAGTTGTCAGACGCAGAATTGTTCGACCGTCTTTTCCAACAGCGGAAGGGAGACGATGGTGACCTTCGCGAACAGGCCGAGACTCTGTCACTGGTGTATTCGTTCTCGGTTTCTGACCCAGAGGTCGGTCAGAATGAACTAGAAGTGTTGGGCTCGATTTCAGGACACACAAGGGCTCAACTTTTCCGAGCCACCAGCAAGCTGGCGGATCGACATGTTGTCCAACGGAGAGCCCATTGGAGAGCGATACTGCCCCATGCAGTCGCAAACAGGCTGGCAAGCTCCGCGCTTGAGAGTGTCCCTGTCGATACCCTGGCATCGACGTTTGAAGCACCAGGAAACAATCGGCTTCTGATGTCCTTCGCTCACCGGCTTGGCCTGATGCATGATCATCCTATTGCCAGAGAAATTGTTGAGGCTTGGCTGCAACCGAATGGCCTGTTGGGCCGTATTTCGGACCTCGATGAGAATGGATCGAGGATACTGGACTACATTGGGCCCGTCGCACCAGATGCGCTGCTTGATCGGATCGAAGCCGAACTCACCTCGCCAGACTTTCAAGGAATGGAGCCGAAGCATAATCCTCGTAGGACCACGATCCTCAACCTACTTCAATCTTTGGCCTACGAGGCCCATGCCTTTGACCGCTGCATGTCACTTCTGATCCGCGTTGCGGACCATGAAGATGAAAACAACAACTATGATGCGGTAAGGGGCAAGATTTCGAGGTGCTTTCAGCCCTATCTGTCCGGCACTCATGCTTCTCTGGCACAACGCCTCGCCATCGTAGAGGGATGTCTGAGTTCTGAAAATATGGGAAGGCGTTCCTTGGGTCTGAAGCTACTCTCGACAGCTCTAGATGGGCCACCATGGACAGGCTTCGGTCTAAACGAGTTTGGGGCACGGCCTAGGGACTATGGCTACCGTCCCAGCCATGACCAACTTGTCGAGTGGCGCACTGCTTTCATCGATCTGGCAGTGCGGCTTGCAAATTCTGATGACGAAGACATCAAGAGCCGTGCACGGCAGGTCCTGGCGAATGAATTTCGCGGTCTGTGGCATCAGGAAGCAATGCAAGAAAAGTTGGTCGAAGCGGCACGGACGATCAATGATCACCAGCCGTGGGGCGAAGGTTGGAAGGCCATCCGCTCAATAATCTATTTCGACCATACAAGGCAAAATGACGAACCTGAGCCGGAACCACTTCCCCAAGACCTGGCCGACCTGGATCGGGACCTGGAGCCTCGCGACCTGATCGCAAAAATCAAAACATACGTGCTTGGCAAGGGGCATGATCATTGGGCGCTTGATGACGAGTTCGACGACAGCAACGATGACAAATATCGCGCGGCTGAAGATCGACTGGCCGCAAAGGCAACGGGTTTAGGTGAGAGCTTTGCTACGTCAGACCGCCAACTCGATGAGTTGGGGCCTGACCTTTTTTCAAACGACTGGATGCCCTATCGCAGGGCGTTCGGAATCGGCCTTGCTAAGGGGGCCCACAATTATCGTGAAGGTTGGCAAGGCTTGCTGGATCACTTCGATCGGTCATCCGGTTCGAACCACGACTTTGCGGTGATTGGTGGCTTCATCGAGGAGGTTGCCGCCAATGACAATGCGCTTTCGAGAGAACTCTTGGATGAATGCGCTAGACACTCGGAACTTCGAAAAGTCCTTGTGGGCCTGCATCCATGGAATGACTTCACAGAGGGTGATCTGGACCGGTGCATGGCCCTGCTCGACGATGAAGAAACTCGGACTTGGATGTTCGGACCTATCCTTTGGCGGGACAACTACGCTCACCTACCGCCCGAACGTTTGTTGGGGCTTGCACAGAAGCTACTGGCCAAATCAGACGGTGACGACACACTGCTCGACGCACTCAGTATGAAACTGCACGGAAAGGACCCTGCGGAAGATACGTTAGGGTCTGAACTAAGAAAACTTGGTTTAAAGGCGGCAATCAAGTCACTGTTGTCGGATCATAGCGACCCTGGTGGCAGCAAAGATTATCGTATGGAAAATGTTATCAAGGCCGCACTTAGCTTCGATGGCAATGACGCTGAAAAGACTGAGTGGTTGGATACCATCTTCTCTTTGGTGGACGAACGTTACGGCTACATTCATTCGTTCGAGAAAGCGATTGAGACGACAGCGGGTCTAATGCCCAAGGCATTTCTGTATCGTGTTTTCCAAGGGACAGATGACCAGCAAAGCCGACGTAGGTTTTTCATTCGTAACGGGGGTATACGGCGCTGCCCGCTCTCCAAGATCGATGTCGCCGACCTGATTGAGTGGTGTCAGCAACAGAACGAAACGGATGTCTGGGGTTTGGTCGCGTCAGGCATTAAACTTTGGGAGAAAGGGGATGGGAACAGGGATGGTTCTTCCATAACGCCGTCCGCTGTTGAGTTTCTTGAAGCCGCCCCAGAGCACGAACCAGTCCTTCACGCGTACGCAGATCGTGTTACCCCGTCGTCGTGGTCTGGGAGCCGTGCAGATGTCATGCAACCGAGGGCCGATGCCATTGCTGAACTGAAGCAGCATGGGCGGGAAGAGATAGCGAAGGCTGCAAAGACGGTTTCAGACCGACTGGCCATGGAAATAGAACGCGAACGGGTCCGTGACCGACAAAGAGATGAGGAACGGGAACAGCGGTTTGAGTGATATCGCGCAAAAAGCTCGACCGCTGTTTTGTGGATTGTCAGTTGGGTTGTTTTGTCGGGGGCAGAAGTTGGATTTGAATGCAGCTAATCCACCAAGTGTCGCCGTAGTCGGCAATGAGCGGAGACCCAGCTAGAATGCTTCAAATCAATAATGGCAAGTTGTTCACCCGTGGCGTAGGGCGCACCAACGCTCTTCGCGGGGTTCTGTATTCGAACGGCTGCTTTCACTTCGATGATCTTGAAACGGCAGCAGGAACGCTTCGTGCAACTGGAGGCGAGCGCGGCGATCTTGCAGTAGTCTATGAGCTAGAAGAACGGATCGAGAAAGCGAAAGAGGAGCCCGGCGTTCTAGTATCGCACGGCGTCACCCCCTACTTGCGCGACTTTGCAGTTCTTGCCTCTTTTGGGTTAAACCTCATCGTATCAACAGACGTAAATGTGGTTCGAAGACTTACAAATAGTCAGTTCGGTTTTTCGTCCCACAGCCCGCCCAAGGAGTTCATAAGCCGGTTCTTTGACCCCCAGGTAGTCGCCGGTCCCGATGAATGCGAAGAGTTTGCCGATCTGGTGGACAGCCTTCTGGCTCTCGAAAGACGACATTTTCTCGCGGCGATGCGAGCAATCAAGACCTATGTCGCGGCGCTTCACAGCATCCCAGATGATCTTGGATTGTCATACACGTTGATGGTCTCAGCCGTTGAAACCCTCGTACAGGATTTTGATGGTTTCGAGTCTAATTGGTCTGATGTTGACGAACGAAAAAGATTGGCCGTGGACGCAGCTCTTCTAAATGCAACCGTCGAGACAGCGGAAAAGGTCCGTGCTGCGATTTTGAAAGCCGAGCACAATGCGATGGCACGACGTTATCGTGACTTCATCATGTCCAAAATTGAAGCTTCGTATTTCCGGACGGTTAGTGCCTCCTCCAATCGGGCGGTGACCCGGCGCGAGCTGCCTCTGGCCCTACGACAGGCCTATGGCCTGCGTTCTCAATATATACACTCTGCAATGCCATTGCCGGACGCGTTGACCATGCCGCATGGTCATAGAGAAGTTGTTGAAATCGAACGCAGACCGGTCCTTATGATACAGGGCCTTGCTAGGGTCACGCGACACGCCATTCGACGGTTCATTGCCGACGGGCCAAAAGTTGAAACTGAAGAGTATGACTACAGCTTAGAACGCGCGGGTATTGTCAGCATGCAAATGGCACCTCAATACTGGGTTGGACACCCGCTTTCAGACGCACAACAAGCACGGATGCGTCTCGAAGGCTTCCTTAGTCAATTGGCCGCTCATGAACACGGGGATACCAATGCGACGATTACTGACCTTCGGGACATGTTGGGTGACATCGAGAGTCTATTCCCGCAAGCAAAAAAAGAATTAAAGCCCGCTCTCTACGTGCTCTATGTCGCATATAACGCTGTGGCGCCCGAAATCTCTCAGCGGCCCGACTGGAAACTCTTTATGGAAAAGCACGCCGCAATAGCTGAGGAACCATCTGGAGATATTTTGATTGGTCGCACGTTACTTGGATCGACGGACGGCTGGTCTCTCTCAAAGCATCAGCAGGCCTACGATCAATATTGGCGCGAACGCGCAACGAAATCTGGATTGCATGCGCCTCGCCTGTTCGAAGCTGCCGCAGCACTCGTTTTAGCGGAGCGATACAGGCTGGATGGAAATGACGAGCTGTACAGGAAGCTGATTGCGGAGGCGGTCGAATGTCACCCAGAGCATTTAGGCTTGAGAGATTTCGAAACTCAACTGAAGACCAGCAAACCCATTGATTGGCGTAAGATTCTGACGGAGAAGGCGGCCGCAGGTGAAACATAGTTAATGTTGAATGTCTGCTAAGGGCACGCTGCACAGCAACATTCGAATTTGTGATGAAGGTCCGGTCTGGGCCGTCACCCATCATCTTTGATCCACACAGGGCGACGTGCCCCACTTGTTTGCGGTGCCTTCGGTTCACCGTCACCGACTCGCGCCCAGAATCCTGATTTGCGGGGGTGGGTTTTCTTGATCTTGGCAAGATAGGTTGCGTGGTCGGTCATTGAGCCGGGGCGCGTGGCATCCACCTCTTGGGCCAATAGGGCCAATTTTCCAAGATATTTCGCGCCGTGCCCATAGGCCTTGGAGCGTGCGCGGTCGAGGATGTTGTCCAGAAGGGCCCGGTAGAGGATCGTCGCCGCCAGCGGGTGATCGTGTTCCAGAAGGCCCGCGATTTTTGGCAAGATGTGCCAATCACCCCCATCCCAGCGGTGTGGGTGGGTTGTGATCAGTTTTGCCGCCAAATCAAGTCGTGGCCAATCAAGGAAGAATTGCAGCGCCACTTCAGGCTCCGCCTTTTCCAGCGCAAAGGCATGGGCGCGGTCTTCGGCCTCGATATCCTCAAAATCCGGCAGCTGTTTGAGGTACTCCCGCAGAATGTCGGCGGACAGGCGCGCCTCGAAACAGCGCCAACGCAGGGCCTGGGCCGCCGACCTGTCGCCCGTGGCATCTAGGATGCGCGCCTCCAGGCTGACCCGTTCTGGCGACAGGCCATCATCGGCGTTGCCAAAAATACGCCGCCCGGGCTTGCGCACCCATTCCAGCGCCTCGGCGCTGCGACCGGCCTCCAGCAGCTGTGCAGCGATGCCCAGCGTATCCTGCATATGCGGCTTCTTCTTGAGCTCCAGCGCGATGAGCAAATCGAGATCGCCCCGCGCCGAGGCGAGGGTCTGGCGCATCGCAGCCCATTGCGAGGTCATGGAGTAAAACCAGCCATCCGATGTGCGCGCGGCTTCTTCGGCTTGCCGCTCGGTGATGGCGTCTTTCAGATCGGCGTCCCAACGCGCCAGACTGTCTTGAGACAGATGTGGCGCTACGGCCTCGGTCACGTCAGCGAGATAGCCATGCGTGCTTTCGCCAAGGGCGGTCATGATCTTCTCGGGCAGCGCGTCGGACTCAGGCACGGGCAGGCATGGGGCGATATCCCCGATCGCGGAGATCGCCTGATAATAGACGTCCTGAACGCGGCCCGAGGAATCGTCGACACGTTCGAACACCTGTTCATGGGTGGCGATGAAGCGCAGCAGCCGGTCTATGGCCAACGCCGGGGCGGCGGGGCCAAGCTCGGATGTGATCGTATCGGTCAGGCTGCGCAGATCGTCGGCAAAGGCGCGGGCCTTGTCCCATTCGATGAAGCTCTTTGCCCGCGCCAGCCCGGACAGCCGCCGGTCGATCAGCTTGGCAATGGCCTCGGGGCCGGACTTCCCGGCCAGCGCTGCTTTGACCTGCCGCCGGAACCCAGCATTGCGCTCGGCCTCGTCCAGCACCAGCTGCGCGAGCTTGTCGGCGCTAAGGTCTTTCAGCTTGTCAGCGGTGAGGGCGGGTTTGCGGGCCATGGGCAGGTCTCGGTTGGCAACAGTTGCCCCAATAAGTGCCTTTGACAGATCGTGGGTGCAAGTATTGGATGCACCTCCTGTCGCTCATTCCCCTCCCCGGCACGTCTGTTTCTCCCGTTAAGTTAATAGCAGAATTGAACATTAACTCTTGGGGACTCTAACGTAAGTTAATAGTCAAAACTAACTGAGAAAATTCAACATTTTCAACGCGATAAGGGTTTCTGAGCTCTTGTTTTTCTGGCGGTGATTCTTCTAGAATCAGGGGTGTTGGAACGTTCGTTCTGACATCATTGGAAACGTTAGTTCCTGCTAAAGGCCGCGAAACATGGATGTCAACAAAATGCGCCAGCAGATTGTGAAACTGCATCTCGGTATGGCTCAGACCACAATCACCGAACTCGCCGAGAGCATCGGGTATAGTCGTTCGGCGGTGTCGAACGTACTTGCTGGGCGCAAGAGGTCCCCAACGATCGAAGCAGCCGTAGCTGAGCGTACGGGCTTTCGCGTCGAAGATCTGTGGCCAGCGACAGGCTCTGGAAAGAAGGGGGATATGAAACGATGATCTAGAAAATAGAAAAGCCCCGAGAGCGGACTCCCAAGGGCCTTCACGTCGATTGGTACCCGACAAGCAGAAGGTCTCTCGAATCCCCTCAAAAGTCAAGTCTGGCGGCCGGGTCTTTTGACCCGAACGGTCGTGCACGGCCGCCTTCCACCATTCGACAAGAGGAATGTGTGCGGTTCACCCTGATCATATTGGTTAGGGAATGATCCCGTACACCATCAAATAACATGGAAAAAGAAATCTTCGTGGCCCCTCGGGCCAGCCGTTCAACACGCAATATGTCAGTGCGCTCGCGAGGGCGTACTTTCGTCGAGACAGGCGCATTTCTACACCACGAGGGCGAAGGCCAGAAAGTCGAGTTCGACAGCCTTGGTGAGTTTGATGCCTTCACCACAACATCAGCACTCTATCCCGTGGCAGACATGGTCGAGCAGCCATCTGCCATTGACTACGTCGATGCTGATGGTCGCAGGCGTCGGAAAGTAATCGACCAAGTCTACACGCTAAAGGACGGAACCAGGATCGCCGCTGAGATTAAGCCGGCAGAACGCGCCAGGGCTCAGAACCTTGAAGAGAAACTAGGTTATGTGGCGGCGGCAATGCCGGACGATTTTGCTGATTATCTGGTGCTGATCACAGAGGAAAACTACGACCAATGGGAGGCCTTGAATGCGCGTCGGCTGCTTGCCTACCGGCGTGAGGATGACCCGGAGGCGGCCGCGATAATCACAGAGCTTGCGGTTGAGATCGATCTGCCGGTCACGATCCGCGAGCTGATTTCGAAAGCTGCGATAGGCGGCAGGGCCTGGCCGGAAATATTCAAAGCGATCTATGCTGGTATACTGCGCCCGATTCAGGACGGGATTATTGATCTCGACTTTCTGGTCGAGGGAGGCGTGCAATGACTGATATCATTCGTCTCGAGCCCTATTCGCAGATTCAGCAAGGTGACTCCCGGGTCTTCTCGTGGAGCAAGGGCCGTTAGGTGTCATCGTCAGCCGCTGGAGTGAAGGAGAAATTGTCTTTGACGAGCTAACCTATGATGAGATCAACGAAGGTCTGAAGACCGGTCACATCACCATTCGTGATGGCTATCACAGTGAAGAGGCCGCCCGGCAGCGCGTGCAGTTTGCCGATCAGATTGTTACCCATCTGCCTACAAAACAGCGCTCAACGGTCTTCTTCCGCCAGGCCTGGTGCGATCTCTTTCTCGACGCTGAAGCACGCGGAGAGATTGGCCGTTACTGGAAAGATGTGGAGATCTGGATCCGGAGTGTGGCGAAGGAAATCACGGTGCAGATTCCACAGCCTGATGAGGATGCCGGGAAGCGCAAATACGGAGGAAAGAAGCGGTCAAGCAACGAGATTGCCCCGCCAGGATCTTCGGCCTTGCTGCGTTGGGTCCGCGCTTTTGAGGCTAGTGGTCGGTGCGTTCTAGCGCTCGTAGACAAACGCTATCTGGCGGGACGGACGAAGGTCAAATTTGGTCCCGAGAGTGCTACGCTTCTTCGCAAATGTGCGGATCGATATGCGAGCTTCAAGCGCCCGTCGAAGAAGAGCGTTATTCGCCAGACAAAACGGGCATTCCGACTGGCGAATGCGTATCGAGTCGACCGCGGCCTGCCGCCTTTGGCCGTTCCGGCAGAAAGTACAATCTACAGGGAGATATGTCGTCTTGAGCCCTATCATGTGATGTGCCAGCGCCAGGGGCTGGAAGCGGCCAACCGGCATTTTGCAATCATCGGTGAGGGTCTGAACATCCTGCGTCCTGGAGAGCGGTTGGAAATCGATGAATGGAAAGTCGATCTGATCACCTTCTTCGCTGAGGCTGGCGTCTTTGGTCATCTGACTGAAGAGCAGATCAAAGCGCTGCCGAAAGGTCGACGATGGATCTATGTCGTGATTGATGTGCGAACACGACTGATCCTCTCGGTGAAGGTTTGCGCGACCCCGAATACCGAAGATGCGATCGCGGCACTGGACCTGGCAACCCAGGATAAAGCGGACCTTGCCCGCCTTTTTGGCTGCGCGCTTCCAGACTGGCCGGGCACTGGTTTTGAAACTGTTGCCTCAGATCAGGGGGCGGCCTTTGCAAACTTTGATTTCAGAGGTGCTGTGACGGACCTTCGGGGAACGGTCATGTTTCCGTCTGCAGGTGTTCCCAAACTTCGCGGACATATCGAGCGCTGCTTCAGGACTTTCGGCATAGAGTTGATGGAGTGTTTGAGCGCACGCACCTATTCGAACATCGTCGAAAAAGGTGATTTTGTGCCTGAAGATTATGCTGCGCTTGCTGATGACGAGTTGACCCGGATCCTGGTTCGCTTTGTTGTCGATGTTTACAACAACAAGCCGCACGGGGGCATCGGTGGACAGACCCCGCTGAACTGCTGGCGGGAATTGTGTTCGACCGTTGGCAAGCCCCGCCCTCCGAGCCGGGTTGAGCGCCTCGGCGCCTTCGGTCGGAAATACACCCGGAGCATTTCCGGGCGTGGGGTTCGCTTTGCGGGCATCTTCTATACCTGCGAGATGGTCCGGCACCATCTCCTGGCCAGTCCCGATCTCGAGGTTGAGATCCGGGTGGATCATCAGGACCTTGGCCTTATTGAGGTCAATCTCGATGGTGTCTGGGTTGTCGCCCGCCCCCTGGCAAAAGGGTTTGATGGCCTGTCGCTGGATCTCTGGACCGAGGCCTGCAGCAATCTGCGCCGCCGCTTTGAGGCGGAAGCAGAACTGACGCAGGATATCATTGATCAGGCCTTCGCGGATTTTTCTGAAGAAGATCGCGCAGCTTCTCAACGGCTCGGCCTTTCAGCGCTTGCGCCGACAAAAGCCGATGTTGAGCGCAATCGGAAGCATCTCTGGCTCGGCCTGGAGGTCGTGGCGGGCATCACCCCCACGGTTTCCAGGAAAAAACGAGGCCTCCTCGATGGTGTGATTGCCAGGGCGGAGGTGGCGCCACCACAGTTGCCGGAGATCACTCCCGGGGAGGATGATGCAGAACAGGCCATGCCGATCTCGCGTCCGCGCTGGCGCATGGAGGACGGGCAATGACGCATATGTCTCGTGAGGAGGTCAGCCACATCGTGGCTGACCTTGAACACCGCTTTATCGCCCATGATCCTTACCTGGCACTCCGGGATCAGATTGATGACATTCTTTACCGACGCAAAGCGCATACAACTGCTGGCAGGGTGACAGCGCAGCGCGGCATTGTTGTCATTGGCAATGCAGGTGCCGGTAAGAGTTTTGGCATCGAACACCTCCTGCAGAAGCATCCGCATTTGGCTTATGGAAAACCATATCAACAGGCGTTGACTGTGCGTCTGGCGTCAGAGGCCACGATCAAGGGTGTCGGTCTCGATACCCTTGAGGCATATGGCTATGAGAGCAAAGGCGCCCGGACGGGACATTCGATCTGGCGGCAGGTGATGCGTCAGGCGCGTTCACATAAGACGCTTTTTCTACATTTTGACGAGGCACAGCATATCCTTCGGACCAAGTCGAAGTCTGAGTTTGATCAGGTGATGCTGGTCTGGAAATCCTGTCTGGAATACGCTGAGTGGCCGGTCAACCTGATCCTCAGTGGCACCTGCGAACTGCTGGATCTGATCAACCGGGATGAACAGCTCAGCCGGCGGTTTGAGCCCGTGCATTTTGCGCCCATGAGCTATGCCGCCCATGGGCATGAGGTGATGGGCGTGCTGGGTGCCTATCTTGATGCGGCAAAACTGTCGCGCGGAAAGACGCTCGATAGTTCGACGTTCGTACGACGGTTGCTACATGCGGCCCGCTACGAGTTCGGGTCGAAAATTGGGCTGATCATATCGGCTATCAAACTGGCATTGCGCGATGGGGACCAAACCCTCGAACAGAGTCACTTCGCGGGGGCCTATCGGAAACAGAAGCGCTGTGTTGATGCATTGAACCCATTCATTGCTGAGAATTTCCGCTCCATTAAGACGGGTCAACTTCTCAGCGGAGCAGAGCTGGAGATAGCGCCAGCGATCAAGAGGGGGGCTGCATAATGCAGGTATTGCCGATCCTCATCCCATTGATGCCGGGGGAGCCCCCGGCATCCTTCGCATCCCGCCTAGCCTGGGCGAATGGTCTTTCCTTTGCCTCGGAGTTCTGCACCGATCAGGGCTTTACGCTTCAGGCCATCTCTGACGGCGATGTAAGGGCCATTTCGATGCTCGCCCGGCTCGGCGGAGTGGAACTTGCTCAACTGATGCGTGGAGTTGTTTGCAAAGTGTCGACTGGGCAGTACCGGCTGGCCGGGCAGCTTGTTGAGAAACGCTGGATCACGCGCAGGCGTCTGCGGTTTTGTCCGGAATGTGTCGCAGAAGACATCATGGCAGACACGGCGGGTGGTGCGGCACAGCGATGCGCCTGGCATGTGCCTTCAATCCGAACATGCCACCGCCATCAGGTCGGGCTGTATGACGACGAAAGCTATTCGCACAGCCGTGGTCCCCATGATTTTGCCGGGCGAATCCGTGATCTCAATCTGGGGGCAGATCAGTTGAGAGAGCTGGTTGCATCTCAGGTCTCAACAGGTCTGGAAGACTATCTCACCCGCCGGTTGGCGGGTGAACAACAGGGCACATGGCTCGATAATATCGGGTTCGGTGCGGTTGCACTTGGCGCTGAGATCTTCGGAGTTGTCGATCTGTTTGGTATCGACGCAAAGTTGAAGCATTTATCCGATAATGAGAAGCGTCGTGCAGGTGCGCGGGGTTTTGAGCTCCTGTCCGAAGGCGAGGAAGGGCTGTTTCGCCTGCTGCGGCGACTGCATGCTGAGGCCGGTTCTCCCATATCACTTTCGCGCAGAAATTTTGGCTGCCTGTTCAACTGGCTGGAACAATCCCATGCGGAGCAATACGAGCCCTTGCGGGATCTCGTTAGGAAATTCTTCGTCGAAACCTATCCCATTGGAGAAGGCGAGCTGGTGCTTGGCAAACCCAGTACTTCCCGTCGCATTCACAGTGTTGAAACCCTGCGGCGCGAACTGGTGCTGGGGCGTCGTCAGACATTTGAACTGCTTGGTGCAAACGGGTTTCTGAAGCCGGAGGGTCAGGCAGGTAACTCTGCGAAAGGTGTTGTCCTCGATGCACAGGCATTGGCACCACTGGTCAAAAGCTTTGCAGGTGCGATCTGTCAGGTGGCGGCTCAGAAAAAGATCAACGCGCCCAGAGCGCAGTTTGGCGCTCTGGTTGCAGGTGGGATCATCAAGCCCATCGCGGGCTCCCCTGTCGGGCGACCATATTACGATGAACGGAAACTCGATGCATTCCTTGCCAGTATTGTGCCGCTCACAACGGTTGCAAAAGCGGATGGGCTGGTCGGCATTCAGTCTGTATGTCGCAAAGCCGTAGCTGGCGCGGTTGATGTGGTGCGACTGATCCAGAATGGCGAACTGAAGACTGTTGTCAGGGATGTTGAGCAAGATGGATATCTATCGGTGCTTCTGGATCCAGCGGAAGTCACCGAGGCGTTGCGCCTGATTAGACCGGACGGATATCTGCGATCGACTCTGGCGGGGTTCCTTGGTGTCAAAGCATCTGCCCTTCGCCATCTGGTGGACACAGGTCATCTGAAAATGGTTCGAGCGCGTCATCCGGTGTCCCGGAAGTCGGTGCAGGTGGTGCCGTACAGCTCGGTTGACCGGTTTCTGGAGCGCTTTGTTCCCGGAAAACACTATGCGGAATTTCTTGGAGGCAGCACCCGGAAAGTCGGCGATCAGCTCATAAAGGAGCGGGTTCCGTTTATCCAAATGCCGGAAGAGTGTGGTGGACGCATATTCAGGCGGAGTGAGGTGCTCTTCGGCGTGGAAGAACTGGCCAATCGCCTGCCGCTCTCGCATGATGGCATTGCCTGGCCCGAGTTGTGAAGGTAATGAGATGAGTAGAGAAAGCAAATTCCTGAGTCTGGTGCTTCGGCACAAGCCTGAAGAGATCGGTCTTCAGCTTGATAAGCGCGGGTGGGTTCGCGTTGATGATTTGCTGCGGAAGCTGAAGAAAGCCAATCGCAAGCTAAGCCGCGACGAACTCACTCAGCTTGTCGAGAGTAACGATAAGAAACGCTTCACCCTGTCTGATGATGGCCAGCGCATCAGGGCAGCTCAGGGCCATTCAATCGATGTGGATCTGGGCCTGGAACCCCAACGCCCACCGGATGAACTATACCATGGCACCGCCAGCGCCAATTTGGATGCAATATTTTCCGACGGGCTAAATCCTGGGCGTCGCAAGCAGGTTCATCTTTCGCTTGATCCTGATACAGCTGAACGCGTCGGGCAACGACACGGAAAGCCGGTTGTTCTACGTGTAGAAGCACAAAGCATGTTCGAGGACGGGTTTGAGTTTTTCCGCGCCGACAACGGTGTTTGGCTCACTGACAAAGTGCCTGCCACCTATTTAGGTTTTGGTAGGATCACGGAACCGTAATAGAGCACGTGACTAAGAGGTCTGAGTCTTCTTCTCAGGTAGGCAGACCAAGCGCGTGGGTGCCAAAGTCCGGGACTATCCTGAATTTTGTGCCTTGGCGTGGTAGCTCAATTTTGAGAGCTATGAGTGAATCTGGTGTCCGGGCGGTTTGAATGACGGCGGTGCATCTGGTTGGATTGGTGTTGCTACACATCCAACCAACCATTCGAGGACGCACCACCATGGACGACACTACCATCATCAATTTCGACGGTCGAGACACGGTCGCCACCAATGCGAACTCTACGAAGACGACAGTTACTCGCATAGCCGGTGGCCGCATGATTTCGCGGGACGGATTCGCGATTTTGGCATGGGGCCTGACCAACTGACTCAGTTGGTTGCTCCACAAGCGTCGACGGGGCTCGAACGTTATCTGTTCTGTAGGCTGGCAGGGGAGCGCCAAGACAACTGGCTCGACAATCTCGGCTTCGGCGCAGTCGCGCTTGGCTCCGAGATCTTCGGAATCGTGGAGCTTTTTGGTGTCGGAGCGAAGCCGAAGTTCTTGGCGGATGCCGATCCAGCACCGCGAGATCGCTTGGCCTGATCTATGAATGTGTGTGAAACGCGCAGGGTTTGTCCGCCATTGTCGTAGTCGTCCGTGATACGGGATAACTATCCCAACAAGTGGATCACTTCAGTGGGGGAGCCATCGGAAGTTTCGTTGAGCAACGTAAATTTCAACGTATGGATGTCTTTCACTCTTTCTTCATATCCGCGTTCGTGTTCTCATTACTGCAGTTCAACGTCATTTTTGAATGGTCGAGGGCCGAAATTCGTTTGTAGAATGTAAAATAATGGTTGCAACAACAAAGCGGCAAGCCGACGCTACTCCGCATGCATCCTCACTTATCGAGGGCATGCGGGATTTTGGATATACACTCGAAACCGCCATGGCCGATGTCGTCGACAACTCGGTGACAGCGCGGGCAACGCGTATCGAAATACTTGCCGAGACCACCACTGACGAGCCTTGGGTCGCGATCATAGATGACGGCTGTGGCATGACGGAGCTGGAGCTCATCGAGGCAATGCGACCGGGGTCGAGGAATCCCCTGCATGAAAGGGAAGGACACGATCTTGGGCGGTTCGGCCTGGGCTTGAAGAGCGCCAGCTTTTCGCAGTGTCGTCAGCTAACGGTGATCTCCAGAAAAGCTGGGGCGACGTGTGCCGCGACGTGGGATCTCGACAAGGTGGCGCAGACCAATGACTGGCGCGTGGACCTCGAGGACGATCTATCCGGTTTTCCCGCTGCCGAACGACTGCCGGAACACGGCACGATCGTGCTTTGGCGCAAGCTGGATCGTCTCTCTACAAATTTTCGCCATGATACGTCCAAGCGATCCGCCGAGATCAACAAGGCAATTTCGGGCGCCGAACGTCACCTGAGGCTTTGTTTTCATCGTTATATGGAGGGCACGAGGCCTTCTCTTCGCATCCTGTTGAACGAGAGGAAGTTGTCGCCCATCGATCCTTTTGCGACTGACCATCTGGCGACCCAAGTCGATCCCGAAGAGTACCTGCCACTTGTGAACGGTCAAGTTGTTACGCAGTGCTTTACGACCCCCCATCACAAGAAGATGTCAAAGAGCGCCTGGGAGGAACTGGGAGGCCCGGAAGGCCATCTTCGTTCTCAAGGCTTCTACATTTATCGAGAGCGGCGGCTAATCATTGCCGGCAGCTGGCTCGGTCTGGCGCGTCAGACCGAATTGACGAAGTTGGCCCGGGTACGTGTGGATATTCCGAACACAATGGATTCCGACTGGAAGATTGATGTCCGGAAGGCTTCGGCGCAAATGCCGCCGGTGGTTCGTGAGCGGCTTCGAAAGATCGTCGAACGTTTGCAGGGAACTTCCAAGCGGACATACCAGAGGCGCGGTCGAAAATTGGTCTCAGATGAGAACCTTCCGCTTTGGAATCGCATCCAAAAGGACGGCGGAATCGTCTACCGTCCAAATGCCGAGCATCCTTCTATCACGGGGTTCGCGCAGGCTTTGCCCGAAGAGTTTCGTCACGGGTTTCAGGCTTGCATAAACCTCATGGGCACCGGCCTGCCCATTGCAGCGCTGCATGCCGACATGCTCGGAGGGGCAGAGGGCGTCACGTCGGATGAGGCAGAGTTCAGTGACCTGTCCGAGGCAGCAGAGACGGCAATTCGTGCGCTGTTGGCGACGAGCATGACAGGGAATGACGTGGTGCGAACGTTATGCTCGACGGAGCCGTTCATCCACCACAAGAACTCAATCCGGCAGCTTGTAGAAGACATCGAACAGGGAGAATCCTCGTGACAGCGCAGCTCAAGCATCTTGATGATGTGGTATCGCAATCTCTGGCGCATCAACGAAAGAGTGGAGCCGAGCTTCGGGAGTTCATTACCACAATGAACATGGCCCTGAATGTGAATGCGGCTTCGGATGCGCTGGAACAACTGGCCCGCGACATTGAGGAGCGGTTCGCCATCACGATGGGCCTCGGTGCCATGGTCGACGACGAAAGTTTCCGTCCCTGGTTGGATGAGGCAAAGGCATCGATTCAGCCGTTCTATTGGGACCGATACAAGAAATTACTTCACAAGAATGGCCTGCCGCAGGATGTCGTCACGACGACGGATGAATTGACGGATCGGATTCTTGGGCGGCTTGGCAACCCGGGCCTCGCAGAAAAGTGGGACCGGCGCGGTATGGTCGTCGGTCATGTGCAGAGCGGGAAAACGGCGAACTACACCGGCTTGATCTGCAAGGCTGCCGACGCGGGCTACCGTTTGATCGTGGTAATTGCGGGCATTCACAACAACCTGCGCAACCAGACCCAGGAGCGGATTGACGAGGGATTCATCGGCCGAGACACGGGTCGACTGGCGACCCAAGGCAAAAAGGGCAACCGGGCGATCGGGGTCGGGTTGTTCGATGATCGCCAAGTTCCAGTGAGCCTGACCAACACTCTTTCGGACTTCCGGAAGGACACTGCTTCGACCAACACCAGCCAGATCGACTCCTACAAGGTGCCCGTGGTGCTGGTCATCAAGAAAAACCACAACACGCTGCGTAATCTTCTGGATTGGCTTCGGGAAAACAGCGCCCGCGGTGATGATCAGATGATCGACCAGCCCATGTTGCTGATCGATGATGAGGCGGACAACGCTTCCATCAATACGAAGTACTCAAAAGACGAAATAACGAAGATCAACGCACAGATCCGCGACCTTCTCAACATGTTTCACCGCAGCTGCTATGTCGGCTACACCGCGACGCCCTTTGCCAATATTTTCGTCGATCCAGATCAATATGATGAGGCGCTGAAGGAAGACTTGTTCCCGAAACATTTCATCGTGGGGTTGGATGCGCCGTCAAACTATTTCGGTGCCAAGAAGATCTTCATCGACGGCATTCCGGATGACGGTGATCCAATCTGGTTGCGATATATATCGGACAATGAAGACATCCTTCCGATAAAGCATCGCATCGATCAAACTGTCGACGAGTTGCCCGAAAGCCTTCGGGAAGCCGTGCGAGCTTTCCTGATTGCGCGCACGATACGGAACCTGCGTGGCCAGGCGGCGAAGCACTGCTCGATGCTGGTTAATGCAAGCCGATTTACAAGGGTTCAGAGCCTGCTGCGCAACAGGCTTCACCAATATGTCGAGAGTATTCTGGATTCGTTGCGCGTTAACGGGGCACGCGGCGCTGCGGCTTTGAATGATGGTCTAATCGCCGACCTGCGCGAGACGTGGGAGCGGGAATATCGTGACGCTGAGCCGGAGTGGTCCAAGGTTCTTGCGGCCATGCTGGAAGCAGTGGCCGCCACAAAGGTCGTCGAAGTGAACAGCCGTGCCAATGGTCTCGACTACTCTGACGACTCCAGCATCGGGCAAACTGTCATAACTGTCGGTGGTTTTTCCTTGTCACGCGGGCTTACCCTTGAAGGGCTGACCATCACCTGGTTCCTTCGCAATACAATGATGTACGATACTCTCATGCAGATGGGGCGCTGGTTTGGCTACCGAGGCGGATACGAAGATCTCTGCCGCATCTGGATGCCTGCCGAGGCCATCGATTGGTATTCTCATATCGCCGAAGCCAGCGAGGAATTGCATCTCGAGCTCAAGAAGATGGAAAAGGCCAAGGCGACGCCGTCCGATTTCGGGCTAGCGGTGCGTAGCCATCCGGCTTCGCTTCTGGTTACGGCCAGAAACAAGATGGGCTCAGGGCAGAAGCACATCATGATCGGGCTCTCCAATGCGTGGGTCGAAACGTCCAAAATCACCGCACGACAAAAAGAGCTAGAAGCCAATCAGGCTGCGGCAGAGCGGCTACTGAAGGATATGTCGAGGCATGGACTTGGGCCAGATGCTGCGAAGAAGGAAAATGGTGGTCACCTTCTGCGCGATGTGCCCGTCGATTTGATCGACCAGTTCCTTCTAGGTTGGCGCAACCACGATCAGGCGTTTTTGACGCAACCCGGGCCCGTACGCAATTACATCCGCGACCGTCAGGATGATGAACTCAAACACTGGGATGTATTGGTGACGGATGTGAAGAGCGAGGCCGCCAATTTCGATATCGCGGGCTGGTCATTGGGGCCGCAGATGCGGCGTATCGGTTATGCCGACCTTTCGGACAACCTGCTGTCCATGAGCGGCAAGCGCGCGCGCATCGCGTCTCGCGGCGTCGAGCGTATTGGCGTCGATGAGACCAAGGCCAAAAAAGCCGAAGCGACGTATATCGCGCAAGAGAAGTTGGAAGGCACAGATGAAAGCAAGCGGCCTTCCTTTCCTGACAAGATTTACCGAGAAGTTCGCGACAAACCGCTGTTTGTCCTTCATGTTGTGCAAGTTCGCCAGCCAGGAGAGAAGGACATCGCTCAACTGCGCGACGAGAGTGTCCTTGATCGTCTCCCGGACCGTCCGGTGATCGGTTGGAGTATAAGCCTCCCCCCTTCGCGCAAGCCGAATGATCGTGTCGAATATATCATCAACACTCAGAAGTTCCGCGAAATTTACGGCACCGATGAGGAGGACGATGGCACTTATGAAGACGATTGAGGGGCCGTGGGTCAATCTCGCCGAAAACCAGGCGCTGCGTGTCGATGGCAAGGGGCGCTTCGACTTCTTTTGGGTTCGAATGCCCGACGGATTTCCAGGTCTGATTTTGCGCCTGACAGCGGACATCGAGGAAGTTCGTCCGCTGCCCAAGTTGAAGAATGTCGGTGTATTCTATCGCGTGGTCGAGGGTAGTAATTGTTGGTGCCTTACACTTTCCGAGACAACTCACCTTGATCTGTTCGAAACCCTTTGTCGGGACGTGGTCTCGGCCGGTGAACAGGCGGCTGATTTGCAGGGTGCTGTCGGTCGCGCGGTACGAAGAGCCATGCGCTGGCACCATCTGATGCGAGGTGGCAAGCAGGGGATGCCTCTCGAGATTCAGAGGGGCCTGATTGGCGAACTCGCGTTCCTGCGCGAGCTGGTTGATATTGTCGGTCCTAGCAAGGCCGTCGAGGCATGGAAGGGGCCGGATGACAGCGCGAAAGATTTCGAACTGCCGGGCGTGTTCTTCGAGGTGAAGGCGCGCAGGAGCGCTGCTCATCCGCGGATTCGGATATCGTCCGAGGCGCAGTTGATGGACATCGCCGACGCCCGGCTTTTCCTTCGGGTGCAAGATGTGGATACATCGCTTGATGCCGATGGCAACAATCTCAAGGATCATGTGGAGAGAACTGCCGCCTTGTTCGAGGATGATATCGCGGCTCTGGACGTCTGGGAGCAACGTCTGGCAGAAAGCCCTTATGTTGAGGACGCGGTCGAACTGGAGCGCGGTTGGCACTTGGGAGGCGCGCGCTTGTTCGAAGTGGCTGACGGCTTTCCACGAATTGTACCGCCGTTACCTCTCGGTACCGAAGAGTTGGCATATTCGATACGCCTTGATGCTTGTGCGGAATTTGAAACCAATGCCGATTTGCAGGAACTGATTTCGGGGAGGCGGGAGAATGTCTGATCTTGAAGAGTTTCATCAGAGCTTGATCGCGGATGTTCAGGGTGACGCTGATGCAATGGGTTTTTACACGCAGGAGGCTTTCTTCGAAAAGGCTGGTGAAATTCTGACCGAGGCCGGCGAGGTCGATGAGTGTGATTACTGCCACTTCGAGGGCACGAGGTCTGTCTCGAAGGACGGCAAGCGCCGTCGGTTGACTCTTCAAGTGACCGGGTACAGCGGGGATCCTCGAAATAACGGCGGCGACCTTGCTTTGATACTCTGTGATTTTCAGATCACGCCCGAGGTCAGGAAGACAGATGGCAAACATCTGAACGGCCAATTTTCCAAACTGGTGGAGTTTCTTAGATTTGCGCGCACGGAAGAATTTCTCGACGAACTCGAAGAGAGCAGCAATGCCGCGCAGCTTTCGGACCTTATTCAGCAGCGCTGGTCCGCGATCGAGAAATTCAAAATCATTTATGTGACCAACTCCGACAACCGAGCGAAGGTGGACGCAAGGCCAGCCGGAGCGATTGACGGCAAACCGGTCACCTACAGTGTTTGGGATCTGAAAAGACTGCAAGCTTTTCTCGAACAAGGTCGAGCGAGAGAAGATCTCACCATTGATTTCGTTCAAGATTTTGGTGGCGGCATTCCCGTGCTCAAGGCGTCAGGCGCGGAGACGGCTCTGGAAAGCTATATTGCAGTCATCCCCGGAGTGCAGTTGGCAGAGATATATGATCGTTGGGGCGCTCGGTTGCTCGAAGCAAACGTCCGCAGCTTTCTGCAGGCGCGCGGCAAAGTGAACAAGGGCATCCGGGAGACGATTACAAAGGAACCGCACATGTTCCTTGCCTACAATAACGGGCTCGCCGCGACCGCCGAGAAGGTCGAACTGGAACGGACTGATGATGGGCTCGTCATCACGAGTGCCGACAACCTGCAGATTGTGAACGGAGGGCAGACGACGGCCTCGATCCATGCTGCGCGCAAGCTGGCGGGGGAGGGATTTAAGGACATCTACGTTCAGATGAAGTTGAATGTGGTGCCACCCGTCCTTGCGGATACTGTCGTGCCGCGAATTTCCGAATTCGCGAACAGCCAGAACAAGGTCAACGCAGCTGACTTCTTTGCAAACCACCCCTTCCATATCCGGATCGAAGAGTTGTCGCGGAAGATCCTGGCACCGGCTGGTTCCGATGGGTATCGCGAGACCAAATGGTTCTATGAGCGTGCTCGAGGCCAGTTCGCGGATCAACGCGGCAAGTTGACCAAGACACAACGTGACAAGTGGGATGCAGAGTTTCCGAAATCCCAGTTTTTCACAAAGACGGATCTGGCAAAGTTCGAAAACTCATGGAGTGGCAAGCCCGATGTCGTTTCGAAAGGTGCTCAGAAGAACTTTGCAGAGTTCGCTAAAGTGATCGAAAAGCTTTGGGGACGGAACGGAACAAGGGTCAACGAGGTCTGGTACCGACATCTGGTTGCGAAGGCCATTATCTTCCGCAAGCTGGAAAAGCTTGTCTCGGCCCAGGATTGGTATGAAGGGGGGTATCGGGCCAATATCGTGACCTACGCGATAGCGAAACTGGCGCACGACGTGGAGGCCGCGGAGAAGATTATCGATCTCGGTCGGGTATGGCGGATGCAGGCTGTACCACAGGCGTTGGAGGAAGCGCTTCTGGTAGCAGCGGCCGAAGCTCAGACGCTTATCACTACGCCACCGGAGGGTGTCCGGAACATGAGCGAGTGGGCGAAGAAGCAGGCTTGCTGGGAGCGGTTCAGAAAGGCCGACATTGTCTATCCCGAGGAGCTCAAGGGTCTTCTCATCTCTCCTGAAGAGTCCAAATCCGACGATGACGAGGTCAAGGATGATGCAGAATTGACCAGGAGCGTCGAGGAACAGGCCAAGGTTTTCGAACTGGGTGCGAAATTCTGGCAGGAGGCGCGCGATTGGGGGCGTCTGCACAAGCTACTTTCTCCATCGGAATACGGAGTTCTTGATACTTGCTCCAAGATTCCAAGCAGGATTCCTACTGAACGCCAGACCACGGTCGCTCTTCAGGTACTTGCCAAACTGGAGGAGAACGGCTTCGGCGCTGACAAAGAGATTCAGGTCGCCGAATAGTAGGCGGCCCGAGTTGGACGATCAGGGCAGCAATTGCCTGACAGCGTTGGCGATCTGGTAGGCCAGATACGGTGGCACCGCGTTACCCACCTGATGATATTGCTTCGTGCGCGGGCCGCAAAACCAGTAGTTGTCCGGAAAGGTCTGAAGACGCGCAGCCTCACGTACAGTGAGCGACCTGCACTGCTTTGGATCCGGGTGGATGAAGTAATGGCCATCTTTTGAGATATGGCTGGTGACGGTCGTCGACGGGCGTTTGGCAACCTGTGTCCTGAAGCGGTCGGCAAAATCGCCAGAGTCGCGGTTTTTGTGCGCAGGTTGAAGGATCTCGGGGAATTCCATCAATTTTGGCGCGCGCCCGAAGCAGCGCGCGAATGCAGCCGAGAACATATAGCGCCCGAGGTCATCGGGAATATGTCCGCGAGTCTCGTGCTGAAGCGTCACGCGCAGCCTGGTGTCGGAGAACCACTCTTGCAGGTGGCCTGACATAGATGAAATATCGCCTTTCCAAGCGCTTGTACGTAGGTGTGGCAGATCATTGGCCGCTGCGATCAACCGAGCGATTGCCCGCACGTTTTCATCGACAGCGTCAGCTTCCGCGATTGCGGCAGCCTGTAATCGGACTGCCTGCTTCCAGTCATCGGTCGTGTCCTTCCGGCTGAGACCGCTCCGCAGTTGCCACATCCCTGCGATAGCCTCATCAACCGAAACTGGTGGTTGCTTGTTTCCGAGAATTGGGCCATCGGGAGCCACCCCTTCGGCAATGTCACTTCGGATGCCAAGAATGATCACCCGGTGCCGCGCCTGTGGGACACCATGGTCCTCGGCCCGTATCAGGAAATCGCGGGCGTCCGCGCGGTTTCCATCTGCCGGGATCGGTTGCGCAAGCGGGAAAAGGCGGTATCCGTCACCCGCCGCCTCTAGGTCGTCGAGCACACGGCTGAAAATACCGCCCCCATCTACCCGGCTCGAAAGCATGCCCTTGACATTCTCCATCACGAAGGCTGCCGGATTCAATCGATCAAGAATGCGTACGTATTCTCGGTAAAGGTAGTGCCGATCATCTTTCTCGAGAACATAGTCCGCCTTGCCCTTGTTCCGCGAACGGCCTGCAAGCGAGTACGCCTGACAGGGTGGGCCGCCGATCAAGATGGTGTTGCCTGCATGGACCTCGCGGGCTTGATCGAGCTCAGCGGCCAACTCTTCAAAGACGCCCGCTCCTCCAAGCACTCTCTGCCGGACCTCCTGTTCGGCATGCGCCCAGTTCGCGGGATAGAGGTTTGCCCAGTCAGGGAAGTCTGCCCTACCGTTCAACGCATTGTAGTATTCTTGTGGAAAGGTGTCGAAAGACCGCAGGAATGCCCGCAAGCGCAGGGTCTGAACGGCATGGTCATCCATTTCGACAGACAGATGGATTTTCATTCGCGCGTCGTCAGCTCGGCCAGCCCGTGAAAACCCTTCCCCCAACCCACCGGGGCCAGCGAACAAATCGATGATGGCATATTCCTTTGGCATGTATTCCCTTCCTAGATCGCATCTCTACCAGGTTTGATGGATTGCGCCAGGTGGAAAACGGCCAAATGCCATATACATTCCTAACATGGTCGATGTGGTTGATCAGAAGACCCGATCCCGGATGATGTCCGGGATCAGGAGCGCGAATACGAGGCCGGAGATCCTGCTTCGCAAGGCTCTGCACGCCCGGGGATATCGATTTTGGCTTCACGATCGCCGTCTCCCAGGAACGCCAGATATCGTGCTCCCGAAATGGCGGGTTGCAATACAGGTTCATGGTTGTTTCTGGCATCGCCACGCGGGTTGCCCCAAGGCGACGACGCCAGCAAGCAACGCGGAGTTTTGGCAGGCAAAATTCGATACCAACGTCCGGCGAGATGCCGCTGCGGCCGAAAAGCTCTTGGAGCAAGGGTGGCGGCTCCTTGTGGTTTGGGAATGCGCAGGGGCGGGAAGAAAATCCATGGGAGGTGAGTTGGATCAGGTCGTGCGGTTCATCGAACGAGCTAAGCTTGAATTTGGGTGACGCGCATTCTCAGGCGGCGCGGTTTTCGGTGTCAACGGTCACTTCGACACCGTCGCTGAATTTGATTCCTTCGATTACTTTTGGCAACTGATTTCTGCCTTTGAGACGCAACCATTTTTTCGATGCGGCCTGAATGAGGGTGAAGACCATCAGCTTTGCGGTCTTTTGTGACAATGCGCCTTTGGTGCGGACCGTTCTGTGCCGCACCGTAGCGAAGACGCTCTCAATTGGGTTTGATGTGCGCAGATGACCCCAGTGGTCGGCTGGGAAGTCAAAAAATGCCAGCATTGCCTCACGATCCTTGGCCAGACAAGTCACGCCTTTCTCGTATTTCAGCCTATACTTTTCGGTAAATATTTCCAGTGCGGCTTTTGCGGCCGAACGCGTCTCAGCATGTTGAATATCGTCCAGATCTGATTTCACCGCCGGGGCCATCTGCTTGGGAAAGCAGTTCAGCACGTTTTTGATTTTATGAACCCAACACCGCTGGTGCTTTGTGCTTGGAAACGCTCTGTCCAGCGCATTCCAAAACCCCATGGCTCCATCACCCACTGCAATTTCGGGTGGGATGGAAAGCCCGCGGCCTTTGATGTCACTCAGCAACTCATGCCAGCTTTGCGCACTTTCTCGCAGGCCGACCTGAAAGCCAATCAGCTCTTTTTTCCCCTCAGGTGTCGCGCCGATTATCACCAGCATACACTCAGCGTTTTCTTCCATGCGCGCCTGAAGATAGACGCCGTCTGCCCAGATGTAGACATAGTGGCGGGCAGAAAGATCACGCCGTGCCCAGGCATCATATTGCACCTGCCATCCCGCCGTCAGTCGCGAGATCACGCTCGGTGACAGATTTGGCGCATCCGGCCCCATAATGGCGGATAGCGCATCCTGGAAATCGCCCGTCGAAATACCCTTCAGATAAAGAACAGGCAGCAGCGCATCCAAGCTGATCGATCGGCGCGCCCATTTCGGCAGTATATTTGAGGTAAAGCGGATCTTTTCTGCCTCACCAGAGGGCGCCTGCCGGTCGCGCACCTTGGGCCGTTGGACATCCAGAGCACCAATCCCCGTCTGGATCTGACGTTCAGGGCCAAATCCGTGCCGCACAATCCGCTGACGGCCATCCTCCAGTTGTTCATGTGCAAAACTGGCGACGAACGCATCAGCATCCGCTTTCAACGCTTCTGCCAGCATCCGGCGTGCGCCTTCCCGTGCAAGCTCTGTCAAAGGGTCCGCTACCGATTCCGATTGGCGAAAGGGTAGGATCGTTGTATCTTCTTTCATGGCGTATCGCTCCTCGTGAGGTTCTGGCTGGCTTGATCACCTGCCACGATACGCCGCCTTGCAAATCAAGCCATCACCCAAATTCCCGCATAGCTCTCATCGAACAGGGACTTGCTTCGCCCGTGCGGTTTGCTGAACTTGGTTCAAGTGATCGCCCATCCGATTGAAATTATGACGTATCTCGGCGAGGGGGATAGGTCATTCTTTATGAATTATTTGGTCATAAAGGTGCGCCATCGTGATAAGGGTGCATTGAATTCAAACGTTTTTCTGGATGTGGAAAGATAATGTCAGATGGAGCGCCACATTTGTTGTGTGAGTATCGTCCGACACGGGGATTACGTCTTTGCGACAAAAGACGGTTTTTTGAATCGCGTGTAGGCTGACGCCGATTTCCAGTTTGAGAATCAACAAGGGCGGCGCTGTGAGGCGCCGCCCTTGTTGATTTCCCCGCGTTTTCGTTCAGTCTGCAAGTGCAGCTTCGGCCTCGTGTCTCAGAAAGATGTTGCCGTAGTCAACGTGGTCAGGACTGAAGGGTATGACGCCAGCGGCCCGCAGTCTGCTGGACAATGACTGCCAACTGGTGCCCTTTGCTTTTGAGAGTATGCGGAGAGTAACGAAGCGATCATAAAAGGCTGCCGTATCTTTGGGGGCGATGAATTTCTGCATCGCCTTGGTGCGAGGATTGCGCATCTCCGTTGAGGAGACATGCCTATTGCGCACCAGCCTGTGCATGTAGACTAGGTTGCCCACCCCTACCGTCTTGGCGAACAGTTCCATGGACATTGCGGATGGCATATCCTGGGCAAGAATTTGGGCAACTTCGTCATGGTAAACATGTACCGAGGCGTAGCCACTGAACTGCACGTTGCGGGCAACGCGTTGAATTCGCCCATCCCAGATTGCGCGAATGATTTCGGCAGGGCGCAGTTTCAGGCGTTGTGCGCATTTTCCGATAGTTTCCCAGCCATGTTGGGCCTGCTGGATCGTTTCAGCCCCGATTAACAGCCGGTCGATGAACGCCCGTCCTTCCCGCGGATCCCAGACATGCTTTGTATTCGTATCGGAAAGGGAGGGGGGCAAAACGCCATCCTCGACCAGAAGGTCCAACTGCGAACGACCGATGTTAAGCGCATCGTAGAATTCTTTTGCGGACATGAAGGTAACCTATGATGCCAGCAAGGGCCGCGCTGCTTCGGCATCGAACACGGCCCAATCGTCAGGCAATTCGCGGTCGATCATATCCGATGCCTCTAGCATCGCCCGCAAGCGGCGGATATCGACGCCCGTCTCCTCTGCCGCCGTCCGTACCGAGTGCAAAATTCGTTCCTTGACAGGCATCCCCAGAACATAATCCCCGGGCTGCAATGGCCAGCTTTCCAGAAGATGTTGCGCGAGAATTTCTCGATATGGCGCGAAATCAACATCGGCAATGTAATCCTGTGACAGGCGATCATAGAGCATTGGGAAAACCGACTTCGGGCCAAGTCGAGGTTCGGCGAGACGATTCAGTTTTTGTAGTTCGTTGTGGATGGCTTGCTCTCCGTGTCGCGCGATCTCGAAACCCATTTGGTAACAACCCCACTCTGATCCAGGGGCAACCTGTGAAGGTTTGACGCCCTCAAGTTTCAATCGCGCGGTACCCAAAAGGCGACAAAAGACCGACGCCGCATGCAGTGGATGGTCATCAAGCCAAGTTGCGGTGTGACGCTGTCCTGCCAATCTTTGGTCGAACCAGATTTCGAAGTCTGTCGGATCACGTTCTTCGCGCTTGAAGCCCTCAGTCATGACACAGTCCGCAATCAGACGAAACTGCGCCGCAGTGTCATATCGCTGCGTCTGTGCCGCGACCTTCCACAGAACCACTAGCTCCCTCTCATGTCGCAGACACAGACTGACATGGTGGATCAGCCAGTTCGACCGGAAGGTCATCGAACGATGCGAAGGCAGTGGTGAGCTTTCGATGTCTTCTTTCAGACAGGAGGGGCATCCACGGACGTCGGGCGTAAGCAGCGGTCTAACCGGGAACGCATGCCCCTGAATGCTTCGCTTGGCCGCGCCAATACCCTTGGGGGTCCAATCCCAGAACGTGCTTCCGAAATGCCCGATCAGCTGGCTGAATTCCTGCAGACCCGAGGGCTCCCCCTTCAAAACCTCAGCAAACGGAAGTCCGACGTCTTGTCCGAAATCCACAGCAGAGACAGCTCCCACTGAAGCGAGACGAGACATGACCGCAAAGGCAGGTTCGCGTTCCCAGAATGACTTCGATTTAGTTCGTCTGAGCAACCAAGACGCCAGTGAATCGAGATGTATAGCTGGTGAAAACCAAGGATTTACATCCAAGGACTAAGCCGCTCGCGCGGCATTGGCGCGTGTGGTTGATGGGGTGAACCGCCCATAGCATTACGCATTTTGCGATCTGACCGACCTGTCTGACGATTGGGGCCTCTCAATCATCAAACAGGAGGTTCCCATGACAGAGGAGAGAGTAAGCCCGCTGCGCCAGCGGATGATCGAGGATATGCGCATTCGGGGGATGGGTGACAAAGCTCAGAAGTCCCATATTCGAGCGATCAAGGACTTCGCCAAATTTTTGCAGCACTCGCCAGACACTGCCACGCCGGAGGAACTTCGGGCTTATCAGTTGCACATGTCGGACGCCGGGGTCACGCCATCGACTTTCAACACGCGCATCGTGGCGCTGCGGTTCTTTTTCGGCATGACCTGCGGGCGCGAAGAGATGAAGCGCTACATGCAATTCCGCACCGAACTGCGGAAACTGCCCGTGGTCTTCAGCGTCGAGGAGGTGTCCGACATCCTGATGGCAGCACCCGGGCCGGGCCTGAAGTATCGCGCCGCGCTCAGCATCTCCTACGGCGCGGGGCTCCGGGCCGCCGAGGTCTGCAACCTCAAGATCGGCGACATCGACAGCGATCGGATGCTGATCCATGTCGAACTGGGCAAGGGTCAGAAGGACCGCAAGGTCATGCTGTCGCCCGGATTGCTGGAATTGTTGCGCGCGTGGTGGCGCGAGGCGCGGCCAGAAGGCTGGCTGTTTCCAGGCAAGCCAAAGATCAACCCGATCTCCCCACGCCAGCTGAACCGCGCCTTCACCTCGGCCAAACACATGGCTGGCGTCAAGAAGTCCGCCACCTTGCACACATTGCGCCACAGCTTTGCCACCCACCTGCTGGAGGCGAACACCGACGTGCGGGTGATCCAGGTGCTGCTCGGCCACGCCAAGCTGACGACCACCGCGCGTTACCGCGTGCGGGGACGCCGCCAAAGACCCGGAACGCGTGCCAGTGGGCATCGAACAGCATCTCATGTGTCTGCAACGGATACGCGACATTCGCACCAGCTGCAGCGAAAGCCTTGAGGCAGCCCGATACCCGTCAATCTTCCAGAGATTGTGGCACTGACCTTAACCTCAACGCCTTTCGTTGTGACCGTGCCCGTGAATTGATCGTGCAAGTCATTCGTTGGAAGACGACAGCGCTGAAGGAAGCAAACGTTTGCGAATTTGGTCGGCCAGTTCGCTGAGATGCGCTGGGAAGCGCCTGTTACGGCGAGCAAGGAGGTGGACGTATACGGATTGGAGCTGAGGCGCCTGAATAGAAACTGCAGAGAGTTGCCCGCTGGCAAGTTCCGCGCTGACGCTGAAAGCTGGCAAGACAGTGATCGCGCGGTCTGCAAGTGCCATGCGTGCGAGCAGAGCGATCGAATTGCTCGTGACGACCGGTGAGATCATGAGGCCGTTGTTGATCGCTGCCTCGTCAATCATCTGGCGTATACGGAAATTCGGCCCCATCAGCGCGAGCGGTTCGGCGCAAAGCTCTTCCATTGTCATGCTACGGCGCTGCGACAAGCTGTGCTCCGTGTTCATGATTGCCATCAACGGAACAGTTGCGCGATAGCGCGAGACGATCTGCGGATGCGAGACGGGATGAAAACCGACGCCGAAATGCACCTCATCCTCAAGTAGAAGGCGCATCATTTTCGTGGTGTCTGTGACACTGACTGTCAGATTGATCCCGGAATAGTCGTCCATGAAGTCATCCAGCGTGTCGTAAAGCGCAGGCCCGAGGAACCCTTCGCCAATGGCGATCTCGACATGACCTGTTCGCGCCGTCGAAATTTCGAGAAGCTGCCCCTCCAACAGTTCCAAGCCAGTTTGACGGGCACGGAAGTAGTCAATGACTGCGTGGCCCGCGTCGGTCAGGCTGATCTCGCGACGGCCATGTTCGATCAAAAGGGTTCCGATTTCCGTTTCGAGCTGGGCGATTTGTCGACTGACCGAAGAGGGAGCAATCTCCAGCAAATCCGCTGCTGCACGCATCGAACCGCTGCGCCAGGCTTCGTATAGGAAATGGATTCGGTAATCGTTGACTTTCATTTCATCCGGTCGGTCGAGAGGTGGCTTATATTAGTATGCTGAAGTAATTATAAATACGTTGCGAATAACGCAACTATTATTACAAATTTCCGTCATTGATTGCAACATTTCTCTCGGATGTAATGGTTATTACCGTCGCGTCGTTCCTGAAAAATCGGGGCGAACAGTGCGGCAAGCCGGCGTCAGACCGGCAGACATACCACATACAAAACCACAGAGAGGACACCTAATGGAAACCCGCGAAATCAACCCTTGGAACTGGCAAGATGGCTTCGGATTTGCCCATGGCCGCGAAGTGACCGAGGCAAGCCGTATTCTAACGTTGTCCGGCCAATGCGCCACGAATGCTTCCGGCGCTCCTCAGCATCCCGGCGATATGGCTGCGCAATTGTCCCTTGCCGTCGCCAATCTGGGCGAAGTGCTGAAACAAGCCGGAATGACCTATGCCAACGTGCAGGGGATCCGCATTTTCACAACCGACATGGACGCCACACTGGAGAATTGGGGGTCGCTGATCGGCCCGTTCGTGGCCGTGGGACATCGCCCGGCCAGCACGCTGGTCGGTACAACTCGTCTGTTCTCGCCCGATCTTATGGTCGAGATCGAAGCCACCGCCTGTGCTTGAGGAGGACCTGATATGATCCGTGGAATCCATCACCCGAGCCTGACCACCGACAACCTCGACGCTTTATTGCCCTTCTATAGTGACTTGCTGGGGTTTGAGGTTATCTCGTCATTCGGCTGGGAAACAGGAAGCGACCTGTCCGAACTGGCAGGCAACATCACCGGCGTGACTGGGTCCACCGCGCGCTCGGCGCTGTTGAAAGCCGGCAACGCCTATCTGGAAATCTTCGAATACACGCTGCCTCTATCGTCGCGCAGCGACACGCCCGCCCTGTCGAACAAAGGCATCGCCCATATCTGTTTCGACAGTGACGACGTGAAGGCTGATCACGCTCGGCTCAGCGCCTCCGGGGTCACCTTCAACTCGGAACCTTTCGACGTCGGCCCAATGCGCGTTTGCTACTGTCAGGACCCCGATGGGAATTTTGTCGAATTGCAACAGATCACAGATCCGCAAAGCGGCTTGTGCCTCCCGGGATACGAAGCCTGAACAACATCTTTCGCCTTTCGCCGGAAGGCACTGCACAAAAACAAAGACCGGCGTAAAAAGACATAACCAACAAGGAGGTTCGTTATGAACCAACCCACTCTTCAGTTCCGAGGGGGACTGGGTATGGCGTTTCTGCCACCCGTTTTGTTCCTCATTTCCTGTTTCCTCTATTTCGTCGTCTTTAAGGCTTTTGATATGACGGCCTTGGCGATGGGGGGCTTTGTGTCCCTCCTGATCGGCGCTGTTTTCGCAAAGACCTACAAGGACTACTGGGCGCAGACGCTCAAGGGTATCAGCGGCGAAAGCGCGGTTGCTATCGTCGTCATCCTGTTCATGGTCGGCATGATTTCGGCCCTGATCAAGGCGACGGGTGTGGCCACTGGCTTTGTCTGGCTGGCACAGGAAGTCGGCCTGAACACTGGCTATTACACGGTCTTTGTTTTCATGGCGGTCAGTCTGATTTCAATGGCGACCGGATCATCAATCGGCACGATGTTCACGGCCTTCCCGATCTTTTATGCGGCGGGTTTGGCGATTGGAGCAGCCCCCGGTCCGCTCGCAGGGGCCATCCTGTCAGCGGCCATTCTCGGCGACAACCTCGCGCCGATTTCGGACACCACCATCATTTCGTCGTCAAGCCAACGGTTTCGGTCTAAAGATGCGGTCGCTGACGTCGGAGGTGTCGTCAAACACCGTGCGCGCTATGCGTTGCTGGCGGCCGTGATCTCCGCCATCTTCTTTTTGATTGTGGGCCTATCTACGGCGCAAAACACGGGGGTTGCCGAATTCTCCGCCGCAGCCTCGCCGATGCCGCTTTTGATGCTGATCCCGGTCGCGATCATGCTGATCGTTGCCATGATCTCCCGCGATATTTTCCTCGCCGTCACGGTCGGCCTGATCCTCGGCTCACTCACCGGGCTTGCGACCGGTCTTCTCAGCCCAAGCGATATCGTCGGTGTTTCAGACGGGTCACCCTCTGGTTTTCTCTATTCTGGCGTCTCTGGGATGCTGGGCACCGTTGCCCTTGTGATTTCCGTCTTTGGGATCATGGGCGTGTTGCGTGGTGCCGGGATCATGGAAATGATCGTGAGCAAACTGACAACCGGCAGTCTGGCCTCAACGCCGCGCGGCGTTGAACTTGCCATCGGCCTTGGTGTCTCTGCCACCACCTTGCTCTTCGGCGGCGTAAACTCCGCCTCGATGCTGACCTTCGGCCCGATTGCTGATGAGCTTGGTGCCCGTGTCGGTCTGCACCCTTACCGCCGCGCCAATGTGATGGATTGTTTCGCTCTTGGTCTGGCCTCCGTCGTGCCGGTGCTCAGCGCCTACCTGTTCATCGGCGCGCTGCTGACCTCTGGCTATGAGGGCACACCGGCGCAATCCACTTTCGCGCTGTTCCCGATGACGATCTACCCGCTGGCGCTGACCTTGGTGATGCTTGTGGCCGTGATGACCGGCTGGGGACGCCGCTTTGAGGGGGCCGACGGTTCGGCCAACACGACTCAACAATGACCTGAAAACGCAGGCACCGAAAGGATTTCCCATGGACCGTAATTCCGTCGATTGGACCGGCTATATCCCGGCCATTACCACCCCGTTTGACCGCAAAGGACGTCTCGATCTTGACGCCTTCGATGGGCAGATGGAATGGCTGACCTCTGAGCGCATGCATGGTGTCATCCTTGCAGGCACGAGTGGCGAATGGTTCAGTATGAGCGCTTTGGAACGCGCGCTGCTCTTTCAGGCCGGGGTGCGCTACCGCAAGGCGGGGCTTTGGGTGATCGGTGCCTGCAATGCCTACACCGCCGCTGAGGCGATCACGCACGCGCACGCGGCGGAAGAGGCCGGGCTTGACGGTATCCTGCTCACGCCGCCACCTTACGTTGTGCCGAACCGACGTGAGATCGTGAATTTTTACCGCACCGTTTCAGATGCGTCCAATATTGCGATGACCGTGTACAACTGGCCCAGGGGGTGCATTGTCGACATGGATGCGGATCTGCTGGACGAACTGGCGGATATCGACAATGTTGTTGCGATCAAGAATTCGACGGGCAACTTTGCTGAGTTCCTATCTGGTCTGTATCGCTTGGAAGGCCGAGTGCGCTATTTCGGGCTACCGACCAGCGCGCTGGGGGCGGATCTGGCGCTTCTTGGGCATGGGGATGGCCTGATGGGGTCGGGCGGTGTTTTGGGGGCGGACCACCCGGATTTTTGGCGCGCTATTTCCGAAGGAGACCGTGCGCGCGCGATCGAGTTGGGCGAAAGGGACAGGGTTGTTATGACGGACTGGTTCCGGCCTGATTATGGCGTCCAATTTGGAAACCAACAGGCGATCATGAAAACCGCCCTGCGTTTGCGTGGCGTTCCGGCGGGCTTCGTGCGCGATCCGTTGATGGAGCTTTCCACGGATGAGGTCGCGCGGATCGAAGCGACACTGCGCAAGCTGGGGCTTGAAACCCAGCCTCTGGGCTGATCGGGCCATGACCCGCAGCTACGATACAATTGTCATTGGCGGCGGTCTACTGGGTTGCGCCACCGCCTGGATGATTGCGCGAGAGGGGGGGCGGGTTCTGCTGGTTGAACGCGACCAGATCAATCAACACGCCTCTGGCAGCAATGCCGGGAGCCTTCATTTCCAACTTGAATATCGTATGATCGAACGCGGCATCGAAGCCGCTCGTACAGCGGCAGAAGCGATGCCTTTGCATCTGGACGCTGCCAGACTCTGGTCCGACTTGCCGGGCCTGTGTGGGCAGGAGATCGAGGTCAAGCAGACCGGCGGTCTGATGATTGCAGAAGATGCACATCAGGTCGAACTGCTGGAGAAGAAAACCGAAATCGAGCGCAGTTGGGGGCTCGATAATCAGATGATCGACCGCGCAGAGATCGACCGGCTTGCCCCCTATCTGTCGGATTGTGTGGCCGCGGCGGCCTATTGCCCGACCGAAGGCAAGGCTGATGCGCGCACCGCCGGTCCGGCCTTGGCCCGCGCCGCTTTGCAGGCAGGTGCAGAGATTGAGACCCGGACAGAAGTGACCGGGCTCTCCCGTCAAGCTGGACGCTGGCATGTGGCCGTGACATCGGCTGCGGGCGCAACGACGGTTTCCGCCGAAAGCGTCGTGATTGCTGCGGGCGTCTGGACGACACGCATAGGGCAGATGATGGGCGCGCATCTGCCGACAATCCCTTTGGCACTTATGATGACCGTGACGCAACGCGTGCCAAAATTGATCCCGCATCTGGTGCAACATGCCGGTGGTCGCCTGTCCCTCAAACAGGCGCTGGACGGCAATATTCTGATCGGTGGCGGCTGGCCCGCGCGCCTGATCCGCGCCGAAGACGGCGAGCCGAACTTCGGGGCGAAGCCGGAGCTGCTGGCGAGTTCTTTGTCCGGCAATGCCGATATGGCGATCCGTGTGCTGCCGGAATTGTCGCGGATACCTGCGATCCGGAGCTGGGTCGGCACCACGACGGTGACGCCGGATCAATTGCCGCTCGTTGGGCCTGTGCCGGGTCAACCGGGGGCCTTCGTGGCAACGGGTGGTTCGGCGTTCACCTTGGGGCCGAGCTTTGCACAGGTCCTTGCCGCTTTGATCGCGGGTCGACAACCTGACACGGCATTGACGGCTTTTGATCCAGCGCGCTACGGGAGGCAGTAAGACATGGTTAAGGCACAACGACTTGAGGCGAAACGCGGGCGCGGCCTGCGGTTTACCTTCGAAGGTGAAACCGTGACGGCCTTTGAGGGCGAGACGTTGGCCTCGGCCCTGTTGGCCGCCGGTGTTGCCGCGTTCTCTCTGACGAGGACGGGCGAGCCGCGACTGCCGTTTTGCAACATGGGCACCTGTTTCGACTGTGCTGTGCGCGTCGATGGTCGGTTCCTCGTGCGCGCTTGCCTAACCGATGTGCGTGAGGGCATGCGGGTGAGCCGGCAGGAGGGCAAGTGATGCACGACTTGGCGATAGTGGGCGCAGGTCCAGCAGGAATGGCGGCGGCTCTTGCCGTGGCGGAGGCCGGATTTTCTGTCGTGGTGGTGGATGAACAAGCGCGTGCCGGAGGTCAGATATTCCGCCGCCCTCCTGAGGCGTGGGGGGAGCGGCACGGCACCTACCGTCCGTACACTTGGGCGCGTGATCTGATTGAGCGTTTCGAAGATCATCCGGGGATCAAGACCCATTTCAGATCGACCGTCTTTGGTGTTCTGCGCGACCGAGACAGATCGGAGCATGCAGTTTTTGATGTTGCCGTCAGTACCCCTGTCGGCGGGCAAAGGATCACATCGCGGCGTCTCTTGTTGGCCACTGGGGCCTATGACATGCCGGTCGCGTTTCCCGGCTGGACCCTGCCCGGTGTGATGACCGCAGGCGCGGTACAGTCGCTGTTGAAAAGCCAGAAGGTTTTGGCGGGAAAACGGGTTGTTCTCGTCGGGTCCCATCCGATCCAGCTCATTCTTGCCGGACAACTTCTGGATGCAGGGGCCGATCTCGTTGAGATCGCATTGGCGCGCGACATGCCCGGACTGATCGAGATGGCGCAAAGCCTTCGGGCCATTCCCGGCCATCTGTCCATCTTTGCCGAGGGAGCGCGCGCCCTTGTGAAGATTGCGCGTCATCGCGTTCCCATCTCGCGCCGCACGGTGGTGAGCGAAGCGGTGAGCAAGGACAACACGTTGGACGTGCGCCTTTCTCAGGTCGATAGAGATTGGAAGAAAACGGGTATAAATCACACGGTCGAGGCCGATGTCTTGGCCCTCGGT
>TARA_R110001583_G_scaffold138880_2_pt1 | contig 39206 bp, 37 predicted proteins | sample TARA_R110001583 | Tara Oceans TARA_R110001583 (sample SAMEA4398432) | marine metagenome | biome: Polar Biome; feature: [MES] marine water layer (ENVO:01000295) within the mesopelagic zone...; material: water (ENVO:00002006), including particulate matter (ENVO:01000060) such... | reverse complement strand
AGCTTCGCTCTGAAACTGCATCTTCAAGTGGAACGGGTATAGCTAACTAGCTTAAATGATCTTTAATTAATAATTCAGCAATTTGAACACTATTTGTTGCCGCACCTTTACGTACGTTATCAGCAACTATCCACATATTTATGCCACAATTATGACTAATATCTTCACGTATACGACCAACGAAAGTATCATCTTTACCGCTTGCATCAGTAATTTGTGTCGGAAAGTCTTCATCTTTATGACAAACCACTAATCCTGGAGATTGTGCTAGTAATTCTTTAACTTCTTCTGCCGAAATAGGTGAATTAGTTTCAATATGTAACGCTTCGCCATGACCAAAAAACACCGGGACACGAACAGCGGTAGGGTTAACCAAAACATTATCATCACATAATATCTTCTTCGTTTCCCATACCATCTTCATTTCTTCTTTGGTGTAGCCATTTTCAAGAAATACATCAATTTGTGGTATAACGTTAAACGCTATTTGGCGTGAAAAGTTTTTTGTTTCAACTGGCTTACCACTTAATAAATCGGCAGTTTGCTTGGCTAATTCATCCATTGCAGACTTACCACCGCCAGAAACTGACTGATAAGTACACACGTTAACACGGTTAATTCCTACCGCGTCATGAATAGGCTTTAAGGCCACTAACATTTGAATAGTAGAACAATTAGGGTTAGCAATAATATTACGATTACGGTATTCACCTAATGCTTGTGGGTTCACTTCGGGTATAACTAATGGAATGTCATCGTCGTAACGAAACTCTGAAGTATTATCAATAACAATACAACCTGCTTCACCTGCGATGGGTGCATATTTTGCAGAGGTAGCGCCACCAGCAGAAAAGAAACCAATTTGTGCTTGGCTCCAATCAAAATTGTCTGCATCAAGCACTTCAATGCTTTCGCCATTAAATTCAATAAATTCACCAGCAGAGCGAGCACTTGCTAATGGGTATAGTTTATTAATTGGGAAATCTCTTTCTTCTAAGATTTCCATAATGGTTTTGCCAACTAAGCCTGTTGCGCCAAGTATGCATACATCAAATTTTTGTGCCATGATCCTCTCTCTTTATTTTTTATAATTAAGTAGTTATCACTTAAAATCTAAGCTCTACTGAAACCTAAGCGGTGGGGCACACTGCTACAGGTGTTATATGACAAAATTACTTGCACCGCTGAAAACTCCCTGCGAGTTGGGTAGTTTTTTCTAAGGGCATCGAAACCTTGACTTGATAATTGCTGACGAAAAATAGCATCGTCACGTCTAACATCGTAAACCATTTTAACTAACTGGTTTAGTACTATTTCATTAAATTCTTGATTTAATTCTACAGATGAAATATTTGCCATGGGTAGAAGTGTTTTTAACTGGCATGTAGGCTCAACATTAATATGTTGGCATAATGCCTGATATAGCATTTCTGTACCACGCGCTTTTCCTTCTAAGCTATAACCCGCTATATGGGCGGTAGCTATTTCGGTATAGTCGATCAATGGTGTTAAGACATCTGGCTCACCTTCCCATACATCTAATACTAACTTTAAACCATGACCTGATTGTTTTAGTGCAAGTAAGGCGTGGTTATCGATTACCTCGCCGCGACAGGCACTAATCAATATTTGTTCATCTTTTAAATTACGTAACCGAGTCTCATCAAGTAAATGATAAGTTGGGTATTCACCGTCAATAACTTTAGGTACATGCAATGAAATAACATCACATTCTAGCGCTTCTTCTAATGATACAAACTCTCTAGCGTCATTAGTATCGACTGCAAGCAGTGGATCGCATATTTTGTATTGAATACCTAACGCTGATAATTTTTCACTTAAACGCGAACCCGTATTACCGCCACCTACAATACCTACACTGAGCTTAGTAAAATCAAATAAATAGCGCTCAGCTAAAATAACTAAAGCACTGATCACATATTCGGCAACTGACACCGCATTACAACCAGGAGCTGAATGAAAAGCAATATCACGTTTAGCAAGATAAGTTTGATCGATGTGATCTGTGCCTATCGTAGCGGTGCCCACAAAACTAAGTTTTTTATTTTCATTTAACAGCGCTTCATTAACTTGAGTAATTGAGCGTACCAATAGTACATCAGCATCACGTACTTGCTCAGGTGATAAATCTCGACCAGAAAAAGGTATTAACTGGGTATCACTGCCCGCTAAATCACTAAAAAACTCTTTAGCGTACGGCATATTTTCGTCGAAAAATATTTTCATGGATATTTGAGGCTATTAGGTGATTGGAATAATTTCGCGTATTGTACTCAGTTTACTCGTTATAAAAAAGCCATGTGAATAAATTTACTTCGCATGGCTTAATTTAAAATCTTAATTTGAAACTTAGTGTGCTTAAACTTGAGATTTAAAGCTAAGCACTAGCAGTTCATAACTAAGCTTTATATTTCTGCATTACTAACGTCGCGTTAGTGCCACCAAAACCAAAACTATTAGACATAACTAAATTAAGCTCAACGTCACGTTTTTCAGTGACAATATCTAAACCTTTAGCTTGTTCATCTAAGTTATCAATATTAATTGATGGGGCAACAAAGTTGTTTTCCATCATTAAGATTGAGTAAATAGCTTCGTGAACACCGGCCGCACCTAGTGCATGGCCCGTCATCGCCTTAGTTGCGCTAATCGCTGGTGATTTTTCACCAAATAATTCTTGGATCGCGCCGAGCTCTTTAACATCTCCTACCGGAGTAGAAGTTCCGTGAGTATTTAAGTAATCTATTTCACCCGTCACACCTTGCATCGCTTGTTGCATGCAACGAACTGCACCTTCACCGCTTGGTGCTACCATGTCGTAACCATCAGACGTGGCGCCATAACCAACAACTTCAGCATAAATGTGCGCGCCACGAGCAAGTGCATGCTCTAATTCTTCAACCACAACCATACCGCCGCCGCCAGAAATAACAAAACCGTCTCTGTCTGCGTCATAGGTACGTGAAGCTAATTCTGGCGTATCATTACGACCCGCAGATAATGCGCCCATACCATCAAACATCATCGCTAATGACCAATCAACTTCTTCACCACCACCAGCAAAAACAATGTCTTGTTTTCCTAGTTGAATAAGTTCCATAGCATTACCAATACAGTGAGCACTAGTCGCACATGCTGAACTGATAGAATAGTTAACACCTTTAATTTTAAAAGGGGTTGCTAAACAAGCCGATACTGTACTACTCATCGTTTTAGGAACCGCATAAGGACCTACACGACGAATGCCACGACTGCGAAGGGTGTCAGATGAGGCAACAATATTTGCTGAAGATGCGCCACCCGAACCTGCAACAATACCTGTACGAAAATCAGATACTTGTTCATCTGTTAATTTAGCATCATCAATGGCTTGTTCCATCGCAATATAAGCATAACCTGCTGCATCACCCATAAAGCGCAATGCTTTACGATCAATGTGATCTTTAATATTAATATCAGGTTTACCCCAAACATTACTTCTCAAGCCTTGCTCAGCAAAACTTTCCGAATGAGTTATACCTGATTTACCAGATTTTAATGAAGCTAAAACTTCTTCTGCATTATTACCAATGCTTGAGACTATACCGAGACCGGTGATCACTACACGTTTCATTTAAATAACCATTATTATAATAAGAAAATTTCAAAAGTCGGGCGTATTATTATACTTAACTTTGCCCCCAAACTGATATTACTAGTAAGCTACCCTAATAAATCAGCGTACACATGTACGCTATAATATATTTTTAATAAAAGAATATCTACGCACTTTAACTAAAAAAGCAGTGAAGATCACTGACCTCAATCAATAATTATATTAAAATATCACAATGAAAGCTAAGCAATACTGACTAACCCTATGAATAAAAAACAAAAATCAAGTTTCAAACCTGGTGGTATGACCTGTACAGAACGATTTAATGATATTAACTTTGGTAATGGATCTGGTTATAAATTAAGACCAGAGATAACAAAACCAAAACACGTCAGCATTATCGGTGGCGGTATTGCTTCTGCTTGTGCCGCTTATGCATTAACTAAGCAGGGCATAAAAGTCACTTTATACTGCAAAGACAACACAATAGCCCAAGGCGCATCAAGCAATGCTATCGGCGCATTATACCCGTTATTGCACCAACAAGCGGATGACATTAGTTTATTTTACCAACAAGCGTTTTGGCGAGCTAAAGCGCTTTACACTGAAGTTTATCAACAAGGGTTCGATTTCTCCCATAGTTGGTGTGGTTTACTTGAATTAGCCTATAAAGACTCAATCGTAAAACGTCAAAAAAAGTTTAATGAACTTGCCACTTGGCCAACAGCCCTTATCCATGAAGTTAGCCCTAAACAGGCCAGTGACATTGCTAATGTCACATTACTTAATGGCGGCCTTTTTATGCCAAATGCTGGGTGGATAGCCCCTCAAGAACTGGTTAAGCAAATGATTAATGCTGCCAACGCCACTGGTAGATTAACCGTTAAGACTGATGTTTTGGTAAACAAAATAGAACAAGTGCAACCCATTGCAGATCAAACACAAAAAGATACAGCTCACAAAGAGAGCATTCACTGGCGGTTATCCACCAATAACGGTGATTTTGACGCCAGTGTTTTGGTGGTGTGTGGTGGCGCAGAAATTATTGACATTGACTTTATCAAGCAACTGCCTTTTACCTCTGTTCAAGGGCAAATAACGTCAATGAAAACTAACAGTCGAATTAATCCATTATCTACCGTTATTTGTCATAAAGGTTATTTAACCCCAAGTTGTAGCTTTTCTCAACGCCCCGGTATTCATTGTATAGGCGCAACGTTTAAAAAAAATAACACCAGTACTATCGCGACAAAAGAGGATGATGAATTCAATTTAAACATGCTGACTAAATGCTTACCTGATTTAGCGAAGCAAACAAATTGGACTGCGCAAGATATATCAGCTAGTAAAGCAAGGATACGCTGCATGACGCCAGATCATATGCCTATGGTTGGTGCTGTGCCTGATGTTCAAAAACATATCGAGACATATCCTCATTTGGCGAAAGATAAAAATTGGAAATACAATCAAGCCGCGCCTGTGGTTAAGAACCTTTATGTCATGATGGGCTTTGGTGCGCGTGGTTTATGTTCAGCACCGCTAGCAGCCGATATTTTAACAGCTGATTTATGTGGCACCCCATACTCTGTAACTAATGAAATGTTATTTAACTTAAGTCCAAACCGCTTTGTTATCCGCGATATTATTAGACGAAAAGTATAACGAATCAATTAAACGAACAGTTAACATTCAACTGTTCGATAAAAATTTTGTAACCTTTACTGACTTAGTGTCATCCAAGTGTTGTATATTGCATAAAATAGTAATGCTAACTTGATTTGATCGGGGAGATAACATGAGTAGTAGCCAAGTTGAAAATACACTAAGCTCAGTAAAGATAAACACCGACGCTAAACCGGTATCACATATAAGCCTTGCTGCATTTTCACAAAAAAACACCTCAGGTAAAGTATTCAATTTTTTTGTGTCTATTCTGGATAGATTACTCGGCATAAAAAAGCTTAACAACCTTTACCTAGAGCAAAAATTTTCAGGCTTAAACAAACAAGAATTTTCAGAAAAGTTATTAGATGCATTAGGCGTTAGTATATTATCTGGCGATAAAATACTTAAAAAAATTCCCAAAACAGGCAAATGCATTGTTGTTTGTAATCATCCCTATGGCATGGTCGAAGGCGTCATAATTGCTAACTTGTTAACAAATTACCGAAATGACACCAAAGTGATGGCAAACATTGCGCTTAAAGTATTTAAAGAAATAAACGATTATTTTATCTTTGCCAACCCATTAAAACCTCAAGCAGCAATTAATAGTACCGCCATAAAGCAGTGTTATCGGCACGTTGAAGACGATGGATTGTTAGTAATATTTCCAGCCGGCCGTGTGTCTTTTTATCAAAGTGAACAAAAAATAATTACCGATGGTCATTGGAATCGCTTAGCGGTAAATATAGCGGATAGAACACAGGCACCTATTTTACCCATTTTTATTTCTGGTACCAACTCAACATTATTCCACCGTTTGGGACGCGTTTATTATCGATTTCGTTTATTGATGCTTGCGCGGGAAATGTTTAAATTACAAAACCATCAAATCACGCTTAGTGCCAACAATATTATTACACCAAAGCAATTAACCCCATTTAGCAACAATGAAATGAAAAGTAACCTATTACGGATCCAGTGTTACTTAAACGATCAACAGTATTTTAAATCTTGGCCACAAGACGATACTAAAACAGAGATGAGCCCTGTCGCTGAAAAAATTGAGAGTGCGTTAATACAGCTTGAACTGGAAGAATTGCCGGAAAAACAACATTTATTAGCCTTTAAACATTATACGGTTTACTACGGTTATCAAAGCCAAATACCAAATTGTGTAAAAGAAATAGCGCGTTTACGTGAGTTAACTTTCCGTGATCTAGATGAAGGAAGTGGCGAAGCATACGACACCGACAAATTTGATGCTACTTATATGCATCTATTTATTTATGATAATAAGAACAATCAAATCATTGGTGCTTACCGTATTGGTCAAACAGATAGACTTCAAAAACAAGGTGGCTTAGAGCAATTATACCTGTCACAAATGTTTAATTTTAACGACAACTTTATTAACCAACAACAACCTTGTTTGGAAATGGGACGTTCATTTATCATTGCCAGCGAACAAAAAAGCTACCACAGCTTATTATTACTTTGGAAAGGTATCGGCGCTTATGTTTCTCAAAACCCAAGGTATCGAACTTTTTACGGAACCGTGTCATTAAGTAAACAATATGATCCTCGCTCAGTGGCCATTATGGAGAAAACCATGGTGAAGCCCTCTGCAGGTGTAACAGCAAAAACAGCTTTTCTTGGGCAGCTACATCCTGAGGTAACTCAGTTTATAGCGCAAAATACTATTGAGTTAGAAGGCCTATCAACAATTATTAGCACGATAGAGGAAGATGGGAAAGACATACCCGTATTGCTAAAGCAGTATCATAAACTGGGCGCTAATTTTCATTGTATGGGCATCGACGCTAATTTTAATCAAACCCCCGGTTTACTATTAAGTGTTCACTTACCTAGTGCCCCAGAAAAATTATTAAAATTATATTTAGGTGATAACAAGGCGGAATATTTAGCATACAAAGAATAGTTTATAGCTTTAATTAAAGGCAATTTCACTTGCAGTAGCTTGTGTATTACAAATGAAATTAATGCCGAAGTTAGTAAAGACAACGGCTAAAATAGTATTTATTAAACTAATATCAGGCTTTTTACGCGGATTTTATTGTTTTTCTAAGGTACGTTGCCGTCGCTGGTGCAATACCAAAACTACTCGGTAGCACCATTTTTTGTTGCTGAGCAATTTGTGCAATCATTGCATAATGATGTACCGCATGACTACCGGTAAAAACCAGTTCACGTGCTAGTGAGGTAGGCACTGATTGCACTTTCTGTTCGTGCACTGAGATTTCTGTGGATAAAGTTAACACTCGCGTTAAATCCGAACCAGATAAAGACTTAAGCCAACATGAAATTTGTGTTAACTTTTCTAGGGCTAACGTTGGATCTTGCTCTACTTTAGCGTTGCGGTGTCTAACATCATAATCAACTTTACCTGATTGTAAACCAGCAATAAGCGCTAAATAATGATCAATAATGTGGCGCATATGCGCCCCAGCAGAGCTGATAAATAATGGTGAGAAAACCTTACCGTAATCCTCATTACTGTTTTTATTTATTAGGACATTGAGGTAATTTTGCCCTTGTTTAATTATTTCTAACTGGCTTGTTAGCATGCCTTAGTCCTTGTGTTCATTATTGACTATTTTAGCTGAGTCAACTGACTTTCTTACACTTAAAATAGCGTTTATTAAATCTTCTGGCACTTTATCTATCGACGTTGTAACTAACTCATTTTCAATAACAAAGGCTTCTTTGGCTAGTCGAATTGTATTTCGATAATCATCTAAATAAACCTGACATTCACTGCACATAGCGATATGCAGTTTAAATTGCAGTTGTTGATTAAAAGATAAATTACCCTGATGAAAATCATACAAAAAACTATCAACCTCTTGGCATGTCAACATGCCTGGAACGTATTTAGTCATAAGTCGTTTAATCATTAATATACCCTCCTAACGGTTATTGCTGATGTGATTAGTCGTCTATTTCGCTGTTAACATCGCTTTTAATAGTAATCTCGCTCTGTGTAACTGAGTTTTTACTGCCGATTCTGATATTGCCAATATATGAGCACTTTCTTTAGTACTTAACTCTTGGATGTCGCGAAGTAATAAAACGTTACAGTATTTTTCCGGTAATTGGAAAATTAGTGAAGATAGGCTAGTTTTCAATTGTTCTTTTTCAAATAACGCTTCAATATTATTATTGTCATTATCAGCAAATACAGTACGTTCGCCAAAACTATTATAGTGTTGGGAGAAATCATTTAAGCGAGTATTATCAACTGAACAAAATTCAAGTGATACCGTACGTTGTCGCTGTTGCGATCTTAGCTGCATCAACGCACAATTTACTGTTATTCTATATAACCAAGTGGTTAATTGGCTTTCTTCTTTGAACGTGTGGATATATTGAAAAACTTGAACAAAGGCTTTTTGTAAGCACTCTTGTGCATCATCACGACAAGAAAAATAGCGACAACAAATAGCATACATACGCTCACTATAGTCTCGTACTAGTTGTTCAAAGGCGTCATCATGATTGGCTTTTAGCTTAATTATTAACTGTTGTTCTCGTTGCTGTATTTTATTTTTTTCAGGAAACGATTCGTTTTTCATGAAATTTCCTGCCGTTTTTTGGTTGTTTTAACCAATAGAAATGATCACATGGTTAGTGAGATTGGTCTTTACATTGCTTGTTGTAAATTCAACCAAAAATTTTGCACTATGGCATTATCTTGCGGGCTAAGCTCAGCTTTTGCTTGCGCTAATTTATCACTGACTCCTTCAATTATAACTGTCGATATTTCTTGCTTATCATCGGTAAATTGTGAAACTGCTGACGAAAACAAACCACGTAAATAACTGCTAGCAAATAAGGTATCACTATCAATATCTTGATCAAACAAACTATCTAAATGCTGATAAACATCAGCGATTGTGTGTAAATTTTTTATCATGAAATTCTCTGTTAACTATTAAAATTTTATCTAATTTGATTAAGTGGTTATTTAACGCATAAGTGATGTGATGATACCAATAACCTAAATAGGACTAGCAACCGGATATAATACCTGATCTCTATAGCCAGTGGTAACAGGCATAAAACCAGACAAGTTTTGATCTAACGCATTATCACCGGTATCACTAACTAATGCCCTATTTTCAAGTGCGGTTAATTTAGCTTTGGTGGCGATAATAGTAATATTTTCTTTACCCCCTCTTTGCTCAATAATAGTGCGGATAATACGTGGGCTTATTTGTTGATTACCACGTCCAAACAGATGTCCTTGGCCGCCAATCAAGGTAATAATCAAATGCACACTTTGTTTGTTTTTTTGAGCTTGTATCATCTGTTCCCACAGCTGTTTTTCGGTGACGTCACTAGCGATCAACGTATTATTTTGTACTAAATCCACCCCAAGCAAGGTGTTTTCTAAGTTAAGCTCTGTCATTAAAAAAGCGGTAGTTGAGCCTGATCCAATAATAAATAAGCTATCATCTGCCTCACTCATTTTATCAATAACATCTTCACTAATATCGTGTAAGACCAGCTCGTCTGACTCTTTACCCCCTGATTTTACCGCTTGTACGTAGCGTAACTCACTAGGGATTTGTACTTCGCCAAATCGCTTTGCTTTAACCACACCTTGGCGAAATAAGGATTCATCAATATCCATAATATCACCTGTGGTTAATGTGACTAACTGCTTAGTAATCATTAACTCCACCACACGCCCTGCGGCTATTGGCGTAATGGCATAAACGCCAGAATGAATTTTACACCCCGCTGGGATACCTAAAACAGGTATTTGCGCTTGTTCTCTTTGGTTGGCATGTTCAGTGACTACTTTGGCAATATTACGCGCCGTACCGTCACCGCCAGCAAAAAGAATAATATCAACTTGTTCTGCAAGTAAGGCGGCAACTGCTTGCTCAGTATCTGCTGCTTGAGTATTATCATTATCAGTTTTATAAACCAAGTTAACATCAAAACCTAACGCGTTAGCTGCCTGTTCACCCATTAAATTGTTCACTGTATATACCGTAATTTCATCTTGATAAGGTTGTAAAACTTTTAATGCTGTTTCTGCTCGGGCATTAGCTTTTGCCTCGCCACCTAGAGCAATAGCATGCATAGCCAGCCCATCACTGCCTTTTAAAGCAACGCTGCCACCAATGCCAGCAACAGGGTTAATAATTAAACCTAACTTAAACATACGTTCTCTTGGTTAATTTTAGAAAAGTTTTCAATCGTTAAAGGGAGTGGCGTATTATAAAACTCAGCCAATACTGTAATAAACTGATTCGCTCTGATGGGAAAACCACGGGTTAAAAACACCTGTACTTGCTGAAACACTCTTTTTTGAAAACGGTTACTATCCGCTTGAAAGCCACTTAAATTATCAGAAGACACATGAAATTTTCTTTGTGCAGCGATATTAAACGCCCACTCAATTGCTTGCGGAATCACTTCAACTTGTTCGAACTCTTGCTGTTCTAGCTCATTTCTTCCATCAGGTTTATACCAATAGCCAAAATCTTCTAATAGTCGTCTTGCTTCACCTGCTTGACACCAATGCGATATCTCATGAAAAGCACTAGCATAATAACCTCGAGCAAATATTATTTGATGATATGCACGAGCTTCATCCGCTGAAGCCGTAGTTTCAAGTAAGCTATTTGCTGTTAAACTGTTGGTTAGTGAACTCTGCGCGGGTAAGCTGTTTGCCGGCAAGTAAAGCGGTTCATCGCCCCCTTTAATCAAACGAGTATTAAACTCTTCAAAAAAAGTGTCATTAAACAGTTGAATAAGATCTTGATACTTATAGTGCATAATTAGTATAAAAGGGCTAAGAATATTTTCGCCATTGTAACGAAAAATGACATCTATTTCACCTAGCTATCGCCAAAATAAGATCAACTATATTAAACATCATCTTCGATATTATCTTTGCCTTTAGTACGTTCGATACTATCAAGCTTGTGATGAATAGCAGATTTAATCATCATATAGCCACTGATCGGTGCCGTTAGTAATAGAAATACAGAAATGAGTATTTCTTTTACACTGAACCCTGTATGTGTGTTGCTAAAAAAGACCATCGCGGCAGTTAACAGCGATGCCATTCCTAGTGTTGTCGCTTTAGTTGGGCCATGAAGCCGCATAAAAAAATCAGGCATTTTCACTAAACCAATAGAGCCAACGAGTACAAAGAAGCCGCCAATTAATAATAATATTGAAATAATCCATTCAGTCATAACATAACCCTTATTCTACTTTCTATTCGATAATATCGCCGCGTAGCAAATACTTACATACTGCAACAGTACTTACAAAGCCTAACATGGCAATTAGCAGTGCTGCTTCAAAATATAATGCCGTCCCCATACTCATGCCGTACAAAATAATCAATGCAATGCTATTGATATACATCGTATCGAGCGCAAGTATCCTATCGGGTAAAGAAGGACCAATTAATAAACGCCATAAGTTTAATAATAACGACACACCGATCATAGTAAACACAATTAAAATCACAGTTTCTAGCATTGAAATATCTCCTTAAGAGGCGCTTCATAACGTTGCTTAATTGTCTTTATTAAGGCTTCTTCATCTTCAAGATTTAACACATGTATCAGTAAAAATTTTTGCTCCGACTTTTCACCTTCTGTCAGAGACTCTGTCCAAGGGTAAACTTCAGCACTAACTGTCCCTGGCGTTAATGATACCGTGCTTGCCAAAATGGTAATTGGCATACTATGTATTAAATCTAGTGGCACTTTAACAAACCCCGGGGTTAATTTTTTAGTCGGGCCTAATATCAAAATGGCAACCTGGAAATTAGCCGTAATAATGTCATATAAAACCAGTAGTAAATGGCGTAACGCTAAGCCTGGCTTTATGACTAATGGCTGACTTGATCTAAATGGACTGGTCACTAATGGAATAACTATGGCTAAAATAACAGCCAATACAATATGTCCGGCTGATACGCTATTATTTAATAATATCCATACCAAAAATAGTAAAAGACTCATAAAAGGACTAGGTAGCCATTTAAATCTTGTTTCTAACCGCATTACTCGCCTCCTGAAAGGATAAGGTTAATATTGTTGTTAAAATCATGTAATTGGGTAGCTGCCCCAATGGCATACTCGCTTAATGGTCCAGCAAAAACACTCATCAATGGCGCGCCAGAAATAAGAATAATCAATGCCACTAGCTGTGCAGGATGAACTCTCTCTTGCTTTGAACTTTCTGTTGCCTTACCTTGATGATGCCAAAATACAGTACTACCTGCTTTAGACACCGCAACTAATACAGCTAAACTTGCGAGTAAATAAAGTGGCCAAAAAACGACAGTATATTCAGCATTTAATGTTGCTTTAAGCAGCCACACTTTACCAATGAACCCAGATAAAGGTGGCATTCCCATCACAGTAACCGCTGCAATTAAAAAACAAACCCCAAGTAACCTTGGCTGAGAAACGGGAGGACCTGCAGTAATGCGATCGGCAATTTTACCACGTTGACGGCCAATTAAATCAGCCAAGAGGAATAGTGCTGCCGTGACTAATGTTGAATGAACTAAGTAATAAATAGCCGCAGAGCTAGCTTCAACTGTCTGTACGGCAACTAACGCAACTAACGTCCCTACTGATACAATCACCAAATTTGCAGTTAATTTTCTTAAATCTTTACTGGCTAAAACACCAATGGCGCCCATAGCGATAGTGGCAAGTGCTAACCACCATAGCCAACTTTGCGCCATATGACTCAATTCACCGGCTTTATCGCCAAAAATCAGCGTATAAACACGCATCATTGAGTACACGCCAACTTTTGTCATAATCGCAAATAATGCCGCCACAACTGGCATCGCGGTAGCGTAAGTATTAGGTAACCATAAATGTAGCGGTAACAAGGCACCTTTTAAGGCAAATACTACCAGCAATAACAGCCCACCAATTTTAGCTAGATAAACATCATTCCCTTGCAAAAGGGCTACTTTCTGAGCCATGTCAGCCATATTCAGTGTGCCTAGCACACCATATAAAACCCCCAGAGCAATCAAAAATACAGCCGATCCTACAAGGTTCATAATCACATACTGTAAAGCAGCGCGGGTATTTTTTTTATCTCCACCGTGCATTAATAATGAATAGGAGGCTATAAGTAACACTTCAAAAAATACGAATAGATTAAAAGCATCGCCCGTTAGAAATGCGCCGTTCACCCCTAAAATTAAAAAGTGTACTAATGGATGGAAGAAACTACCTTTATCATCATCTCCTGCACTTGCATATAAAGCGCATACTAGGCCTAGTAATGTGGTTAAACAAACTAACAAGGTAGATAAAGGATCCGCTACTAAGACAATACCAAAAGGCGCGCTCCAATCACCGATTGCATAAACTTGAGTGCCGTCGGCCTGAACTTTTAGTAATAAAAACAATGACGCTAAAAATGTAACTGCACTGAGGACAACAGAGGTAATTCTTCTGCTAGTTATGTTTTTACCACAGGGTGGCATCAATAAAATAACACCGGCTAACATTGGTAATAAAATGGGTAAAAAAGTCAAATTCTGGATCATACTTTGACCTTTTTATTTTTATCGGTGTTTTTATCAGTAAACTGACCATCTACATGGTCATTTCCTAAATCTGCTCGCCCTCTGATTGCTAAAATAACCACAAAGGCAGTCATTGCAAAACCAATAACAATCGCGGTTAACACGAAAGCTTGCGGCAGTGGATCAGCATATTCTGCGCTGGTTCCAAGTACCGCTGCTTTGTTAAGGCTAATCCGCCCTGAAGAGAACAAAAATAAATTGACCGCGTAAGAAAGCATCGTTAACCCTAATACAACAGTGAACGTTCTAGAACGTAATATTAAAAACACGCCACAAGAGACTAAAACCCCAACACAGGATGCGTAAAGTAATTCCATTAAACATTCACCTCTTCTTTAGGCACATTAGTTGTTAATTTACCGAGACTTGCCAAAATCATTAATGTTGCACCAACTACCGTTATATAAACACCTAAATCAAATACCAAGGCACTGGCTAATTCAATTTCACCAATAAATGGAATATCGAAGTAATCAAACCACGTTGTCATGAAAGGCCTGTCAAAGAACCAACTACCAACCCCAGTAAATAACGCAATAGCAATCCCTGATGCAATAATTTTTCTATAATTAATGGTTAAGCGTTCCGTAATCCATTGTGAACCGTGAGCGATATACTGCAAAATGAAAGCGACAGCCGTCACTAAGCCTGCGATAAATCCGCCACCGGGGAGATTGTGTCCCCGTAAGAAAATATAAAACGACACCAATAATGCCAAAGGCAGTAATGACTGAGAAATACTGGCTAATAAAATGGGGTAACGCTCTTTTGCCCAAGGCCGCCCTTCACTATCACTCACTGGCATAAATAACGGTAAGTTGACTAACAGCTTGTAAATACCTAACGCGGCAATACCCAGTACACAAATTTCACCCAAGGTATCAAAGCCACGAAAGTCCACTAAAATAACATTAACAACGTTAGTACCACCGCCACCTGTTTTAGCATTCGCTAAGAAAAAATCAGAGATAGAGTCAAGTGGGCGGGTAATTAATGCATAGCAAATACTCGCAATAATAATACCCAAAGCGGCTGAAATGCCTAAATCGCGCAACACACGCATAGAGCTAGACTCTTTGGGCGAGTGCTGCGGTAAGAAAAATAATGCCAGCATCAGTAAAATGATGGTAACGACTTCAACGGTTAATTGCGTCAACGCTAAATCAGGTGCTGAGAAGCGAGTAAACGCAACAGACACCATCAAGCCCACGACAGAAAGCATCAACAATGAGACCACTCGTTTGCGATACCAAATAACAGTACTTATTGCGCCAATAATTAATAACGCAGCACCCATGGCATTATGAGCATCAATTGGGGTGAGTTGTTTTTGCCCACCTAACTGGCTCATTTCAAATAATGGCCAGCCTGCAGCAAATAACACAACCACAAACATCAACATTAAATAGCGCTGTAAAGAGCCGTTTTCTATGGCGTTAATCTTACGCTGACACCACTTTATTAAGACATAAATTGTTTCGTCGAAGGCTTTTTTAGCATTCAAAGACGGTAGTGAAGCTTGAAATTGATACAGATAACGACGCTGTGAATACATCAATAAACCACCACTTACCGCTATAGCACTCATCAATAGTGGTAAATTAAAACCATGCCATAGCGCAACTTCAAACTTTGGTGCATATTCACCGAGTACAGCAAAGGACGCCGCTGTTAAAATATCGTTAACAATAACGTTTGGAAATATCCCAACGATTAGGCATAAAGCAACAAGTATTTCAATTGGCACTCGCATATAACGAGGCGGTTCACTGGGTTGTTTTGGTAAATCAATGGGGTCGCCATTAAAGAAAACATCATGAATAAAACGAGCTGAATAAGCCACCGCGAAAGCCCCTGCAACAGTGGCTAATACTGGAATAAGCCAAGACATAGACCCGAGTATTTGTTGATGTAACGTCTCTGCAAAAAACATTTCTTTAGACAAGAAACCATTTAATAATGGCACACCGGCCATCGCAGCCGCCGCAACCATTGCCAATGTTGCGGTATAAGGCATAAATCGCCACATACCGTTGAGTTTTCGCATATCACGGGTACCCGTTTCATGGTCAATAATACCGGTTGCCATAAATAAAGAGGCTTTAAATGTTGCATGATTGATTATATGAAAAATAGCAGCGACTGCCGCAAGCTGAGTATCCAAACCAAATAATAAGGTGATCAAGCCTAAGTGGCTGATGGTTGAATAGGCTAATAAGCCTTTTAAATCATGTTTAAATAACGCCACATAAGCGCCAAATAACAATGTGGCTAGTCCGGTTAAGCTGACAAGGATAAACCATATCTCAGTACCCGCTAAAGCAGGGTAAAAACGGGCTAATAAAAAGATCCCCGCCTTTACCATTGTAGCCGAATGCAGATAAGCACTTACCGGAGTGGGCGCGGCCATTGCATGGGGCAACCAAAAATGAAAAGGAAATTGTGCTGATTTAGTGAAAGCGCCAAGTAGTATTAATATTAAGGTTACTTCGTACCAGACATGTGATTGAATAATCTCTCTGCTAGCTAAAATAATATCTAAATTATAACTACCAACGATATTACCCAATAAAAGCAAGCCAGCAAGTAATGCTAAACCACCACCACCCGTTATGGCTAACGCCATAACTGCGCCTTTACGTGCTTCTGATTTATGCCACCAATAACTAATTAATAAAAACGAGCTAATACTGGTAAGCTCCCAAAAAAACCAGAGCTGAATGACATTGTTTGACATAACAATACCCAGCATTGCCGTCATAAATAACATCAAATAAGCATAGAGTTTCGGCATAGAGTCATTACTACTTAGGTAATAACGGGCATAAAAGATAACTAATATACCAATCCCTAATATCATAAAAACAAATAACAGCGCTAAGCCATCTAAACGAAAGGCGATATCGATACCGAGTAATGGGATCCAGGAAATAGTTTCGCGAATAACCTCACCAGAAAAAATGGCTGGTGCTAAACTAATTGTTATTAATAAACCAATGATCGGTGTCAATAACGTCAAACCAGTCGATTGATTACGTGTTAATTTTCCCGTCATTGAAGAAATAATACTGCCAAGTAAGGATAGCAAGGGTATCCAAAGCAAAGTCATAGAATAAACCTTTTTTATTTTTATTTTTATAAAGAGAAGTAAAGATATATAGATATATCTAAAGATGTTGCCATAATATGTCAAATCATATGGTACTGGCAAACATTATTACTATGAAAATTTGTTACGATTTTATTATGAAATAAAACAACAATAATATCGAAAGCCTAGAAACAATTCGGACTATTCATTCATTAACGTCAAAAATTCAAATAAACCGGTTATTTTCACTCGTTCTACTATTGTCACAACCTATATTAAGTGTAATATTTAAATAAGTTTAGCAGTAATTTTATTTAATAGGCAAGTCATGAAAAAGCTCGACAATATAGATCTTCGTATTTTAACTCTTTTATATAATGATGCTGATATCACTAATAAAGAATTAGCCGCTAAAATAGGTATTGCTCCGTCAACCTGTTTGGAACGAGTAAAGCGCCTTAAACAGAATGGGGTCATTAAAGGCGCCTTTATTGATGTTAATCTAAAAACCATCGGTGGTAATATTGAAGCGATTGCCGCAATCCGTTTGCAGCCTTACTCTGAGGAAATTGTAAATAAATTTAGAGATGATTTATTAAAATATCCCGAGATACTAAACCTTTATCATATGGGGGGCAGTTACGATTATTATATTCACATGTCAGTACAAGACAGTGAACATTTACGTCAATTTGTTTTTAAAAATATCACATCACGAGAAGCGGTTACCACGGTAGAAACTTCCCTCGTGTTTGAACATAGCCGCAGTGGTGTGTTGCCTGATTTTCAACAAGACTGATACTAGGGTATTTATTTTCTCTCTTTCGTATTGCCTGCATGATGCCTTTTTGTTGATACCCTTTTATGGTTTGTGGCTCTATTAGCGTTGTGATGTTGTTTACTTACAGACGAAGTATCTCGTTTACTTGAGTTGGGTTGTTGTTTTCTTGTTTTTTTACTTGTTCTACGCGGTTTCTGGTGTGACGCTACACGTTTATCCCGTTGCTGAGACTTAATTTTATCGTGCCTGACATTGTGCTTAACTTTGTGCGATGAATGATTAGCAGTATGTAATCTTTGTTTAAAATTACGATGACTGTTATTAAATTGCTTGTTAGCACGGTGAACACCCACACGCTTACTATAGTACTTTTCGCTAGTTCGTTTAGTTCTATAAGCAACGCCTTTTCGATGAGAAGGTTTATGAGACCAACGCTTAGCATAACCACCATTAGCAATTAAACGACGTGGACGTTGATTATAATAACGATAACGATCGTGATTTGGTGCAACAACGACCACATGACGGTTATGCCAATGAAAAGCACTAAAAAAGTAGTTAAAGGTGATGTGAACGCCGGTATTCCAATGAAATGGACGGTAATGACTTAACTGTACTCGGCGACTAGCGCGCCAATAAACCGGTGGATATGCGGCCCAAAACCATGAGCCATAGACCATACGTGAATCATAGTAAGGTACATAAACCACTTCTTTTTCTCTGGGTAAAATAAGTATATTTTCATCTTCGTAACGAACATCCATATTGTCCATTTTTCTTAGACTACCCGCTAGCTTCGCTTTTTTTCGTAACGCTTGAATACTTAACAACAACCGTGATTCGTCTTGTAAAAAAGCATCACCAAGTGCTTGTGTCCAACTTAAATCTTCACTTAATCTACTCAAAACGCGATCAAATGGAATTAACGCTTTCACACTGGCATCCCAATCAAAAGCAGCTAATAACTGACTTTTTTTATTGGTATTTACGTTATCATTTTTTTTCAACCAACGGTCGGCCTCTATAATTTCAATAGGGTAGGTTGAAGCAATTAAAATGTGTGTTAATAAACTGTCGGGGTATAAAGCAATAGGTGCTAACATTTGAGCTAGCTCTGCATCGCTAAAACTTTGCGCTTCTTGCTCAGCTATAGTGGTAAAGCTTACCAAGGTACTAACGAGTAAACTTAAATAAAATATGATATTTTTCATTATACAATCCTTATAACCAATAACTTGTTATAAGAATACCAAGCGTAAACTGAACACAAGCTGAACAGCTTATATCGAAAAGAGAGTATAGAAAAGTGAGTAATGAGAAGTAAGAGGTGAAAAAATTAGTAGTAAAAAACCAGAATAAAAGCAGCGCCCCCCAGTGATGTAGAAGTAGTAATAGATAATTGTCCTTGATAACTACTAACCAAATCTCGCACAATAGCTAAACCAATACCGTGGCCAGCATGATAAGTGTCTGCTCTTGTTCCTCGAGCTAAAATAGTCTGTTGCTGTGATGGTTCAATGCCAACACCGTCATCTTCAACGGTTATCGTTAATTGTTTATTGTTTACCTTAACCGTAACCGCAACGGTTGATTTTGCTGCTTTGCAGGCGTTATCTGCTAAGTTACCTAACATCTCCATCAAATCAGCCTCATCACCTTTGAATAAAGCATCATTATCAACATTAACAGTAAAGCGTAATTGCTTTTCTTGATAAACTTTCATCAAACTGGCAACAAGCTTATCTAATAGTGGTTTCACCGCTACGCCTAAATGCCATGAAGACTCACCTGCACTTTGCGCTCTTTTTAATTGATGCTCAATAATATTATTAATCACACTAATTTGCTGGTGAGCATCTTTTGATAAGTTCGTTTCGCTTTGCATAACCGCCAGAGGGTTCTTTAAACTATGCGCCAAATCAGCTAAGGCGTTACGATAACGTTTACGTTGATTCTGCTCAGTTAATAACAAAGTATTAAGTTGAGAAGTAACTTGTTGTAACTCAAGCGGGTAATGGGCATCTAATGCATTTTTCTTACCTTGCTCTATAATCGTTAGCTCATTTGCCAACACTTTTAAGGGTTTCAATGTCCATAACAGCCAAGCGACTTGAATCACTATAAAGACTAACATCAAAATAATAAGCCAGCTCCATAATTGCTGTTTAAAATCACTTAGCGCCAGTAAAAATTCTTTTTGATCTTTAATTAAGTGCAACGTGATGGGGAATGGCTGTGCATTATCAGAAAAACTAACACTAAAGCTATAAAGTAAATGCTTTCTCCCTTCAAGGGTAATAGCAGAAAAGACATTTTCGCCTATTTTTGGTGACGGGATAAACTCAGCCGATAACGCCTGTAATGGTAACGTTAGTAACGATTGTGATTGCCATAGTGTTTCAGCTGAAAAGCTTTTCTTAGGTCGCGAATTGATCAGTGCATACAAGCCTGATTGACTGATATTAAATTGATTTTCTAATAGGTATTCAGGCATTTCTAACTGATTATCATCAACTTCTGCAACCGTCAAAATTGAATAACTGTAGGCGGTAAGTTCGTTTTTCATGGCGATACTTAACTGTCGGTCAAATGCATTAGTTAACGTGAAGCCAATAACAGGCAACATCACAATAGTCATAAGTAACGTACTAAAGAGTACCCGAACTTTTAATGAGTTTATTTGCCAAAAATGAGACGGTTTCATCTTTGTTTTCATTATTGACTAACGCGCTTTAATTTATAACCTTGCCCGCGAAGTGTTTCGATAAAGCCATAGTCATTGTTAGGATCTAGCTTCTTACGTAAACGACGAATAAATACTTCAATGACGTTAGAGTCTAGGTCAAAATCCTGATCATAAATATGCTCAGTCAATACCGCTTTTGATGTCACTTCATCAAGATGCAACATCATATATTCAAGCAGCTTATATTCAGAACTGCTTAATTTAACTACTTCATTATTCACTTCAACATTTAAGCTTTTAGTATTGAGTGTTAATGGGCCATTTTTTATTAAGGGACTTGCCTGCCCTGCTGATCGGCGAATAAGCGCATTTAATCGTGCAAGTAATTCTTCACTATGAAAAGGCTTAGTCAGGTAATCATCAGCACCTGCATCTAACCCAGCGACTTTGTCTTGCCAACTGTTTCGTGCAGTAAGAACTAGGATAGGAAAAGTTTTATTTTTTTCCCTTAGAGATTTAATAACACTAATACCATCAATAATGGGTAAGCCAATATCAATTACCGCTGCATCATAAGGATATTCTAACCCTTGAAATAAACCTGTTTGGCCATCACTAGCGACATCAACCAAGTAATTTGCCGCTAACAAGTGTTTGTTTAGATTTTGCTGCAGGGCAATGTCATCTTCTATTAATAATAAACGCATTTTATCGCCCACTAATTTGGCCAGACTTGGCATCAACAAAAACAGCAATGATATACCCATCTTTTTTAATCAGCTTAACTCTGTAACCTGATTTTTTAGCTTGTACTTTAAGTACTTTACCACCATAGCGGCTTTGAGCCATTTGAGCAGCCTGGTTAGAACTTTTAACACGTATTTGCTGCTTATTACTTTGCTGATTAACTTTCATTGTGCTTATTGCTGCGCCGAAATTAACTTGAGCAACAACCTGCGCAGAAAAGGTATTCATAAAAGTAATTAACAAAATAATAATTAACGATAAAACAAATTTCATCATATTTCCGAATGCTGACATTAATAGCTATAGCTTATTTAAAATAATACACCTTCGCAACTGAACATTCGCTGAACATTGACCAAATACTCACTCAATAATTATGAATGCTTAAAGTGTTCAGCTTGTATTCATCTTAATTGCGCTTTAATAGCCTCAACAGCAAGCAAACCTTAATAGGACAATGTGATGACTAAACTAATAACCAGATTAAGAAGCAAAGAATTTTTCAACATGAGTATTGTAGCTATATTATTACTAGCGAATTTACTTATTAGCACCGACACCATTGCCCAGGAGCAAACAAGTGTTTCATTTGGCGTATTATCCAAAAACCTGACAACCGATCTTAGGCTGACTATTGCAGAAGAAAATAATACAGCTTCTATTGTTGACCAACACCTTGGTAAAGCGACTGGTAAAACGAGAGCTGAAATTATCAACAGTAAAGTAAACTCAATCAAACTGTCGAAAAACCTTTCAAAAGGCAAAGTGTTAGCGCAAAGCAGAAGCCACAACAACTATACAGATTTTGCTATTTACGGTGCAACAACGCTATTGCAAGATGATTATGACAGTGATGGCTTTTACCAAACGTTTAGCGTTAGCTTTGATGCTGACATAGTTAGTTATACCCAGAGTGAGTTGGGTGAAGTGTATGCTTTATTGTATATCAGTAACAATGGTGGCCCTTGGACACACTATTACACCACCGATGACTTCATCATAGAGGGCGAAACTGATTTAGATGAATATGAAGTGATCACTACCTTTTTATCCGGTTATTCTACCGACCATTACGATATATTAATTGATTTATACCAAGTAGGTTATAGCGATATTGTGGCAAGTTATAGTTCAGACGACAGTAATGCGTTGTATGCTTTATCACTGGAGAGCGCAGATTATGACGAACCATACGAAGCACCGTACATTGAAGTTGTTGAAATAAGTCACGGAGGAAGTTTTTCAATCGTCATAGTATTACTTCTTCTACTGATGTATTTACTTCGTACAAGAAATAGAAAAATGGATCCTTAGAGAACAAAAAACCACAAGAAGTATTACCTTTTTGTGGTTATTTTGAAATATTATCAACTATAAATTAACAGTTAACTTTTTAGATCATCAAAAAACTTTTTTACACCATCAAAGAAACCAGTTTCTTTAGGGCTATGCTTCTTACTGCTTTTACCCATTTTTTCTTCTAGTTGACGTAGTAAATCAGATTGATCGCCAGATAAATTAATTGGCGTTTCAAGTACCACTTTACACATTAAATCACCGGTAATAGAACTGCGAACTGATTTAACACCTTTTCCACGTAAACGGAACATTTTGCCCGTTTGCGTTTCTTTTGGTACTTTAAGTTTAACTTTACCGCCTAATGTAGGCACTTCAATTTCGCCACCCAACGCTGCAGTAACAAAACTAATGGGTACTTCACAATACAAGTGGTTTTCATCACGAACAAAAATCTCATGATCACGTACATTCACCTGTACGTATAAATCACCTGCTGGAGCACCATGTTCACCGGCTTCACCTTCACCAGATAAACGAATTCTGTCACCGGTATCTACACCTGGTGGAATTTTAACTGATAATGTTTTATCTTTTTCAACACGGCCTTGACCACGACAAGAGAGACAAGGGCTTGAAATAACCTTGCCTTTACCACTACACGTAGGACAGGTTTGTTGAACAGCAAATAAACCTTGGCGCATTTGCACTTGGCCATGACCATGACAAGTACTACATGTTTTAGCACTAGTTCCTTTTTTAGCACCTGAACCATCACAAGGCTCACAGCTAACAAAAGTAGGAACTTTAATTTCTAAGCTTTTACCTTTAACGGCATCTTCTAGGCTTAACTCTACGTTGTAGCGTAAGTCTGAACCACGTTGCGCACGTGATTGACGACCACCGCGACCACGACCACCACCAAAGATATCACCAAAGATATCACCAAATGCATCACCAAAGTCGCCATGACCACCACCGCCACCACCCTGACCGCCTTGTTCAAAAGCAGCATGACCGTATTGATCATAAGCGGCGCGTTTTTGATCGTCTTTTAAGACTTCATACGCTTCTTTAATTTCTTTAAAGGTTTCTTCTTTTTCTTTATCACCTTGAGTACGATCAGGATGAAATTTCATCGCTAACTTTTTATAGGCTTTTTTAATTTCTTTTTCTTCTGCGCTTTTTGAAACGCCAAGCGTTTCATAATAATCACGTTTTGACATATATGACTTCTTTTATTTGACCACTTAACTTAACGAAAGCTATAACGTAAGAAACGCCGATAAATATCAGCGCTTTTAATTTACTTAACTAACAAGCAATAATTCAATCACTCAGGTAATGTTCTAAAGCAAACCTGAGTGAATACAAAACTACTTGTCGTCTTTAACTTCTTCAAACTCAGCATCAACAACATCATCTGCTGGCGCTGCGCCACCTTCTTCAGGAGCTGAACCTTCTGGTGCGCTTTGAGCTTCTTGCTTAGCTTGAGCAATTTCCATTAACTTAGCAGATGCTTCCATCAACGCTTGAGATTTTGCATCAATCGCTTCTTTATCATCGCCTTTAAGGGCTTCTTCAAGTTCTACAATAGCCGCTTCAATTTTCTCTTTATCTTCTGCTGGTAAATCATCGCCTGCTTCTTCAATTTGCTTGCGAGTCGCATGAACCATGCCGTCAGCTTGGTTACGAGTTTGAACTAATTCTTCAAATTTCGCATCTTCATCAGCATTAGCTTCAGCATCACGTACCATTTTTTCTACTTCTTCATCAGACAAACCAGAAGAGGCTTTAATAGTGATTTTTTGCTCTTTACCTGTATTTTTATCTTTAGCCGTAACATGTAAAATACCATCAGCATCAATATCGAAAGTAACTTCGATTTGTGGCGTACCACGTGGTGCTGCATCGATACCTTCAAGGTTAAATTGACCTAAAGATTTGTTAGCTGCAGCTTGCTTACGCTCGCCTTGACAAACATGTACAGTAACCGCTGCTTGATTATCATCAGCAGTAGAGAACGTTTGTGATTGCTTAGTTGGGATAGTGGTGTTTTTGTCGATAACTTTCGTCATCACGCCGCCCATCGTTTCAATACCTAATGATAATGGCGTTACATCTAAAAGAAGTACGTCAGTTACATCACCAGAAAGAACACCTGCTTGAATCGCTGCACCAGAAGCTACTGCTTCATCAGGGTTAACGTCTTTACGTGGCTCTTTACCGAAAAATTCAGTAACCGCTTTTTGTACCATAGGCATACGTGACTGACCACCAACTAAGATAACGTCATTCACTTCACTTACTGATAAGTCTGCGTCTTTAAGTGCTTGCTTAAGTGGTATTAATGTAGCTTTAACCATATCTTCAACCAAAGACTCTAATTTAGCGCGAGTTACTTTAATGTTCATGTGCTTAGGGCCTGAACCATCAGCAGTGATGTAAGGTAAGTTAACATCTGTTTGTTGTGCTGAAGAAAGTTCACACTTAGCTTTTTCTGCTGCTTCTTTCAAACGTTGCATAGCAAGTGGATCAGAGGTTAAATCCATGCCTTGGTCTTTTTTGAATTCAGCTACAAGATAGTTGATTAGACGGTTATCAAAATCTTCACCACCTAAATGAGTATCACCGTTAGTCGCTAATACTTCAAAAGTATGTTCGCCGTCAACTTCATCAATTTCAATGATTGAAATATCAAATGTACCACCACCTAAATCGTAAACCGCAACAACTTTGTCGCCTTCTTGCTTGTCCATGCCATAAGCAAGTGCAGCAGCCGTTGGCTCGTTGATAATACGCTTAACATCTAAGCCAGCAATACGGCCAGCATCTTTAGTTGCTTGACGTTGTGAATCATTGAAATAAGCAGGAACCGTAATTACCGCTTCAGACACGGTTTCGCCTAAGTAGTCTTCAGCAGTTTTTTTCATTTTCTTAAGCACTTCAGCAGACACTTGTGGTGGAGCTACGTTTTTATCGCGTGCTGTTACCCATGCATCACCATTGTCAGCTTTAACAATACCGAATGGCATAATTTTTATGTCACGTTGTACTTCTTCGTCTTCAAAACGACGACCAATTAAACGCTTTATAGCATATAAAGTATTTGTTGGGTTTGTTACTGATTGACGCTTAGCAGGTTGCCCTACTAATGTTTCGCCTTCAGCTGTATAACCAATGATTGAAGGTGTTGTGCGATCGCCTTCTGCATTTTCAATAACACGTACAGTGCCGCCATCTAAAACAGCCACACATGAGTTAGTTGTTCCTAGGTCAATACCAATTATTTTGCCCATCTTGGGAGCTCCTATCATTGTTTGATTACTGCGCCGTTTGTTCCGGCTTAAGTAAAGAGTTAAATCTAATTTGTTGTTGAAATAGTAAGTGGGGTCAGCAAATTACTTTTCAATAGAAAAATGTAAATAAAAGTGTTTTTATTCTAAATTCAAAGTATTAAAAGCAAAAAAAACCACTAATTTTCATTAATGGTTTTTAACTATTTAGCTCATATTAAAATTATTTTCAAACAGACGATATTAAATTATAAAACCTTCCATTCTTTTGAGTGTCATTCAAAATACGTTACTACAGTGTAAGAACGTAAATAAATACTTATGAATAAACCCAAAACTAGAGTTTATACCTATATACCCGCTTCACCTCAAGATGCAGGTTTCAGCCAGTCGAGAAAGGGTTAGGTACAAGGCATGGATTGAAGAGAATAGTTGTTCTATTATCGAAATCCATAACGCAGGAGATGACCCTTTATCGGCTTGCCCGTAGGGAGCTAAGCTAGAAACTGCATATTGAGGTGGAACGGGTATATATTATGTGTACTTTACTAATACTTTTTTTCGAAGCCAAAAATTTATTACTAATTTCACATGATATTGGTGTGCCATCTTTGAGTTAACCTTGAAAATATGACGAAGAATCAAATTAAAATAAATCTACGTTAAATCTCACTCAATATTTTTACTTAAAGGACGGGAATACTTACTATCTAAAAGTGTACCTTGCCAATATCCTTTTGAATGAACAGTAGCGGTTACTTCCCGAATTAAATCAAACACAGCCTCTACTGCTTTATTATTTCTCTTTTGTTCCGTTACTTTCAAATAAATATCTCGATGCAAATTAGGTTGAATTATATTAATAGCTCGAAGCTGTTTATTAGGTGCTAAATGAAAGATCGATGAAGAAGGAGATACAACTAACCCCAAACCTTGTGCAACAAAATTTAAAGTTGTAGTCAATCGGCCAAAAGAATTATTTGTTTTTAATTTAATGTCCAAATCCTGCGCTTGTTTCATCAGAAGCTTTGATAAGGCATCTTCTTTATCAGGCATAAAAATTTCATAGTGTTGTAGATCCGCGAAGGGTATTGAAGAAGATGAAGCCAACTCTTTAAAAATGGGATTTTGGGGGCTATCCGCAATATGTAAAAAAAGATCTTCACGGATAAGTGCTTTTCTCGTAGAAATGTCATTTCTTTGCCCTGAGTGGTCAGTACACAAAATAATATCAACTTGGTTATCTAAAAACCAACTATCAACAATATAAGATGGACCAATTCGAAAAATCAGCTCAACATTAGCAAAGCGACGCTCTAACTCAGTAAGTAACTCTATTGATAACACATTACAAATTGACTGACTGAGACCTACAACTACTTTGCCTGAATATTCTTGGGTTAGCTCTGCTTTTGCTTCTTGAATATTTAATAAAATAATGTGCGCATGTTTTACAAATTTACTTCCCGCATCAGTTAGTTTTACACCACGATAATCGCGTTCAAATAAACTTACTTTCAATTTATGTTCTAGATTAGACAATTGCAAGCTTATCGATGGCTGAGCGACATTTAATACTCGCGCTGCAGCAGCAATACTACCCTGTTCTGATGTAGTTAAAAAATACTGTAGCTGCTTAGTATTCATGATCCACCTAAAATGTATAAAAAATAGTTATCAATTTATGTAAAAAATATAATCGCTGTAAAAAAGCTAAGCAATTAATTATATTAAAAAATATTAATGTCACTTAGTTTTCATCAAGCAAGATTAGTGCCTATACTCTAATTTCTAATTAAATCTCTTAGCTGTCTGTTACTCCGTATGGGCTATAAGAAAAATGTATAGGGGTACAATATTATTTAGTATTCCCCCTCCATTTCAATTCTTTAATATGACTTCATCATTTAACACGTTTAAACAAAAACGTTACTTTCTTATAGGCAATTGACAGCTTTATGCTAAATATGACTCGAAGACAATTTCTTACTTATGTCGGTGCTGCTGGTGGTTCTTCAGCACTAATAAAAACTAGCTTAGCCATGGGATTGATGCCAGAAGACGCTTACCCTGGGCCCGTCAAGGTCAATTCAACAGGTGCTGGTGACAAACCAACGGTACTAATATTAGGCGCAGGGATAGCAGGATTGTCTACCGCACTTGAATTAGAAGCAGCAGGCTTTAATTGTACTATCTTAGAGGCGTCATTTCGTCCAGGAGGACGCAATTTAACTGTGCGTAATGGCGATAAAATTGATGAGATGGGAAACCCTCAAATTTGTCAGTTTGATAAACAAGAGAACCTTTTTTTTAATTGTGGTCCTGCACGAATCCCTGGTCACCACCGTCGTTTATTGCACTATTGTCGAACATTAAATGTTCCATTACAGGTCAAAGCGAACAGTAGTAAAATGGCCTACTTTCATGATGATAAGTCCCTAGGCGGTAAACCAAAGCGTATTATTGAGTATCACACTGATGTGCGTGGTTTGATGTCCGAGCTATTATGGAAATCTGCAGATTCTCACCAATTTGACCAATTGCTTAATCAAAATGATATTGCAAATTTGATGAAGTTTTCTCAATCCTACGGAGATTTAACTGAAAATGGTAAATACATAAGTAGTACACGAGCTGGTTCTAAAACTGACAGGATGTTGGAGTTTCCTATTCCTCACGCACCAATAGAGTTAAAAGCAATGCTAGATAGTCGCTTTTGGTACGGTGGTCTATTAGGTGCTGAGCTCTATGACTGGTGTGACCCGTTAATGGAACCAATTGGAGGCATGGATGCAGTAGTAAAAGGTTTTCTAAATAACCTTAATACGTCTCCAATTCTTAATGCACAAGTTAAGAATATTTATAACCGAGACAAGGGAGTTGAAGTTACTTATGAGCGAGGAGGGAAATTTCATACTGTTCAAGCTGATTATTGTTTTAATAATATTCCAGCATATTTTATGTCAGGAATCGAAAACAACTTCACTCCTACTTATCAAACAGCATTAAACAGTGTTAAACGAGAACATTTATTCAAAATAGCCTTCCAGATGAAAGAAAGATTTTGGGAAAAAGATGGAATATACGGTGGTATTAGTTACACATCAGAACCTATTTCACAGCTCTGGTATCCCTCACATGATATTCATGCCCCAAAAGGTATCTTGTTGGGCGCTTATACATGGGATAACAAAATTAGTGCCATGTTTGAAGCTATGTCGCCACAAGAACGCTTAAAGGCAGCCGCACTATCCGGCGAAAAAATACATCCTGGTTACAGTCAATATATAGAGACAGGTATTAGTATTCCTTGGGGCCGAATGAACCACCAAATGGGCTGTGGCATGCATATGAGCGAGGATGATTTTGACAAGTATTTCCATTTATTGCAAAAACCAGAAGGTCGTCATTTTATGATAGGTGATCAGATAAGTCACCATAGTGGTTGGCAAGAAGGTGCACTAGCTTCAAGTGAACAAGCACTACAGCAACTTAATAAATTACTAGATTTAGAAGTTAACCTTAGAGGAAAGAATCATGCTAGTTAAAGTTATTTCACTATTAACTTTACTCTTTGGAATATCACTTAGTGTTGTAGCAAAAGAAACAGCTACCCCCGAAGGTTTTGAATATTGCACGGTTTGCCACGGAAGCCAACTTATGGGAAACAAAAATATTGGAGCACCAAGGCTGAATGGCTTATCACCCTGGTACATCACTCGTCAATTAAAAAATTTCAAGCAAGGTATACGAGGCAGTCATCCCAAAGATGTAACAGGCGGTGAAATGATGTCAATGGTATCAAATTTAAGCGATCAAAAACTCAAAGAGGTTGTTGCATGGATAACGACTACACATTCTGATAAACCAAGTTCAAGTTTAATTGCAGATGAAAAAGCAGGTAAAAAACTGTATCAAAGTTGTGTAACTTGCCACGGTTCTAATGCTCACGGTAATAAAACATTAGGAGCTCCCAAATTAAATGATTTAAACGATTGGTACATTTTTACACAGCTTAATCATTTTCGTCTCGGCATTCGGGGAGCTGAAGCTAGCGACTCTTATGGCAAACAAATGAAAGCCGCAAGCAGTGTTATAACCTCTGAACAAGATGCAGCCAACCTTGCTGTTTATATCAACCAATTAGACTAACCTAGGATAACTTACATATGAAAAAATATATTTTACTTGCCATAACAACATTATTTTCCACAAATACTTTAGCAGAGGTAACACGCCATGCTTTACCAAATAACAGTACCTTTCCAATTTCAAGAGCAGTAGAAGTTACACCTGATACCACCTTGATTTTTCATAGTGGCATGGTTCCTGGTCCTGTTAATGCAAAAGCAGAAAAAGGAAGCCGAGAATATTTTGGTGACACTCAAACCCAAGCATTAAACATTTTTAAACGTTATGAAGAATCCTTAAAAAAATTAGGTGTAGATTTTGGTGATGTGATCAAAATGCAAGTATTTATCGTTGGCGATCCTAGCATGGATGGAGTAATGGACTTTGGCGGTTTTATGAAAGCCTACACCAAATATTTTGGAACAAAAGCACAACCGAATAAACCAGCTCGCTCTGCCTTTCAAATTGCGGGATTAGCTGGCGGCCCGAATATGCTAATCGAGATTGAAATGGTGATAGCAAAGCCTAAGTAGCACTTTATAACTGCCGTTTACTAGGCTGCAGTCTAATTAATAATAACAATTATCTAGTAAAAAAAAGATAAGTTTAAATTAATATTACTTTCACAACTGAAATTTTCTAGGAAAAAACATGTTAAATAAATTCAAATTAAAAAGCTTAGTTATTGCAATGGGTATGACCTGTGCTGCTATGCCAACTGTAGCTGCTGAACAAGATGAAGACGATACTGCTGAAGTTATCGTTGTTGTTGGCTCTCGATCCGCGCCCCGATCTGTTGCAGATTCGCCTGTTCCTATTGACGTTACTAGCGGTAAGGAGTTAATGGCTAATGGTACATCTGATATGTCTTCATTACTGAGAACAGTAACCCCTTCATATAATGTAAATGCACAGTCAATTTCAGATGGAGCAACCATAGTACGTCCGGCTAACTTACGGGGGCTGTCTCCAGACTCCACATTAGTATTAGTTAATGGTAAACGTCGTCATAAAGGCTCTATTATTGCTTTCTCAGGTGGCGGTATTGCCGATGGTGCTCAAAGCCCTGACATATCAACTATTCCTGCTATTGCTTTAAAACAGGTTGAAGTTTTGCGTGACGGTGCATCCGCTCAATATGGCTCTGATGCGGTAGCAGGCGTTATTAACTTTGTGCTAAAAGATAGTGATAATGGTGGTCAATTTGAACTTAAAATGGGTCAATTTTCTGAAGGAGATGGTGATCAAGTTACTCTTTCTGGTAATGTAGGCATGGGGTTAAGCGATAACGGTTTTGCTAATTTTAGCTTTGAAGTTAATCAACAAGATCCAACAAGTCGAAGTACGCAACGAAGCGATGCACAAGCACTTATCGATGCAGGTAATACTGCAGTGGCAAATCCTGCTCAAGTATGGGGGTCACCTGAAATTTCAGATGACTTTAAGCTATTTATAAATACTGGGATTGAATTAGCCAATGGCGGTGATGCTTATATGTTTGGTAATTGGTCTGAAAAAACCGTTGAAGGTGGTTTTTTCTTCCGTAATCCAAATACGCGTGGTGGAATATTTCAAGGGCCAACACTTGACGATGGCACTGAAACTATCCTTACTGCAGATTTAACAGAGGGTGCCACTGATAATTCTGCTTGTCCTGTTGTTCCAATTATTAATAATATATCTGACGCTGATGCATTGGCTTCTTTAGCGCCAGCTAATTGTTATGCACATAACTTGCGTTTCCCCGGTGGCTTTACACCTTTTTTTGGTGGTGATGTAGTTGACCTGTCCTTATTTTTAGGCACACGTGGTGAATTCAGCGATGGAACTACTTATGACTTTAGTGCTGGTGCTGGTGAGCATTCAACTGAATTTCACATGAGTAATACCATTAACTCTTCATTAGGTCCTGATAGTCCCACTGAATTCACTCCTGGCGCTTATGCTCAATTAGAAAAATCTATAAATGCAGATTTTTCTAAAGAGTTTGAATCCGTGATGGGCTTAGAGTTTTTAGTTATGTCTTATGGTTTAGAAATGAGACAAGAGACCTTCACTATTACGGCTGGTGATGAAGCATCATGGAAAGTAGGCTCTTTAGTTGATCAAGGGTTTAGCATTGGTTCTAATGGTTTTCCTGGTTTTAAACCTTCAGATGCTGGTGCCTCTTCAAGAACAAGTAAAGCGGCTTATGTCGATGTTGAAGTAGATGTTACTGAAGATTTTTTAGCACAAGTTGCGATGAGATATGAAGATTTTAGCGATTTTGGTTCATCTTTTAGTTGGAAATTAGCAGCTATGTATGACATTAATGAGTCATTCAAAGTACGCTCTTCAGTAAGTACAGGATTCCGTGCTCCTACTATTGGGCAAAGTAATGTTCGAAGTGTTCAAACTCAACAAGATCCAATATTAAATGAATTAGTAGATATTGCGACGCTACCACCAACGAACCCTGTTTCCGTTAAGTTTGGCGGTAGCGAGTTAACCCCTGAAGAGTCGATAAGCTATTCTTTGGGTATGGTTTATCAACTAGATGATTTTTTCTTAACAGTTGATTATTTTAATATTGAAGTAACTGACCGAATTACTCAAACATCGGCAATTACATTAACCGATGAAGATCGCGAAGAGCTTGTTGAGCAAGGCGTTACTGATGCTATTGGCTTATCACAAGTTAAGTTCTTTACTAATGATTTTAATACAACAACACAAGGTGTAGATGTTGTAGCGAATTACTCGAATGAAATGTTCGATGGTGATATTAGCTATGCGCTAGCTTATAACTGGACAGAAACCACGGTAGATAAATATGGTGAAAATGTTAGTGAAACTAAACTTAATCGTTTAGAACATTCATTACCTGAGCATAAAGGTTCATTTACCGTTAATTATTCGGTTGATTCATGGTCATTAATGGCAAGAGCTAATTATTATGGTGAATGGTTCCAATATTCTCCTGATATTACTGGTGATCCTACCGTTCTTTTAGATACTGAGTTCGCATATAATTTTGATAATGGAACAACTTTTGCCTTAGGTATTAATAATTTGACTGATGATAATGGCCCTGTTGATGAATCACATTCTAGTGGTCGTACTTATTCTTCAACATCACCGTACGGCTTTAATGGTCGCTTTATGTATGCGAAACTTTCATATACTTTCTAACTGAAGTTCAGGGCAGAATTATGATTTGTTTGTTTTTGACCAAACAAATCATAATTCTGCCCTGAGTTAAGCATCCCAAGATTCTCGTTGCCTTAACTAAGTGAACCTAAATACAGAGCTTATATTTCATCTATACAAGTACAAGTAAATTTATAATAGCAACAAAATATCATTGCTATTATGCTGACGTATCGACCGCAGGTGCTGCTTTAGAAACCATAACCATGGCTGGGCGAATCAATCGGCCATTTAATTCATAGCCTTTTTGCATTACAGCTATAACAGTATTAGGCGCTACGCCAGGTACTTCTTGCATTGACATCGCTTGATGAAATTCAGGATTAAACGGTTGATCTTGTGGATCTACTGCTTTAACACCAAATTTATCTAATGACGCAATTAAACCTTGTAGGGTTAATTCAATCCCCTCGATAACGCCTTTTTTACTTTCATCATCTTTATCGATGCTTTGCAAAGCACGTTCTAAGTTATCAACGGTAGTTAACATTTCACCGGCAAATTTCTCTAGAGCAAACTTACGCGCTTTTTCCACATCTTGTGCTGCACGGCGACGAATATTATCAACTTCTGCTTTAGCACGAATTACAGAGTCTTTTTGATCACTAACCGTAGATTGCGCAGTAGCAACAGCGAGTTCTAATTCATTAATGCGCCCTTGCTCTTCACTAATCACTTCATGTTGCGCTTCTACTTGTACTTCAGCTTCTTGTACTATCTCATTTGCTAATTGCTCTGGTGAGATTTCTTGGTCTGCATTATTGGTTGTTGACTCTTTTGTCATGAAAAACTCCGATTAAATCTAGGTAAACTTTAACATTGTTGCTAATTATGGGGTCTAGCTTGTTTGATTCAAGTTGAATTTAAAACTAAATTGAAAACATTTTATCAAAAGTGAACTTTACAAGCCATGCAAATAGAGGGAAACTTGCCCCTATAGAGATTAAAACGACGAAATATTGGTTATGGCTCAACATTATAAAACAATCGGACTTATCGGTAAGCCTTATCATCAGGGCACTTGCGCTACAATAACCACCTTACATCAGTATTTAATTGATAATGATTATCAGGTATTGGTGGAAAACTCAGTTGCTAGTTCAATAACGATTGAGAATATGACCCTTGGCTCATTAACTGAAATCGGTGAACAAGCAGACTTAGCCATTGTAGTGGGTGGTGATGGCTATATGTTAGGTGCCGCCAGAGTGCTAGCTTGCTTTAAAATAGGCGTTATAGGCGTAAACCGTGGGAATTTAGGGTTTTTAACCGATATTTCACCTGATGATCTTATTGAACCGTTAGCGCAAATTTTAGCTGGAAAATCACGTTCAGAGCAGCGTTTTATTATAGAAGCCGAAGTCTACCGACACGGTAAACTAAAAAGCTCTAATAGTGCCGTTAATGAAGCCGTACTACATGCGGGTAAAGTCGCTAGCATGATAGAGTTTGAAGTGTATATTGATAACTGTTTTATGTTTAGCCAGCGTTCAGATGGCTTAATTATTTCAACACCCACAGGCTCAACCGCTTACTCAATGTCTGCTGGTGGTCCTATTTTAACGCCAAATTTAAATGCCTTGTCGTTAGTACCTATGTTTCCACATACCTTAAGTAGTCGACCTATTGTTGTTGATGGTGATAGTGAGATTAAACTGATACTAGCCAATGAAAATCAGGAAAGTTTACAAGTTAGCTGTGATGGCCATGTGATTTTAGCCGTTATGCCGGGAGATGAAGTTATCATTAGAAAAAGTGAATGCACTATTCGTTTAGTACACCCGCTTGATCATGACTATTTTACCGTATTACGTAACAAACTTAGCTGGGGTAACAAACTTTATTAAACACTAATGACGAGTAAAGAGTGACAAATTAACTAGTTAGTAATTTATACGATTTTTCACAAATAATATCGTATAAATATAACTTGCAAAAAAGCACTTTACTGTATAAATTAACAGGTAGTTATTTATACAGTAATTGGTGCCGCATTATGCTTTTACAACTAAACATTCAAAATTTTGCCATTGTTCGTTCACTAGATATTGACTGGCAATCGGGCATGACCACGATCACCGGCGAAACAGGCGCGGGTAAATCAATAGCAATAGATGCGTTGGGCCTATGTTTAGGTGAGCGCGCAACAACTAATGTAGTGCGTCCTAAGAGTAAAAAAGCCGAGTTAGCCGCCACCTTTGAAATACAAAAAAACATCTGCGCACAAAAATGGTTACTACAACATGATCTATTAATTGAATCGAGCAGTGAATGTATATTACGACGAGTTATTTCCGCTGAGGGGCGATCTAAATCTTATATCAATGGCAGTCAGGTTCCTTTAGTTCAACTCAAAGAAGTTGGCCAGTTACTCATCAACATTCACGGGCAGCATGATCATCAACTTATCGTAAAATCAAGCCAGCAATGTAAACTTGTAGATGAATATGCCGATCACAAACCACTTATTGATGGGGTAAAACACTACTATCAGCAATGGCATAAACTGAACAAAGAACTAAATTTGTTACAGCAAAATAAGCAGCAGCGAGAAGCACAGCGACAACTTATAACTTACCAAGTAATTGAACTAGATGAGTTTTCGTTACAAGAAAACGAATTTCAACAACTTGAAAGTGATTATAAGCGCCATGCTAATGCCCAAGATTTACTTGATACAACACTACAATCACTACAAACATTGGCCGAAAATGAGCAATTTAACGTACTCGATTTGCTCAGACAATGTAGTGAAAATATCAATATATTAGCTAAACTTGATACCAGGCTTAAAAACGTAGCCAATATTCTTAATGATTCTCATATTCAACTTGAAGAAGCCAGTACAGATCTTACACATTACTATCAAGAGCTTGAGCTAGATCCAAATGCTTTCACTCTGATTGAAGAGCGTTATTCTACCGCGTTGCAACTCGCCAAAAAACACAGTTTATCTCCTGAAAGCCTAGTTACTTTTCACCAAGAGCTAAAACAAGAATTAACCGCCATATCAGGTGATGACTCTAGAATAAACTCAATAATAGAAGAAATTTCAAAAACTCAGCACTACTATCACGATGCAGCAGTGATATTGTCATCATCGAGAGTTAAGGCAGCCAATGCCTTAAGCAAACTAATAACGCTAAGTATGCAAGAGCTCAATATGCCACATGGAAAGTTTCATATTGTAATAGAACAAAAAAATAGTGATTTTGATAACAATTCTGACAATGCATTAATGAATATTTCAGCAAACGGATTTGATAAAATTGATTTTCAAGTCAGTATAAACCCAGGACAAGCCTTAGAGGCAATGAATAAAGTCGCTTCTGGTGGTGAGCTATCTCGAATAAGCCTAGCAATGCAAGTTATTTTAGCAGACAAGGTTGTTACTCCAACCCTCATTTTTGATGAGGTAGATGTAGGGATAAGTGGGCCAACAGCTGCGATGGTAGGTAAGAAATTACAACAGCTAGCACAAAACACTCAAGTGATTTGTGTTACCCATCTGCCCCAAGTTGCTTGCAAAGGACATCAACAACTATTCGTTAGTAAATTAACCGATGGTGAACACACCGAAACAAAAGTAACGGAACTAAGTGAGCAAAGTCGCATCCAAGAGATAGCGCGCTTACTCGCAGGTGATAAAATATCAGAACATAGCTTAGCTAATGCCCAGGAGTTATTAGCAAGTTAATAACTAATAGTAATTGAAATAATATCAAAATTATGAAAAATAGTTTTGTATCTATACGCGTGCTTAGTTATTATCCCTGCTCACACTTTAAGTGCTATTACGTAAAGTATTAATCTTAAGTTGTATTAACTTGTATTAAAGGAAAGTAAAATTTCATGTTGCTCCGTATCACTATTATGACCATTGCTCTATCACTTTCTGCTTGTTCAAGCTGGGTTTACCGTATTGACATCCCACAAGGGAATTATCTTGAACAAAAGAGTATAGATAAAATACAAGTGGGTATGACCAAAGAACAAGTTAAATTTATTCTAGGTAGTCCAGTTATCGTTGATACTTTTGATAAAGACACTTGGAATTATGTTTATCGTTTTAAATCAGGTCGTAATGCAGAATTAGATTCACAGAAAAGTTTCACTATAAAATTCGCCGATAATAAATTAATTTCGGCTGATGGTGATTTTGACTTATCAGAAAATTTTAACACACCATTTAACGCCCCTATTTCTAAAGATAGTAAAAGTCTACCAATAGAAAGCAATGCTAGCTAATTTCAGCACAATAATTATTCAACCAATAAAAAAACGGCAATAAAGCCGTTTTTTTATTTATAGTGGACAAATACAGTGCCTTTATTTTAATAAATAACTATTCTAATTATTACAAAGTTACTGAGATTGCTATAAGTACAGCCATCAGCGAAGCTGCAATATAAACACATTCCTCAAGCATTATTTATACACAATTTAAAGTTAGCTTTTCTTAGCTAGAGGGTTTACTCGACCGCCCGTTGTTTTATCCGCTCGGCCTTCAAGTTTTGCTTTTTCAGCTCTGCGCTTTCTAACTTCTTTAGGATCAGCAAGTAACGGACGATAAATTTCAATTCTATCTAAATCTTCTACAAGCTGTGTTAGCTTTACCGCTTTATTCCAAATACCTACTTTATTTTCTGTTAAATCTATTTCAGAGAAAAGAGCTAATATGCCTGAATCAATAATAACCTCTTCAACCGTTGCCCCAATGTTAACAGGTACAGATAATAACTTTTGTTTATGAGCCAAGCCATAAACTACTTCAACTTGAATTGTATCGTTGTTTGTTAAGGTAGTATCCATTTTAGTTATTAACTCCGTATACTTGCTTAGCGCGTTGAGTAAATGCCTGCACCATATTATTTGTCATGTGAGTAAAAACACGCCCGAATGCAAGATCAAACATTTTATTTGAAAATTCATATTCAAGCTCTAAACTGACTTTACAAGCATCTGACGATAAAGGAGTTAGTAGCCAATGACCTTGAAGTTTATTAAACGGTCCATCAACTAATTCTAACGATATTTGCTGGTTAGACACTAAGGTGTTCTTAGTTGTGAACCACTTTTTCAATATTCCTTTAGATACCAATAACGACGCAGTTACAGAGCTGTCATCTTCAGAGATTATTTTGCTATTACTGCAGTCAGGTAAAAATTGAGGATAAGCTAGAACATCATTAATTAATTGATACATTTGCTCAACACTGTACATAACCAGTGCACTACGACTTATGGATGGCATTCTGCTTTTTACCTCAGTAATAAATTCGCGATATCATACCAAAATGAGCCTCTAAACGCATTATTCTAGACATTTTTCTCCTAATTTTAAAATTCTCATATAAATGCGCAGCATTCTACGTATAATAACTGCCGTTTACTGTGTCGTTTTAAAATAAAAGATGGCAAAGAAAGAGCAAAAACCTCTTATTTTTATAGAGACATGTGGAAAAAAAATGGCTAAGAAGAAATCAAAAAGCTCCAACGGTAATACTATCGCTTTAAATAAAAAAGCGAGGCACAACTATAGCTTAACAGACAAGTTTGAAGGCGGAATGAGCTTACAAGGTTGGGAGATTAAGAGTATTAGAAGTGGCAAAGTAAATATTTCTGACTGTTACGTGCATATTAAAGAAGGAGAAGCGTATTTATTAGGTGCTGAAATATCACCGCTAAATGCTGCTTCAAGTCATGTTGTATGTGATCCAAATCGTGATAGAAAATTACTACTTAATCGTAGAGAACTAGAAAAAATTACTGCCGCGGTTGAACGTGACGGTTACTCTTTAATTGCAACGGCTATGTACTGGAAAGCCTGCTGGGTAAAACTTGAGTTTTATCTGGGTAAAGGTAAGAAAGATCATGACAAACGTTCTGACATAAAAGACAGAGAATGGGCTGTTGATAAAGGGCGCATAATGAAGAATAAAAACTTGGACAGATAATTTGTTAAATAAGTGGTTAAAAATTACCACGTTGTTTATTCAAGTTAAGCGCTGTATACTGCGTTTATAGACATATCGAGTCTATATATGAAATAGAAGTAAAAAAGAAAACTTTGGGGCGGATCTAGGATTCGACA
>TARA_R110001583_G_scaffold1285_1_pt1 | contig 39232 bp, 34 predicted proteins | sample TARA_R110001583 | Tara Oceans TARA_R110001583 (sample SAMEA4398432) | marine metagenome | biome: Polar Biome; feature: [MES] marine water layer (ENVO:01000295) within the mesopelagic zone...; material: water (ENVO:00002006), including particulate matter (ENVO:01000060) such as...... | reverse complement strand
CGCTAATTTACCACCAAATACTACCGTTAACTTTTCTGCTGCGTTTGATACACTGAAAAATATTGAAAACAGTATCAACATAGATGTTTTTACTATCGATTTTAAAACCATTTTGGTCAAATTACTGGTGAGAAGCTAGTTTGATTTTAGCTAGTATGTTGAGTTATAACAAGGCGGACAGACAACAAATGCCAGTTCAGTGCAAGACTACTCCTATTTAATCTCCTTTACGTATGTTTCAATACTCGTTATTTGCTACGTTAACGTATTGAAACGCCAAACTAGTGCTTCTTCATTAATTTCGATAAAAAGGCGGTGACTTAACCGTATTAGAACTCAATATTGAATTGTATGAGAAGAAGGTTAATTAACTCTTATGAAGTTGATAGTAAAAAACCATATAATTCAGTATCATTAAAGTATAATAGTTCAAAGGAATAGCACTAGTTCAACAAGTAATGAAACTACTGCATATGAAGACAATTATCGATGACACTTTATCACTTTTTTAGTTTACTCAAGCACCATAAACTCCCCTTATTCATTGCCATATCCTTAATGGTGGCCGAAAGTGCCGTCAGTTTATCTGTACCTTGGTTTGCCGGTAAGTTCTCAGAATCAATTCTCGATGGTAAAACGATTCTTCAACTAAATTATATACAAATTGCCCTTATTTGGTTGTCGCTATTCTTCTTACAAGCTTTGTTAAGGTTTCTATCAACATATCGAGTCAATTTTATTGGCGCAAAAATGCTGACAGAGCTGAGTTGCCGCTTATACGATCATATTCAATTATTACCGGTTAAGTATTTTAGTCAGACTAAAAAGGGTGAAACATTAGCGCTGTTGAGTAACGATGTTGCCATTATTAGTTATTTCCTTTCCGGCGTACTTACCGGTCTAGTACCAGCGACACTTATTTTGTGTGGCGCTCTGCTACTCATGGCCTCAATAAATATTACAATTACATTAATCATCATACTGATGGTGCCGGCATTTTTTATCGTTTTAAAAATACTCGGTAAAGAAATACGTCCAGTAAGCGAAAGCTTAGTTAAAAAACAAGCTGACTCGATAGCTATCGCCAGTGAAAATTTAAACATAATTACGCTAGTAAAAGCATTTTCTAGAGAAAAAATTGAATCTAACCGTTTTAAAGAAAACGCACATGAAGTGCAAAAGTTACGTAAGAAACAACTTAAAATTCAAGCTATTTTATCACCCGCTATTCAGTTATTAGTTTCTACGGGGGTAGTCATTGTTGTGGTTGTTTGTGCCATGCATTATCAGTCAGGTGACTTAACAATACCGGCTCTTATCACGTTACTCATGTACGGTATGTTATTCGCAAGGCCCATGAGCACTTTAGCGAACCTATACGGACAAACCCAACAAGCACTTGGCGCAACAAGCCGACTTAATAAGGTCTTTAGTTTATCGCAAGAGCCAAACGATGAAGCAGCCCAGGAAGGTTTAATTACCAATAACAACCGAGACATTTCATTCAAAGACGTTGCATTTAGGTACAATGAAGACCAACCGTTACTGCAAAACATCAATTTAGAAATTAAAGCCAATCAAACCATCGTCATTATTGGCGCTAATGGCTTAGGTAAGTCGACTTTATTGCACTTATTGGTCAGGTTTATTCAACCTAGTTCAGGGCAAATCACCATCGGTGGTGTCGATATTAACAACATAAAATTGTTAGAGCTAAGAAATCACATTGGGCTAGTATCTCAAGACATTGCTTTATCCAACGGCACAGTAGCAGACAACATCGCTTTTGGTTATCCTCAAGCAAGCATGAAAGAGATTGAGCAAGTTGCTAAACAAGCTGGCGCACATCAATTTATCTCTGAGCTTGAAAATGGCTATCAAACACAGGTTGGCGAAAATGGCGTGTTATTGTCAGGTGGTCAAAGACAGCGTATTTCATTTGCCAGAGCATTAATGACCGAGCCCGGCATTTTATTATTAGACGAACCTACGTCAATGATAGACAAAAAAGCGCGCGAGAGTTTTAAACAAAGCTTTAAAGAAGTGTTACAAAACAAAACCGTTATTATGGTCAGTCACGAACCCAGCATGGCAAATGTAGCCGACCAAGTTTTTACCATTGAAAATGGTCAATTAATTGCAGTACCTAATGTAAAGGAAGATATTTCCCAATGAATTATCAATTAGCACCAAACGTACTTTTTCAAAAAGTAGGCGATGAAACGGTAATACTTGACCCGGAATCTGGCGAATACTACACACTTAATGCCATAGGCACTTTTATTGTTGAACAATTTCAGCAAGGCAGTACCAAAGCAGAAGTCATTAATTTAGTATTCGAAGCGTATCAAGCACCAGAAGACGAAATAATTCAAGATATAGAAGAGTTATTGGCTCAAATGCTAAAACAAGGTTTGTTTACCACAGCTACTAATAAGACTTGCTAACAACAGTGCCTAAGCTAACTAAAATATTTACATTCAGTGTATCTGAGTGGTTAATTATACTTGAAGCGTGGTTTGTATTTCTAAAATGGGATTTGTTCATTTCATTTACTCAATATGAACAATGGCGCAATAAAATCTACAAAGCGCCCAAGCTTCAAAAAGTACGGATAGAAGAGGGGGCTAACCTACCTGAAAAAGTTAAAACCATCATTGCATTAAGTGAGGCCGTTGCACGGAATCACATCAGAAAAATGAATTGCTTACGTAGATGTTTAACGCAAAAGCAAATGCTAGCAAAGCGTGGGTTTGAAACCAGCATGCACATCGGTGTTAATATCGAAAACGATGGCCTTAAAGCCCATGCTTGGTTAAGTTTCCAAGGCAAAGTAATAAACGATAACGACAGTGTTAACACCCGTTATAGTGAACTAAAGTCTACGAACGAACACACCATACTCTCCTCTCTTAAATAAAAAGTCACTCCTCTGCCAGTTGCTTTTAAAGGCGAAAAGATTATTTACCACCGAGAAGTGCTGAGGCGCTTCGCGCTACACCGAGAAGTGACAATACATTGGTAAGATCTAAACCAAGTTTATGTTTTTGCTCTGTCTTTCCTCGGTGGTAAAACTTGTCTTGTGTTTAAAGATCTAAGAAATTATTCACCACCGAGAAGAGCAGAGGCGCTTTGCGCTACACCGAGAAGTGCTTAATACATTGGTAAGATCTAAACCAAGTCCATGTTTAAGTTTTTGTCCTATCTTTCCTCGGTGTAGGACGCAGTCCCTCGTTTTCCTCTGTGGTAAACCTTGTCTTATGTTTAAAGGGCTAAGAGATTGGTTACCACCGAGAAGAGCAGAGGCGCTGCGCTACACCGAGAAGTGATCAAAACCAAAACACATTCTTTTGATTTTAACCCCAATATATTCTCTTCGTTTTGCTTTTTGTTTCCTCGGTGTAGGACGTAGTCCCTCGGTGTCCTCTGTGGTTAAACTTATCTTGGTATTAAACCTAACCAATCAACTACAACAATGAGACTGGAACCATAACTGAGTTAAAATCGCATACAACATATCTACATTTAAATAACCATCGGGATTCTCAACAACCGCATCAAATTCCCGTAACAAAACACCATTATCAAGTAACCCTAAATCCTGTAAACCACCATGAGACAACAACTCACGCAACTCATGCTTATTATTTCTCACCAAATTAGCAAAATGACGATCAAACACCACCTTATGCTTATCCCAACACACCGACTTAGGTAAATGTTCCTGCATAGTTTGTCTTAACAACCATTTAGGATAAACACCTTGAATTAACATCTTCTCAGGAATAGCAAAACTAAACTCAACAATATCAACATCAAAAAACGGATGGCGAACATCAACCCCGTAACCACTCGCAACCTTCTGATATGACCGCATCGAATTATAAGTAGAAGTGTTTTTTAAACCATGATACCTAGCGTGCTTAGCGGGGTCGAACGTTGCAGAATAAGGGTTGGTAAACAGCTTTTTATTCTCTTTAACAATATCAGCAGCACGCTTGGTCAACCAAGGCGGACATTCATCAGTATGCAACGGCTTTTGCCTCGCAAGCTTGAGTAAGTTTTGCATGCTATCAGGCATAAACAAACGATATAACGAACGCGCCACCGGCTCCTTTAATTGATCACAAGCCGCAATTACCTCACTTACAACACCCAAATCACCTTTATATAGACGAGACCGATACGACAAACTGTGTCCCCAACACGTTTCGTCACCACCGTTGCCAGTTAAAAGCACACCAGCATCATGGATAGATAAAAGCCTTAATTCTTGATGATATTTCGGAGAAAGTACAACACCGGGGTTATCAAAATCGCTGGGGTAAAGCTGCGCAAATGAACTAAATTCGTATTGGTCTAATTCAATATAATGTTGATGTTGCAAGCTAAGCTTAGCAATCATGTCATTAATATTACTGCTCTCGTCGCAGGTTTTCGTGTTTTTATAACGGTGCGACAACGTATGCAATGGCAACTGTGCTTTATCAAGCAATTGCTTAGCAATGGCAGTGACTGACGTAGAGTCCATACCGCCGCTCATTTGACAAAACACTGGGCTATTTTCGCTAGTACCTACGCTTAACCTATTACCCACACTTGCGGTTAATAATTCAAAAAAATGCGCTTTATAATCGTCAGTAGTAGGGTAACTAATAGCAAGTTCTGGCTTTATATCCCAAAACTTACTTACAGCAACCGCTTGCCCTGAGCTGTAACGTAAAAAATGTCCAGCCGGCAAGCGAGTAATGTTGTTAAACATTGAAAGATCAGGGTTTGGTCGGCCCGCCAACCACTGACTTAGTGCAACGGTATTTAAAGCCAAGTTAGGTTTTACAATATGTGCCAGTACTTTTGCATCAGAGGCGATATATAAAACATCACCTACTTGAGTATAAAACAACGAACGGCCACTAAAGGGGTCAATGGCGGCAACCAGTTGTTGGGCATTTTCATCCCAAATAATCGACTGAAAATTACCTTTTAACATGGCAAAACAATCAGTACCCAAAGCTTTATAACTTGAGAGTATTAACTGTTCATCAAATGCTAAAGCTTCAATGCTGCTAACTGCGCTAGTACTATGCAAAGCCTGTAATTCGGCTTGGTTATCAATACGACAATTAGCAATAATTGACGTAGTTAAGCGACTGATATCTTCTTTTTTATCAAGGCTTGCAGTGGTTTTATTTTCACGAAGGTTTTTAGCACAATATTTAACTAAATAAACAAAGCTATTTTCACTAGAAAATTCACTGGCATTAAACGTAGACTTATTGCTAGAAATTTGAGCGAGCAAACGATCAATAACAATATTGGCGCTACTATAATCTTTATGGGCTGCAATAACGGCAAAAAGGTTGTCCATATATACCTTATGATTTTTGTGAATGGCTTAGTATAAAACTTTTCAGTGCAAAGCTGAGAGGGTTTTCGTAAATAAATTAACCCTATTTCAAGGTCAAAACGCATATGAAACCCATATTGTAATGTTTTTTTTCAAAAGTCAGTAAAAAGTCATTAAAAAATTATTTAAAGTAAGGTAGTATGTTGCCAAATGTTAATAAGTAACAAAAGTGTTGTCTAAGCTTATAAAGTTAAAGTTAGCAACAACATATTAACTGTCAGTTTATTTTACACTTTCATGTGTTTAAAATTTACTTTCTTAAAATAAAGGTTATAACCTTCTGTATAATAAAGTTTTATATTATTTGGAATAGTTGTTGCAATATCAGTTTGAAGTTTTTACTCTAGTACATGCTTTTGTACTCGTTTTTATGTGAATTTATGGAGTTGTATTATGTTGAATAAATGGATGCTCGGTTTAACGCTTCTTTCTACTAGTTTGTGTTCACAAGCTACCCTAATAACAAGTTCTGTTGAATCTGTTGATATGGTAGGTATTGAGGTTACAGCTTACTTTGCTAACAACACTGAACAAACTCTAATTTGGTCTGCTTTCTCAGCAACACAAGCTGGCGTAGATAATGGCGTGTGGTCTCTTACTCTAGAAGGGAATACCTTCGGTGATTACGATGACTTTGAAGATAATGATCCCAATACAGGCCAGTTTTTTGGTTTATGGAATTTAACCAACACGTCGACTACTGACTTAATGATGGGCTTAAGCATTAATGCCGGCATTAAAGGTTTTTACTTCGATGTGTTAAATGGCAGCGCTACCGGTAACGGTACACCAGGCTCAGAAGCTGGTCGTGAATTCATAGCAAATGATCAATCTGCTCAAGCAACATATGCAGATTCGTTTAGCGTACCAGATTTATTCGGTGTATTAAATATCGGCTGGCAATTTGCAGATACCGGTTTAATAAACGGTCAAAGTTTACAATTTCAAACTGACACCGACAAAGCAACACCAACAGTATCAGTACCAGAACCAGCGTCAATCGCTATGTTCTCACTTGGCTTATTAGCTTTAACACGTTTTCGTAAAAAGTCTGCAGGGAAGTAACTACAATGAACAACACTAGCCATAAAACACAGCAACAAACGGTTGCAACTAAAGCCGTTTACACTAAGCCTGTATTGAAAAATGCCGGTAGCTTAGCTGAATTAACACAAGGCTTTTCTGGTAGTATTCCAGACGAGCAAGGTGGACACACAAAACGTAATCCTTTCCAGGGTTAAGTTACTCAAGTACAGGCAATGCCGTTATTAGGTGTTGCCTTACTTAAATCGAATGAATCCTTTATTTACATTACCGCTTCACGGTATTCGTTGTATCCCTAGTACTGTGCAAAAATCGTCAGACTTTTGTACCGACATAACGCTTAAATTTTGCAAAATAAGTGTGAACCCTGAGTTAAAGCCTATTTGGCAATTAAAAGATCAGGGCCAGCGATACATCAGTGAAATAAGCTTATTCGAAGAAAAAGTAAAAGATAAAGTAAAAAATACAGAACAAAATGTAGAACAAAATCAAGTTAAAAGTGCGAATGCAGCGGCAAGTTATTTATTAAAAGTAAACTGCCAAGGTAGTGGGGTATTTAAAATAGATGCCAACACTATCAGTATTGACTGGCAAGCCAATGGCACCGACTCAGCGCATTATTTTCAAACATTAACAGCAGCACTGTACTTAGAGCTAAACCACGTATTGTGCATTCATGCCAATGCATTAGCCTATAACGACCATGCAATAGCGTTTGTAGCACCTAGTAGAACAGGCAAAACAACATTAACAGCGGCATTAAATAAACACGGTTTTAAGTTAATGACCGACGACATGATGGCACTTCACCAGCATGGCGAAACAAATGAATATACCGTTTACCCAAGTTGGCCGGTAGCTAGAATGTGGCCCGATACATTATCTGAAGTATTAGGTGAACAGGGTGTAAATTGTGAAAAAGTGCATGCAAACTTTGCCAAGCGCGTAGTAACGCCTAATAGCAATACCAGCAGTAACAGTGATATTACTTTTGATTTTTGTCAGCAAGCCAAAAAATTAAAAGTAATATATTTGTTACAACGAGACGAAAGTGCCATTGGCAATACAGGGCAGCACTTTTGCCGTATCAGTAATATATCAACCGCAGAAGCTGTGATTATATTACTCAAAAATAGCATTTTAGGCAGTGCTTATAGCGCATTAGGGCTAGAGTCTGCAAGAGTTAAAGCCTTGGCTAAATTGGTACACAACATACCGTTTAAACAAGTAAGTTACTCAAGCGGTAAAAGTAACTTAAATAATGTTTGTAACAGCATTAAGCAAGACATACAAAAGTAGATACACAGTTAAAGTACCAGGAATAAGTTAAATAAAAATTCAGCTCAAAGTTAATTTTTATTTAGTAACTGTGTTTAAAAGGGTAAAGGAATAGGGAACGGTTATGGTTATGGTTAGTAGCACCGGGCTAATTAAAAACAGCGCAAACACGTTCGCTGTATTTTATCGCCTGATAGACTTTTCAGTCATACAATTAGCGTTAGTTATAGCCTTGTTAGCCTATGGCACTAATTATGGTTCGCAATATTTTGTGTTAGCGTTAATTGCCACCATAATATATATATTTGTTGCCGAGTCATGTGCCTTATATCGCTCATGGCGAGCGGGCATGTTTAAAGAGATTGTTTTCTACACCTTTATTGCCTGGGGCGCTGCGGCTACTGCCGTATTGTTATTTCTATTTTTCTCCAAATCTAGTGTAGGTTATTCTCGCGCTAGTATCGCAATTTGGTTTACACTGACCTTTTTTACCTTAATTTTTTGGCGCTATGTCTTTAATGTTTTTTTAAGACACATGCGCACTAAAGGGCACAACACGCGCTCGGTCGCCATTTTAGGTTTAACGGGTAGTAGCCGCCATTTAGTCAACGAAATTCTAGGCCACCCTGAATCAGGCTTTAGGTTAAAAGCAATATTTGAAGACCGCGATAAAGACCGCGTAGATGCTACTTATCATAGCTGGCTACAAGGTAGTATCGAGTCAGGTGTTGAACGCGCTAAAAATGGCGAGTTTGACAAAATATATATTGGCCTACCTAGCATCGCGCAAAAGAGACTAAAAAGTATTTTATATAAACTAGGCGACACCACAGCCAATGTTGAACTGGTGCCCGACGCTTTTATACATAATATTATTAATGCTTCAATAAACCATGTTGGCGATATACAAACCATCAGCGTTTACGAAAACCCCATGCAAGGTGCTGCCACTATATTAAAGCGCATTGAAGACCTTGTGTTAGCAAGCGCTATATTATGCCTAATTGCTATTCCTATGTTATTTATTGCTATAGGCATTAAATACACTTCTCGCGGGCCTGTACTTTTTAAACAACACCGCTATGGCCTCGACGGTAAAAAAATTAAAGTGTGGAAGTTTCGCTCAATGACCTCAGCCGACAACGGCAACAAAGTAGTGCAAGCCACCAAAGGCGATGCACGCATTACCCCATTTGGCGCGTTTTTACGCCGCACCTCGTTAGACGAATTACCGCAATTTTTTAATGTCATATCAGGCGATATGTCAGTAGTGGGGCCGCGCCCTCATGCGGTTGCACACAACGAGCAATACCGCAAAGAAGTCGACTTTTACATGCTACGCCATAAAGTTAAACCAGGTATTACCGGTTGGGCGCAAGTAAACGGCTGGCGCGGTGAAACCGACACGCTAGAAAAAATGGAAATGCGGGTTAAATTCGACATTGAATACATGCGCCGTTGGTCTTTATGGTTCGATTGTAAAATAGTGCTATATACCGTTTTTAGATCGTTCAACGACAAAAATGCTTACTAAGTAAATAACTGCTCAATAAAAAATTATTAACAATATATGATATTGCATATGTTGCTATTGTAAATTTAGTACAAAAAATTAACGAAAGAAAAACTAGGGTTTAAAATGAAAGTTACGTTTTATGGAATTGGTTATGTAGGCCTTGTTCAAGCAGCTGTTTTAGCTGATGCAGGCCACGATGTATGCTGTGTAGATGTTGACTCAGGAAAAATTGAAAACCTTAAAAACGGAATTATTCCCATTTATGAACCCGGTTTAACACCACTAGTTGAAAGTAACTATGCAGAGGGTAGATTACAATTTACCACTGACGCAGAGTTTGGGGTTAATTTTGGTGAGTTACAATTTATAGCCGTGGGCACACCACCAGATGAAGACGGCTCTGCTGATCTTAAATATGTACTTAAAGTAGCTGAAACAATAGCGACTTATATGACATCTTCAAAAATTATTATTAATAAATCAACGGTGCCAGTGGGCACTGCTGACAAAGTTAAAGCGCAAGTTGATAATGTGTTAGCTACACGTTTCTCTATAGATAAAGTGCCTTCATTTTCAGTGGTTTCTAATCCTGAGTTCTTAAAAGAAGGTTCAGCGGTTGCTGATTGTAAAAGACCAGATCGCATCGTTATTGGTACAGACTCATCAGAAGCTGAAGATTTGATGCGTGAGCTTTATGCTCCATTTAACCGTAATCATGAAAAAATTATAGTAATGGACATCAAATCAGCCGAACTAACCAAATATGCAGCTAACTGCATGTTAGCCACTAAAATTAGCTTTATGAATGAAATGGCTAATATTGCTGAACGTGTAGGTGCAAATATTGAAAACGTGCGCCACGGCATAGGTTCAGACCCTCGTATAGGTTACCAATTTATATACCCAGGTTGTGGTTACGGTGGTTCATGTTTCCCTAAAGACGTACAAGCACTTGTACGCACAGCAGACGGTATTGGCTACGAGTCGCAAATACTTAAAGCCGTTGAAGCCGTTAACTACGCACAAAAGAACAAACTATTCGAATACATTTCAAAACACTTTGGTTTAGCAACAAATCCAGATGCGATTAAAGGCAAAACTTTTGCCCTATGGGGATTATCATTTAAACCAAATACTGACGATATGCGTGAAGCACCGAGTTTAGTATTAATGGAAGCCTTATGGAAAGCTGGCGCTAAAGTACAAGCATATGACCCTGCAGCCATGGAAGAAACTCAACGTATTTGTGGTAACAGAGCAGATTTAACCTTAATGGGAACAAAAGAGTCAGCATTAAAGGGTGCAGATGCATTAGTTATATGTACTGAATGGCAAAACTTCAAAGCACCAGACTTCAAAACTGTAAAAGAAGAGTTAAGCGAAGCCGTTATATTTGATGGTCGTAATTTATTTGAACCAACAAGAATGAAAGCGAAAGGTTTTTTTTATTGGTCTATCGGTCGAAATACCCGAGTAAAGTTTTAAAGTGCTTCATAGATAATGTGAAGTGTTCAACTTGCTAAGTGTTTGTATTTCTATTTTTAGCTATAAATGATTTTAGAGGCTATTTGAAATTATTTATATAGTAAAGCTTAGTGTTTTCTATATTAGGGTGATTTGTGAAGTTTAGTTTAGGTTATATTTTTATACAACAATTTGTGACAGGTTTTCTCGCAATTGCTTCGATCCGACTATATACGGAGATAATGACACCGTTAGAGTTTTCGTTATCTATGCTTTATTTTGGAGCATTGGTTTTATCTGACGGTATCTTTGTCTCATCGAATAATCAATTACTTGCCTATTTTCTTAGTAAATATAACTCTATAAAAGAACAAACTTATATTGCTAATTTTCTTTCTGTATTTACTTCAAAAATATCATTTTTCATTTATAGTGCATCATTATTAATAGTTGTATTTTTGATTTATATTTTTGAATTTAAATCAGATTTTTTATTGCTATTCTTTCTTTCTTTCTTGTATGTATTATTGGGAATATATAAATCTAACGTAACTTTGCCCTACAACGTCAGACAGGATCATCGTTCATTTTCAAACTATATGATCATTGAATCATTAGTCGTTTTTGTTATCGTATTTTTAGGTTTGTTATTAGCCAAACAATTAATGCTTTCTATACCTATTACATTAATAGTTTTGATGGTTTTATCCAGAGTGTTAGTTTTATTAATAGTATTGCTTTTATCAAACAAAAATCAAAGGAACATTGATGAACAATACCCTGAAAAAATTGATATTAAAAGTATCATTAAGCCAAGTAACAAAGAAATTTTGTGGTATGTGCTACCTTTTTCTTTGATGGGGATAATTGGCTGGTTAGGAATATATTTAGATAGGTATGTTTTAAGTATAATTTCAGATATCTCAGGTATTGCAACATATATAGCCTGTGTGAGTTTAATGTTAAGACCGTATAATATATTAAGCGCGATACTAACAAATTATTTTAGACCTAAGTTATTTAAGGTAAGGCAAGAAGGTAAACTACTTGAATGGAAAAAGTATTTTATTCAATGGGTTGTAATTTCTCTAATCTTTGGCTCTTTGGCCAGCATCCTTTTTTACCTACTTAATTCATTTATTGTCTCAATCTTGCTATCAGAAGAATATAGAAGCGGTACCATCGAATTAATGACCATTTTGAGCATTGGTTTTTGCTTTCTCTTAATAAACCATGCAGTTGATAATTTTTATTTTTCTAATGGTACCTCAAAAGGGTTACTTATTCCCCAATTGATTTCAATAGCAGTTTTAGTTGTAGGTTTAATTATTCTCTCCTCTCAATATGGTGTAGTTGGTGCTGCAATAGCGAGGGCGTTATCTGATTTTAGTAAATTATTCATAACAGTTTTCGTTATTAGACACAGTTTTAAATTCAATAAGGAATTATCAGTTGAAAATAGTAATTGCAACGACAACTAGTTTTCATTTGGCCTCTATTGCTAGAGAACTTCAAAAACTAGGTCATGAAGTAACTTATATATCTTATTATCCAACAGGACGGATTAAGAAAGATGGTGTGACTAAATTTATAAGTTTATTTATACCTTTACTACCTTATTCTTTTTTCGCGCTTTTTCGTTGGCTCCCAGCGCTGCAAAAAAAATATTTAGAAAAAATCTTTGATCTTACAGATAATAAGATAATCAAAGTGATACCTGAATGTGATGTTTTTATTGGATTATCATGTATGTCTATTAAAAGTGCTAAATATGCTAAAGATACTTTTAACGCTAAGATATTTATTGAGCGAGGCTCTCGTCATGTATTAAGTCAGAACGAGTTGATGAAAAGCGAAGCAAAACCTCGACCATTATCAAAATTATATATCGAAAGAGAATTAGCTAGTTACAAAGTTGCTGATGTAATTTGTTTACCTTCAATACATTCATATCAAAGCTTTTTAGATGAGGATTTTGAGAGCAAACAGTTATTTCATAATAATTACGGAGTTAACTTAGAACGTTTCCCTTCGAATAAGATCAAAAATACTCAAGGTAAATTTAATATAGGTTTAGTTGGAGCTTTTAGTTATAGAAAAGGTGCTGATTTACTAATTGAAGCAATAAACAAAATACCGAATGTAACGTTATTGCATGCTGGAATTATTGGTGATATAGCGTTTCCAACAGGTAATGATAAGTTTAAAAGCTTGGGGCATGTTAATAATGCAAATTTAGCCCAAGAATTTTACAGTAAATGTGATGTGATTGTGTTGCCATCGAGAGAAGATGGCTTCGGAATGGTATTGCTAGAAGCGCTTGCTTGTGGTGTGCCTATTGTTGCTTCAACTATGACTGGTGGCCCTGATGTATATAAAGTATTAGAAAATAAGCGAGCCGTAGAGATTTTTGAAACTGAAAATTTAAATGGTTTAACCATAGCACTTTTTAATAGCCTTAACTTTGTTAGTGAAAATGCCGGATTGACTGTTATGAGTCAAGCAGACCGCGAGTACTTTTCTTGGGGTGCTTATGGTTTGCGCTATGAAAAAAAATTAAATGAATTAGTTGGACTTAATTATGAAAATTAGGATTATTGCTGTCTATTTTGGCGTATTACCCAAATATTTTGATTTATGGCTTAAATCATGTTCGTATAATAATGATTTTGAATGGTTACTAGTAACTGATGCTAGTCTTGTCGAATTTAATGTGCCCGCAAACGTTATACATGTATCGCAGACAATTGAAGATTTTAAAAGTTTAGCAAATAAAAAATTGGTTATTAATGTTGCTGATTTTAACCCTTATAAAATTTGTGATTTCAGACCTGCTTTTGGTTTGATTTTTGATGAGTATTTATCTGAATGTCAGTTTTGGGGGCATTGTGATTTAGATATGCTTTTTGGTGATTTATCTCATTTTATTACTCCAAAATTATTAACATATGACAAAGTTTTTACGGTAGGTCATCTTACTTTGTATAAAAATACAGACAAAGTTAATAATATTTTTAAAGAGTTTGGTAAGTCTTGGAAGAATATCCTGAATGATATTGAGCATTTTGGCTTCGATGAACACCAAGGTGTAAATAAAGTATGGGTAGATTATGCTAGTAATGTATATGTCAATGAGTCCCTTATAGTAGATGTTGATCCTAATACATTTCGTTTCGAATTTTGTAAACCTTGGTTAAATAAGAGTAAACAGACGTTTGTTTACGATAGTGGCAAAGTTTACCATGTATATGTAAATTGCTGGGGCAAAGTTATTAAAAATGAATTTATGTATATTCATTTTCAGAAAAGAAAGTTCTCTTCATTTATTAGTGCAAAATTAAACGATAAATTTTTAATTTACGTTGATGGTTTTGTCTCATTTGAAAATTATGAGACTGTACCTGATTTAATAAAATGTTATAACAATTTACCCCTGTCGATTTTTTTCAAAGAAATACCTTTTAAAATTAAACGTTTTATCCGCCTAATTAGAAGAGGACGGCGCTTTGAACATTAATGTTAAACGTGCATATTTTGTATTTTCAACGCGAAATAGCGAGATACTTGAATTTGTTAAAATAATGTTGATGTTACAAGTGTTAATAGGTCATTTGATAGCTATTAATTATCATGTTCTCCCTGAGTTAACTTTTGAATCGTCGTCTATATATTTTTATAAGTTTTTCTTTAGATTTGGTCCTGAATCGGCATTTATCTTTGTCTTTTTAAGTGGTTTTCTCGTAGGTGGAAGTTTATTAAACACTTATATAAGTAAAGTTAAATTTTCATATTCAAACTTTATAATAAATAAGTTATGGAGATTATTCCCCACAATTTTAGTTGCAGTTTTAATTACTTTTATTTTGGATTATTCAGCCAAACATATTTTTGATTTTTCGTATAACTTTCCATTGTTAGGTATTGATAATGTTGGGGGGAATCTAGGTATAGATTACATTTTAGGTACACTCTTATCTTTACAGCCAGTTTTTATTTCTCCTTTGGGTACTAATGGGCCTTTATGGACACTTGGTTATATTGTTAATTTTTATGTATTTGGGTTATTAGCATTATTTGTTTTTCAAAGAGTAGGTATAAAAAAATCTTATTTACTTTATGTTGGTTTTATTATTTTACTTGGTTGTATTAACATCGAGTGGATGTTGTGTTTTCTATTATGGTGTTTTGGCGCGCTTTTACGGTGTTATCGCGTTGCTTATTTTAGTAATCGGTTATTTTTAATTGGCTTTTTAATGTGTATTTTAGTCTCAAATCTATTGAAAGGTAGTATTTCAATAGTAGTTTGTGGTATTGCTTGTGTCTTTTTGATTGAATTTGTTAAAAGTGCAAATGAACTTAATTTCCCTGTTATTTTGCAACGAATAACTCATTTTTTAGCTCCAAACACTTTTTTGATTTACGCATTACATTTACCGATTTGCTTTTTTATTTATGCTGCTTTTTTTAGTGGTTTAAACCAATCGGGTAGCTTTGAACTTTATATTTTAACTACTGTTTTTCTAGTAACAGTAACTTCTGTTTTTTCATTGAAATTAATTGATTATGACTTTAAAAAGTAGCGTTAGTGCGGGTATTTCTCCTCTTATAACTGTGGTTATGCCAGTTTTTAATGGAGAAAAATATATAAAAGATGCTGTTGACAGTGTACTTATCCAAACATCTAAAAACTTCGAGTTATTGATTGTTAATGACGGTAGTACAGACCGTACTTTAGATATCTTAAATACCTATAGTGATGAGCGTATAAATATTGTAAACATAGAAAACAATGGTCTAGTTCATGCCTTAAATCTTGGAATATCTTTAGCTAAAGGTAAATATATCGCAAGAATGGATAGTGATGACATTTGTGTTGAAAATCGTTTTGAATTGCAGTTAGCTTGTTTTGAGCAGGATCATACTGTCGATATAGTTTCAGGGAATGTTAATTTTATAGATGAAAACAGTGAAAATATAGGGAAGTTGACACATAAAAACTTCTCTTTTGAAAAATTAAAAAACTTTTTACTTTATAAAAAAAATGGTAAGCCTATTGTGCATCCTACTGTAATGATAAAAAAAGAGGTAATTAATAAGGTTAACGGTTATAGGAATTATCATAGTTGTGAAGATAGGGATTTATGGCTTCGTTGTATTGATTTATTTGAATTTGTAAATCTAAATGAAGTATTATTATCGTATAGAGTTAATGTATTAGGTATTTCGCATAAAAATGCGATAAATCAGATGGTGAGTGGGATACAAGCTGTTGTTAATTATGAAACTAACCAGGTTTCTGGTGTTGACATGTATTTAAGTTACCCGGAACAATTTAATTTAATCTATACTAATCTGCTTTTACAAAAGAAATATCTGCTTAGTGCTGTTTCAAATGGTAATAAATTAAAAAAATCAATACGCTGCAATGATTTTGGCTGTGCTTTTTCAATGATATTTAGTTCACCTCTTAGTTTTTTCTTTATATTACCATTTGCACAGCGCTTATATATTAGGGCGATAATTAACTCGAAGGTAAAGGATTGTCTAGCTTATATTTATAAACAAGCGAGTGGAACCTAATGCCATATCTTTTAGCAGGTATTCATTTATGCATATGTTTATCTTTTATTTTTCAATATATCAAAACTCCCACTCCTGTATTCCAGTATATGGGATTATTATCGGTTTTTTCATTAGGTTATTATGTCCTTCCTTTTATATCAATGGAATGGTCTGGACTTTCTCATTATGTAGAAAGTGACATTGTTTCTGCACAATTAATACATTTAATATACTTTATATCGTTAATTTTTGGTGTATTTAGTTCTCTTTTTTATGTACGGTTAACATCTAATAATAATTATACTTTTCAAGTACCAACGATTGATAATTTCATTTCAAAAAATATGGCAATTGTTTTTTGGGTTTGTTGGGCGTTGTACCTAATATATTTTTTTACAGCAGAGCATACTAGTTATTCGAGTAACTCGTTTGAAGACTTCTTTCATAAACGCAGCCCGATATACAGTGTTATTGCATTTTTTTCACGTTATGCCCAGGCAGCGATGATCATCATACTTGCTTTTAATATTTCAAGAGGTTTTAACCGCCAAATATATTTACAAATATTGGCATTTGTTTTTACTATTTTATTACTTATGGGCGTAGGACAAAGATTAGCATTAATTACTCCACTTATAATGTTTTTTGTTTCATTAGGGCTATTTGGTAATGCTAAAGCGGCTAATAAAGTAATTGTATTTACGATAATATTTCTGTTTATTATTAGTCCATTTTCTGTTTATTTACGTGGGGCACAAAGTGGCGAGTTCGATGCAGTTGCAAAGTTTTCAGAATATAAAGCAAAGGATACTGGTATAGAAAGTAGTGTTAAATCCATTGTAGAAAGAGGCGATTTAATATTAAACACTATTCATTTAAAAAAATTCATTGACCAAGATCATTATGTTGGTTCTGAATATTATTATTCTATTTTAGTTGCACCTATCCCTAAAATTATTTACCCAAATAAGCCCTATTTATTAAGTGATGACGGCACTATTTGGGGCGAGATATCCGTTTTGGCATGGCGACTTATGATTGGCGAAACAACCGGGAGCTTAACGGCGTTTGGTGGAATAACGGCATATCGGCAAGGGGGTTGGTTCGCGCTTGTTGTAGATGGGATCTTTGCGGGCTTCTTAAGTGTTTTTTTTATTACTTTTTTAAGCCAAGGAGGCTATTTTGGAAAAATAGTTTATATCACCCTATTTGTTTCTATATGCGTTAAAAAGGTACCGCCCAGCTTTTTTGAATCATTGACAACATTCCTTCCTTTTGTGCCAATTTTAATAGTAGCTAAGTATTTACCTATGTTTTTTAAAAGAGAACAATAATGAAAATTCTAAGAGTAATTAGTTCTATCAACCCAGAAAATGGTGGGCCAATTAATGGCTTAGTAAATAGCTCTGAAATTTTAGTGAAAAAAGATCACACCATAAATGTATTATCTTTAGACGACCCTCAAGCTGATTATGTTAAAGAATTTCCATTTCCTGTTACTTGTTTTAAAGGTAGTTTCGGGGTGTTGCAATACAATAAAGATTTCCAACTTTGGTTGTATGAAAATGTAGCTAATTTTGATGTGGTTATTATTCATGGGTTATGGCAATTTCATGGCTTTGCTACTTATAAAGCTTGTATTAAAGCGTCTGTACCCTATGTGTTATTTAGCCACGGTATGTTAGATCCTTGGTTTAATAAAATTAGTAAACTTAAAACGCTGAAAAAAAATATTTATTGGCGATTTTTTGAAGGCGCAGTTGTTAACAATGCGACTAAAGTGCTTTTTACATCAGAAGAAGAAAAGATTTTAGCTAGAACTTCTTTTCAGCCTTATGCCGTTAAAGAACAAGTAGTAGCTTATGGAAGCCCGCTACCTACAGTTGATATACCAAGCAGCGCTGTAAAATTTTTAGATAATATTCCTCATTTAAAAGATAAAAAATTCGGCTTGTTTTTGAGCCGTATACATTCAAAAAAAGGTATCGATATACTAATTGAAGCCTTTGATAGATTTTCTGATACACAACCTGATTTTCATTTAGTTATTGCCGGACCTGATACACATCAACTTAAAGAAAAACTTATGAAAAACTGCTCAGTAGGTATTTCGGATCGTATTCATTGGGTAGGTATGTTAAAGGGAGAAATGAAGTGGGGCGCATTTCATTTAGCAGAGTTTTTTATTCTACCGTCACACCAAGAAAACTTTGGGATTGTTGTCGCCGAAGCTTTGTCTACTTTTACCCCAACATTAATTACGAATAAAGTTAATATTTGGCGTGAAATTGATAGTGCTGGTTTTGTTGAAAATGATAATGTTTTAGGTATTGAACGTTTGTTGTCTCGTTGGTTTGCATTAACAGAAGTCGAAAAGAATGAAATGGGTAAAAAAGCACACCTTTGTTACCAAAAAAACTTTTCTATGGAAGCTGCTGTCGATAGTTTAGAAAAAACGCTTGTTAGTATTGTGCAAACTTGAGGTTGTGATGTCAGACGTTAATCAAAAAAATAATTTAGGCAGCGCAACTTTTTCACTCTCCAATAAATTATCTCGAGTGCTATGGGGGGCGGTATATGTTTTATTTTTCCGTTTCAGTCCTAAGCCATTATTTAAATACCGCACTTTTATTCTTAGGTTATTCGGTGCAACTATAGGTAATGGGGTTTCTGTTTATCCGTCTGCAACCATTTGGCTACCTTCTAATTTATGTTTAGGCGATAAAGTTGCGGTAGGGCCTAATGTCAATGTTTACAATCAAGGTCAGATCACTATTGGCACTAATTCTATTATTAGTCAGGGTACGCACCTTTGTGCTAGTACCCATGACTATAATGACCCGTTACATCCTTTGTTATTAGCTCCCATTACCATTGAGCCTAATGTTTGGGTGTGTGCGGATTCATTTGTTGGCCCTTATGTGACTATTAAAGAAGGTGCTGTTGTAGGTGCCAGAAGTGTAGTTGTTAAAAACGTTGAGCAATGGTCGGTTTATTCTGGTAATCCAGCAAGAAAAATTAAAGAACGAGCGAGGTTTTAGCGTTAATGGTATATACCCCAGTACAAACCACACCATTTACAAAAAAAGAAAAAATATTGGCTAGATTTTGGCGCTTTATTTGGCTTATTTTTTTCCGGCCTACGCCTTGGTTTATGTATAAATATCGTGTTTTTTTACTTAATTTGTTTGGTGCGAAAGTTGATTATAATGCTCATCCTGAAAGTTCAGCTTTTGTTGAGTTTCCATGGAATTTGGAAATGAAAAAAAAGGCTTCAATTGGTGAGCGTTCTTGGATTTATTGTTTAGATAAAATTGTTATTGGTGAAAATAGTTGTGTAGGCCAAGGCTGTCAATTAATTACAGGCTCTCATAATTATAATAGTCAAAATTTTGAAATGGTTACCGGCCCAATTACTATCGGTGATGGTTGCTGGTTAACCAGTAGTGTTACGGTTTTAATGGGGGTTAATATTGGTAATTATTGTGTTGTTGGGGTTAATTCTTTAGTAACAAAGTCTATAGAAGATAACTCAATTGCGTTTGGTCAACCTGCAAAAGTTAATGGGAAAAGATTCTAAATGAATAATTTATCGGTACTTATATTAACGTACAACGAAGAAAAGCATATTCAACGCTGTATTGAATCGTTGCTTCCTATTGCTAAAAACATTTTTATTGTTGACAGCTTTTCTTCTGATAAAACCATTGACATATGTGAGTCGCTTGGCGCAAAAGTTTTTCAGCATGAGTGGAAAAACTATGCAGTTCAATTTCAATGGGGTCTTGATAATTGTCCAATTGATACTGATTGGGTTATGCGAATGGATGCAGATGAATACATTGAGCATGACTTAGTAGAAGAACTTCCCCATGCGATTAATAATGTGGCAGAAAATATTAAAGGCTTTTACATTCGTCGTAAATATTTTTTCTTAGGGCAATGGATTAAAAAAGGGGCGGTTTACCCTTTAAATCTTTTAAGAATTTGGCGAGCAGGACAAGGGAGAATTGAAAACAGGTGGATGGACGAGCACATTGTGTTAGAAGCACCTTCAATTACTGTAAATCTTTTAGGTCATATTGTTGATGACAATTTGAATAATACTCGCTGGTGGACTCAAAAACACAACAATTATGCAGATCGGGAAATGATTGATATTCTGGATAAAAAATACCAATTATTTACTACCGACGATGCACTTAAAGCTGATGATGATAGTTCGCAAGCTAAAATAAAGCGTATGGTAAAAGAAGGTGTATATAACAAGTTACCTATTTTCGTTCGACCTTTGTTATATTTTCTTTATAGATATTTTATACGTCTAGGCTTCCTTGATGGAACTCGTGGTTTTTCTTTCCACTTTTTTCAAGGTTATTGGTATCGCTCTTTGGTAGATATGAGAGTTTATGAAGCAGAATTAATATTAAATAACGTAGATAATAATGAAGATAGAATTAAAGTCTTAACTAAACTTACTGGACTTGATTTGTAATGAAATTAATTTTAAATAGCCTTAACTATTCACCTGAACTGACCGGCATTGGTAAGTACAATGGCGAAATGTGTCCTGAACTGGTAAAACGTGGTGTTGAGGTTAACGCAATAGTTGCTCCGCCTTATTACCCTGAATGGGAAGTGCATTCTGGTTATTCTCAATGGTTGTTTAAACAACATTTTGATAGTGGCGTTAAAGTGACTCGATGCCCGTTATATGTACCTAAAAATGTTACCACTGTTAAACGTTTAGTGCATTTATGTTCATTCGCTTTTACTTCTGGTTTAGCTTTAATGAGTAAAGTGTTTTCTAAACCTGATGTGATTGTAATTGTTCAGCCTACTTTGTTTTGTGTACCTATTGCTTTGTTAGTAGCTAAAGTTACTGGCGCAAAAAGTATTATGCATGTGCAAGACTATGAAATAGATGCCATGTTTGGTTTAGGTATGATGGGTGATGGTAAAATAACAAAATTTGTTAAAGGTGTTGAAAGTTGGTTGATGAAACGATTCGATGCTATTTCTACTATTTCTTATAGCATGATTGAAAATGCTAAAGCTAAAGGGGTAGATGAAAATAAAATTATTCATTTTCCGAATTGGTCTGATACCGAATTTGTTACACCTGAAACCTGTGGATTAGCATTAAAAGCTGAATGGGGTTTTGAGCCAACCGATAAAGTTATTTTGTATGCCGGTAATATAGGAAATAAACAGGGGCTTGAAATTGTTTTAGAAGCAGCAAAACATTTTTCAGCGCGTCCTGAATTAAAGTTTGTACTCGTAGGGGCAGGTGCTTATGTTGAAACACTTAAGCAATTAGCTACAGATCAAAACTTAACAAATGTGTATTTTAAACCATTACAACCTTGGGAAAAAGTACCTCAAATGTTGGCTTTGGCGAGTATTCATCTTGTTGTTCAAAAAAAAGGTGCTGCTGATGCAGTACTTCCTTCAAAACTTACCAATATTTTATCTGCAGGCGGCCATGCTTTAGTTACTGCTGAGTTGCATACAGAGCTAGGTAAGATAGCTGAAAATCATCCGAGTATTTTTACCTGTGTAGAGCCAGAAAACATTGAAGCTTTTATAACTGGTCTTGAAATGTTATTGGAACAAAATTATATAACGCATAATGTTGTTGCTCGAGATTTTGCTGAGCAATATTTGGCGAAAGAAAAAATATTAGATCAATTTGTTGTAGATTTGAAGAAATTAGTCGCTAGGTAGTTCTGACTTTAGCAAAATGTATGTCAACGAAGTACATATTTTTACTAATTAAAACAAGAGGCTTATTTACCCCTTAATATACAGTAGCGCTGTGCGCTAGGTAGAGAAGATAAACGATTATAAAGTCTAGTTGTTGTAACTAGAATGATAAATAAATTTAAATAAAGTATTGAAAATAAAGGATGTTGAAATGACAAAGAAAGTTGCGTTAATTACAGGAGTTACGGGTCAAGATGGATCGTATTTGGCCGAGCTATTACTAGAAAAAGGTTATGAGGTTCATGGTATAAAACGCCGTTCATCGTCTTTAAATACAGAACGTGTAGATCATATATATCAAGATGCTCATGAAGAAAATCCAAGCTTTTTTCTACATTATGGTGATTTAACCGATAGCTCAAACTTAACGCGCATTATTAAAGATGTTCAGCCTGACGAAGTGTATAACTTAGGCGCTCAATCGCATGTCGCCGTATCATTTGAGTGTCCTGAATATACAGCCGATGTTGATGGTATGGGTACACTCAGATTGTTAGAAGCTATTCGCTTTTTAGGGCTTGAGAAGAAAACTAAATTTTATCAAGCATCAACTTCTGAATTATATGGTGAAGTACAAGAAATCCCTCAAAAAGAAACTACGCCGTTTCACCCGCGTTCACCTTATGCTGTAGCAAAAATGTATGCATATTGGATTGTGGTTAATTATCGTGAGTCTTACGGAATGTTTGCCTGTAATGGTATTTTGTTTAACCATGAGTCGCCTCGCCGTGGTGAAACTTTTGTAACACGTAAAATAACTCGTGCCTTAGCTAACATTTCTCAAGGTTTAGAGCCTTGTTTATATTTAGGTAACATGGATGCATTACGTGACTGGGGTCATGCTAAAGATTACGTTCGTATGCAGTGGATGATGTTACAACAAGATGTTGCTGACGATTTTGTTATTGCAACGGGCAAGCAGATTTCAGTACGCGAATTTGTTCGTTTATCGGCAAAAGAATTAGGTATTACGCTAGCCTTTAGTGGTGAAGGGATTGATGAAGTAGCCACCGTTACTGCCATTGAAGGTGACAACGCAGCTGCACTTAAAGTGGGTGATGTAATTGTTAAAGTTGACCCTCGTTACTTCCGACCTGCAGAAGTTGAAACGTTATTAGGTGACCCAACTAAAGCGAAAGAAAAATTAGGCTGGGTTCCACAAATTACCGTCGAAGAAATGTGTGCTGAAATGGTACAGAATGATTTGAGCAAAGCGAAGCAACATGCTTTGTTAAAAGCGCACGGTCATAATGTAAACGTTGCTGTTGAGTCATAATTTTTATCAACGAATTACGCTAATTTTAAAGTATTTTAATTAGAGTGATTGGTGTAATTAGTTGACAGGTTTAGAAAGGCTTTTTTCAACGAATTACGCTAATTTTACGAATTTTTAAGTATTTTTAATTAGAGCGATTGGTGTAATTGGTTGACAGGTTTACATTTTTTTAACGAGTTACGTCAGTTTCACTAATTTTTAAGTGTTTTAATTAGAGTGATTAGTGTAATTAGATGACTTTTTTATAAGTAGTTTTTTGATTTTAGGGAACATGTAAATGGAATTTACTAACGATGTTGAACTAATTTACAAAGATGAATGCTATCAAATTATTGGTGCATGTATGGCGGTTCATAGTGAGTTAGGGTGTGGATTTTTAGAAGCTGTTTATCAAGAGGCACTTGAAGAAGAGTTTAAATCTAGAAACATTCCATACGTTCGTGAAGCGTCTTTATCAATTAATTATAAAGGTACAGTCTTAAATAAGCAGTATATTGCTGACTTTATTTGTTATGACAACATAGTTATAGAACTAAAGGCGCTATCTGAACTAAGTTCTACTCATAAGTCACAGTTAATTAATTATTTAAAAGTCACCAAGTTGAAGTTAGGTTTGTTAGTTAACTTCGGTCAAAATTCTTTACAAAGTAAGAGAATAATCAATAGTGAATGAACTGTAAGTTTCTGTAGTAAAAGTGTTTATTAATGAGTTTTTTATTGTTTTTTAAATTCGAGTAATTGGTGTAATTAGTTGATTATCTCTTAGAAGGTTTTTATATGAAAAAAGTATTTGTTGCTGGCCATAATGGCATGGTTGGCTCAGCTATTGTTCGTCAATTAGCTAAGCAAGGTAATGTAGAGTTAGTGTTACGTTCACGCAGTGAGCTTGATTTACTTAATCATCAAGCCGTTGCTGATTTTTTTGCTGCTGAAAAAATAGATGAAGTCTATTTAGCTGCGGCTAAAGTTGGCGGTATTGTTGCTAATAATACATACCCTGCAGAGTTTATTTATCAAAACTTAACGATTCAAAATAATATTATTCATGGTGCGCATACTGCTGGCGTTCAAAACTTATTATCTTTAGGCTCTTCATGTATTTACCCTAAGTTGGCTGAACAGCCAATGACAGAAACGGCACTGTTAACGGCTACACTTGAACCAACCAATGAGCCCTATGCTATTGCTAAAATAGCTGGCATTAAAATGTGTGAGTCTTATAACCGCCAATACGGACGTAATTACCGTAGTGTTATGCCAACGAATTTGTATGGTGAAAATGATAATTTTCATCCAGAGAATTCACACGTTATACCGGCTTTACTACGCCGCTTCCATGAAGCTAAGTTAAATAATTTACCTGAAGTTGTTGCATGGGGTAGCGGTAAGCCAATGCGTGAATTTCTTCATGTGAATGATATGGCTGCAGCATCTATTTATGTGATGGAATTAGACCAAACTACTTATGAAGCAAATACGCAAGAAATGCTAAGCCATATAAATGTGGGTACAGGCGTTGATTGTACTATTCGAGAGTTAGTTGAAACTGTTGCTAAAGTTGTTGGCTATGAAGGTAGTATTGCTTTTGATGCAACTAAACCTGATGGTGCGCCTCGCAAGTTAATGGATGTTTCTCGTTTAAAAGATTTAGGTTGGGAATATTCTATTTCTTTAGAGCAAGGGTTAACTGAAACTTACCAATGGTTTTTAGCTAATCAAGATAACTTTAGAAAATAAAAAGTCGACCACTTTACGTGCTTAGTAACTTTAATAATAGGTCAACGAATTACACGAATTTGGCGAATTAAAGATAAGTGTTTGGTCTTGTTTTAATTCGAGTGATTAGCGCAATTCGCTGACAGTGTTTTTTAGTTCGAAGAGATAGTCAACGAATTACACGAATTTTACGAATTAAAAATGAAAGATTGGCTGTTGTTGTTTTAATTCGAGTTATTAGCGAAATTCGCTGACAAAGGTTTAATTTAGTACTGGGTTTATATTAAAAGAGTTTATATGTTTTTAGATAAAAATACGTTTTCAACGGTTATTGAAAGTACGCCTTTGGTGTCAATTGATTTAGTTGTAAAGAACAAGGAAGGTCAAGCACTATTAGGTGAACGCTTAAATAAACCCGCTAAAGGTTTTTGGTTTGTACCTGGTGGTCGAATTTTAAAAAATGAGTCAATGGCTAAAGCTTTTAAGCGCTTAACTGCTGAAGAGTTAGGGCAAGAGTTTTCAATTGAACAAGCCCAACTTTTGGGGCCTTATGATCACTTTTATAATGATAATGTATTTGGTGATGAGTTTAGTACCCACTATGTTGCCATTGCTTATGTATTAACACTTGAAACAGAACTTTCGCAGTTACCGCTGAATATACAGCACCAAAGCTATAAATGGTTTGATATAGATGCTTTATTACAGCTGAATAATGTTCATCAACACACAAAGAATTATTTTTTGCCTTTACATAATTCTTCGCTTTAAATAATAAGGAAACTAAGATGATTTTACCTGTAATTATGGCTGGAGGCTCTGGTACGCGTTTATGGCCTTTATCTCGTAGTAATTACCCTAAACAATTTTTAGCATTAGGCTGTGGCAATGATCTAACGCAAACAATGTTACAACAAACTATTTCGCGCTTAAACGGTTTAAATACCTCACCTTGTATGCTTATTTGTAATGAAGAACATCGTTTTATTGCTGCTGAACAAGTGAGACAATTGGGTGTTGAACATGGTGGTATTTTTCTTGAGCCTGTAGGGCGAAATACAGCACCTGCTATAGCATTAGCTGCTATTCATGCTTTAGAAAAAGCTGAAAACGGTGAAGAGCCTGTTTTATTAGTTTTAGCCGCTGATCATGTGATAAACGACGATGCCGCTTTTCAATCATCGGTAAAGCAAGCCTACGAACATGCACAGCAAGATAAAATGGTTACTTTTGGTATTGTTGCTCAAAGTCCAGAAACAGGTTATGGCTATATTAAACGTGGTGAAGCACTGAATGACACTGCATTCTTAGTCAATAGTTTCGTTGAAAAACCTGATTTAACAACCGCAAAACAATATGTAGATTCAGGTGAGTATTATTGGAACAGCGGTATGTTTATGTTTAAAGCAAGCCGTTATGTTGATGCGTTAAAGCAATTTAATCCTGAAATTTATCAAGCTTGTGTTCAAGCGATGCAAGTGCAAAATCAAGATATGGATTTTGTTCGTGTCGATAAAGATGCCTTCATGAAATGCCCCGATGACTCAATTGATTATGCCGTAATGGAGCCATTGTGTGCCCAAAGCAATAGCGATGTAGTTGTTGTACCAATGGATGCAGGTTGGAACGATGTTGGCGGTTTTGCGGCTTTATTAGAAGTGTCTCAGAAAAATGAACAAGGTAATGCTTTTACGGGTGATGTTGAAGCGATTGATACAACGAATACTTTAGTGATTAGTGAAGACAAGTTAGTTGCCACAGTTGGGGTGTCAGATTTAGTTGTAATAAACACTAAAGATGCTGTGTTAGTTGCCCATAAAAATGAGGCGCAGCATGTTAAAGCTATTGTTAATAAACTAAAACTAAGCAACCGGACCGAAGCAACTATGCACCGAGAGGTTTATCGTCCTTGGGGTAAATATGACTCTGTTGATAGTGGTGAGCGTTTTCAAGTAAAACGCATTACCGTTAAGCCTGGTGCTAAGTTATCAGTACAAATGCATCATCACAGGGCAGAGCACTGGGTTGTAGTTTCAGGCATGGCGCGTGTCACCATTGATGAAGTAGAGCAGTATGTTTCTGAAAACCAATCGGTTTATATCCCTATTACTGCTGTACATGCCTTAGAGAACCCTGGAAAAGTCGACTTAGAGTTAATTGAAGTGCAGTCAGGTTCATACCTTGGTGAAGACGACATTGTAAGGTTTGAAGACCGTTACGGCAGGGTGAAGTAAATGACTAAAGCTAATGTGAACAAAAAAACAAAGTCGGTACTTGCTGCTAGTGGTATTGCGTTTGGTACAAGTGGCGCTCGCGGGTTAGTTGAGCAATTTACCCCTGATGTATGTGCAGCATTTACAGTTGCTTTTGTTGAAACGTTAAAGGGTGAGTTTACTTTTAAAGATTTAGCCATTGCCATTGATAACCGTCCTAGCAGTTATGCTATGGCACAAGCTTGTAGTGCTGCGCTAACCCAACAAGGTATTAACGTTATTTACTATGGCGTGTTACCAACACCGGCATTGGCCTATGCCGCCATGAAGCGAAATATTCCTTGTATCATGGTTACTGGCAGTCATATTCCATTCGACAGAAATGGCCTTAAATTTTATCGCCCAGACGGTGAAATTAGTAAAAGTGACGAGCAGTCTATTTTAAATAGTGATGTTGAGTTTAATTCATTAGCTTCACTACCTGATTTAGTTGCATCATATGAAGCAAGCGAAGAATACATTTCACGCTACACAGTGTTGTTTGATGAACCATTTTTAAAAGGTAAACGCATTGGTATTTATGAGCATTCAAGTGCGGGTCGTGATTTATATCAACAGCTGTTTGAAAAACTGGGTGCTGAAGTTACATCGCTTGAACGTACTGATCATTTTGTGCCTATTGATACCGAGGCTGTTTCTGAAGATGATCAGTTAAAAGCTAAAAATTGGTCTGCCACGTATAAGTTAGATGCCATATTTTCAACTGATGGTGATGGCGACAGACCATTAATCGCAGATGAACACGGAAATTGGCTACGAGGTGATATTTTAGGCTTGTTATGTGCAAAAGCATTAAACATTGAAGCCTTGGCTATACCTGTAAACAGTAATACGTCTGTTGAGCTTTCAAAAGCGTTTAAACAGATCACGCGTACACGTATTGGTTCACCTTATGTTATTGCAGAGTTTGCTGATTTAGCTAAAACTTTTAGTTCAGTTGCTGGCTATGAAGCTAACGGCGGTTTTTTATTAGGTAGTGATACTGAAATAAACAACCGATTATTAACTGCATTGCCGACTAGAGATGCAGTGCTTCCTGCCATTATGTTACTAGCTGCGGCTAAAGCTGAAAAAGGTATTTCGGCACTAGTTAACGCTTGCACGGTAAGGTTTTCAGCGAGTGACAGAGTACAAAACTTTGCTACTGAAAAAAGTCAGGCATTGCTTAAAAAGCACAGTGATAACCCTGCAACATTAGTAAAGTTATTGGGGTTCGATAATGTAACAGTACAAGGCGTTGATACCACTGATGGTTTAAGGATAACGTTGTCAAATAATGACGTTATTCATATTCGACCTTCAGGTAATGCGCCAGAATTACGCTGTTATGCAGAGTCAACAAGCGAGTTAAATGCCCAACAATTGGTATTAAAAGTACTATCAAGTATTAGTAATGATACTGTGATGAGCACTCTATTATAAGTTGGTTTTTTACGCGATTTTTACGTGTTTTTAAATAAAATAAGCTGAGTAACAGGCTCTTGCCCAATACTCACTTATTTTTTAAGGTGCTTTACCGTACCGCTAATTAATCTCCGTAGATAAAGAATACTAAGTGGCCACTTTGTATTCTTGCCATATTTAACATAGATCTCTGCCGCAGGTGGTAGTACGGTCTCTTTAATTACGTCTACTTTCTCTCTCAAACCTTTAGTCGCTTTAAGTGTTAATAATAAGCCCTTAACACCACTGCTATTACCTAATAAGTAATCATAATTAGAATCAAAAGGTATGCCTTTAACTTTATGCAATAAATCAGTAGCTTGTGTAGATGCAAAAAATTGAGTTGTTAAGTTTAATGTATGGGAGATAATATTCGCTAACCCTGTTTTTTGGATTATGGTTAGCAATGCTTCCTTGTCATTTTCAGTAAGCGTTTTTAAAAGTAAATGGATATCGTAATACCAAATTAATTTAACCATATCACCAGCAGATTTGTGGCCAAGTAAGTGAAAAGCCGCATGTATTAATGCGTAAGGCTTGTTGACTAAGTTTATACCTGTAATCGCTTCAGTATTTGCAGTTTTTAAAAGCTCATTATAATTTAAAATGTTTTCGATAGGTTTACTGTTACTGATTTTTAGATGTATATCAAAGTAAACATTAATCCCTTTGCCCAACTCTTTCTTGTATGAAAACTGGTTAATTATTGCCTTAGGTTCCCATCCCCTGGGGTTTATGTAACCTCGCGATAAAAAGAATTCTTTTACTTTTTCAGAATCATTTTCTTTTATTATGATATCTATGTCTGTTTTTGGACGTATTGCTGGCTCAGAGTAAACTTGCTTGGCGAGTGAAAACCCTTTTAAGACAACTACATCTATATGTTTTTTTTGTAACTCAATAAGCACATTGGTTGCTTCGTGATCTATAAAACTATTAAGTACCTTATAGTTTTTATAGTAATTATTGATTTGCTCAACTAGTAAAGGGATTTCAATTAGATTATGTGCATTTTGATGAATTAAACCAACCACACCATTTTTGATAGCTGATTGATAAACCTCTGAATAATCGTAGCTAGCTTGTAAAATCTCATGTGAAACTATGTTTTTAGAATTTATCAACAAAGCTAAGCTTGTGCTAATTTCATCTTGTATATGCTGTCCACCAGTATTGTTCATTTAAAGTCACTTTTTTATAATATTATATTATTAATTGGCTTTTAATCGTTATACTTATTTAAAAGTACAAGCTATGTACTGACAAGTGAAAATTAAAATCGGTTAATGACTGTTATAACATGGCATTGGCTGAGCAGATAAAACCATCAGTCTAATCACTTGTTAATGACTTTTAAATCACATTAATTTTTTTATTTTTATTATTCTGAAATAGTAGATTTGTTAAAAATGATGTCAATATGAATAATAACAATAGATTAAGGATCATTCCCCCATAACGTCGACCTTCAGTGGTTATTTTTATGTTATCTGAAGGAAGCATTACCACGCTAAATTCCCCATTCAGGAAATTATAAATAGAAATGCTCAAAAAGATTACTGCTATTAAAGTGATTGGAAACAAGATGATTTTCTTTTTAAACTTATAAGATTTGAAAGAACCTTTAACTAAAATAAGAAACGTAAAAAAAGATACAGATACATGTGCAATTAAAAGCTTAAAATACAATGAAGGCATAGCTATAAAAACAGGGGATAGACTTAAGCTACTATAAGTTAAGGAGATGAATATATTTTTATTCAGGGCGTGCTCATTTCCTTTATGTGCATAATGCGCTGTAAGCATAGCTAACAAAACTGCACTTGTCAGAATGAGATATAACTCAAAAATATTTATATTTTGTTGATTCATCATTAGTCTTATAAGTAGTAAGCAGGTTATGGCAAGTAATGCACTTGTTAACCTAGCAACAGACTGACTTGAAATTGAAAGATTACTAAGCAAAGGTTTTATTATTAATGCAAATAATACCCCAAGCAATATACTTGTTGTATTTGCTATCACGTCCCAATATTGACTAGTTCTACTATCAAGCATTAATTGAGATGACTCGACAGATACACTCAATACAAAACCAAATATAGTATATTTAATTATATCTTTAAATTTCATGTTTGGGTTTGAAAGCGTTAGAAATAGCCCAATTGGAAATAATAGAAATAAGTTTTCTATTATATCTAGAGGATTAATCATCCACGAGAATTTACTAACTTTATCTAATGAAAAATTAAATGGCGAGATAGTTAATATGATTGAAAATAATGTGCAATAAACTGCCCATGTAAAAAATATTTTTGGTAAGTAATTTCTTTTTGTTTTCGATGTAAGCAAAGCTAACTTTCCAAATTAATATATTTATTATTATTGATCAGGGTACTGGGTATTAAGTTAACCAGTGTGTCGGCTTTTTCTTCACCAATAATGCTTTTAGCATGTTCAAAACCTTGGCGTAAGTCGGGTTTTCTGCCTTTTAAATTGTGACAGTCTGATGCTATGGCACTGACTTTATTATCTATTAATAATTGCTCTGAGAATTTTTGTACATCGTCACCAAACTTTCCTGTGAGGCTGCAGGCGGTTAGCTGAATAGGGCAGCCAAGGTCGAGAAGCACTTGTAGCTTTTCGGGATGATTGATGAAGGTTTTGTTGCGCTCTGGATGCACAATTATCGGTAAGCAGTGGTTTGATAATGCCCAACGTACAAGGTTTTCGCTGCCAAACGGTATGTCGTGTCTTGGAAACTCTAATAGGAATGTTTTTTGTTGTTGGCATTCGCCTATCCAAGGCAAGCTGTTGTTTTTGATCATGGCCATTATTTCGTGGCCAATACGAACTTCTGCGCCAAGTAGTAGGTTAATGTTGAGATTGGCTTGGTCGACGGTTTCTCTAAATTGTTCGAACTTTTGTTCTAAGTCTTGTTTGGTGTTGTTGAAGCGACCATGATGAATATGTGGTGTTAGGACTTGTGTGGTTACACCGTTGTCGATAGCCATTCTGATCATGTCTAGCGATTCTTCAACGCTGCTAGAACCGTCGTCAATATTGGGTAAAATATGGCTGTGTATATCTATCATTTATCTACCAAGTTAGGTTTGTGACTTTTCGTAGGTTTTATCTCTAAGATTAAGTGTTTACAGGTGATAAGCCAAGCGTATTTTCGTTTTTGTTTAGTTTTCTTTAGTGCTCTTCTTTTTGTGGTTAAATATTGGTTTATGTTTTAGTGATGAAAAGGTTATTTACCACTGAGAAGTGATTTAAATTGTTGGTGTGGCTTTAGCCGCAGAAAAGCGAAAAGATTATTCACCACCGAGAAGAGCTGAGGCGCGCTTTGCGCTACACCGAGGAGTGATTAATACATTGGCAAGGTCTAAAACAAAGTTTATGTTTAAGTTTTTATTCTGGTTTCCTCGGTGAAGGACGTAGTCCCTCGTTTTCCTCGGTGGTAAAACTTGTCTTATGTTTAAGGGCTAAGAATTTTATACCACCGAGAAGAGCAGAGGCGCGCTTCGCGCTACACCGAGGAGTGATTAATACATTGGTAAGATCTTAACCAAATTTATGTTTAAGTTTTTGTTCTGTCTTTCCTCGGTGTAGGGCGAAGTCCCTCGTTTACCTCGGTGGTGAAACTTGTCTTGTGTTTTAAGGGCTAAGAGATTGGTTACCACCGAGAAGGGCTGAGGCGCGCTTCGCGCTACACCGAGAAGTGATTAAAACCAAAACAGATTTTTTAATTTAAACCCTCATTAACTTCTCTTTATTTTCTCCCTGTGAATATGGTTTTTCTAGGTATTCCTCGGTGGTAAAACTTGTTTTGTGTTTTAAGAGCCAAGAGATTGTTTACCACCGAGAAGAGCAGAGGCGCTTTGCGCTACACCGAGAAGTGATCCAAACACATTTTTTTGATTTCAACCCTCATTAACTTCTCTTTGTTTTCTCCCTGTGAATATGGTTTTTCTAGGTATTCCTCGGTGAAGGACGCAGTCCCTCGTTTACCTCGGTGGTAAAACTTGTTTTATGTTTAAAGGGCTAAGAATTTTATACCACCGAGAAGAGCTGAGGCGCGCTTTGCGCTACACCGAGGAGTGATTAATACATTGGTAAGATCTTAACCAAGTTTATGTTTAAGCTTTTGTCCTATCTTTCCTCGGTGTAGGACGTAGTCCCTCGGTGTTCTCTGTGGTGAAACTTGTTTTGTGTTTAAGGGATTAAGGACATGATGCTTGTTTTGATAGGTAAGTATGAATTTTTTATGGAGGAATACCCACAAGCGCTTTGGTGCGCTTGTGGGGGGTTTGGTACTTAAGCGACTTCTTTTTCAGGTTTAGTACCGTAGTATTCGCCTGAGTAGTAATGGTCACCGTAGTAACTCATTTTATTTGGCTCTGCTACAGTTAACACCGCGCCGATGATATTGGCGTTTAGTTTTTGTAAACGAGATACCGCTTCTTTCGCTACTTTAATACGGGTGTCTTCTGCTTTAACGGCGAAGATAACACCGTCAACTTTATTCGCTAAAATACACGAGTCACTTACCGGTAACGTTGGTGGTCCATCTAGTACAATATATTCGAAGCTCTCACTCAGCGTTGCTAGCAGTTTTTCAAACTTAGCAGATGACAATAGCTCAAGTGGGTTTCTTGCTATGGTGCCACAGGTAATAACGGTTAATTTATCGTTATTGAACTTATGATAAGCCTCGCTAGCTGAGCTTGCTGTGCCACTGATAATATCAGTTAGCCCTATAACTGAGGTAATACCTAAGTTTTTAGCCATACTGGGTTTACGTAAATCAACTTCTAATAACAAGGTTTTACCTAAGTTGCTGTAAGCAGCGGCTAGGTTCATTGCCATGGTTGATTTACCTTCACTACCTGTTGCTGAGGTTACCAAGATGGTTTTCGGTGGGTTATCAATATTTGAAAATACTAAACCCGTTCGAATGGTGTTGATGCTTTCGGCAAACGGCGTGCTTGAGTCATCTAAGTATTGCTTCTCAGGTGTTGGTGATTTTTTACTTAGCTTAACAACCGGGGTAATACCTAAGGCTGGTAGTTTAAGTTTTTCTTCAACAGTGTCAGGGGTATTAAAAGTGTTATTGAGGGCTTCACGCATAAACGCTAGCACAACACCGAAGAATAAGCCGAACACACCCGCGAGGACAATAATGAGTTTAATGTTTGGCTTAAAGGGGGCTTTTGGCGTTGTTGCACGGTCAATAATATGCACGTTTGATGCTGTGTATTCACCTTTGCCGCTGACTTCCATTAAGCTTACTTGAAAGTTGTCGTGTATTCTGCGGTTGTTTTCTACTTCTCTTTCTAGTGTTATTAGTGAGAAGTTTTCTGATTGCAGTGATTGGATGTCAGCGCGTGTTTTGCTGATTAACTTGCTGATGTTTTTTACTTGAAATTGCGCTAAACGGTATTTCTTTTCGATATTATCTACGACTTTAGCTACTTCAGTTTTCAGGATGCCCTGAGCGCTGTCGAGCTCTGAACGAGCGGCGATCATTTTCGGGTGTTTTTCGCCATAACGTTCAAAAAGTTCGTTAACTTTACGTGATAATAGGGCTTCTTCTTTTACCATGTCGTTCGTGCTTTTGTTTTGCAATACCGGACCTAACGAGTACAACTCGCGTGAGTCGGGCGCTACGTCTTTTATCGCTAAATATTGCTCTTCTGTGGTACTTAAATTAGTTTGCGCACGTATTAATTCATTATTTAATGATTGCAGTTGAGTGTTAGCAATGCGTTGCTGTTGCTCGGTGTCGACTAAGCCTTGCTGTGAACGATAGTTACTGAGTTTAGTTTCTGACTCTTGTAGTTTTTCTTTAAGCACTGCATATTGCTCTCCTAACCAAGATTCGGTGTTTTTAACTTCACCTAAACGTGACTCTAAGCCAAATTGAATGTAAGCGTCTGAAATTGCATTAATGATGATTGCGGCTTCTTCAGGGTCTGGCGATGTGTAGCTAATATTAATGATTTGGCTTTGTTTACCACCTGAAACCTCTATGCCAGCTTGTATGCCTAAGGCAAGCATGGTTTTTAATTGCTGATCTGTTGGCGCGATTTTTTTAGTTTTTTCTGCCGAGCTAAATAACGCTGAAAAATCGGCTTTTAGCTCTTTAATCGTGCTGCTTAAACTAGATTTTTTCTCATTTTTATTCGCGTTTTGCTCTTTTTTGTATTTCGCAACTAAGTCGAGTTTGTCGACTACCGTTTCAGCAATATTACGCGATTTGATAATTTCGTACTGTGTTTCGTAATATAAAAACACCAAGGCAGAGGCGATGTATTGCTCGTTTCTGTTGGCATTAGGCTGTTGTGGGTCAGCTAATATTTTTGCTGATGCCCGGTAAATTGGCACCGCAGACGAAGCTATTAAGCCACCAATAATGAGGCAGCAAAAGGTAACAACTAAAATGCTCCATTTTGCTTTTTTAATGGTGCGCCAATATTGGCCTAGATCGATAACTTCTTCTTGATTGAAATTAACAGTGTTTACTGGGGCTTGAACTGCTGGTGTTTTATCAGCGACTACGTTGATCATATTCATTGGTCCTTAAAAGAAACTTTCACTGATAGTGATAACATCACCGGGTTTAATTTTATCGCTAAGGGCAACGGCTTTTACGAAGCGTTTGTCGTTCTCGCTAACTAAAGACATTGCTGTACGTGAGGCTCTTTCGGTAAAACCGCCCGCTAATGAAACCGCTTTTTCTACAGTTAAATTCTTTTTGTAAGGGTAACTACCCGGTCTTTTAACTTCGCCATTGATGTAAAACGGACGATATTCAGTAATAGAAACCGTTACGTTAGGTTTTTTTAAGTAACCTTCTAATAGCAACGAGGTTATTTTTTCTTCTACTTCTGACACTGTGTGTCCTTCTATAGCCACTTGGCCAAGCAATGGCATTGAAATGGTGCCATTACCACTGACTCTAACTTTATTCACACTTAAGTCTGCTTCATTAAATACCGTGACAGAGATTTGATCGTCTGCTGAAATTTGATAATCGTCAATTTCATCGGCAAACGCTTGCCCCGTTATTGGTATTAATGCTGTGATGCATAGCATGATAAAAAGTTTAACTAACTTCATGAGATTTCCTTGTATTCATTACTTCTAATGAGGGTGTTATTTAAATTTGGTTACTAACGACAGGCCAATAATATTTGCTTTAAAGTTATAGGCGGTGAGGTCGGAGCTTCTTTCGATGTATTGATAGTCGAGGCTGATGTTTAGCCATTTAAGTAGGCTATGATCAACGCTTAACACTATGTTGTGGCGCTTGTCTGTTCGCGTTTGTGAGCTAACAATGTCATCGCTGTCAAAAGTGTAAGCGGCTTTTAATTTGGTTCTTGGTGTTATTTTATGCTCGGCATCTAGTGTGTATGTGTTGGTTATAAATGCACTGGTGACAAGTTGTGACGACTCACGGGTCATTCTGCTGGCAGCAAGTTTAATTTTTGAATAGGTATTAGGCATCCAAGTCATATCAAGCATGTAAGACAAGCCAGAAATGTCATTGTAAACTTCTTGCTCAAAGTCTTTACCTTGATAACCGAGTTTGAAGGTACCACTAGTTTTTGCTGTTATATCCCATTCAACACCCGCTAAGTAAAAAGTTTCTTTACTTGATTGATCAGGAAATTGGTTTTTTATGATGTAGTCGTAATCTGCAATACTTGCTTGAAATAACAAGCGCGTTTTTGGTGCTAGGCGATAAAAAAATGTGCTGGTAAATTTGTTTCTGTCGACATTTCGATAGTCTTGAAAGTTATTACTGTAGCGGTCTTCTAAATGGTTTAGTTCAAACACCACTTGGCCAATACTTTCATTGGTACCATAGTAAAACTTACCTAAAGCGAGCTTTTTATTCGTTTTATTAAACTTTTCATTTAATAACGATGATGAGTTGTTACTACCAGGCTCTTCAACTTCATTTTGGTATGAAAGTTTGAATTCAGAATTAATTTTTAATGAATGATCTAAGCGGCCATATAACGCAATGTCGTGGTTGTTATAGTTAAGCTGAGAGTTTTCGTTGTATGCGGCATATTCGCCTTGATAATCTACGGCAAAAATTTGCTTACCAACATGGGTAAGGTATTGTACTTTCGGTGAAAACTGTAGCGAAGTATCGTCTGTTGCTTCAAGTTTACGTAAAACATTATTGTCGTTTTCAACTTTAATAGCGCCATTAAGCAACAAGCCTTGACGTTCTTCTGCCTGCACATTAGCGCTTAAAAGTAAGCTAGCTATGAGTACAGAAGTTAGCGTTGGGGTGTTTTTAATTTTATTTTTGATATGGATGAATTTTTTTTGAAGTTTAACCACGACGACTACAATTTCCTTATTTAGTGTGTGTAAATATAATATTTTTTTAAAAAATTACTATTATTTAATCTGTAGAAATACGCTAAAGCAATATTTACACCATAAATAAAAGCTATTTATAAACAACGAACTAGAATTTATCGATGTGTGCTTAAACACAAAGTGTAAAAAAAACTGTCATTATATTAAGAACTTAATCTTTAGTTTATAAAAAGGTTCCTTTGAACCAACCCCATATTCCTAATGAAAAGTTAGGGAATAGGTCAATTCCGAGCGCAGATTTTACCAGATAAAGTACCAATAAACCAAGTGCTGCTGAAAACATTAAAAATAAACTAGAAACAACGGTTGTGATGATAATTGATATGCGTCTTTCTTTGCGTGTTAGCTCGCGATGGTTTCTACCGGCGAGTACAACATAATAATAACGCCAACGATAAAAGGGCAGTTTGAAAGTGCCTCGTAAATCGACTTTATGTTTACCCCAGCTGCGTGAGCCTACTGCGGTTAATAAATGTGTTAATTGTTCGTCGGTAAAGCTTTCTGCTATATCTTGCGGCATTCTTGATAATAGTTTCTTTATGGCAGGTTGATTTGATATACTTTGATCTGTCGCATTCAATTGCAATTGAGCCTATGGTAATATTCTATTGGACTAGGTTATATTTTTTTATTCTCGGGCACTACTTTTTTTTTCCCCTATTATTAAAATAAAGCTCTTATATTATTAAGCATTACGAATTTATCAAGATTGGCATTACGATCATTACATAGCTATAAAAGGGAAGTTTTACTTATGACATCGGCAGAATATAGACATATTCACACACACAAACTACCGCCTAAACTCGTTGAGTTATTAAAATTATCTGAGCGTTCTTCTATAGTAGGTTTTGGAACAACACAAGAGCAGCAAGATCTTATGTTGCTTACAGCGATTTTATCAAGTAAAAACTCGGCTTTCTTTGAAGAATTGTCACAAGAGTTAGATGCGTACACAGTAAGGTTAACTCATAGTGTATTGCTTCAACGTAATAGCTAACATCTGTCTTAAAATGTAGCGCTTAACGTTTAAAACACACTTCGAACGTATCGTTAATTGTTAGGTATTGATAGTTAATTGATAGTTAATTGATAGTGAAAAAGCAGGTCAGGTTTTATTCAACTTACTTTGATTAGAGTTTGGTTAGCCATTGATTCGCCATTGGTTAGCCAAGCATAGCGTCAACATGTAATCTTCCACAGAATATCAACCGGTTAAAACTCCCTAATACTCTCTGAACACTCTCTGAAAACTCATTAAACCGTGCAGCACAATATTTGTAGCTAAATGAAGAAGCGCCATTAGACGGCAAATACTTCATAGACGGTCACAACACCTTGGATTGATTGAATAACTACAACCACTAATTAATCGCTCACTTTGTATTATTTGGCTTATTTTTCATGTTTTACCTCTACTAGAACCCGTTATTTATATTGGGCAGCAAAACCCAAACTGAGTAGCTAACTACACCGAACCTCAATGGTTGCAAACAAGTGTGATGTAATATCAAGTTGATTAATTAACTGCATTTAACACGCTTAGCGCGGAAGTTTATTTCAGTGCTATTGGCGTTAGCAGAACAGCTTACTTTTGATTTACATTACCTATATCAACGAAGCGATTATGTGATTATTGACAGATGAGAACTACTTTTTAGTCTTACATTCAACTATACTGTTTAAATGTACAGTGTAGTTGAATGTAGTTTATGCGTTATGAAAGTTATCCCTATTTATATTGAGGCGGGTATTTCCGGCTTCGAATCTCCAGCGGCTGAATATAAAGAACTAGCCTTGTCGCTTGATCAGCTGTTGATTGCTCATCCTGACGCGACCTTTATTGGTTTGGCACAAGGCCAGTCAATGCAAGGCGTTGGCATATTTGATGGTGATTTACTGTTAGTGGATCGTAGTGAGCAAGTAAAAGACGGAGACATTATTGTCGCTAACTATAACGGCTGTTTTACCTGCAAATTTATTGACAAAAAACACGCGCGACTATTATCTGCTTCAGCTTTACACCAACCGGTGAGTATTACCCCAGAAGATGAATTTCAAATAGAAGGCGTTGTTACGCG
>TARA_R110001583_G_scaffold175066_1_pt1 | contig 39284 bp, 33 predicted proteins | sample TARA_R110001583 | Tara Oceans TARA_R110001583 (sample SAMEA4398432) | marine metagenome | biome: Polar Biome; feature: [MES] marine water layer (ENVO:01000295) within the mesopelagic zone...; material: water (ENVO:00002006), including particulate matter (ENVO:01000060) such... | reverse complement strand
ATTGAGCTGGCAAAATGGGTCATATTAAAGGAAAAATGCTTTAAACTTCCCGGCACAGCATTTTGATCTCTTATCAATGCGGTCGCTCATAAAACAAGGGCGACCATTACAAGCCGCCCTTGAATAATTACGCCTGGGGAAACGAAAAATCAGCTTTCCCAAACTTTGTCGCGCTGCAACAGGCAGGTAGCTTCAAATTCCTTGCCATAGGGGGCGGCAATTTTGGTGAAGTCCATATAGGAATCGTAAACGCGCTGGTTAAATTCGCTTTTACCAGCAATTTCCTTCACCGCATCCATTGCTTCCTTGGCCAGCGCCTTGATCACTTCATCCGGGAAATGGCGGATCTCGATATTCTTTTTCAGAACCGCCTGATAGGACGTGATGTTGTGATAGGTGAAATCAGCAAGGGTCTGCTCGGCATTGGCCTGTGCGGCAACGCGGACAATTTCCTGCAAGTCTTCAGGCAGGGAATTGAACTTGTCCTTGTTAATAAAGACTTCCATGCCAGTGCCCGGTTCGGCAAAGGCCGGTGTATAATAATATTTTGCAACCTGGGTCAGACCAAAGGCATAGTCATTCCACGGGCCAACCCATTCGGCAGCATCAATGGCACCACTTTGCAAGGCAGGCAGAATCTCGGCTGCTGGAAGCATGGTCACAATGGCACCAAGGCGGCGCATGGCTTCGCCACCAATACCGGCATAACGCATTTTAACACCCTTGATATCGTCAATGGTGTTGATTTCCTTGTTGAACCAGCCGCCTGCCTGAAGGCCGGTATTCCCTGCCAGGAACGGAACAACGTTAAACTGTGAATAAAGTTCTTCCCACAGTTCCTGACCACCGCCAAAGCGCAACCAACCCGAAAGTTCCCAGCCCATCAGGCCAAAGGGAATGGTCGAAAAGAAGTTAACGGCATCGTCCTTGCCGGCCCAGTAATACGGGGTGCCATGCGCCATTTCGGCCACACCCTGTTCAACAGCATCCATGCATTCAAATGCCGGTACCAGTTCGCCCGGGCCATACACCTTGATGCTTAAACGGCCGCCAGACATTTTCGTTACGCGTTCGGCAAATTTTTCGCCATTGGCACCCAGCCCCGGCGACCCTTTCGGCCACGGCATAACCATACGCCAGCTAAATGTCTCATCGGCCTTGGCGATCGCAGGCGCGGCCATGCCGCCAGCAACTGCGCTTGCCGCAAGGCCGGCACCTTTTAGAAAATTACGACGTTTCATGAAGAACTCCACAAGTCTTATTTGATAATTTTTTGCGTAAAAACGACAGATTGATGCCATTAAATACGTTGCAGAAGGGCAGAGTCTTTGGTTTTACCAATGGCAACAATGCGTGTTTCCGGGATGCTGATATGCAATTAACGCATACCACCTATGTGCTGCACCGCAGCATCCTCTTAAAGAGGCCGACTTGCCGTTACGGCTTGTGCTCATTGCCAAAAATGGCCCCCGCCAGACGTCTGACGGTCTTCGCAACTGCGACCAAATTAAAACCGGCAAAAACCGCCCTGCCCGATGGCAAAGCGGTTTTCGTCAAGCCTATATCAGCCCCGCAACATGCTGCGCATCCGAAAATCAGAAACCCCAAACCTTTGCACGTTGCATCAGGCCTGTTGCCTCGAATTCCTTGCCATAGCGGGCCGATTTCCTGACCATATCCATGTAGGAATCGTGGATTTTCTTGTTGATCTCGCTTTGATTGCCAATTTCCTCGACAGCGGCCTTGCTGGCCTCGGCCAACGCCATGATCACGTCATCGGGGAATTGGCGCACTTCAACGCCCTTGTCGATCAGTGGCTGATACGACTGGATATTATTAAAGGTGAAGTCCGCCAGCGTATTTTCGGAAATTGCCTGGGCTGCATAGCGGATAATAGCTTGCAAATCAGGTGCCAGGCTATCGAACTTTTCTTTCGACACAAAAATCTCAAGGCCCGGTCCAGGTTCATGAAAAGCCGGAACATAGTAATATTTAGCAACCTGATACAAACCAAATGCCAGGTCATTCCATGGGCCAACCCATTCGGCGGCATCAATGGCCCCGCTTTGCATTGCCGGTAAAATTTCGCCCGGCGGCAACATTGTAATATTGGCACCAATCTGGCGCATGGCTTCGCCGCCCAACCCGGCATAGCGCATTTTGACACCTTTGATGTCATCAACCGAATTGATTTCCTTGTTGAACCAGCCACCAGCCTGCATACCGGAATTACCGGCATAAAACGGCACAACACCAAAGTCGGTATAAACCTGTTCCCACAATTGCTGACCACCGCCAAAACGCAACCATGCCGACAATTCCCAGGCCGTCAGACCAAAGGGAATGGTGGTGAAAAAATTCAGAACCGGGTTTTTACCCTGCCAGTAATACGGGGTGCCATGGGCCATTTCGACCACACCCTGCTCTACCGCATCCATACATTCAAACGGCGGAACAAGTTCACCCGCGCCATAGACCGTGATCGACAAGCGGTCGTTGCTCATTTCTTTAACAATGGCGGCAAATTGTTCGGCATTGGTGCCAAGGCCTGGTGTGCCTTTGGGCCACGGCATCACCATGCGCCATTTCAGTTTTTCCTGCGCAGATGCAATCGCAGGTGCCGCGACCGTTGCAGCCAATGCACCTGCGCCAAGACTGGCACCTTTTAAAAACTGGCGACGTTTCATCCTGATTTCCCCTAACCTGTTCTTATTTTAGCGGTTTATTACAAAATTTTGCCTTCGAAGGGGGGATTTTCGCGAATTTTGCGGACAATTGCCACTATTTTTCCAACCGGCATATGAACCTTATTTTTTGAGCTTAAGGCCCATGGTAAAACCAGCGCCATTACCCCGAAAAAACATCGCGACCTGACCAATGGTCGGCACCAGAAAGGTTAAGATCAATATCTGAAGGTATATGACATATCGACTTTAAGTTGATTTTCCAGAACAAATGCCCTAATAATATAAATTAGTCAGCTTTAATAAGATCATACAGCGCATTTTTTAGTCAATTTATTCTAAGATGGGGTCTTGTATTGGAGCTAACAGGGGCAAAAGCGGGCAGAATCTCGGCATCTCCCCCTTTCGCATTGCGTCAACATCAAGAAAAAACCGTCAAAAAAGCGGAGCCCCTACTAAAGTATAGTTATATTCTTGCGCATCAAATCCAACCTCATACTTTATGAGTATAACCGTCGGCGCGACAGTCGACATTTTTTAAGCTGCGATACAACGGGGTAACGGATGTCTGCAGAACTGGACCGGCGTCTTGCCTTTGTCGATTTGAATGAAGCCAGGCGCAGCCATCTGCGTGAAATATGGCCAGTAATCGATAAAAATCTGCCAACCATGCTGGATTCTTTTTACAAAAAAATAATGGCGCGCCCTGACCTGGCAGCGATTATTGGCAATACCAGCCGTGTAGAAGGATTGAAACGGGCACAAAGCAATCATTGGAAAACGCTGTTTAACGGTCATTTTGACGATCATTATTTCGAAGAAGTCCGCCGGATCGGCCTGGCACACGAAAGAATCGGGTTAACACCAGAAGCTTATGTTTCTGGCTACAACTTCATTCTCGGCCTTATCATATCATTGCTGCATCAAACGTTTCGCAAACGCCGTGATGTCGGTGACCTGATCGCAGCCGCCTCGACAGCCGTGATCATTGATATGGAAATGGCAATTACGATTTATTACGAAGAAACGCAGAATACCTATAAACGCCGTCTGGCCGACATGTCGGACGACTTTCAGACAACCGTTTCAAAAGTGGTCAACGCCGTTGCCAGCAGCGCGGGCGACATGTCCAATGCGGCAGAAGCACTGGTCGACAGTGTTCAGCAAACCCGGAACCAAACCAACGATGCCCGCGGTGCCGCCGAAGTCTCGGCTGACAATGCCGCGACCGTAGCCGGTGCCGCAGAGGAACTCGAAGGGTCCATCCGCGAGATTTCAAGCCAGGTCAATCGGGCATCAACAATTTCGCAAGAAGTTGAAGGCGCTGTGAAATCCACGTCCGATACCATTGGCATTCTCAATGTCACAGCACAGGAAATTGGCACAGTTGTTGACCTGATTGACAAAATTGCCAGCCAGACCAATCTTTTGGCCCTGAATGCCACGATCGAGGCTGCACGCGCCGGTGATGCTGGCAAAGGCTTTGCCGTGGTAGCCAGCGAGGTGAAAAACCTTGCCAATCAAACAGCCAAGGCAACCGGCGATATTACGGCGCAAATTAATGCCGTGCAGGAAACCACTCACCGGGCGGTTGATGCAATCAAGGGTGTGACCAGCCAAATCAGCGCTATCGTTGAATCGGTAACCGCAATTTCCGCCGCAGTTGAACAACAAGCCTCGGCGACCGGCGAAATCAGCCTTAACATTAATGCCGTTTCCAGTGCCAATAGCAACGTCAATAACAGCCTGGAACATGTCGGAGCCACCGCAGATCATACCGGATCGGTCGCTGATGAAGTCCTGTTGGCATCCCAGGCACTGCGCAACCATGCCGAAACATTGCGCCGGGATGTTGAAAGCTTCCTTAAACGGCTTTCGGCCGGGTAGATTTCTATCAGGACCAACCTGACGGACCGGACACATCAAAACAGGGCCTTTTGCTGGAAAACCGGCAAAAGGCCCCTGGTTTTTCCGGCCCTGCCGCATAAACAAACCCTGTTTCTGTCCCGGTTATCATTCGCGGGCTTCAGAGAGGACATGCCAAACACCCGCTTGAACGCGGTCGAAAAATTGGCGGGCGATGAATATCCCGCCAAATAAGCGGCCTGCCCAATCGTCAAACCATCCTTGTCCATGGCGTCACGCGCCATTTGCAAGCGGGTTTCGCACATAAAATCCATCACGGTTGTGCCATAGGCCGTTGAAATATACTTTAGCGTAAATCGTAAATCAGGGGTACGCGCAAGGTCATGCGTTCCAGATCCAGATCATCGGGGAACGGCGGAAATCGTTTGACCCGTTCGATCATTTTTTCCGTCGCCCGATCCAGCAAGCGGTTCCCGCTTTCCTGCACCATTTTAATCAGCGAAACTGTACCATCACGTTCAATCACCAGCAGCACCATATTGCGCCCTTCGATACCACGCCGACGCGCAGCAGACGGATATTCGCGATACCGCATCAGGGTTTGCACAACAGAAGACTGGTAATCGACAAACTTTGCCTTGCTTAACGCAGCCCCCCCGCCACTGCCCGACGCCGAACTGGCCGCCTGACTTCGGGTTTTTGTGCCAGTTGTTCCATCTGATTTTTGCGAATTGAACTGCCCGCCCTGTGTCGGTCGGTTTTGTGTTACCGGGCGAGGTGCCGCATTCTCGGGTGCAGGTTCCGGCTGAGGCTGGACAACAGGCTCCGGCTTTGGTTTTGGCTTGGGGTCTGGTTTTGGTTTCGGTTTTGCGGGTGGCTTTGGCTTTACCTTCGGCGGTGTAATCGCAACCAGTTCGGGTTTTGGTTCCGGTTTTACGTCCGGTTCCTTTACCGGCTCTGGCACAGGCTCGGGGATTACTTCGGGAACAGGTTCTGGTTCAACAACCGGTTCGGGTTCTGGCACAGGCTCGGGGGTCACTTCCGGCTCGGGTTCGGGTACCACATCTGGTTCCGGGGCAGGCTCCTGCACCGGTTCTGTTTCAGTTTCAGGTTCAGGTTCCGGCTCGCTGACGTCGGGTGCCGGTTCGGCGTCTTCTACACCTTTGCGGTTATCAACATCGGCACTGGCACTTTCTTCAGGTTCGCTGTCTTCCCCGCTGGTAGCTTGGCCACTTCCCAGCGAAATGCTAACACTTTGCACAGCACCAGCCCCGCCCCAACCCGAAGGTTCGGGTGCCGGGGTCGCCAATACAACACCCCCAGCCAACACCATACCGGTGAGCGCGGTAGCAATTAAAAAGTCACTTCGCTTGGACATCGAACTTCCGTTAATCCTGCGCTTCTACGGCTGTCATCAATTGAACCTTATCGACACCCAGTTCCTGTAGGCGCTTTAGCAATGCGACGACCATCTGTCCGTCGGTTTCACGATCAGCCCGAATTTCAATCGGATGATCCTGAAAATTGGCAGGCAGCAAACTGGTAATGTCGGCAAGCGTCCCGCTTCTGTCATCCACACCAAGCGCACCGGCTTTATCGACCCACAAAACAACCGTTTCGTCGTCTTTCTCGGTGGCATCAACACTGGAGGGCGGATTAACATCAAACGGCCCCAGTTTTTGCAGGCTGCCGGCAATCATGAAAAAGATCAGCAACAAAAACACAATGTTGATCAACGGCAACATCGGTTCCTGGCCCATAGTGTCATCGGTTATCTGAATGCGCCGTTTCATTGCTCGATCAAATCCACATTATGAATGCCACCCCGCCCCAGCACATCCATCACATGTACAAGAAGCTGCAATTTGGCACCATTCACCGGCTGCAAATGCACCTGGGCACCGGCATATTGGTTCTGCAAACGTCCAGCCAGGGTATCAAGCGGCACGGCATCACCATTCAGGGTAATCGCACCAGAGCCATCAATACGCACCAGTGCCGGTGGATTATCCACCGGGCTGCTTGCCGATTTATCCTGCACCGAGACCGACATTTCATATCCGCGCCAGTCAAGAAAACTCGACGCCAGCATGAAAAACACCAGCAGGATAAACACAACATCAATCAACGGCGTCAGACCAATGACCGGCGACGGACTGCGATAACGTGACCGAAACTGCATCCGCTTTATTCCGCAGCCTGACGCAAACGCGTAATATTGGCTGCTTCGCGGGCATCACGCCCCCTAAGTTCGCCACGATTGACAATCAGGGTGCAGACCTCTTCGGTGATGGCGGCCGCACGGCTGATAATGCCCTGCATCCACATATGAATGGCCGTTGCCGGAATCGCCACAACCAGGCCAATAGCCGTTGTCAGCAATGCCAGCCATATCCCGCCAGAAAGAACAGACGGATCAATCCGGCTGCCAGCCCCTTCCATTTGCTGGAACGCATTGATCATGCCCATCACGGTACCCAAAAGCCCCAAAAGCGGGCTTAACACCGCAATCGCCGCCATCAGGCGCAAACCGCCATTAAGACCATCAATTTCCTTATGCGCGCGCGATGCAATCAAATCGGAGGCCGATTCACGGCTGTCGCCATCGCCCACCGGCAAGGACATGCCAAAACGACCAATTTCAGCCGCCGGATGACGGCGACGGGCCAACAAGGCTGCGGCCTTTTGGTCCTCGCCTGCCACCAGGTGGCGCTCAAGCTCGCCAACAAAACCATCGGCAAACAGCCCCCGGCGAATAAAACCAACCATTTTATAGAAAAACATCATCAGCCCAACCAGGGCCATTGCCGCCAGTATCCAGCCGACAATGCCCGCCCGGTCCACCAGGTCAAATACCGGCAAAGTCGCAATCGCATCGGGCACCCAGCCTGAATGGGCAACGGTTTCTCCGCTCTGCAATGCAGCATCCGCCATCTGCCCTGCTCCCACAGCCCCGTCAACAGCCCCTTGCGCCAACGCGCCGGGGTCTGCACCAACGGCACCGGTAGCCGCTTGTGCCGCAGTGTCAGCGGCTTGGGCAACACCTGTCGCAGTGGCTTGCACACTATCGGTTACGGCGGGGACAATATTGTCTGGCATGGGACTTCCGATCCTGATCACATGGCGCAACGCAGGCGTTGCATATTCGCTATTGAAAATGATTTGCATTCATTACTGCAAATGACTCTGCGATGCAATCTTAACTGTTCTCAAAATATAACAAATCAGCCATGTTCGTTGCAACGCATGGTCACAGGATTTACCCACACGCCCCGAACCATGCGCCAATGCTATTTACATGCCCCTGACCATTCTTTTGGCAATACGCCCACACAGCGTATGCAAAGACAGTATGCTGCCCTGCCTGACCAAGCCAACAGGCAGCCCCCGCCCATATTTGGCGGCCCGCCACAAGACCCATACACAAGCCCCGGCAATTGCGAATTTTATCCCGGCAGGGCGCACCGTCACAGATTGCTGATACGACGTGCAAACGCGGTTATCTGCGCATAGCGCTTTGCATCCAGACACCTGAAAAAATAAACCCCCGAAACCAAAAGGTTTCAGGGGTTTATTGGTGAGCCCGACAGGATTCGAACCTGTGGCCAATTGATTAAAAGTCAATTGCTCTACCAACTGAGCTACGGGCCCACAGCGTGGGTGAGCGGCGTTTTAAAGCGGGATCACCGATGGGTCAAGCCCTGATTTTGATAAAATTTCAATTTGGCGGAATATCGTTTTTCGGGACCATCATCGGCGACAAAAACCAGGCAGGACGCTGGAAAAAATAAACCCCCGAAACCGGAAGGTTTCAGGGGTTTATTGGTGAGCCCGACAGGATTCGAACCTGTGGCCAATTGATTAAAAGTCAATTGCTCTACCAACTGAGCTACGGGCCCACAACGTTGTTGAACGGCGTTTTAAAGGGATGCCCCCACCCGGTCAACCTTTCATTTGCGGTTTTCTGACAGTTTTTTCACAATAGCTGGAATTTAAGGCCAAAAAGCAGAAAACCGCCCCAAAAGAGGCGGTTTCCGATTGAATTTGACCAAACAAATTCGCGTTTATTGTGCGTCAGCCGCAACTTGCATTTTAATAATCTTGTCGGGGTCCGCCACACGGCCATTGGCCCAGGATGCGCCCTTTTTGATGTTATCGACATATTCCATGCCTGAAACCACCTGGCCCCAGATGGTATATTGACCGTCAAGGTGCGGGGCATCGGCAAAGCAGATGAAAAATTGCGAATCTGCACTGTTCGGGTCCGCCGCGCGCGCCATCGAAACGGTTCCGCGCACGTGATGCCCGCTCGAAAACTCCGCAGGCAGTTTTTGCCCTGATCCACCGGTACCATCGCCTTTGGGATCGCCGGTCTGAGCCATGAAACCCTCGATCACGCGATGAAAAACCAGCCCGTCATAAAACCCGCTACGCACCAGTTCTTTAATGCGGGCAACGGTTTTCGGTGCCAGGTCAGGGCGCATTTGAATAACGACGCGACCATCCTTAAGGTCAAGATACAGGGTATTTTCAGGGTCAAGTGCAGTCGCATCTGTCGTCTGTGCGTGTGCTGCGCCGATTCCACCGTTCGACATGGTAAAGATTCCCAAAGAAAGAATAACAAGAGAAAGAAAACGAAGCAGACGCATGATTTTATGCAACCTATTCCTTTTCTTGCGCCAGCTTTGTTTGCAACGCTTGCAAAACATTGGCTGGCACAAATTCGGTTACGGAACCACCCAACCGGGCGATTTCCTTGACAAAACGCGACGACACAAACTGTTGTTTGTCCGACGCCATAAGAAACACGGTTTCAATATCCGGTGCCAGGCGCGCATTCATGCCTGCCATCTGGAATTCATATTCAAAATCCGAAACAGCACGCAACCCGCGCACGATAACCGAAGACTGATTTTCCTGGGCGAAATGCATCAAAAGCGACCCAAAGGGCTTTACCTCGGTTCGGGCAGCAACTTCGCCGCCTGCCGCCTTCAAGGATTCGCGCACCAACTCGCAGCGTTCTTCGACAGAAAACATCGGCCCTTTGCCCGGATTGATAGCAACGCCCACGATCAGGCGGTCCACAATGCGGGTGGCTCGACGTATAATATCCATGTGGCCCTGGGTAACAGGGTCGAACGTGCCGGGATAAATCCCGACACGATTAGGATCGATTGTCGTATGTGCCATCGGTCCTCGTTCCGTTACCCGTTGGTTGAACCATCAGTGTCGTCATCGTCAAGGCTGTCGTCAATGTCGGCGGCATCATCTGCTGTGACATCGCTATCGGGCAATGCGCCACCTTCAATCGCATCAATCACAGCTTCACCTTCAACGCCATCTTCATCGTCCTCGACCGTTTCGCCAAGGTTGCTCAGGCGTTCAACGGCAACAACCTGTTCGTCTTCGGCCGTTCTAAACAGGGTAACACCCTGCGTTTTACGGCCTGCAATACGAATGTCGTGGGTTGGCATACGAATAACCTTGCCACCATTGGTGACCATCATCAACTCGTCGCCTTCCTCGATCACGAACGATGCCGCAACCAGACCATTGCGCTCGGACATGTCGATATTGGCAAAGCCCTGCCCGCCACGCCCGGTCACCCGGTATTCATAAGACGAGGTCCGCTTGCCATAGCCGTTTTCGGTCACCGACAGAATAAGCTGATCGCCCGAAAGCAATTCGTCATAACGTTCCTGGCTCAGCAATTCGAGCGGCAAGGCATCATCGGCACTGATTTCTTCACGACGCAGCTTGCTGGCAATCGACAGATATTCGCTGCGTTCTTCCATGCTGGCATGCGATCCCCACAGAACCGACATCGCAATAACATCGTCACCATCAGCCAGACGAATGCCACGTACACCAACCGAATTACGGCCCGTAAACACGCGCACGTCAGCCACCCGGAAACGAATGCATTTGCCCTGACGCGTGGTCAGGAAAATGTCGTCTTCATCCGTGCAGGTTTGAACGGCAATCAGGCTGTCGCCACGGTCTTCTTCAAGCTTCATGGCAATCTTGCCATTTGACTTCACATTAACAAAGTCAGCCAGGCTATTCCGCCGCACATTGCCAGTCGAGGTGGCAAACATGATGTGCAGGTTTGGCCATTCTTCCTCGTCGGGCAATGGCAGCACGGTGGTGATATGTTCACCTTCCGACAAAGGCAGCAAATTGACCAGGGCCTTGCCGCGCGATTGCGGGGTCCCCAGCGGCAACCGCCAGACCTTCATTTTATAAACCATCCCCAGCGAGCTGAAAAACAGCACCGGGGTATGGGTGTTGGCAACAAACAGCTTGGAAACAAAATCTTCTTCGCGGGTTGCCATGCCCGAACGGCCTTTGCCGCCACGGCGCTGTGCGCGATAGGTCGACAGCGGCACACGCTGGATGTAACCGGTATGCGATACCGTTACCACCATGTCTTCGCGGGCGATCAGGTCTTCGATATCGTGTTCAAATTCGCCTTCGACAATTTCTGAACGACGCGGATCGGCAAATTCGTTGCGCATTTCCGTCAGTTCGTCTTTCAGAATGGTCAGCTTGCGTTCGCGTGATCCCAGAATGTCGAGGAAGTCGATAATCTTTTCGCCAAGTTCGGTCAGTTCGGCAGCAATTTTGTCGCGTTCCAGACCGGTCAGGCGATGCAGGCGCAATTCAAGAATGGCGCGGGCCTGGGCTTCGGACAGACGATAATTGCCATCTTCCGCCCCAACCTGATGCGGATCTGCAATCAGTTCGATCAACGGAACAATATCGCCAGCCGGCCAGCTTTTCGCCATCAGTTGTTCGCGGGCAATCGTCGGGTCGGCTGCCGCACGGATCAGGCGAATAACTTCGTCAATATTGGCAACCGCAATCCCGAGTCCGACCACCAGATGGGCACGATCACGTGCCTTTTTCAGCAAATGGATGGTCCGGCGCGTAATGACTTCTTCGCGGAACTCGACAAATGCCTGAATAATTTCTTTCAGGTTCATCAATTCCGGCTTGCCCCGGTTAAGCGCCAGCATGTTAACGCCAAATGACGTCTGCAATGCGGTAAAACGGAACAACTGGTTCAGAACGACTTCGGCAACCGCATCCCGTTTAAGCTCGATCACCATACGCACACCGGACCGGTCCGACTCATCGCGAAGATCGGAAATCCCTTCGAGCTTTTTATCGCGCACCAGATCGGCAATTTTCTCCATCAATGTCGCCTTGTTCACCTGATAGGGAACTTCGGTGACAATAATGGCTTCACGATTGGCGCGGATTTCCTCGAAATGGGTCCGTGCGCGCATCACAACCGATCCGCGCCCGGTTTTAAAGGCCGAATGGATGCCAGAGCGGCCCAAAATAAGCCCGCCGGTCGGAAAATCCGGGCCAAAAACAAATTCCATCAGCCCTTCGACGGTAATATCAGGGTTATCAATGACCGCCATGCAACCATCGATCACTTCGCCAAGGTTATGAGGCGGAATGTTGGTTGCCATGCCCACCGCAATACCACCGGCCCCGTTGACCAGCATATTGGGGTAACGCGCCGGCAACACCGACGGCTCCTTGGTGGTTTCGTCATAGTTGGCCTTGAAATCGATGGTATCCTTGTCGATATCATCGAGCAGGAAGTGGGCCGCCTTGGCCAGACGGGCTTCGGTATAACGCATGGCGGCGGCTTTATCGCCATCCATGGAACCAAAGTTACCCTGGCCGTCAATCTGTTGCAGGCGCATGGAGAAATGCTGCGCCATGCGGACCATGGCATCGTAAATCGCACTATCGCCATGCGGGTGATATTTACCCATCACGTCCCCGACGACACGCGCCGATTTACGAAACGGTTTGTTCCAGTCAAAACCGTTTTCATGCATCGCATAAAGAATACGACGATGAACAGGCTTCAACCCGTCACGAACATCGGGCAGCGCGCGGCTTACGATTACGCTCATTGCATAATCAAGATAACTGCGGCGCATTTCGCTTTCGATGGAAACCGGGAAAATATCGCGGTTGGCAGTGCTTGACACTTCGGAGGACAAAGGCCGTAACCTCTTAAACGCTTAATCAAAAAAGAATCAATGCAACCTCCCATGCATCTGCACAGCAAGCCATTGAGGGCGGAAAGTATCAGGTTTACCGCGCACAAACAACATATGACGCAGTCCCTTTTCAGGCAAATCACGACAGGCGGGGTTTTCAGTCTTTTTTTGACATGACCGGCGCAATTGGCCGGGCATTTTTTTGCCCGCCAAAGCGAATATTAGCCACCGCAATCCCCGCCAGAATGATCGCCATGGCCAACAGCGTGCTGGGGGCAGGAATTTCACCCAACACAATCAAACTGACCAGAACGCCGACCGCAGGGACCAGATAATTGTTGAAGGCAACAAACCCGGCCCCGGCACGCGCCACCATTAAAAGCAGCAGAAACATCGCAATACCGGTCGGCACCAGCCCGAGATAAATAATCGACAACGCCCCCGTTGCCGACCATGCCATGGTCCAGGGTTGGTCCACCAGCAAGGCCACGGGCGCAATCGACACCGATGCAAAGGTTAAAATAACCGCCGCCGACCCGGCACGAGGCTGATCGCGCAGATTACGTGCAACAAGCCCTGACACCGCATAACAAACAGCCGCCACCAGCACAGCAAGCTGATAGAGCAAATCGCCGCCCAGCCCGCTCAGGGTTTCCGGGCCAACCAGTACAATAACCCCGCAGGTGCCCAGAATAATGCCAGCCACCTTGCCCATCGTCAGTTTTTCGTCACGGGTAACAAAATGCCCCAGCACCACCGTAGTCAATGGCACGATTGACATCAAAATAGCAGCAAGACCGGCATTTATCCGGGTTTCCCCCATGCTGATCAGAAAAAATGGCACTGCATTGCCCAAAATGCCGCACAAAAACGCCGATACCCATGCCGACCGCCCTTTGGGAAGCCCACCTTTGCGTAACAGCACAAGCCCCCATAAAACCACAGCCCCCAGCGTTATGCGCCCGGCGGCAACGACCAGCGGCGAATAGGCATGAACACCCAGTTTGATAAAGGCAAACGAACTGCCCCACATCAGGGCCAGCAATATCAACAAAAAGTAATCTAGCAGTCCCGGACGTGTCATGTTTTCCGCCTATTATCGCCATAATCATTAGTACATATGGCTTCGCTCCCAACGTTATCCTGACAGGAACATTTTCAAAAAGTTTGCGTTAGCGATTATCTTGAGAAAGATCAATAAAATAGAAACATACATCGTGTTATACAACCAGCGGCGATAAAAACTGGCGGATGACAGGCCGTACAGTAACTGGCACCTGAAACAGGGCCAAATACAACCCTGCCATTAAATCAGGGACACAAACGCAATCACGCTATTGATAATGATTGTCAGTTGCGTTAAGCTGAAAACAGAGCGAAAAATAGAGCGAGCAAGAAGATGCGCTATATCGATCATGAACTGAGCATTGATGAAATGTTGGCAGATCCGATTGTACGGACCCTCATGGACTATGACGGTATTACCGAAAAAGACGTGCGAAAAATGCTGGCGCGTGTTGCCAGTGCACGCGATATGGGGGCCGCACGCTCGCACCCGCGTTATCATGCTTCGCTACCCCAAACCTGGGTCCGTCAGTCCATGCCTGTGGCAGCACCGAAAACAGCCGCATAAACCCAGCCCCGGGGCTTCACGCACCAGCCTGCACAAGACTGGCCGCATCGTAAAGCGGCACAATGCCTGCTTGCAATGGCCTGTTTCCAAAATGCGCGGTCTGACACCACAAGCTATCGGTGTCAGGCAATGGCAGGCAGTCTTGGCTGCCCCGCATCAAACAGACTCGACAAGCAACCATACCGACCTATTCGAAACAGTAATCTGTTTAGACTGATCAGCCGCCGTCCCTATACAAAAAACTCCCATAAATTGTCACAACCTGTGCTTTAAACCGGCGATTTTAACATCGAATCCCGGCTTGAGCGGCTTTATTAGAACCTTTTTAGCGTGCGCAGTGCGCCATCGTGACAAAAACTGGTGTCAACCGGCGATTTAGGTATACTTGTCGCTATGACAACAATAGGCAGCATTCAAACCATACCGGGTAGCGGCGGAAAGATTGGCGAAGTCATCGCCATGAACGGTCTTGCCAGCGCCGATAACCAGGGAGCCTCCGGCGGGGGATCGTCCCAGGGTGGTTTGTTGCCGCGCCGCATGGCCGCCGTATCACTGGTGCCCATTACCAGCCCCGCCAGCCCCCAACTGCCGCCCGCCAGTTCAGGTGTTTCCCAAAATGCCAGGTCACAGATTGGCGCAACAGATGCGGCGAACCAGACGATATCATTCCCCGCCCCGTCGGCCCCTGCGCGCCCGGCCCCAGCGATTTCCGCTGCAACCGTTACAGTGGTGCAGCAAGTAGACCCCCGCAGCCTGCCAGGTGGGGGCGGCAGTTCGGCAACGACTGCCCCGACAACCGACAGCACAGCAGATACCGACACAACCAAAACGAAAGCCCCCGACGGCGCACCGGAAACGTTAAGTGCCGGTGCCCAAGATCAGGTTCGACGCCTGCAAGACAGAGACGCAACAGTCCGCGCCGAAGAAAACAGCCACAAGGCCCTTGCCGGTGCCAATGCCGGCATGATCAGCTATCAATATACCGTGGGGCCGGATGGCCGCCTGTATGCCCAGGGCGGACATGTGTCGATCCAACCGCTTCAGGGGCTAAGCGGCATTCAGGCCCTGGCTAATCAAGTTGCAATCGGCAGTGCGGCATCCGTCGGCACGTCTGCCGCCGATTTTTCAGCAGCACAGAGTGCTTCTGGTGCCATCAGCCACATGATGGCGCTGGATTCCACCATTGCCAGCAAGTCCTATCAAAAGGCGGCCATCGCCAACACAGCCCAGCGCGAAACCAGCTTTAACATCACATCGTAATCATACGACAATTTGCACATTTGCGCCGATGTCCTGGCGCGCCTGTTGTCCATCAAAAGGCGCAATGCAATGCCCAAAATCCGTGCCTGCCGCCAAAAACACAAAACCCCGCCATCATATTGACTGCGGGGTTTCGTCATGGTCGCGTTGCTTTATGCAAAAATCGCCCGCAGGTTAATCGGCATAATGCCAGTGAACCCGATATCCGGGGTCAAACACGGTTACCAAACCCTCTGCGGTATTGATTTTATCGGCAAAACTCGCGGGGTCTTCGCGTTTTTCAAGGGTGATGGTCGCCTCGTTCACCGGCAAACCATAAAAGGCCGGGCCATTCAACGAGGCAAAGGCTTCGAGTTTATCGAGCGCATTTTCTTCTTCAAACACGTGGGCTAACAACTGCACCGTATTATTGGCGGTAAAAATACCGGCACAGCCACAGGGGCTTTCCTTGCGAGCATCGGTATGCGGGGCAGAATCGGTACCAAGGAAAAAACGTGCATCCCCCGATGTTGCTGCCGCCCGCAGGGCCAGGCGGTGTTTTTCACGCTTGGCCACCGGCAGACAATAATAATGCGGGTGAATACCCCCGACCAGAATCGCATTGCGGTTAATGATCAAATGATGCGTGGTGATGGTGGCCGCAAAATTTGTGTCGTTCGACGTTACAAAATCAACACCGTCCTGGGTGGTGATGTGCTCCATAATAATGCGCAGTTCCGGCAGGCGCTTGCGCAACGGGGCCAAAATGCGATCAATGAACACCGCTTCGCGGTCGAAAATATCAATATCGACATCGGTAACTTCGCCGTGCACACATAGCGGAATGCCCAGTTTTGCCATGCGTTCGAGCACCGGCATTGCTTTTTCAAAGTCCCGCACCCCACTGGCGGAATTGGTGGTCGCCCCTGCCGGATACAGCTTTAGCGCGCTGATAACACCGTCACGGTATGCCGCCTCGACATCGTCAGGGTCGGTTCCTTCGGTTAGATATAATGTCATTAGCGGGGTAAAATCATGCCCGGCAGGCACTGCTTTGACAATCCGGTTGCGGTAGGCAATGGCATCATCGCGGGTCAATACCGGCGGCACCAGGTTTGGCATGATAATGGCGCGCCCGAAATGCGCACTGGTTTCCGGCAAGACAGCGCGCAACATGTCCCCATCGCGCAAATGCAGGTGCCAGTCATCAGGGCGACGAAGGGTAATGCGGCGGGGTGACATGGGAAACCTCCAAAAACATGCAATCAAACGCGCACGCGGCAAACAAGCCTGAGCGTGCAGGTGGTGAGTACCAGATTAGCCTTTTTTTGGGAATTGCAAACATCGGCTTGCACGGCATTTTAAAAGCCGCATGGACCTAAAGACGAAAAAGGCCAGGCTGTCAGCCTGACCTTTTCACAATGGGGCGAATGATGGGGATCGAACCCACGACCTCCAGAGCCACAATCTGGCGCTCTAACCGACTGAGCTACACCCGCCATCGTGTGGCGCGGTTTTTATCGCCGAGGGCCGGGTACGTCAAGCGGAGATTTCGACTTTTTTTCATCCACCTTCAAAATGGGTGTCTCAAACCGCCATTCACCACGATTTTTGGCGCGTAAAACGGCATCACACGACCTGTGATTTAAGGGGTTACGATTTTTTCCCTCACATATTTCACTTGCATCAGGGCAGAATGGGAACAATTAAGTCAACGCTATATTATGAATCCGGTGTGTGGCAGCTACAACACAAACGCCGGACAAGATAAGGAAACGGAGAATCCGATGAAGTGGGGCGTGATCAGCACAGCCAATATTGGTACGGCAAAAGTTATTCCGGCCATGCAGCAAAGCGACAAGCTGGAAATTCTGGCCATCGCCGGTCGTGATTTGGAAAAAACCCGTGAAGCCGCCGAAAACCTGCGCATTCCGCGCGCCTATGGCTCCTACGAGGAATTACTGGCCGATCCCTCGATCGAGGCGATCTATAATCCCCTGCCCAACCATTTGCATGTTGAATGGACGATCAAGGCGCTGGAAGCCGGAAAACATGTGCTGTGCGAAAAACCGATTGGCATGGATACCGAAGATGCCCAGCGCCTGATCGAAGCCCGCGACAAAAGCGGCAAGCAGGTTCTTGAAGCCTTTATGGTGCGCCATCACCCGCAATGGCAACATGCGCAGGAACTGGTCAAAAGCGGCCAGATCGGCGATCTGACAACGATTCAAAGCATTTTCACCTATCACAACACCGACCCGGCCAATGTGCGCAACAAAAAGGATATTGGCGGCGGTGGTCTGCTTGATATTGGCTGTTACTGCATTATCGGCCCGCGCTATATTACCGGGCGCGAACCGGTACGTGTGGTCTCCCTGATGGATAAAGACCCCAAATTCGGCACCGACCGGCTGGTTTCCGGTATGTTGGACTTTGGCAGCGGTATTCAGGCCAGTTTTGTGTGCGGCACACAATCGGCCGCTGTACAGCGCGTACATATTCTGGGCACGGAAGGGCGCATTGAAATTGTGATGCCCTATAACCCGGTGCCCGAAAACCCGGCGGTTATTCGGGTTGGCACCCAAAAGCAGCCCGGATTTGACGAAGCCCGCGAAATCACCTTCCCGGTGTGCAACCACTATACGCTGCAAGGCGAAACCGCGACCGCCATTTTCAACGGCGATATGGCAGTCGATTATCCGATCGAGGATGCCATCGCCAATATGAAAATTCTCGATGGCCTGGCGCGTTCGGCCCGCACAGGCAGTTGGGAAATGGTTAATCAGAAATAACAGCCAGGTCTCATAATATCGGCACATACTATAAAGAGGACATCACCTAAAACGATGTCCTCTTTTTTATGATCAACAGCGGTGTTTTGATCCGGTTTGCACCGTCAGGCGACAAAAATCTTCTTCATCCGCTCAATCGCCTCTGCCATCATTTCTTCGCGCTTGCAAAAACAGAAACGAACAAAATGGCGCACATCACCCTGCTGGTAAAAAGCCGACACCGGGATTGCCACCACCCCGACCTTTTCAATCAGATACTGACAAAATTCTTCATCATCACCTTCAAAGCCCAACGGGCGGAAATCACAGGTAATAAAATAGGTTCCCTGCGAATCCAGCACGTCAAATCCCACCTCGCGCAATCCCTTCATCAGGTAATCGCGCTTATGCTCCATTTCCGCAGTGAAGTTGGTAAAATAGCTGTCATGCTGGTTAAGACCATAGGCCACGCCATGTTGCAAATTGGGGGCCGTGGTAAAAACCAGAAACTGATGGGCTTTTGAAATCGGCTCCAGCAATTTGGGACATGCCGTAATATACCCCACTTTCCAGCCCGTCAGCGAAAAGGTCTTGCCTGCCGAGCCAATGCGCACACACCGGTCCCGCATCCCGGGAAAAGTCATCAGCGGGCGGTGCTTGCGCCCGTCAAACACCAGATGCTCGTAAACCTCGTCGCACAGGGCATACGCATCATGTTTGATCACCAATTCTGATAAAAACTGCAATTCATCGTCGTTAAATACCTTTGAACAGGGGTTCATCGGTGAATTGATCAAGACCAGTTTGGTTTTATCAGAAAAGGCCGCCGCCAGTTCGTCTCGCGGCAGTTGCCAATGCGGCGGTGTAACACGCACCAGCTTGGGAATACCGCCCGCCAGTTTCACTATCGGCAAATAGCTATCATACAACGGCTCGATCAAAACCACTTCGTCCCCCGGCGCCACCAGCCCCAAAATAGCATTTGCCAGGGCCTCGGTCGCCCCGGCGGTGACCATCACCTCGGTCTGAGCATCCACATCAAGGCCGTAAAAACGCTGGTTATGGCGTGCCACGGCTTCGCGCAGTTCGGGAATACCCATCATCGAGGGATACTGGTTTGACAAATTCATCGTCGCATCTGCGGCGGCCTGGCGAATATCGGCCGGGCCGTCGGTGTCGGGCGCACCCTGCCCCAGATTGATGGCGTTATGTTTGCGCGCAAGGCCGCTCATCACTTCAAAAATCGTAATGCCGCCCGATGCGAACAGGGGATTGCCAATAAAATCCGACATCGTGAACCGTCCTTTTGCTTGTCTTTATCCGTAGGGGTCACCGTGCTGCGGCGCGCCTGCCACAGGCCAGCGCGGCGAACACGATCATTTAAGATGATATGTTTCTGCCATGCCAACAGGCCAATGACCAGTGCTGCGCATCCCCCACCGCAATAAAATAACGTCCGCGCGTATAAATAGAATCGAATAAGCCAAAACCGCTCTCAAAAAAATGTATTGTTTGCGTTGCGGTATATTTTGTCGGCACCCTTTTTCACAATTTTTCCAAAACCATAACCCAATATAGCCAAATTGCATAAATTTTATACAAATTGCCTAATTAACGATCAGCCGCCCGGAAAATTTCCATGGTAACGAACGGGTTTTTCTAGGTTTTCATCATAAGACTCCCTAGAATATCGACACTCGGCGGCAGGAGCTTAAAACTGGCACGCGCCGTGCTAACCATATTGACCGAGTTCATCGCAACTCTCGCACAAAGCAGAGGGCGCTTAATGAAAAAGATTGAAGCCATCATCAAGCCATTCAAGCTTGACGAGGTTAAAGAGGCCCTTCAGGAGATCGGCCTCAAAGGGATTACCGTTACCGAGGCCAAGGGCTTTGGTCGGCAAAAAGGTCACACGGAACTGTACCGTGGTGCTGAATATGTGGTCGACTTCCTGCCAAAGGTGAAGTTGGAGATCGTGGTCGAAGATACGCTGGTAGAGCGGGCAATCGAGGCGATCCAGCAGGCTGCACATACAGGCCGGATCGGTGACGGTAAAATTTTCGTTTCCTCGCTTGAGGACGCGATCCGTATCCGTACGGGCGAACGGGGCAATGACGCGATCTGATCGGTCATTTCATCCCTGCTTGCTGTACGGTCGCTATATTATTGAGTTTTAAAGGGTTGCATCATGTCTGACGCTGCTTCAGTACTTAATTTGATCAAAGAAAAAGGCATCCAGTTTGTGGATCTGCGTTTTACCGATTCCAAAGGTAAATGGCAGCACACCGCACAGGACATCTGCACGATCGACGAAGACGTTTTCGTTGACGGCATCATGTTCGACGGTTCGTCCATCGCTGGCTGGAAAGAAATCAACGAATCTGACATGGTTCTGATGCCCGACCCGTCGACCGCCGTTGTTGACCCGTTCACCGCACAGCCGACCCTGATCATCGTTTGCGACGTTATCGAACCGGCCACCGGCCAGGGTTACGAACGTTGCCCGCGCTCGACCGCAAAACGCGCCCTGGCCTACATGAAGTCTGCTGGCATTGGTGACACCGCATTCTTCGGCGCCGAACCTGAATTCTTCATGTTCGACGACGTTCGCTGGACCACCGCTGGCGAAGGCATGGGCTATCAGCTTGACTCTGAAGAAGGTCCGTATAACACCGGCACCGAATTCGAGGGCGGCAACCGTGGCCACCGCCCGGGTCCGAAGGGCGGTTACTTCCCGGTACAGCCAGTTGACTCAGCCAACGACATCCGCGCTGAAATGGTCAACTACATCAACGAAATGGGCGTGCGTTGCGAAAAGCACCACCATGAAGTTGCGCCGTCACAGCACGAACTGGGTATCGGTTTTGGCACCCTGATCGATCATGCTGACGCGATCCAGATCTACAAATATTGCATCCACATGGTTGCACATCAGTATGGCAAAACCGCAACCTTCATGCCGAAACCGGTTTGGGGCGATAACGGTTCGGGCATGCATGTCCACCAGTCGATCTGGAATGAAGGCAAGCCTTTGTTTGCTGGTAACGGCTATGCCGACCTGTCGGACCTGGCCCTTTATTACATCGGCGGCATCATCAAACATGCCAAGGCGCTGAACGCTTTCACCAACCCGACCACCAACAGCTACAAGCGTCTGGTTCCGGGTTTTGAAGCACCGGTTCTGTTGGCATATTCTGCCCGTAACCGTTCGGCTTCCTGCCGTATTCCCTATACCGCGTCACCGAAGGGCAAACGCGTTGAAATCCGCTTCCCCGATGCGCTTGCCAACCCGTATCTGGCATTCTCGGCCATGCTGATGGCTGGCCTTGACGGCATCGAAAACAAGATTCATCCGGGCGAAGCCATGGACAAGAACCTCTATGATCTTCCGCCGGAAGAACTCAAAGAAGTTCCGACCGTTTGCGCATCCCTGCGTGAAGCCCTTGAAAGCCTTGATAAGGACCGCGAGTTCCTGAAAAAAGGCGACGTGATGACCGACGATTTGATCGAAGCGTATATCAAGTTGAAAATGGAAGAAGTCATCCGTTTTGAACAGTCTCCGCACCCGGTCGAATTTGACATGTATTACAGCGGCTGATTGATCTTTCAATCATCCTGCGAATTGGAAACGCCCGGCAAAAGTGCCGGGCGTTTTTTTGTCTGTTGCAATAACGCTGACAAAGACCACATCCGGCGCAGCACCTTATCTTTTGCGCCTTCAATTTTGTGACATCCGGCTGTTCGCCCATTTATAGAACATGCCCTCTCCGATCTTGCATCGACAGCACGACACATTTTGACGGTCATCCTGCCAATCTCCCGGCCCTGACATGCTCGTGTGTTTGCTGTTGATAAGTATATGCAACCTCTAACGCCAGGCAGAAAGTCGTTACAATCGCTCATAGCAATGCTACGCTAAGTCCCGGGTTCAAAGCGACAAAGGTTTCAGGTCATTGTTAAATCGACGGACATTTCTTTTAGGTGGCAGCTTGGCGGCTGTTGCCGGAGCCGGGGCCGTTTATACCGGGTTTAGAAATATGGGATCGATGGAAGATTACAACGCATCCGTTGCAGAAACCCGCGCCTTACTAAGCGAAGCCCCCGGGATTCGCGACCTGATCCGATATGCGACACTTGCCGCAAACAGCCACAACACACAACCGTGGACCTTTAAGGTCACCCAACACGGTATCGACATCATCCCGGACATGACACGCAGCCTGACCGCCGTTGATCCAGATAATCATCATCTTTTTGCTAGTCTGGGCTGTGCTGCGGAAAATCTGGCAATTGCAACTGCCATGCGTGGAAAACCCGGTATGCTGAGCTTCAATCCCTCGAATGGGGGTGGGCTCTCGCTTACTTTTGGTAATCCGTCTGCCGGGGAACCTGATCTTTTTGATGCCATCACAAAGCGTCAATCAACACGCGGCATTTTTGATGGAAAACCCGTCAGCGCCAGGGATCTGACCCTGTTGACCCAAGCAGCAACAGTGCCGGGCGTTGACCTGGTATTGATCACGGAACGCGTCAAGATGAGCCGGGTTCGCGACCTCGTAATTGCGGGTAACAGCACGCAAATGGCAGACCCGTCATTTCTGCGCGAGCTCAAGGCCTGGCTTCGCTTTAATCCCCGCGAGGCAATCAACAAGGGAGACGGTTTGTTCACCGCAACAACCGGCAATCCTGTTCTTCCGACCTGGCTTGGCTCCAGAATGCTCGATTTTGTATTCAAGGCAGATGCCGAAAATGACAAATATGCCCGCCAAATCGACTCATCTGCTGGCATTGCGGTCTTTGTTGCCGCGAAGAACACCCCTGAACATTGGTGTCTTGCCGGTCGCGCGTGCCAGCGGTTTGCGTTGCAGGCGACAGCACTGGGCATGAAACACGCCTTTATCAATCAACCTGTCGAGGTTGCCCGCCTAAAACCTGAACTTGCTACACTTGTCAACATGCCCGGCCGACGGCCCGACATCGTCATGCGCTTTGGCTATGGGGCAGCATTTCCGTTCTCGGCCCGGCGTGCCGTGGACATGGTACTGACGTGATGGCGACCTGTCTTTGGGCAAAGAATGTATACAGGTAACACGGCATAAAAATACCCCGCCCACCTGACGGCAAACGAGGTATCGTCAATCGTTTTGAAAAACCAGACAGGGCAATGGCAATTGTCGCCCCTTAATCCTCGTTAAGATCAACGTCCTTCTCGGCATCATAGACCACATATCGCCCTTTACCAGCCAATTTGGCCTCATACATGGCCTTGTCTGCCCGGCGCAGTTGTTCGCTCATATCGCAAAAGCCGCCATCAAAAACCGAAATACCAATTGATGCGCCAATCGGGCATGGCTTGCCTTCCCAAACATAGGGTTCAGCCATCGCCTTTAAAATTGCGCCCGCTATTTTTGTCATTTCCGCAGCGCGGCCTTTATTGATAAAAACCATGGTAAATTCATCGCCGCCCAACCGGGCAACTTCGTCGGCCCGCCGTGCCGCCCGCACAAGGCGCCGGGCCGTTTCAATCAGCACCCAATCACCCGCCGCATGGCCCAGCGTATCGTTCACCTGTTTGAAACCATCCAGGTCCAGCAAAAACACGGCTGCTGGCGTGTCCGTGCCACGCAGAACAGACTCACAATGGTTCAGCTTCTGCATAAAGCGTGCCCGGTTGGCAAGGCCGGTCAACTCGTCGTTATTGGCTTTGTTTTGCAATTCGCGCGATGCCATTTTTTGTTTTGTAATATCGGCAACCCACCACAAAACCGCTTCCTGGCCCTCAAAAGGCAAAGGTTCAAGCGATGTGCGCAGCCAGCGCGCTTCCTTGGCGCCGGTTGGACGAATGCGCAGTTCAACATCATGCAACTCGCCCATTGCATCCATTTCAAACAGGCTTTTCTCGCGGTAGCGTTCAGACAATAAAATGCTGTCTGTGGCATCCGTTAAAGTCATCTTCCGGTTTGCATCGTCAAGATCATCTTTAGCCGTGTCTTCCCGGTTTCCAACCTCGATCCCCAGAAGTTCAACAAAGGTCTTGTTAAAAAACAGGAATTTTCCTGTTTCCCGGTCTGATATACCCACCCCGATCGGGGCTTTTTGCAAGATATCCGTCAAACGCGCGGCCGCACCAGCAACCTCGGCCTCGGCCTTTTTAAGCGAGGTAATATCGATCAGCGAGCCAATCGTCCCGCCAATGGCCCCACTGGGCGTTTTAAGGGTCGATGCCGCAAAAATGGCGGCCTTGGGTGTGCCATCCTCGCGTTCAAAGGTAATTTCATCACGCACATTGCCTTCCGCCTTCAAAAGCGGCTGCTCCATACGGTTCATGGTCGCATCGAGCATCGCCGGGGCAACATCGGACGATTTACGCCCCAGAACCGCATCAAGTTTACAGCCGATGAAATCAGAAAAGGCGGTGTTGCAGCGATTGATAATGCCGTCAATATTTTTGACGTAAATCGGGATCGGCAGCACATCAATCAGGTGCTGAATGAAAAACTTATGGTCAGACAGGTTCCGCGCCAGTGCCTCGCTCCGTGTAACATCACACAATTGCAAGGCAATCAGACCGGCCGGACCATCGCTTTTGCGCCAGGCAATCCGGACATCAGCGACGCTAAACGGCGGCAGATCATGCTCACCTTTTTTGCCGATTTCCTGCAAAGCCTTGCGCACGGCTTCAACGCCGTTGCTGTCGGTAAACGTTGCCTCGCGCGACAACAAAGCCAAAAACTGTTTTAACGCCGTTCCTGCCTTCAGGCCAAGCGCCAGTTTTTCGAGCATTTTGGTCGCCACATCATTTGCATGCTGAACCGACAAATCGCTGGCTGACAGAAAAATAACACCATCGCGCCCCAGGGCCGCGGTCGCAACAATATCGGAACTAATCGCCAATGCACATATACGCGCCGATAACGACGCCCCCCCGTTTAAACGCTGTGTAGCTTTGCACCCGGTATTTTCCGCCTGCCAACACCCCGCCAGCAGAAAAAACACACATGGCTAGTCACATTGCGAAAATTTCAAGTATGACACCCTTAGACAACAGGCTTTTTCGCCGTCGGATCATCAGCGAGATCGATATATCCACGATCTACACAATGTTCCAGCTCACGACTGGCGGCTTTCATTTCGTCATAAGCCTCGCGAAGCTGCCGCAGTTTCAGCACTTCTGCCTCGGTCGGATGGTTGGACTTTCCATCTCCGGCCAGTTTAAAGGCATAACGCAAATATTCTGCGCGTGATCGCGCCACCGAAATCATCAGTGGCAAAATTTCGTCAACCGTCAAATTCGGCACAGCCGGACTGATGACCTCGTGATTAATCTCACGGATCACATGTTCCATGGCCATGCGAAAACGGCTTTTTGTACGGCCTGCATCTTCGGTCATTCGCGATCCCCCTATGGTTAACAAACCAGCAAACCATATAATACTGTTGTGTTTATTTTACCTGATTCACTATCATGACAAAATGCCTAAAACAGCCGCTTTTTATGATATTTATGCTAATCAGCCCCATTGCAAGACCCCGCGGCCTTCATTGCGACAATTGCAGACTTGATAGAGCAAGATTGTCCGGCTAAAGCTTATGCACGCGACCTATTAATATCGCCTCAATGACAGGCCATATTAATAGGTCCTGACCCTCGTCAACGTAAATTCAGCATCCGCTTGCAAAGGCGGGTGGACCAAAAGGAAAAAGAAGATGGAAGCACGGGTTAAATGGCTTGATAAGCTGACATTCACCGGAACCACCGGGTCTGGCCACGGCGTTATTATGGACGGCGACCGCGAAAATGGTTTTGGCCCCAGCCCGATGGAAATGCTGTTGCTGGGTGTCGGCGGGTGCTCGTCCATCGATGTGGTTCACATTTTGCAAAAAAGCCGCGAAAACGTCATTGATGTTGAAACCGACATCACCGCTGAACGCGCCGAAACCGACCCTAAGGTTTTCACCAAAATTCATCTGCATTTCAAAGTGCGCGGCGAAAACCTTAACGAAGCAAAAATCGAACGTGCGGTTCATCTTTCCGCCGAAAAATACTGCTCGGCATCAATCATGCTGGCAAAGGCCGCGGAAATAACCCACAGCTGGGAATTGCTGGATTAAGACAGGCACACTTTTCGCTGGTCCAAACCGGCCCCTGGCGCAGCACCACATGGATTGCCGTAAAATCGCCGCGATGAAGTATATTGTAACGGCATCCATATTTTGGGTGCCGTTACTTTTTTGGACGCATAGCGTGTGATATGACAAAGTGACATTGTCGCCAATGATCACACGGTTTCCCCGACCACGACAGGATCCACCCGATGCATGTTTTACGGTCCCTTGTTCGCCCGAAATTTTGCCTTGCCGTGATCGGTTTATGCCTGGTGGCCGCCTGCGACAATGAACCGGCGCGTTATGAAGCATCAGGCCACGCCATTGGCACCCCCCAACCGGGCACACCCTTTTCACAATATGTATCGGGCAGCCGCAGCAAAATTCGCGATGCCCTGCAAAATGTGCGCTACACATCTGGGCAGCACCCGTTTGGTAAATACACAATCGATGATGCCGTTGACATGCGCGCACCATTTGAAATTGATGCCGATAATCAGGCCTGCGCCCAACAGGGCAAGACTTTAAAAAATGGCGACGGGGTTGGTTTTTTGCTGGTGCATGGCCTGTCCGACAGCCCCTATCTTTTAAGCGATGTTGCAACATCGCTGCATAATGCCCTGCCCTGCGCCACCCTGCATGCGGTATTGCTACCCGGCCACGGCACGGTGCCGGGCGATTTGCGCGATATTGATGCATCCGCATGGCAAGCCACGGTAAAATACGGACTGGAAAGCTTCGATAACACCATTCGCCACATTATCCCGGTGGGATATTCAATGGGGGCGGCCCTTGTGGTTCGGGCGGCCGAAAACCATCGCAACGATGCCGAACTCTCGGCCATGATTTTGCTGTCGCCAGGCTTTGAAGCCTATAGCAATCTGGCGTGGCTAACACCTTATATAAGCTATGTGAAACCGTGGGTTACGGAACGCCCTGATAACGATGTCGCCAAATATGAAACACTGGCCACGCACGCGGCCGGCGAGTTTCAACTATTAACCGTGCCCTTTCGCGAAAATACCCTGCCGCCCCTGATCCAGCCGGTGTTCATGGCGGTTAGCTCGGACGACCGTACAGTCCGCGCCGATGTTGCCGCCCATTTCTTTTGCGGCAAAGTGCAATCTGATAAGCGCTACATGATCTGGTATCAGGGCGAAGCCGAAGCCCTTGAAGACCGTATGCAACCGATTTGCGATGACATTGATGTTGTGAAATCTGCCAGCCCCGACTGGCGCACCGTCAACCATGCCCACACCGCCATGACCATGCGCCCGCAAAACCCGCATTATGGCATGACGGGCGACTATCGCCGCTGCGATCATTACAGCGAACCCGCCGATTACAAGGCCTGCGAAGCAGACAATAAAGACGCCATCTATGGCGAAACCAACCTGGTAGAATCGGCCACACCAGGCACCCTGCGCCGTGGTACCTTTAACCCCGACTTTGACGGGATGATGGGAAAAATGGTTGTTTTCATTCATCAGGTGCTGGAACCCTGATCGCGTAACTTCGTGTAACTATATTGCCGCAATGGCCCGCCCCGGATTGCTTGCCATTCCCGCCCCTCGACCGGATCAGTTTGACGAGACCCAATGAATGCCATTTGAAATTCAACACTGCCTGTCATCAACAGGGATAAAATTGCGTTATGGCATCTCAACGCCGGACAATGCCCGTGGTCATATCTTTATCTTGCAAGGCCGGGCGGAATTTATTGAACGGTACAATGAAACAGCCCGCGACCTTGCCGCACGCCAGATCGGTTGCGTGACATTTGATTTTCGCGGTCAGGGCGGGTCCGTTCGCGAAACGCCTGTGCCAGAAATGGGCTATGTCGGTGATGTGGCCGACTATATGGACGATGCCATCACCATTGCCGATCATGTACAAGCCCGACATGATATTTCCTGCCCGATGCTGATGACCCATTCCACCGGTGGCCTGGTTGGCATCAATCTTGTGCTGGCAGACCCGAAACGATTTGCATCCGTCCTTATGATCTCCCCGTTTTTCGATTTAAATGGCCCGGACTGGTTGGTGGGGCTAGCACGGGTGCTGTCCGCCAGTTTGTGCAAAACCGGGATGGATAAAAAATTCCTGCCCGGTCAAAAGCTGCTGTCCCCGCTTCAGCCGTTTCAGCCCGATAACCTGCTGACATCTGACCAGGGCCGATATGAACGCAGCTTTGCGCTGCTTCACAAACAACCGGAATTGATGGTGGGGGGGGTGTCAGCAGGCTGGCTTCATGCCTGCTTTCGCGCCCAGGAAATACTCGACGACCAACTGACCGCCGCCAACCAGGAAGCGGCAATAACAAAAACCACGGCCCTGCCCCCGATAACAATGGTGATGTCGGGCGACGACCGCGTGGTAAGCAATGCGGCAACCAAACGCCTGTTTGCCAAACACCCACAGGTAAAGTTGTATGAAATAGCCGGGGCCCGTCACGAAATTTTACACGAACGCGACGAATTGCGTTTGCAGTTCTGGCGTATTTTTACAAACCACATTTCCCACTATCATCGCGGTTGGGTTGCAGCAAGCCCTGCCCAGGTCAATATGCCCCCGACCGAAGCTGCAATTTAAAGCACGCGGGTATTTATCCCATCATCGATGACAATTTTACGAGATCACGCGTGATTTGCGAAAGGCCGATGGTGTCATGGATTTATGGCGCACAAACTGGCGATTAAAATGCGACAGGTTTTCAAACCCGGTTTCTTCGGCCACCCGATAAACCGGCATGTCGGACGATAATAATAACGCGGCCGCCCGCCCCAGCCGCAACCCCATGACATAATCCTGAATATTGCTGCCCATGCGGGTTTTAAAAAACCGGCGAACGGTCCGTTCGCTCATGCCCATTTGACCGGCAAGGGCGGCGGCCGTGGGCGGATGGGCGTAATTGGCGTGCAAAATATCCAGTATTTTGCCCAGCCTTGTCGCTTCACTACGATTAGGCGCGGCCGCATCAAACCGGGCGGAAGCCAAGGGTGTTACGCTGTGTGCCTCGGTCAGGATCGTTAAAACCTCGATCAGCAACACAAGCTGGCTGATGGAGGGGCCGTTGTCAAAACGCGGGGTTAATGCTGCAACCTTGCAGGCAGTTTCCCGGTCAAACACCACACCGCGCCGTGCCATATGCAACAGGGGGATAAGCGATGCAAACTCAGGCATGGTGGCGCATGTCTGGTCTATCCAATCGGCTGAAAACCAGAAAACAAACGCCTGATGGAGCAATTGCGCGTTCTTTTGATCCCCCGACAGCACCGTGCTGATCGACCCGCCAACAGAACCGACCGGCACATGCACCGGCGATGAATGCCAGGTATGGGGCAGGTTTGGCCCCAGCAGCACCAGATCCTCGTGTTGATAATCGCCAATATGGTCGCCAACATAACGGCGACCACGGCTGTCTATCGTCAGGGTTAATTCATATTCCGGGTGATAATGCCATTCAAACGGGATCGCAGGCAGCTTTCGGTGCAACCCGCGCCACGAGCGATTGGGGGCAATCTGCACATGCTCGAACAGTAATTTCACTTTCCGGCACCTTCTGACATTGAATTGTCCGAATAGTATCAGAAATCGTCCGTTGCGTCAGTAGGCAGCAGCGCGACTGGCAATTTAGAATGGCTCTATCACAACAAGCCGGAACCGGCATTTCCGATCAGGAGGAAACCCGATGACAATGACAGGCATGTCCAATGCCCCGACCCCGCCCAATGTCACCATGTCGCAAACCATGTCCCCCAATGCTGACCGCCCGGGTAATGCATCGGTCGGAACCATTGCGGGGCCACAACTGCGCGACATGAAAAAAAAGCTGCCGTTGCGGGTATTAAGCGCGCAGGATTTTGAACATTGGCAGCGATATGGCTATGTGATTGTCCGAAATGCCGTTTCGCAGACACAGGCCAAAGCAACGGCAGACTTTTTGTGGGAATTTCAGGAAATGGACCCGAATGACCGTGAAACATGGTCGCGCCCGCAATTGCGCGACCATGCCATGACAGAGTTAAATAATTCCGGCATGGTCGAGGCTTATCACCATCAAACAATGTGGGATAATCGCCAATCCCCACGCATTTACGATGCCTTTGTCGATATATGGGATCGCGAAGATTTGTGGGTGTCGATTGACCGGGCCAATTTAAACACCCCCAATACCGGCAAACGTGCCTTTGATGGTTTTATCCACTGGGACGAAGACACCAGCCAAACACCACTGCCGATCAATGTTCAGGGGGTCTTGTCGCTGGTCGATACCACCGATGAAACAGGCGGGTTTCAATGTGTGCCCGAACTTTTTGAAAATTTTGCCGACTGGCTAAAAACAGCCCCGGTCGGGCGCAACCCGTTTCGCCCCGATATGGATAACATGCCTTATCCCTGCCACCGCGCGCCCATGCAGGCGGGTGATCTTTTGATCTTTAACAGCTTGCTGGCCCATGGCATTCGCGCCAACCGGTCGTCATCGGCGCGCATTGCACAATATATTTCAATGGCCCCCGCATCGCCGGAAAATACCGAGCTGACGGAATGGCGGATTAAAAGCCGGGATCAGCGCCTGCCCGCCCGCGGCCATGCCTTTCCCGGCGACCCGCGCAATTGGGAACAAACCCGCTATGCCCGCGCCCGGCTTACCCCGCTTGGCGAAAAGCTGTTGGGCAAGCAGCCCTGGTAAAACCGGACTTCCGGCGACACGGCGATGAAAAGGGGCTGTCGACCAACCGGCAGCCCCCATATCGGGTCAAATTCGGGACCAAAGGAGGGCTTTGGTTTCACTATCGACATAGGCCGCCTCGATGGCGGTTCTGGTAATGCCGCGCAATTCATCGGTGCTAAACCCGAATGTGTCGTGTGCACGCTGATATTCATCGGCCAGGGTGGTGTGGAAAAAGGGTGGATCATCCGACCCCAGCGTTACCTTGACCCCGGCGTCATAAAGTTTGCGCAGCGGATGGCTGGCATAGTCAGGGTAAACCGACAGGGCAATGTTGGAGCCAGGGCAAACTTCAAGAACAATACCGCGTTTGACCAGTTCATCGACCAGTTTTGCATCCTCTATCGCGCGCACACCATGGCCGATACGATCAACCGGCAAATGGTCAATCGCATCCCAAACGCTTTGAGGTCCCAGCACTTCACCGGCATGTGTGGTACAGCCCAGCCCGGCATCGGCGGCTATTTTATAGGCAGGGTAAAAATCCTTCTGGGTATACAGGCTTTCATTGCCGCCCATCCCGAACCCCACAACATGAGGATGCCCGCAATCAACTGTTTTTCGGGCCACATCCACCGCGCGATCCGGCCCCAGATGGCGCACACAGGTCATAATGATGCGGCCAATAATGCCGGTTTGCGCAAAGGCCTGATCAATCCCGGCAGCCACGGCCAACAAATGATCCTCAAACGACAGACCCTGCATTTCAGCGTGGGATGGCGAGCAAAACAGTTCGACATAAACCGCACCGATTTTTGCCTGTTCCACCAGGTAATGACAGGTCAGATCGGTATAATCCTGCGTCGTTCGGATGACATTGCTGGCACGATCAAAACTGTCAAGAAACTGAGGGAAATCCGACCAGACATAGTGATCGTTTTTGTCAAACAGGCCATCGACAATGTCGATTTTATTGCGGGTCGCGAAACGTCGCACCAGATCGGGCGTTATTGCGCCTTCCAGATGCAAATGCAATTCCGCCTTGGGAAGGGTCAATGTCATGCGGGCTCCCGTGATCAGGTAAAACTGGCAACAAATGTTGCCTGTAGAGGTAATTGCTTCGTCACGGGAATTGAAGCCTGTTTTTTAGCCAAACCCAAAATACCCGCCCCAAACAAACGGGCGGGTATTTTTTCAAGGTCACCGGGCATCCCGGCTCAGGCAGCGCGGGTGCGATTGCGCGACGATTTTCCATCATCATCCCCGCCGCCGTAAAGTTCAACAAGCGGGCCAATAAACGGTTCAAACCGTTGCCATTTATCGATCGATTCAGAATTAATCGGTCGGCGCACCTGCATCAGGCTGGCGGTTTTCGCAGCCTGACGACTGCGATAAAATTCCAGGCACTCTGTCTGCCAGTCCAGTCCGCAATGGGCCAACAGGCGTGGTGCGACTGTTTCAGGATCAGACACCAGATCTTCGTAAGACAAATCAAATATCTGTCCATCCCGGTCGGTAACGGCAAAAGCGGCCATGATTTTTTCGTAACCACGATAATAATCAGCCAGATCCTGCAAATCATCCGCAAAGCGCATCGGGTTGGCAAAGGGTGTGGTATAAATCGACAAACACGTCGCCAACGGATGGCGCTGACAATGAACAATCGGCGCATCGGGGAAAACCTTGCGGATTTGACCAATCCGCAAAAAATTTGCCGGTGTTTTATTGGCAACCATTTTGGCCTGCGGGGCATAACCCTTCATCGCGGCGAGGTATTTGCTCCGAATGGCACGTGCAGCCTTGCGATCAATGCGCTTCATCTGGTTCGCGATTGTTCCCCAACCCACAACGTCACCAACGGCCCTGGCAAAATCGCCGACTTCTCCGGCTGCGTGCACATCGCTATGTGCCCCGATAATGCGTTCGGTCAGGGTTGTGCCCGAACGAGGCAAACCCACAATAAAGACCGGTTTAGGTGCCGATGGATCATCATCCTTGCCGATATCCGAAACCAAATCGTCTCGCGACGTCGCCAGCACTTTTGCGTCATCAGCTTCGCCAAGAGCAATAATCCGGTTAATTTCGGCTTGTTCAGCTGCCCCGTCAAATGGCGATGCCGCGCGATGTGCAGCATGGCCTTTTTTATACCAGGAAAATGCTGTTTCAAATTCCTGTTTTACTTCGGCCGTGCGGGCCAAGGCAAAGGCCGCATTATAACGGTGTGTCGGATTTTGCGTCGCATCGTCATGAATACTTTCCAAAAATGGCAGCGCACTTTCGGGCATGGCTTGCGGACGCAAAAACGCTACCACAAGATAAGGCTGGGTGCTGGTTTCGTTATGATTTTCTATCAGATCAAGACTGTTGCAAACAGCTGGATCAACCTGACCGATCAAAGCCTGGGCTGAAATCTGCCTATGGCGTATGGTCATGTCATCCGGGTGCAGGGCCACCAGCTTTTCGTAAAGCGCAAGGGCCTTGTCGGCCATTTCAGTACGAACATAAAGCTGGGCCAGAACCATACGGCATTGAAAATAGCGATTAAAACTCTCGGGAATACTTTCCAGCAATTCAATCGCACGCAACATGTCTGGCGAATAGGTCGGTGCTACCGATATGCGCTTGTCATATTCGACAATGATTGTTGCCAGAAACTCCGCATAAAGCGGCTGGTCCCGATGCTGACGATGCAACTTTTCCGCAAGCGTTATTAATGACTGGTAGTCACTTGTTGCACGTGCAAAAGCGATAAGGTTCTGCAAAACCATCCCGATATGGCGGTCGGTGACCGGCATGGTTTGTGCCAGTCTGGATAGACGTGGAAAAGCGCGACGTGGCTGCGACCCCTGAAGCTCGGCAACACTTGTCATCAACTGAAATTCTGTGTTTTTCGGGTGGGTTCTGACAATTTTGGCACCAATGGCTGCCGCCTTGTCAAACTCCCGAGCTGCCATCGCTTGCTTCATTGATGACAGCGTGTCTTTCTGTATTTGCTTCATAATCACATCCCGAAGCATTTGCTGACCGTGGCGACATTCCCCCCGAAATTCCCCGGCACGCTTCTGAACATATGTCATTTATATTGCGATGCACAGCGTAAAAAATAGGCTTCGTATAGAACGACGCCCAAAAAAAAGACAAACCCGGCAGTTTCCGCCGGGTTTACCGATATACACGTTGTGGTAACATTTTTGTTATGCAGGGATACGCCGACGCGAAAAGATGTTTTTCGAGGCCAAAAGTGCGCCCCCGACAATCAGCATACAACCCCAAATAACTGCCGGGCTGGCCGAAGCGCGCCCAAAAGCAATCAGGATCAGTGTTGAAAGCAGCGGAGCGGCATAGGCCGACACCCCCAGAACCTGAATATCGCCATGCTTGGTGCCATAGTCCCAAACAAAAAAGGCCGCCCCCACCGGGCCTAGCCCCAGCCCGGCAATGGCCAGCCACTGGATAAAATCGGGGGTCACCCAGGTTTCCAAAAGGCCATGGGTGACAAGCCCCAAAATAGCCGTCGCACCACAAAACCCGCACACAGCCTCCACCGGAACAGTACGGTAACGGCGGTTTAAAACGGAATAGCCGGACCACAAAAGTGAACATGCCAATGCCGCGCCATAACCCAAGCTAAAGGCCGGATCAAAGACAAAACCCTGCCCCTTGCTAACAAGCACGGCCGCCCCGCCCAGCCCGCACACCGCCCCGGCCACATGATACCAGCGCAGTTTTTCGCCCGGCAGCAATGCCGATAACAAAACAATAAACAACGGCCATAAATAGGCGATCAGGCTGGCATCCACGGCGGGGGCATTGGCAAGGGCCACAAAATAGAAAAAATGGTAGCCAAACAACCCGCCGACGGACAAAATCCACGCCCCCACAGGTTGGCGCAACGCCCTGAATGCACCGCCCCCCTTGCGCGAAATCCACAGGGCGCTAAAAACCGTCGCCACCATAAAACACAGGCTGACCAGTTCAAAAGGCGGGATCGATTTTACTGCCGTGGTAAACAATGCCAGCAATGCCCATAACAAAACGGCAATTGTGCCAATCAGGGTTGCTTTGGTTTTGGCGTCCAGCAAAATCATGTTCATCTTCCGTTGTGACCAAATATCACACTGTCATAACGCCCCTGTCCCTTGCTGTCTTTGCTCAAACTCCTGCCTTGGAAACGAAATGAAATTCTTAACAGCAACCCGCCACGACGCCCCGCTGACAGGGACCAGGATGAAGACCGGATCAGTTCTGGCGGCACTGTTTGCGAAACTGGCCGGGTGCTATAGCAAAACGCCTTGAAAAAGCCCGCGAAAACGCTGCCTGGTCCTGAAAGCCAACCTGTTGCGCAATAAAGGCAACGCTTTCCGTGCGGCTGGCATCGGCCAGCAGGTCCCGGCCACGATCCAGGCGCATTAATCCCAGCCAGCGCATCGGCGCACATCCCACATGGCGGTCAAACGCGGCAAATAACGCACTTTCCGACAAGGCCGCAATTTGCGCCATTTGCGAGACGCTAACGGGTTCGTTCAGGCGGGCTTCCGCCCATTCCATTGTGCGCTGCAACCGGGGCGGACCCCCCCAATCACCGACATCTGCATCATGCCGCCCTGCCGCGCCGCGCCGCGCATGGCGCAACAAATCGGCCAAAAAAGCCAAAACCGGCGGATTGGGCTGACGATGGTTGAGGGAAACAGCACGATGAGATGATAATGAGGATGAGACTGACGACACATCCTGCGGTGCTGCCACATCGCACGCATCCCCGGCAAACAAAGCTTCAAGATCACCAAAGCGCACATCATTCGTGATCGATAAATACGCCCCGCCGCCAGCCCGATGCCATAATTGTTCAATCCCGGCCTGGGCCGCAAGGTTGGTATTCAGATCGATGACTAAAAACCGGTTCATCCCCTGTGCGCGATACGCATGACAGGCCCCGGCAGGCACAAAAGCAATTTGTCGCCCGCGCACTTCGCCCCCGGCCCCTTCAACATCAAGATCAAGCACGCCATGATGCGAGACAATGATCTGGTGAAAATCATCGTGGCTGTGCGACCGGGTTTCTGACCGGTAATTGCGAAAACTAAGCGACATGTCTTTCCTCTATACGAGCCCCTTTGCTTATTGGCTATTATGCGCGCTGCAACAGTCCTGACAACAAGGATCCGCAATAAGATCGACAAGGCCCCAGCCTCATTCAGGCCGACCTAATGACAGCAACTGGTTAATATATTTTTCGAATCACCCTTCGGAGGCCATTCCTTTTTTAAAATCGCATACTGAAAGGTGTTTTCATATTCAGGCGTACCGTCCGCATTATTGACAAACGAAATAAACTCCACAAAGCAGCCCTCTTTGCGCATACCAAGCTTTTCACACAGCTTTTGAGATCTAAAATTGTTATCCTCGACATATGCGTAAAGCCGTCTCGCACCTTGTTGAGCAAACAAATAATCAAATAAGGCCCGCGCACTTTCACTGGCATAGCCCTTGCCTTCAAACGCGCCGTTAAAATTCCAGCCAACTGAATAGGTATCAGCCTGTTCGGTCTGCGTGCCATGTTCTTCTTCTTTATGAAAAAACAAGTCCCCAATCAAAGTGCCTGTATCTTTCAAACACACCGCGACACAAGACCCGTCTTTAGCGCGTCTTTTGGCTTCCGCCTCAGCCTCGGCCAAGGTATTAACCTTATCAATCAGAAAACAGTTTGCTCGTGGATTAGAAATATATTCGAACAGACTGGCAGCATCATCTTCAGAAAACTGCCTTATGACCAATCGATCTGTAATAATTTCTTGCATTTGAAACCTGTTATCTCTTGAAAATCATTAACCAATTGATGCGTTAAATGCATTTTTTCCCAAGGTCTGCACACTATTTCGTGATTAATCAAACCGGCTATTAAAAATGTATCCAAATCGGCATGGTATCTATCTATTTTTGTTTTACCGTCGCTTATATTTCAATTTCGGGTAATGCCGATATGCTGGCGTGCGCCATTGGATGAACATCATGATTATTCTAAATGGCGTTGGCGCAGTCTGCCTGTTTCAGCCAATTGCCGCCACCAGAAGCCTGATTGCCCGCGACGATGAGATCAGCCATCCGTTATAATCTGACGATAGCGCGCGGGGGATACACCGACCATATTGCCAAACCGCGTGGTTAAATGCGCCTGGCTGGAAAAACCACAGGCATGAGCAATTTCGGCAAGGGTCAGTTCACCATCCCCCAGCATGGCGCGCGCCTGCATAATGCGCTGACGCAAAACAAACTGGTGCGGGGCTTCGCCCAAGCTGGCCCGAAACATGCGTGAAAAATGAAAAACAGACAAACCGGCAACCGTTGCCAGATCATCAAGCGTCATCGCCTGTTCCAGATTGACGGCAATATAGTCAAGCACCCGGCGGCGCACCGCGCCAGATAACCCGCCACGGACCGCCGCAACATTGGGCCGCTGCAACGTATACTGTGCCAAAAGATGACCCAGCAGAAAATGCCCTGCCGATGACATCGCCAGCCGATCGGCCGGAAGGCGCCAGTCCAGCGGCATGATAATGTCACGCACCATTGTTTCAACAACCGGATCGACCCAAAATATTTTCTCTGCCAGTTCAATACCGGCAGGATCAACATCAAGGGTTTCAATAACAGCCCGGTTCCAGGCCGCCACCGGAATATACAAATGAAACAATTCCACCTGCCCGCGCACCATCCAGTCCGACGAAACATGGGCCGGCATCACACAAACACGCCCCGGCCCGCCCCCCGATAACGGACCATTACCACGCTGGCGCAGAATACCGGTTCCCCCGGTCAGATACAGGCTCAAGGTGTGGTGGTCGGGGTCGTCATACCGGCTTTGTACATGCACATCTCGCCGCCAGTGTGCCGCTGAAATGCTATCACCAAAATCCCCCGCCGATACCAGATCGGCATCACGTTTTAATTCGTTATAAACAGTATAATTCTGGTAACGCGGTATCGTCATTGAATACAGAGGACCTTGGCAAAACCGGGGAAATCAAACCGGATACAGATATTTGCATCATGCCCCCTGTTTGACCAGCCTTCGCTTACTTTAGAGGCGTTTTTGCGCAAGAATCTGAAAAACGCCGCAATATCGTGAAAGCCCTTCGTATCAATCGGGGCTATAACACAGCCTGAAATTGATTTTGCGAAAGTTGCCCCATGACCGCCGCCCTGTTCGCCATTGTGACCCTGTGCTGGGGTTTTACCTGGTATGCCATCAAATTACAGATCGGGACCATTCCGATTGAAATTTCAATCTTTTACCGCTTTGCGCTGGCCGCCGCAATCCTGGCCGCCGGAATGGCCTTAACCGGGCGGCTCCGCCCGGTGCCATGGCGCGCCCATCCGTGGATTTTTCTACTGGGATGCGGGTTATTTGCCATCAATTTTATCGCGATGTACACCGCGTCATCCTATATTGCCAGCGGCATTATCGCAGTTTTATTCACCACATCGACCATCTTTAACGCACTGGGAAACTGGGTATTTCACGGCCAGCGGCCTGGCTGGCGCTTTGTCGGCGGTGCGGTGTTGGGGCTGGGCGGTATTGCCTGTCTGTTTGCCAACCAGTTGGCAACATTGTCGCACAATGCCGCTGCCATTACCGGCATGGCCTGCGCGCTGGGGGGGACGGCTGTTTTCGCATCGGGCAATATGGTGTCGGTCAAACTGCATAAAATGGGCATTCCCACCCGCGATGCCGTGGTGCGGGGCATGGCCTATGGTGCGGCTTTGTTATTCGTGTTTTCCATGTTGCGCGGCCAAACCCTGGTGCTGCCGACCGATCCTTATTATATCGGCAGCCTGCTGTATCTTGCCATTCCTGGCTCCATCATTGCGTTTCTGGCCTATCTGGCGCTGGTCAACCGGGTGGGGGCGGGCAAGGCCGCCTATGTCACGGTTCTGTTTCCCGTGGTCGCCCTTAGCGTTTCAACATTTCTCGAAGGCTATATCTGGACGCCGACCGGGGCAGCAGGCCTCGCCTTGATCCTGCTGGGCAATATCACCATTTTTGCCCGCTTTCCGGCCCGCAATCGCAAAGCGGTAGCCCCGCGCATCGCCCAATAATACCCTCGCCTGCCATCGCGTTATAGCAGCGATACCCCAACGTTAACGTCCGAAGATGACGAGCAACGACCCCGTTAAAACCATATCCTTCCGGCACAAAACCAAGCCGCCACCCTGGCGCTTGAACCTGCCGGAAGGAACTAAATGTTTGGTCCCGGCATTTGATGGGTCGGATCAAGATTGAAG
>TARA_R110001583_G_scaffold412_4_pt1 | contig 39345 bp, 34 predicted proteins | sample TARA_R110001583 | Tara Oceans TARA_R110001583 (sample SAMEA4398432) | marine metagenome | biome: Polar Biome; feature: [MES] marine water layer (ENVO:01000295) within the mesopelagic zone...; material: water (ENVO:00002006), including particulate matter (ENVO:01000060) such as...... | reverse complement strand
TTCGGTATTGTGATAAATGTACAAACCTTCAGAAATAGGAGTATGGCAAGATGCCATTGTTTTAGTAGGACCATCTTTTTCACGAGCCACTTCAACAGAACAAACTCTGCAAGAACCAAAATTTTCTAAACGATCATCTTGGCACATTGTTGGAATAGCATTTTTATTGTTTTCTATTCTTCGAACATACTCTAAGATAGTTTCCCCTTTAATAAAATCGTATGCTAAGTTGTTGATATATGCTTTCATATTGATTTTAGTTTGTAGTAAAATAGTGTTTCAATTCGTCATTAAAATACTGTAAAGCATTTTTTACAGGAAGCGGAATTCCGCCACCTAATGCGCAAAGTGATCCTATTTCTAAGGTTTCTAATAAATCATCAAATAACTGACGGTCAATTTTATACGTTGAATTTTGTGCTTTTTGAAGCATTTCCATTCCTCTGTGTGAGCCAATTCTACATGGATAACATTTTCCGCAAGATTCATCGGCAGTGAATTCCATTAAATGTTCCAAAAATTGTATCATTGGAAAATCTGAAGGAATTGAAACAACACTAGCGTGACCTAATAAAAATCCATTGCTGTTTAACGATTCAAAATCTAATGTTAAATCTTCAATTTTATGCATTGGCACAATTCCACCAAGTGGTCCTCCAATTTGAAAAGCTTTTACGTCAGATTTAAAACCGTTTCCGAAGTCCTCAAATATAGTTTTTAATGGTGTGCCCATTTCAATTTCATACATTCCAGGAGTATTAAAAAAACTGTCTAGCGAAACTAATTTAGTTCCAGAAGATTGTTTTGTTCCAAGTTTAGCATAGGCTTCTCCTCCGTTTTCTAAAATCCAATGAATATTAGCAAATGTTTCTACATTGCTTAACACCGTTGGTTTTCCAAATAATCCGTATTGTGCTGGATACGGCGGACGAACACGAACTTCTGGTCGTAAACCTTCAATAGAATTTAATAAAGCAGTTTCTTCACCACAAACGTAAGAACCTTGTCCGCGAATTATTTTAAAACGAAAATCGCCAATAAGTTTTTTTTCTTTTAATGCTGAAATGGCTTCACCAATAATTCTAATAGAATCGGGATATTCACCTCTAATATATAAAACACCCGTATTTGCACCAACAGTTAAACCAGTCATATACATTCCCAACAGCACTTTATGCGCTTGATGTTCCATTAAATACATATCTGAATATGCCCCAGGATCACCTTCATCGGCATTACAAACAACATATTTTTGTGTGTCATCCTGAGCGGAGTCGAAGGGTTCCTTTATAACCGCATCCAACTTAAACCAAAATGGAAATCCAGCACCACCACGACCACGTAGATTTGAAGTTTTTATTTCTTGAATTACATGTTGTGGATTGTTTTTATGTTTTTCAGCTAATGAATAAAATGCTGTAAGATCTTCTATTTTTGAAGTTAATATTGGTGTGGTGTTGCAATCAATGTTGTAATCGTTTTTTTGGTCTCTCGACTGCGCTCGAGATGACAAAATTTGTTCTAAGCCCTCTGAGGAATTGGCTGAATATGTATTCCCATTATACATAAAAGCACTATTGGTATGGCAACGACCAACACAGGCAGCATGTCCAATTTCTTTTTCTTCAAAATGATTTTCTAAATTTTTATAAAGATTTGTTTGCGAATTTGCAACCATACAAGCTGTTCCGCTACAAACATGAATTTTCTTATTTCGATTTTCTTCGCGTGTAAAATCATAAAAAGAAGCCGTTCCAAATACCACGGAATCATCAATCATAAATCTTTTTGCGAGATTTTGAAAATCTTCTTTAGTTGAATGAGTTAGAGATAAATCTGCGATATTCTCAAATAAATTATCATCTAATTCCTTTCTTGATGATAAACTGCGTATATTCTTATTTGCCATTTTAAAAAATCTAGTTGGCTAAAAATACTAAAAAAATGTTGAGGAATAATAAAATCGAGCTTATTAGACCTTTTCACAAATTAAAACAATGTGCTTGTTGTTTATATCAGTCGTAAAAAACATGTAAATATTACCACCATCTTTAAAGTTTATTTTATTGCGAATTTGTGAAACAGTTTCAGGAAAATTTCGTGTTGTAATGTTTGCTTTTTTTGAAGGAATTAATTTTTTTAACTGTTTTTTATCGTATGAAATACAATGTTTTATTTTGAATCTTCTTCCGGGGAATTCAATTAAATTAGTTGAAGTGTACAAGTGAGAATGTACATGAAGTTTGTCAATTTTTAAATGATATGATATTTGTTGAAAAGCACCTGCTTTTAAAATAGCGGCATTTGGTTCGTATAGATATGTTTTTGGCTCAGAATAAGTTGCTGAATTGATGTCGTTTAAATTAAAACAGAATTGTTGTTGATTTGTTTTATTAAAGTTAATAGTTTGAATAATAATATGTTGAGTGTAATTTTTCTCCAAAATAAATAACAGTTCTTTTACTTCATTTTCAACCGCAACAATATGAATTTCTTTCACAAAATTCAGTTCATTTATAGCACTAGAAATATCCAAAAGTGGAGAAACTTTTAGTAATATATTATCAGTTTTTTCGAATAAGAAATTTAAATCTTTAGGAATATTAGGTAAGCAATCTTCTAATAAAAAAACTTTTCCTTTCGTGTCATTTCTTCGTGAAGGATCAGCATAAATCCAGTTGAATTTTTTGTTGGTTTTATTTAAAAATACCAAGCCATCCCCAACATGGGTTTTTATGTTTTTTTTATTGAATTGTTTTAAGTTATACGTTACAATGTTAGATAATTCGTCATTTATTTCACAATGAATTACATTTTCAACTTTTTGTGAAAAATAAAAAGCATCAACACCAAAACCTCCAGTAATATCAATTAATGAATTTCCTGATACTAAATTTGCTTTGTATTTTGCAGTAATTTCTGACGAGGTTTGCTCAATATTTAATCTGTTTGGAAAATAGATGTCTTCCGAAGAATACCAAGTAGGTAATTTTTTTTCACATTTTATTTTTGCACTAATTTGTGCTGCAATTTCTTGAATTGAAATATTTGCAAACGGACTACCTTTTAAAATTAGTTTTGTGATATCAGATTTTAAATTGTCATTAATGAATTTCTGAACTTTGGTATTTAAAATTTCTTTATTCAAAAGCTTCGTTGCTAAGTTCAACTAATTTGGTAATTGTTTTCCAATTTCTTGAAGTGGCATCAACCTTTAACTTTCTTTCAATTAAATTATTGGTCAATTTTGTTTTTGCAAAACCTATTGGGCAATGTAAAAAAATATGCTTTTCATTTATTTTATATTCATCTGTATAATTTGAAATATATTCCTCGAGGAGTTTAATATTATCGGATTCAGGAAAATCACTTAGAAAAGTAACACACATTTTTGTAATGTCAGGGTTACTATTTTCCATAAAAGGATTTGAAGCAAATACTGTTTGAATAGTATTTTTGGTGATTATTAGTACTTTAACATCGTAATCAAATTTCTTTTTTATTGCTTCTTTAATTTCTCTTTCAATTTTTGAAATATCTTTTTCACTTGATGTGAAAATCACATTTCCACTTTGAATATAGGTAGTTACGTTGTTAAATTTCAAATCGTTGAATAACAGCCTTAAATCGACCATCTTAATCTTGTTATGACCAGATACATTTATTCCACGTAAAAGAGCTATATAGGTTTGCATATAGTTAGTTATTTTTGAAACCTATTTTGGTTCGTTGAATTTCTTTAGGTTTTTCCAGTAATTTTTGAAGGACTTCATAAATTTCACTAAATTGATTGTTGTACTGCGATTCAATTTGTTGAATTTTAGTTAAAAGTTCCTCATAATTTGTCGCTAATTTTCTTAGTTGCACAAAGGTATCTATTATTTGTAAACTCATTTTAATAGCGTTATCACTGTTTAAAACGCTTGAAAGCATTAGTATCCCGTGTTCTGTAAATGCAAAAGGAAGGTATTTAGTATGTGTTCCTTGTTTTAAGGTGCCAATTTGACTCCTTAACTCTTGATTTTCTTTTTGGGTTAATTCAAACATGAAATTTAAAGGAAAACGTTCCAAGTTTCTTCTAACTTGCCTTTTTAAATATTTTGTTTCTACATCATAAAGTTCAGCTAAATCTTTATCTAACATTACTTTAAAATTTCTAATTACATAAATTTTATTAGAAATTATTTCATCAGGAATAACAATTTCATTTTTCATAGCTTTTGAATAATTAATATGTTATAAATTTTTGGTTAGTGATTGTACAATTTTATTATCTGATAAAAAAGCTTTTAGAATTACTTTAATAGCAGTATAAGTTGGAATTGCAACAATCATTCCTGTTACACCAAATAATACACCAGCAATCATTATCACTAAAAATATTTCTAAAGGATGAGATTTTACACTGTTGGAGAATATTAATGGCTGACTTAAAAAATTGTCAATTAATTGCGCAAAAACATATCCAATCATTACATAGAAAGTGGTTGGTAAAATTTCAGTCTGAAAATCTTGTCCTAAGTTGCTGCTCATTGTTAAAAATAACATAATAATTCCTCCAATTAAAGGACCTATATAAGGAATTAAATTTAGCAAGGCACATAAAAAAGCAATTACAACAGCATTTTGAATTCCAAATATTAATAAAACTATTGTATAGATTACAAATAAAATTGTTATTTGAAAAACGAGTCCAATAAAGTATCTTGAGAGTAAATTATTGATGGTAGCCAACGATTTTTTTAATTTATTTTCATTTTTATCACTTACTAAAACATATATAGAGTTCTCCATAATGTGAGTGTCTTTCATTAAAAAAAATGTAATAAATAATACTGAAAATAATCCAATACTTAAATTACCAACCATACCTATAACTGAATTTAATAAGTTTGGAATAGCTTTTACGTTTTTGAATAAATCAGCATTTTTTAGTTCATTTAATACATCAATATTATGAGCTAAAAAGTAATCGTTGATTTGTATAATTAAATGTTGAATAGTGGATTGAAGTTTCTCAATGTTTAACAATGATAAGTTTTCACCTTGTTTAATTATTAATGGTATAAACATACTTATTAGCCCAGATAAAACACCTAAAAATAATAGCATAGTGCTAATTACAGCTATGGTATTAGGGAATTTTAATTTTAGCTTTAAAAAACGAATAATTGGACTTCCAATTAATGAAATAACAGCAGCAATTGCTATATAAATGATAATAGATTGAATACTAAATAAAAAATAGAGTAGTATTAAAATACCTAAAATTATTCCAATAGCTTTTAGTATTCCGTTGGTAATATTATTTGAAGTCATAATTAATTTATTTCAAGTATAAATATAAGTTATTATTTAAAACCCAACAGCTTTGTCATCACCTCTATAATCGGCGCCACCCTCGAGTTTCCCATTTGGTAACACTAAAATAGCATCTACTTTTCCAAGTATTCTTGAGTTTTCTTGATTTATTATATAGCCTTTTTCTTGTAATGTTTGAACTAAAATAGTATCAAAACCTTTAGGTTCTAAAGTAAGCACATCAGGTAACCATTGGTGATGAAATCTTGGTGCATCTACAGCTTCTTGCATTCCTAAATTGAATTCATAAACATTTAAAATGGTTTGCATTACAGATGTAATAATGGTTGAACCTCCAGGCGAACCAATAGACATAAATAGTTTATTGTTTTTTTCAACAATTGTTGGTGTCATAGAGCTTAGCATGCGTTTTTCTGGAGCAATTGAATTTGCTTCTGCACCAATTAATCCAAACATATTTGGTGTTCCAGGTTTTGAGCTAAAATCATCCATTTCGTTGTTTAACATAAATCCTCCTTCAGTAACATACACTTTTGAACCATAGGCGCCATTTAATGTAGTAGTAGCAGAAATGGCATTTCCGTACGTGTCCACAATAGAGTAGTGGGTAGTTTCATCGCTCTCGTAGCCAACAATAGTTCCATGGTTAATAGTTGAAGAAAGCGTTGCTTTATCCCAAGAAAAATCAGCCATTCTTTTTTGAACATAATGTGAAGAAATTAAAGTGTCAATAGGAATTTTAACAAAATCTGGATCTCCTAAATAAAAAGATCTATCGGCAAAAGCTCTTCTTTCAGCCTCTGTAATTAATTGTATTGCTTTAACTGAATTATGACCATAAGATGCAATATTATAAGGTTCAAGTGCTTTAAAAATTTGCGCATCACAAATTCCACCGCTTGAAGGTGGAGACATTGCCGTAATTTTTAAATCTTTATAAGTAAACTGAATAGGTTTACGCCATTTTGCGTCATATTTTTCTAAATCTTCCTTGGTGATGATACCACCTAATTTTTTAATATAATTCACCAACATTTCCGCAGTTTCACCTTTGTAAAAACCATCTCTTCCGTTGTCTCTAATTCTTTCTAAAGTTTTAGCTAAATTCGGATATTTTATGGTGTCTCCTTTTTTCCAATCAGCATCTAAAATAATTTGAGTATTATTTACTTCAGAAAAAAAGTGTTTATACTTTGCTAATCTATCAGCTTGTTTTTTTGTGACAATAACCCCTTTGTTTGCCAAATCAATAACAGGTTGAATTAATTCAGAAATGGGTAATGTTCCAAATTTTTCATGAACTTTAAACAAACCCGCAACAGTTCCAGGAATTCCTACAGCTAAAGCACCTAATGTACTTTTTCCCTCTATAACATTTCCATTTTCATTTAAATACATATTCTTTGAAGCAGCTAATGGTGCTTTTTCTCTATAATCTAACGCGCCAGTTTTTCCATCATTTGTTCTATAGACCATAAAACCTCCACCGCCAATATTTCCAGCAAAAGGATAAGCAACAGCTAAGGCAAGTTCTGTTGCAACCATTGCATCAAAGGCATTTCCACCTTTCTTTAAAATTGAGGTGCCAATTTTGGAAGCTTCTTCTCGTGCGCTAACAACCATTGCACTATCCGCAATAAAACCTAACTTTTTAATTGGTTGTGTTTTTTGAGCGGAGTTTTCTTTGCATTGAATAAATATGCATACAAATGCTAATAAGTAAAGGATTCTTTTCATTGTGAAATTAATAAGGATGTTTTTTCTTTAGTAAAATTTCTAAGATCTTCAAAAAATGTTATAAAATCTTGTTCAAATTCTTTGTAATATAAGTTTAAATCTTCAATGGCTAAATCCATTTTTGAAATGCCTTTTGTACGTCTATTCATTCCTTGTAAAACACGTTCAATACCTTCAAGAGAAGCATAATTAACCAACCAGTTATATTGAATCATACTAGGAAGTAATTTTTGAATTTTTTCTGGAAAAATCTCAATATTTTCTTGTAAAAAAGTATACGTATTTGCAGCGTATATTTCTAATGGTATTTTAGAGTAATTTAACCAATTTTTAGCTAAATAATGATCGTATAGTATATCAATAATTACACCATCATAATGGTTGTATCTTTCATGTAAACGTCGTTTGCTTTTCCTTACAATTAAGTGATTATCAGTATAGTTATCAATTTCTCTATGCAATAAAATACCTGCTTGAATTTCTTTAGGATAGTTTTCATGTTTTTTACCTTTAACAGCGTCAGCAATAAAATTCCCAATAAGAATATTTTTGTTGTTTTTAGAAAGATATAAATGCGCTAAAAAATTCATAGATTATTTTTATTCAAGTTACAAAAAAATCCGCTAAAGGCGGATTTTAAAGGTTTATGTTTTGTGTTAAATATTAACTATTTAACATTACGGGCATTACCAACATAGTTATATATTCGCCTTCTTCAACACCATCAATTGGAGTTAAAATACCGGCTCTATTTGGTAAAGACATTTCAATTAAAATTTCATTTGAAGTTAGGTTACTTAACATTTCTGTTAAAAAACGAGAGTTAAACCCAATTTGTAAATCATCTCCTTGATATTCACAAACTAAACGTTCTTCGGCTTTATTAGAATAGTCTAAATCTTCAGCAGAAATATTTAATTCTGTTCCTGCCATTTTTAAACGAATTTGATGTGTCGTTTTACTAGAGAAAATTGAAACACGTTTTACTGAATTCAAAAATGTACCTCTGTCTACTGTCAATTTATTTGGATTTTCCTTTGGAATAACAGCTTCGTAATTTGGATATTTTCCGTCTATCAATCTACAAACTAATACTACATTGTCAAATGTAAATTTTGCATTTGCATCATTGTATTCAATTGTTACATCGCTATCAGAACTTCCTAAAATTCCTTTTAATAAATTTAAAGGTTTTTTTGGCATTATAAATTCGGCAGCTTCATTGGCAACAACATCAGTTCTTGTATATTTTACCAATTTATGAGCATCTGTAGCTACAAAAGTTAAACTATCTGTAGTAAATTGAAAGAAAACTCCGCTCATTACAGGTCTTAAATCATCGTTTCCAGCAGCAAATATTGTTTTTGATATTGCGGTTGCTAAAATTGTTCCAGGTATAACGGTGCTACTTGGAGATTCAATTGTAACGGCTTTTGGAAATTCAGTACCATCAAAGTAAGCCATATCATATTTACCTTGGCTAGAGCTAATTTCAATAGTATTATTCTCTTCAGTTTTAAAAGTTAAAGGCTGATTTGGAAATGTTTTTAAGGTGTCTAATAATAAACGTGCCGAAATGGCTACAGAACCTTCAGAATCTGACTCAACATCAATTGTTGTGCTCATTGTAGTTTCTAAATCAGAAGCAGATATTTTTAATTCGTTTTTATTTAATTCGAATAAGAAATTATCTAATATAGGTAGCGTGTTGCTGTTGTTTATAACGCCTCCTAAAACTTGAAGTTGTTTTAATAATTGACTACTTGATGCTATAAATTTCATGTACGATTATTTTAATGGAATGAGTTACAAATATATTCTAAATATATTGTTATAAAAAAGATTTTTATCAACAGTTTATCACTAAAAATAATGACGATGCAATATGCGCAATTACTTGCCAATTATCTAGTGTAGAAACGTTATAATTATGTTAATTAGTTAGAGAGCAATTTGATGTGGTGATTAATATTTTATATTTGTTTTTACTACTAAAATAATCAAACTATAATATGAAGAAAATACTTTCGTTTATATTTTTATCTTTTTTCTGTTCATTTATAATAGTTGCACAAGCTCCTAAAAAACCAACTTCAGGTGCTATTTTTGAAGGAATTCAAAAACTTAATTTTTTAGGAACTGTTTTGTATATAGCAGCACACCCAGACGATGAGAATACTCGATTAATTTCCTATTTTTCAAATGATATAAAAGCGCAAACAGCGTATTTGAGTTTAACAAGAGGTGATGGTGGACAAAATTTAGTAGGTCCAGAAATTAGAGAATTATTAGGTGTAATTAGAACTCAGGAATTATTAGCCGCCAGAAGAATTGATGGAGGACAACAATTTTTTACACGTGCAAATGATTTCGGTTATTCAAAACATCCTAATGAAACTTTAGAAATTTGGAATAAAGATGAGGTTTTGAAAGATGTGGTTGCTATAATTAGAAAATTTAAACCAGATGTTATTATTAACAGATTTAATCATAAAACTCCAGGTTCTACACATGGGCATCATACATCTTCAGCACTATTAAGTTTTGAAGCATTTGATTTAGCTTCAAATAAAACATATAAAACACATTTGAAAAACGATACTGTTTGGCAACCAAAAAGGTTACTTTTTAATACTTCATGGTGGTTTTATGGAAGTGAAGAAAATTTTGAAAAAGCTGACAAAACAAATTTAATAAGTCTGGATATCGGAACTTTTTACCCTAATAAAGGATTATCTAATAGTGAAATTGCATCGTTAAGTAGAAGTCAGCATCAATCGCAAGGTTTTGGAAGTACTGGTACACGTGGAAGTCAAACGGAATATTTAGAATTTTTAAAAGGTGATTTTCCTTCAAACAAAAATGTTTTTGATGGAATTGATACCACTTGGAACAGAGTAGCAGGCGGTAAAGAAATAGGTGAAATTTTGCAGAAAGTAGAAAATGAGTTTAATTTTAAAAACCCTTCAGCAAGCCTTCCTCAATTAGTTGAAGCGTATAAATTAATTTCAATTTTAAAAAATGAGCATTGGAAAAATATTAAAACGAAAGAAATTAAGCAACTAATTACGGCATGTTCAGGATTGTATTTAGAAGCCGTTGCAAATAATTCTTCTACAACTTCAAATTCAAAAAACAGTGTTAAAATAGAAGTTATTAACAGAAGTGAATATCCTATTGAATTAAAAAACATTGAAATTAATCCATTACATGTTTCTGAAAATAAATCAATTCAATTGCAGTTTAATAAATCAGAAATATTTTCTTTAACAATTGAAATTCCTTCGGAAATAAAAAAAACATTTCCTTATTGGTTAAAAGAAAAAGGGAGCTTAGGAATGTATAAAGTTTCAGATGAAAATCTAATAGGTTTGCCTGAAACGCCAAGAGTTATTTTTGCCAATTTTGTACTAGATTTTAATGGAACAATAATTTCCTTTACTAAAGAAGTTGTTTATAAATATAACGATCCTGTTAAAGGAGAAGTATACAAACCTTTTGAAATTTTACCTGAAGTTTCAGCATCTTTTAATGAAAATGTATACATTTTTGCAGATAGTAAATTTCAAAACATTTCAATAAAAGTTAAATCAGTTAAAGACAGTTTACAAGGTGATGTTAGTTTGTGTGTTCCTGAAAATTGGAATGTTTCACCTATAAATTATCAATTTAATTTAGAACAAAAAGGTGAGGAGCAAAATTTTAATTTTGAAGTAACACCACCAATAAATCAATCGGAAGGATTAATTTCTCCAATAGTGAAAATTGGAGATAAAACATACACAAACCAATTGGTTGAAATTGATTACAATCATATTCCTTTTCAATCAATAATTAGGCCTTCTGAAGCAAAAGTTGTTCGTTTAGATATTCAAAAAAAAGGACAGGTAATTGGTTATATCCAAGGTGCTGGAGATGCTATTCCAACAAGTTTACGTCAAATAGGTTATACCGTTGTTGAATTAAAGGATGCTGATATTACACCTGAAAAATTACAAAATTTTGATGCTGTAATTCTAGGAATAAGAGCTTATAATACAAATGAAAGAGCAAAGTTTTACCAAAAACATTTACACAATTATGTAAATAATGGTGGAACTATGATTGTTCAATACAATACCAATCACAGATTAAAGGTAAAAGAATTAGCACCTTTTCCATTAAAATTATCACATGATAGAGTTACTGATGAGAATGCTGAAGTTACCATATTAAAACCTTCTCATGAGCTTTTAAATTACCCGAACAAGATAATTCAGAATGATTTTCAAGGTTGGGTACAAGAGCGTGGTTTGTATTTTCCAAATGAATGGAATGCTAATTTTGAAGCCATTTTAAGCATGAATGATAAAAATGAAACTAAAAAAAACGGAAGTTTATTAGTTGCTAAATATGGTGAGGGTAATTTTATTTACACTGGTTTAAGTTTTTTTAGAGAATTACCAGCAGGAGTTTCAGGCGCTTATAAATTGTTTGCTAATATGATTTCAATTGGGAAAAACAATACTAAACAACTATTAAAAAACTAACTATGGAACAACAAAAATTTAGTTGGAAAAAAGAGTATACTGTTGTTTTACTAGTGAATGCAGCGTATATAGTATTGTTTTATATTTTAATGAAAACGTATTCATAAAGGATGCAACAATTAGATTGGATTATACTTATTGGAACCTTATTGTTTATTGTTTCATACGGAGCTTGGAAAACTAGAGGAAGTCAAAATGTAACAGATTACATTAAAGGAGGAAGTGAAGCCAAGTGGTGGACTATTGGTCTTTCAGTTATGGCAACTCAAGCAAGTGCAATTACTTTTTTATCTACACCTGGTCAAGCATTTCATAGTGGAATGGGTTTTGTGCAATTCTATTTTGGTTTGCCAATTGCAATGGTGGTGATTTGTTTGGTGTTTATTCCAATCTATCATCGATTAAAAGTATTTACAGCGTATGAATATTTAGAAACTCGTTTCGATTTAAAGACCAGAAGCTTAGCAGCTATCCTATTTTTAATTCAACGAGGTTTGGCAGCAGGTATTACCATTTTTGCACCAGCAATCATTTTATCAGCAGTATTAGGTTGGGATTTAACAACTCTTAATATTATTATTGGTGTACTTGTAATTATTTATACAGTTAGTGGTGGAACAAAAGCTGTGAGTGTGACTCAAAAGCAGCAAATGGCAGTTATTTTTGCTGGAATGTTTGTGGCATTTTATTTAATTGTAAGTTATTTACCTGCAGATATTTCATTTACTAAAGCTTTAAAAATTGCTGGTGCTAGTGGTAAAATGGATGTATTAGATTTCTCGTTTAATTTAGATAACCGATATACTTTTTGGAGTGGTATAATAGGAGGAAGTTTTTTAGCATTGTCTTATTTTGGTACAGATCAAAGTCAGGTTCAACGTTATTTATCAGGGAAATCAGTTAAAGAAATGCAATATGGACTTATTTTTAACGGTTTGTTAAAAGTACCAATGCAGTTTTTTATTTTATTGGTAGGTGTTATGGTTTTTGTATTTTATCAATTCAATGCATCACCTTTAAATTTTAATCCAGCAGCTACAGAGATTGTAAAAAATTCGGAATATGCACAAGAATATATAAATTTAGAGTCGAAACATAAAGAAATTGAATTTCTAAAATCAGAAGCAAATTTGAAATATGGGAATAATTTGAATGATGTTTCTTTAGTGAAAGAAATTCAACGTTTAAATTCATTAGAAAACGAAAATAGAGCAGAAGCAAAAGAATTGATAAAGCAAGCTGATGAAAATGCTGAAACAAATGATAAGGATTATGTGTTTATTCATTTTATTTTAAATAACCTTCCAAGAGGGTTAATTGGTTTGTTGTTAGCTGTAATTTTGTCTGCGGCTATGTCGAGTACAGCTTCAGAATTAAATGCATTGGCAAGTACTACTGCCATTGATTTATATAAGCGAAATGTAAGAGGAGAGAAGTCTGATAAACATTTTGTAATTGCCTCTAAGTGGTTTACGCTTGCTTGGGGTATTATGGCAATATTGGTAGCTAGTTTTGCTAGTTTATTTGATAACTTAATTCAGTTGGTAAATATTATTGGCTCTATTTTTTACGGTAATGTTTTAGGGATTTTCTTACTGGCATTTTTTATAAAATATGTTAAAAGTAATGCGGTTTTTGTGGCAGCGTTAATTACACAGTTTATGGTTATAGCTTTGTACTTATTGGATAAACATGAATATATAAATCTACCTTATTTATGGTTGAATTTTGTAGGGTGCTTTATTGTAATGGCAATTGCAATTATACTACAGTTTATTTCAAATTCTAAAAATAATTCTAATTAATTTTAGTTATATTTATTGAAATTGCACTTCATGCTTGAAAATTATATTGATTTCAATATTATTCCTGAAAAAAGGTTAATTATTGAATATTTCTCTGGTGAAATAGCTATAGAAGATATAGTGAAATTAAAGTTATTGGAAATTGAACATCAAGATTATAACAATACGTTTATCATTTTTTCTGATTTTAGGGATGGAAATTTTACGATTAATAATGATGGCATTCCAGCTTTACTAAACAATTTAAAATTAAATAATTTAGTAATGGGTAAGCACAATACTTCATTATTAACTAGATCTCCAAATCAAGTAGTTGCAAGTACACTGCTTACGCATGATTATGCTTCTAAAAATGCTCCATTAATATAAAAATATTTAGCACTTTTCTTCCAAGTTTAAGTTGGATAGGCTTATATGAAGAAGATGCAGAAATTATTGATTTTTATATTTCCGAAATGAAAGAAAATAAAAAGTAATTAGAAGATAAAAAGCACCTCAATTGAGGTGCTTTTTTATTAAATATTTTATAGAAATTAATCTACTGGAATAAAAATCTTTGTTTTTTCCCAAGAAAATTCAATTCCATTTTCTTTAATGGTGTACATTAACATTTCTTGATTTTCATCAACAAAATTTGGAGTTAATTCTAAGCGTACTAAATCATCAGATTTATCATAAGAAAATGCTCCCCAACTATCATTTTTCTTATTTAAAATAACAATCCATTTTTCATTTTCTTTTGGAATAATAAAGAAACCATATTTCCCTGCAGGAACTTTTGTTCCATTAATTGTTACTTCCTTATCAAAAGAAAAAGTTGTGTTCGCATCTGCACCAGCTCTCCATACTTTATCGTATTTTTCTAAGCCACCCCAAACAGTTCTTCCTTTAACACTTGGTGCACTATAGTCCACAGCTACAGAAACATTTCCAATAGTTCCTTTAGCTTCTTTTCTTGGACTTTTTTGTGCAAATGTTACCGTTGCAATTAAAAGAAATACAAGTGTAAGTTTTAATTTTGTCATCATTATTTGATCCATTCAGCAATAGATTCCTTATTCATTTTAACGTAATCAGCATTGCTAGCTTTTTCAGCACCAGCCAATGATAATTTTGCAGTTGCAATTGCACCCTTTTTATCACCTAAATCAGCTTGTATTAAACTCATTCTACGTAAATACCAAAATGGTGGATTTTCACCAGCAGTAGCTTTTTTCATCCATGCTAACGCTTTATTTAAATCTTTCCCTTCAGTATGAAAATACGATGCTGCTTCAAAATAGTCATTTCCTGAAGGACCTGACATTACAGCATCAATGTTTTTTAAAGTAATTGCTTCAGTAGGAACTTCAAATTTAACACCAACATAAATAGTATCCCAAAGTATCCCTAAAGTAGCTTCGCCAGATTTTATATCATTAATTTCAAGTGTAAATGATTCAATTTTAGCTTCAATTACATTTGATGGTACTGTTGTTTTTACAGCTACCTTTGCGTCATCCCATTTTTGTGGATTTCCCCAGTTATTTGAATCACTATAAAAAATCACATCCCAAGAAGTTTCATTAGGAATAGTGTAAATAGCATAGGTTCCTTTTTTTAATTCTTGTCCGTCAATAGTTACATTATCACTAAATGTAATTTTAGAGTTTGCATTAGCGCCTGTTCTCCATACTTTGCCGTAAGGCACTAAATTTCCAAAAATAGTTCTTCCACGCATTGATGGTCTTGAGTATTCTAAAGTAACATCTGTTAACCCAACAACTTGTTCTAATTTAGAAGAAGGACTAGGTTGTGGTGTTTTAATTTGTGCATTTATTGTTGATGAAATTCCAACAAATAGAAATAGAATTAATAATTTTTTTAACATTATAGTAGTTTTAAGTTTAGTAACAAATATAAACCATATAAGGTGTTAAGAATTATGAAATATTAATTTTAACAATTTTTTATGAAGAAATTAATACCTTTTATCGGTATTTTTTCTTTCTAATGAAGTTAAATAGTAGCCCGAAAAGCAGCAAAATACCTAAAGGAAATAGAATGTTTATAAATTGCCATTTACCTGTTTCTTCAAATGCTTTTTGTTTGTTTAAAAAGTCAATTTTTATTGATTTTGACCGGACATTTATCAATCCATTATCGTCTAATAAATAATTTACTGTATTAAGTAAAAACTCCTTATTTCCATAGCGTTGATTTGTCCATTTGTTAACACCTAATTCCAAAGGTTTTCCTTTATAAATTTCGTTAGCAATAATATCACCATCAGCAATTATAACCATTGCATTTTTAACGCCATTATCTTTTGGATTTGTAATTTTGAAAGGTTTTACACGTCCATTATATGCAGATTTAAATTCTCCTTCAAATAAAACGGCTATTGGTTTTTTCCCATTAGTATATTCAGAAGGGTTTTGTTTTTGTGCTATTGTTTTTAATGAAATAATTGATGGAGTTCCAATAGATTTTGATAAAGAAGAACTTTGTAATAAAATTGTTTTCTGAATCTTATTTTTTAAAGTGTCAATAGAATTTGCAAATTTCACATTTACAGCTTCAATATTGTTATTTATTGAATGATTATTTGTTGAATTTAACAAGGGGAAATAATTCCATTGAAATTGACTAAATTGAGTTTTATTTCCAACATTTCCTGTTGCTAATGGAATTTCAGAGCTGTATAAATCTGTAATTAAATCAGTATTAATTCTAGCGCCATAATTAAAAAATAAATCTGTTAATCCTAAATCTCTTGGGTAGGCAAGTGTTTCTCCAGTATTAAGTAAACTATCCAGTTCCGCTTGCACATTATCAATCAACCATAATGTTTTACCACCATTCATTATAAATTGATCCAATGTAAATTTTTCTTTTTCAGAAAATTTTTCAGTAGGTTTTGCAATAATTGCTAAATCAAATTTTGAAATATCTTGAGCCGTTTTTCGTGCTTGAGTTTCAACAGAATCTAACGTAAATGGAGCAAGGAAATAGTATTCATTTAATTTATGTAAAAAATTAGCAATATAAATATCTTCAAGTTCTCCATTTCCTTTAATAATTGCTATTTTTTTTGATTTTTTTGTGGTGATTTTATGAATAGCATTGGCAAAAATATATTCTAAATTTTGAATAGAACTTTCTAACTGTTCATCTTGTGAGTTTGCGAAAACATCTTTCAAAAGTGAAATATGCTCAGTTTTATTTTTTGAAGAAATTTCAGCCCAGGGGAATATAATTATTTCTGATGATTTTCCATTTTCCTGAATCTGCAATCTGCTAGGTTCTAATCCATTATCAATAAGTTCTTGCGCAATTTCAGAAGGATTTACAAACCGATATCTAATATTTTTATTTATTGCTTTTAGTTCTTCTAAATGTTGTTTAGTTTCAATTTGAAGACGCTTAAATTCAGCAGGAAAATCACCTTGTAAATATACTTTTACTGTAATAATTTCGTGTACATTTTCAACAATTGATTTTGTTGCGTTAGATAATGTATACCTATTATCTTCCGTTAAATCAAAACGTTTGTACAGTGTTGAGCTTATAAAATTGATAAGAATCAACCCAACTAAAATGAATGCTATTTTAGAATACTTATTGCTCATGTTGTATTCTATAGTTGGTTAATACTAAAAAGAAATAAGTTAATGTCACAAAATAAATTAAATCACGAGTGTCAATAACACCTTTACTAATGCTGTTATAATGTGCACTCATTCCAAAATTTTGAATGAAGTAATCTAAATTCCCAAAAAGATTATAATTTGCCAAAGCTTCAAAACCAAAGTATAAAAAGAACGAGATAAAAACCGCAACAATAAATGACACAATTTGATTTTTTGAAATTGTAGAAGCAAAAATACCTATTGATGTGTATGTTCCAGCTAAAAATAACAGTCCTATAAATGAACCAAAAGTAGCTCCAAATTTAATATTTCCAATAGGATTTCCTAATTGATAAATGCTGTAAACGTAAATTAATGTAGGAATAATGGCAAGTATCACTAGTAGAAATGAACCAAAATACTTCCCTAAAATAAGTTGCCAATTAGTAATAGGTTTCGTTTTTAAAATTTCAATAGTTCCTGTATTTATTTCATCAGAAAAACTTCGCATTGTAATTGCAGGAATTAAGAAAATAAATATCCAAGGCGCTATAAAAAAATAATTATTTAAATCTGCAAAACCTGCATGTAAAATATTAAAATCACCTTCAAAAACCCATAAAAATAATCCGTTTATTAACAAATAAACAGCAATTACCAAATAAGCAATTGGTGAAGAGAAAAACGAATTTAGTTCTTTTATTAATATTGGTTTCATCTATTCTTTAATTTGTGGGAGATTGTCAAAAACAAAAATGTCATTCCTGCGTAGGCAGGAATCCATACGAAATAAGAAAATAGATTCCTGCCTACGCAGGAATGACAGAATTACATTCATTTTAATACTCTATTTTAAGTTAATCTTTCAATTATTCAAATTTTCAATAATCATGTCAATGATTCAACAGTATCAACGCTCCAAGCTTCTGGTTTGTTGTTAAATAAAATTTTTGTTTTAGCCCAAACAGATTTAAACAGTTCAGAATTTCTATAATTTTCAAGATGTTCTTCAGTTTCCCAATAACTATAGGAAAAATAGATGTTTGGATTCTTTTTATCTCTTAATAATTGTAATAAACGGCAACCTTCAAAATTTCGTATGTTTTTCTTGTTAATATTGAAATTTTCAAGGAATGTATCTATATTTCTCGCTTCAAAACTCAATTTTACAATTCTTATTAACATACTAGTTTTGGGTATTTTTTTAATAAAATTTTACAACTATAACATCTCTATAATTCAATCCTAAAAGAGTGGAAGCGCTTCCAACAGTATTAGAATTACTTCGGTACATTGCAATTTCTAAATAATTTGCGGAATTAAATATAGCCATTCTACTTCCATCCTTCTGACGTTGCTCTTTTGGTGTAGAAAAGTCAACAATATCACTATATTTATTGTAAATATTTTTAAAAGTATATCTGTTTGCAATAACTTCAAAATTGCGTCCTTTTCCTATTTCTTGAAATAACTTTTGATTGATATTACTAATGGAATTTCCATAATTATCTACATAAATTATATTTCCTGAAATCGTGTTTTTATCTAAAGAAATTGAAGGTTGTAATTCAACTAATTGTTTAAATTCAGGAATAATTTTACCAATAATTTCTAAAGTTCCACCACGAGCAATATGACACGCTACTTTTACAAAAACATCCAATACAGGAAAGCTTGTAGCAATTCTATCATGAATATTAATTTCAACAATTTTTTCAGGTTTTATTTCTGAAGCTAACAATGAAATTACACCATTATCTGGACAAATAAAATAATGATTGTCTAATTTTAAAGCAATGTGTTTATTTTCTTCGTTTAACTCTGAATCTACACCAATAATATGTATGCTTCCTTCAGGGAAACTTTTATAAGCGTTTTTTAAAATATAAGCCGTTTCTGTAATGTTAAAAGGAGAGATATGATGTGATATATCAACAATTCTAGCATCCGATAATTCACTATAAATAGTTCCCTTTATTGCTCCAACAAAGTGGTCTTTTGTCCCAAAATCAGTAGTTAAGGTAATTATTGACATATAAAATGAATGCGATTTTTTTGGATATAACAACCGTAAATCTTTAATAAAATGTTTAAAACTTATTACTAAAGTTTAGAAGTTTGTTATTTGATATTGTTTACATTTGTTATGCAAATCTAATGAAATATTCGGTTATTTAGCATACAAATTTTTATTATAACTTAACAACTATATCATTTGAACGAACGTATTATTGAACTGATAGATATTAATCCAAACGATTTGTTTGGTACTCAAAATACAAATGTAGAAATTTTAAGAAAATATTTTCCAAAGCTTAAAATTGTAGCTAGAGGGAATGAACTTAAAGCCTACGGAGAAAAAGAAGTTTTAGATGAATTTGAAAAACGTTTAGGAATGTTAATTGCCTATTTTAATCGTTATAATAAATTAGATGAAAATAGTATTGAACGTATTTTAACTTCAAATGGAAATGAGCATAGAAGTTCAAAATTAGCCGATGGTGTTTTAGTTCATGGAGTAGGAGGAAAGCTGATTAAAGCTCAAACTGCCAACCAACGAAAAATGGTTGAATTAATGGAGAAGAACGATATGCTTTTTGCTATTGGTCCGGCAGGTACCGGAAAAACATATACAGCGGTTGCATTAGCCGTTAAAGCATTGAAGGAGAAAGAAGTTAAACGAATTATATTAACACGTCCCGCTGTTGAAGCTGGTGAAAATTTAGGATTTTTGCCAGGTGATTTAAAGGAGAAATTAGACCCGTATATGCAACCATTATACGATGCATTACGAGATATGATTCCTTTTGAAAGGTTAGATTCATACATTGAAAAAGGAGTAATACAAATTGCACCTTTAGCATTTATGCGTGGTAGAACGTTAGATAATGCTTTTGTAATTTTAGATGAAGCACAAAATACAACCCATAATCAAATGAAAATGTTTTTAACCAGAATGGGGAAAAACGCAAAATTTGTTGTGAATGGTGATCCTGGACAAATTGATTTACCAAGGCGTCAGGTTTCTGGATTAAAAGAGGCAATGCTTACCTTGAAAGAAGTTAAAGGAATAGGATTTGTTTATTTAGATGATAAAGATGTTTTAAGACATAGATTGGTAAAACAAATAATTTCAGCATATAAAAGTTTTGAAGTGGGAGATGAGTAGTGATTAAAAAATTAATAATTAAAAAGTTTATGATTGTGTCATTCCTGCGTAGGCAGGAATCCAAACGGAATAAAAGATAGATTCCTGCCTACGCAGGAATGACATTTTTGTTTTTATAATAGCATAATTAAACTACCAAACAACTAAACAACAATAAAATGAGTACTACAATAAATGACACAACATTTAATTTTCCAAAGCAAACATCGGTTTACAAAGGGAAGGTTAGAGAAGTTTATAATTTAAATGATGAAGTATTGGTTATGATTGCTTCTGATAGGCTTTCAGCTTTTGATGTTGTAATGCCAAAACAAATTCCATTTAAAGGGCAAATATTAAATCAAATTGCTTCAAAAATGATGGAAGCAACCAAAGATATTGTTCCAAACTGGATTATTGGGATTCCAGATCCAAATGTTGCAATTGGGTATATGTGTACACCTTTTAAGGTTGAAATGGTAATTCGTGGTTATTTATCGGGTCACGCAGCAAGAGAATACAAAGCAGGAAAAAGAATGCTTTGTGGTGTTGCAATGTCAGAAGGAATGATTGAAAATGATAAATTTCCTGAGCCAATTATTACACCTGCAACAAAAGCTGAAACTGGAGATCACGATGAAGATATTTCAAAAGAGGCTATTATTTCAAAAGGGATTGTTACCAAAGAAGATTATGATGTTTTAGAAAAATATACAAAAGCACTATTTCAACGAGGAACTGAAATTGCTGCTGAACGTGGCTTAATTTTGGTTGATACTAAGTATGAATTTGGTAAAACAAAAGACGGTAAAATTGTATTAATTGATGAAATTCATACACCAGATTCTTCTCGTTATTTTTATGCTGAAGGTTATACAGAAAGACAAAGTAAAGGCGAAGAACAAAAACAATTATCTAAAGAGTTTGTGCGTCAATGGTTAATTGCAAATGATTTTCAAGGATTGGAGGGACAAACGGTTCCTGAAATGACTGATGAAAAAATTAATGAAATTTCAGAACGTTATATTGAATTATATGAAAAAATTACTGGTGAAAAATTTGTAAAATCTGATGTAAGTAATATTATGAAAAGAATTGAAAATAATGTGCTTTCTTTTTTGAATAGATAGCTTATTGAAATTTAAAATAGTTACTATAATTAGTAAAGTTTATAGGATTTGAATTGTTTTCTAAATAATTGATTATTGTTTCAGCGGTAGTATTTGGCAAATATGTTGGTGTTTGTGTAAAATACGAATCATAAACAGCAGGAATGTAATCGTTTAAGCCAATTGTTAGATTGGAGTTGTCATTTAAAATTTCTTGATTGTCATTTTTTATAACAATGTTATTGCCTTGTTGTTCAATTGTTCCACCAGAATAATAAAATCCAGCGCCACTATTTTTTAGAAAGTTTTTAATTTCACTTACGGTCATAGTATAAGTTACACTTCCATTGTTAAAAGGGTCAATAGTAAAAATTTCACGTTTTAAAATATCACCTTCATTTAAACTAGCTCTTATTCCTCCAGAATTTTGAAATGTTAAATCAACATTCATCTCGTTTTTTAGTGCATACGTATAAAAATAACCTACTTGCGAAGTTGAATGATACGTATTTGCATAACCAATTACTTCATCTAAATTAGCATCTTCATTATAGGTATCAATAATAGATTTCAGCGTTGAATCATAATTAGAATAGGTAGTTAAATTAATTAAATCATAGGTTAAAGATTCAATATTTTTATTATTAATTGTCAATTTAATTTTTCCTAAATAATTTAGGTTAGAACCAGCCTGAAAAATAGGAATATTATTTACTGTTGTATTTGTTTTTGAATGTGAATGACCCCCAATAATTAAATCGAAATAGGGATAATTTGTAGCTATATTTTTATCTGTGTATTCACCTAAATGTGTTAGAGCAATATACAAATCAGAGTTTTCAGTTTCTTTAATTAGTGAGTAGTTATTAATTACATCGCTATATTTTTGAAAAGTTAAATTTTGAACACGCCAAGGATGTGTTGAAGGAATAGTGGCATTTTCTTTTCCATTGGTTTCAACCAATCCTAAAAAAGTAATTTTCACTTCATTTTTTGTAATTGTTTTGTATTCATTTGGTTCAGGAATTCCTGTTTCATTCATATCAACGTTTGCGCAAATCCATTCAAAATTAGATTGTTGAAACCGTTCTTTTAAAATAGCTTCTCCATAATCAAATTCGTGATTGCCAATTGTTGAAATATCAAATCCTACTTTGTTCATTAAATCAATCATCGGAAACCCTTTTTCATTATAATTATCAACTACAGGATTTCCAGAGAAAATATCTCCACTACAAACCACCATTACATTGGTGAGTTCTTTTTCTTGATCAATTATGTATTTTATTTTAGAAAAATTATCAAGTTTTCCATGTTGGTCATTTATATGAAAAATTGTAACTTCTTTAACATCTTCTTTATCTGGGAGAATAGAAATAGTAGTATCTTTTGAGCAGGAAATTGCAAAAAATGAAACTAAGGAAAAAAGTAAAAGTTGTCTAAATAATTTCATGAAAAACGATGTATGAAACAAAGTTAACTAAAAGTAATGAACTTTTATAATTACACACTTTTTTTTAGGGATTTAACAATATTTTTAACTTCAAGTGCGTTTAAATTATCTGCTTGTAACCATTTTACCGCAGAATTAAAAGTAGAAAATATTTCAATAGTTATAGTTGGGTTAGAAAATAATATTTTAAAAAGCATTGAAGAAACTACTTGATTGGGAGTTTTAGTTATTACTGCAATATTTCTAGATCCCTTGTATTTTTTACTATCAGTTAAAAAATTTGCATATTTTTTTAGGTCAGATTCTGAAGCCGTAAATTTTACATCCTGTAAATCAATGATGAAATTAAAATTGGGAGAAAATGAAGGATCAGTAGAAAGTTCTGTTTTAAAATTAATAAAAGAAGCAACATCTAAATTTCCTGAATGATATTCTATTATAAGCTTTTTTGCTATTAAAATTTTATATTTACTTATTAATTTTGACACTTTTAAACAACTTTTGTTACAATTTACAAAAAAAAGCCCAAATATTTAAATTTGAGCTTTTGCAATAAATAATTAATTTACTTTTTCTTTTTTTGTTGCGATTGTTGATCTTGTGCTTGTTTCATTGCATCATTCAATCTCTTTCTAAATTTACCTTCTTTCTTAGGTTTCTTTTTGTTTTCTTCAATTTGAGCAAGAATTTTATCTTCATCAATTATGTAATTTTTAATTATTAACATTATAGTAATAGTTAATAAGTTAGATACAAAGTAGTATAAACTTAAACTACTTGCATACATATTAAAGAAAATTAACATCATAACAGGAGAGAAATACATCATCATTTTCATCATCTTCTGCATATCAGGCATACCTTCTTGTGTAGGTTGTTGCATATTCATTTGCTGACTTTGACTCATTCTCATATAAAAGAAAATAGCAATTGAAGCTAAAATTGGAAATAAGCTAATGTGGGATCCATACATTGGAATATGAAATGGAAGTTCAAAAACAGAATCATAAGCAGATAAATCATCAGCCCATAAAAATCCTTTTTGACGTAAATCTATATTTGAAGGAAAAAATCGAAACAAAGCAAAAAATACAGGCATTTGTAAAACGGCAGGGATACAACCTGAAAGTGGACTAACTCCAGCCTTACTTTGCACAGCCATAGTTTCTTGTTGACGTTTCATAGCATTTTCTTTGCCAGGAAGGCGCTTATTTATCTCTTCCATTTCTGGTTTTAGCACTTTCATTTTAGCGCTTGATAAGTAAGATTTGTATACCAAAGGTGACATTATAATTCTAACAACCACAGTTAATAGAATAATAATTAAACCATAGTTGCCAATAAAACCTTGTAAAAAGTTGAAAACAGGAACAAAAACCAATCTGTTAATATATCCGAAAATTCCCCAACCTAAATTTACAATCTCTTTAATGTTTCTATCGTATTTTTTTAGAATTTGGTAATCATTTGGTCCAATATACCAACTCATATCATAATTTAACTCACCAGCTTTGAGTTCTAAAGGAGCTTTTAAGAAAAATTCTTTTGTAAATGTAGTATCAACTTCTTCATTTTCCACTAATGTATTAGATGCTAAACTTGCAGTTTTAAATGCTTGATCTGTTATTAATATAGTTGAGAAGAAATGTTGTTTATAACCAACCCAGTTTACACCTTTTTCTTCTGCATCATCTGATGCTCCAACAGATAAGTAATCAATATTTTCATCTTCTTTTTCATAATACATCTCAGTTTGTTGATTCTCGTAACGAATACTTTTCTCTTTTCTGAAAGCTTTTAAGTTCCAATCTAAATTAACTTGTTGTGAAGTACTAAAAGTAGAACTTAAACCTTGAGATCGTACGTTAAAATCTACCATGTATTCGTTTGGTTTAATTTCATAACGATACTCTAAGTATTTGTCATTGGAAACTTTCAACTTCATTGAAAGCACTTGGTTTTCACCATTTGTAGATAAAGTTGGCTCAAAAAATAACTTAGATGTATTTAAGGTTCTATAATCTGATGTTCCAAAATTAATGTTAAAAGAAGCGTTGTTGTCTTTTATAATGTATAATGGTAAAGAATCATAAGTAACATAGTTTTTTAATAATGCTTCTTTAATTTGTCCACCTTTATTAGAAATAACTAATTTTAATAAATCATTTTCTAACACTGTTTCTTCATCTGCAATACTTGCTGAATAAGCAAAATCACCTAATTGGGTTTTAGCCTTTTCTAAAGATAAAGAATCAGTAGCTTGCGTAAATGATTCTGAAGTAGTATTGAAATTTGTAGTATTAGAAATTGTAGTTTCTTTTTGAATTTCTTCTGTTTTTGCTTTCTTTTCAGCTGCTAATTCTTCTGGTGTTGGTTGGTTGGTATACATCCAATATAGCATAATTGCTCCTAATAAAACAAAACCTATAATTGAATTTAAATCAAATTTCTTTTCTTCCATGTGTGTGTTTAAAATGTCAATTTGTCATTTGCTTTTTAAAAGAGTTTTAAAAAGCCCGACAAAAGTACTAAATGTAACGTTATAAATTGATTTTTATTAATGAATCTATATTAGCTCAAAGAGTGTTCCAAAGAAGCTTTTACAAAATTAACAAATAAAGGATGTGGATTTAATACGGTGCTTTTATATTCTGGGTGGTATTGCACACCTATAAACCATGGATGCAAAGGTATTTCAATAACTTCTACTAAATCAGTTTTTGGATTTCTACCTGTTGCAATCATTCCAGCAGCTTCAATTTGCTCTAAAAAGTCGCTGTTAAATTCATATCTATGTCTGTGACGTTCACTAATCAATTCTTTTTTGTAAATATTTTTAATTTTACTATTTGCTTTTAATTTACAATCCCAAGCACCTAAACGCATGGTACCACCATAATTTGTAACGCTTTTTTGTTCTTCCATTAAATCAATTACAGGATAAGGTGTTTCAGGATACATTTCGTTTGAGTTGGCATCAATTAAGCCTAAAACGTTTCTTGAAAACTCAATAACAGCCATTTGCATACCTAAACAAATACCGAAAAAAGGTACATTGTTTTCACGTGCATATTTTACGGCTTCAATTTTACCTTCAATACCACGTTCTCCAAATCCAGGAGCAACTAATATACCATCTAAGTTTTTTAATTTTCTAGGAACATTTGCTATTGTTAAATCTTCTGAATGAATCCAGTTAATATTAACTTTTACTTGGTTTTCAGCACCTGCATGGATAAATGCTTCTGAAATAGATTTATAAGCATCATGTAATTCAACATATTTACCTATAAGTCCTATTTCAACAGTATGTTTCGGATTTTTATGTTTTTGTATAAACTGATTCCAAACTTTAAGTTTTGGTTGTTTGTCTTGTGGTAATTGTAATTTTTTAAGAACAACTTTATCTAAACCTTCAGCTAGCATTAAATTAGGAACATCATAAATTGTTTCAGCATCAATGGATTCTATAACATCTTCTTTTTTAACATTACAAAATAATGCTAATTTACTTTTAATACTATCAGATATGTGATGTTCAGTTCTACAAACTAAAATATCAGGATTAACACCACTTTGCATCAACATTTTTACTGAATGTTGGGTTGGTTTCGTTTTTAATTCTCCTGCAGCAGCTAAATAAGGGATAAGAGTTAAATGTATAACAATAGCATTTTCTTCTCCTAATTCCCATAACAATTGACGAACTGACTCAACATAAGGTAGCGATTCAATATCTCCAACTGTTCCTCCAATTTCAGTAATAACAATATCAAATTCACCTGTTTTTCCTAAAATTTGGATTCTATGTTTTATTTCATCAGTAATATGAGGAATTACTTGAACCGTTTTACCTAAAAATTCACCTTTTCTTTCTTTATCAATAACAGATTGGTATATTCTTCCTGTAGTAACATTATTTGCCTGTGAAGTAGGAATGTTTAAAAAACGCTCATAATGTCCTAAATCCAAATCGGTTTCAGCGCCATCATCTGTTACGTAACATTCTCCATGTTCGTATGGATTTAAGGTTCCAGGATCAATATTAATGTAAGGATCAAGCTTTTGAATGGTTACAGAGTATCCACGTTCTTGTAATAATTTAGCAAGAGAGGCTGCAATAATTCCTTTTCCAAGTGAAGAGGTAACGCCTCCGGTTACAAAAACATATTTCGTATTTTTCATTATCTGTAGGTTTGCGCAAAAGTACTAACTCTATTTTAGTTGACAAAAAAAGAATCCTTTAAAATTTTATATTCAAATTTTACCAATCAGAGTATTTGGTGTTGAATTTTCTAATTCTTTTAATTATTGTTCTTTATTCCAATTATTTCAGATCAAGGTACTTAAAATTCAAATGACAACAAGTACGATTTCTCCAATGCCGTATTTTAAATATTTTCTAGTTTAATTTTTTTCTTTCGTTGGTAAAATTGTCTAATTTTTAGTCAATCTATTATAGGAAAGTGAAGAACTCCAATTGTAGCCAGTGGTTTAGTATTTGAGTAACAGCATATTTAATTGCGTAATTTTGAAGTTTATAATTTTCTAAATTAAAAAAAATAGCGACTCAAGTTGATACTTTTGCCGCTATTACTTATTTGCAATGTTGTTTTGCAGTAATTAACTCACTCTTTCAATTGTAAAACCAACTTTTTTTACGGCATTAACAATTTCTTCTTCTGAAGCAGAACTCGCTTTAACCGAAAGAATTTTTTCAGGGCTCTCCAAATCAACATTCCATTCTTCAATTCCTTTTTCGTTGTTAAGTTGTGGACTAACTTTTGACAAGCAACCTGTGCAATTAATATTTGTTTTAAATTTTAGATTTTCCATTTTGTTTTATTTTTATTATTTAAAATTAACTTATCATTAAGTTTGTAAGAGTTTTCTTTATTAATAAGTCCAAAGATATATTGACACTAAGAACTTTAGGTTATGTTATTTTGTGAATATTTTATAATTTTATGATTAAAGTTTACTCCTTTTTAATCTTAAACTATTTGCTACTACAGAAACCGAACTAAAAGCCATTGCAGCTCCAGCAATCATTGGATCTAACAAGAAACCATTAATAGGATAAAGGATACCTGCTGCTAAAGGAATCCCTATTACATTGTAAATAAATGCCCAAAACAGATTCTGTCGAATACCTCTAACAGTTTGGGAAGATAGGTTCAGCGCTTTGGAAATGGATTCTAGATCTGATGTGATAAGTGTCATTTTTGCCACATCCATTGCTATATCAGAACCGTGTCCCATTGCTATACTTACATCAGCTTGAGCCAGAGCCTGTGAGTCATTAATACCGTCTCCAACCATAGCAACAACTTGGCCTTGATCCTGAAGATTTTTAACAAAATTAGCTTTATCAGATGGTAAAACTTCTCCTTTGTAAGCTGTTAATCCAACTTCTTTTGCAACCACTTTTGCAGTTTGCTTATTATCTCCAGTTAGCATATAAACTTTAATACCTCTATTTATAAGTTTACTAATTGCAGATTTTGAAGATGCTTTAATTTTATCAGCAATGGCAATTACGGCAAGAATTTGCTTGTCAGAAGCAAAAAATATAACTGTTTTTGCTTCTTCTTGCCATAATTTAGCCTTCGTAATTAACGTTTCATTAAGTACAATATTTTTTTCCTGCATTAATTTGAAATTACCAACATAGAACTTTTGCCCTTTAAAATTAGTAGCCTCAACACCTTTCCCAGTAATACTCTCAAAATCTGAAAGTTCAATAAGGGCAGTTCCCATTTCTTTGAATCTTTTTACAACTGCATTTGCTAAAGGATGTTCGGACTTAGCTTCAATAGACATTAATGTACTTGATAATTCTTCCTGATTCACATTGTTTGCCCAAGTCATGTTTGTAATAGTAGGCTTACCTTCCGTAATGGTTCCTGTTTTATCCAAAACAACTGCCGTAACCTTATGACCCAATTCTAAACTTTCAGCATCTTTAATTAAAATATTATTCTCAGCGCCTTTACCAACACCAACCATAATTGCGGTAGGCGTAGCAAGTCCAAGTGCACATGGGCAAGCAATTACTAATACCGCAACCGAAGTTAATAAAGCGTGTGTAAAAGCATCGTCACCACCAATTATCATCCAAACAGCAAATGTTAAAATAGCAATTCCCATAACTATAGGCACAAATATTCCAGCAATTTTATCTACTAATTTTTGAACGGGGGCTTTACTTCCTTGCGCTTCTTGTACCATTTTTATAATTTGGGAAAGTAATGTTTCACTACCCACTTTTTGAGCTTCAAACTGAAAGTTTCCTTTTTGATTAACGGTTCCTGCAAATACTTTTTCTCCAGCATTTTTAGCTACTGTAATTGGCTCACCTGTTATCATACTTTCATCAACATATGAATGTCCTGAAGTTACTATTCCATCAACAGGAATTTTTTCACCAGGTCGTACAACAATTATATTCCCTTTTTGCACAGATTTGATCGGTATTTCTTGCTCTTTACCTTCAACAATAACTTTTAGTGTTTTTGGTTGAAGTCCCATCAATTTTTTAATAGCGGATGAAGTGTTTGATTTGGCCTTTTCTTCCATTAATTTTCCTAAAGAAATAAAAGTTATAATTACCGTAGCTGCTTCATAATATACATGTGGATACATACCTCTAGCATTCCAAAATTCAGGAAAAAGAGTGTTGAATAAACTAAATAGAAAAGCGATACCAGTACTTAAAGCCACTAAGGTATCCATATTAGCTTTTCTATGTTTAGCTTGCTTCCAGGCATTTATATAAAAACCTCGTCCGAAATAAAAAAGAATTGGTAATGTAAAGCTTAATGAAATCCATCTTCCAGGTTCCCATTTCATAAAAAACATTCCAATGATGAATATAGGAAGCGTTAAAATTGCTGACCAAATTGTCCTTAACTTTATATCTTGATAATATTTATGTTGTAATTCAGCTTGTACTTCTAACGGATCTTCTACATTTAATATAAGATCATAGCCAACACTTCGTAAACTGTTTTGTATGTCGGTCTCTTTTATGGTATCATCATATTCTACCAAAACAGAACTAGATGCAAAATTTACACTTGCTTTTGAAACTCCGCCTGTATTTAGCAAAATAGACGCTACACTAGATGCACAAGCAGCGCAACTCATACCAGTTATAGGATAGGTTTCTATATTTATTTTTTTATCTTTTGAAACTATTGTATTCATATTTATAAAGAATTTAAACTATGATACAAAAGTCGTTAGGTTATAGTAATTATCTGTTATGGTTTTTTGTCATGATTTTATAAGATTTCGTTTAAAAACTATCCAGGTGATTGTGGCTTGGTTTTTTTTGTTTTTTAAATTGGGTTGGAGTCATTCCCGTTTCTTTTTTGAATTGAGAGGAAAGATATGCCACACTACTATAGTCCATTTGAAATGCTATTTCTGATAATGTTAGTTCGTCATAAAATATTAACTCTTTTACCTTTTCAATCTTCTGGGATAATACAAATTTCTCAATAGTAATTCCTTCTACAGATGAGAATAAACGACTCAAATAACTGTAATCTTGATGTAATTGGTTACTTAAATAAGTTGAAAAGTTAATATTTATGGGTTCCTTAGCGTAGTGAATGGAATTAATAATTAGCGTTTTTATTTTGCCAATCAACTTTGATTTATTGTCTTCTAATAATACGAACCCTCTTTCAGATAGTTTTATATTCAGTTTTTCTTTTTGTTCCTTGTTTATCTCTTGCTGCGTAATTACTTCTCCTAATGCAATGGAACTTATATTTAGTTCCAAGCTAGCAAAAATATCTTCCACTGTATCGATACAACGGGGACAAACCATATTTTTTATGTTTATTGTTTTTTTCTTCATTTCCTTTTTCGGCATTGCTGCCAATTTTAGTATATAAATCGTTTAAATGATTTGAATTCAGGGTTAAACAAAGTTGATTTTTAAATTAATAGTGCTATTACTTCTTTTTTTTACTCCGAATCATAGCTTCCAATACATCCCACATTTCTTCAGAAATTTCTTCAAGCATATTAAATTCTCCAGCACCTTTTAACCACTCACCGCCATCAATAGTAATTACTTCTCCATTAACATACGCTGAAAAATCACTCATTAAGTAAGCCGCTAAATTTGCCAATTCCTGATGTACACCAACTCTGCCAACAGGAACTTTCTTTTTCATATCAAACTTAGCTTTTAAATCTCCAGGTAATAATCTGTCCCAAGCGCCTTTGGTAGGGAATGGACCAGGTGCAATTGCGTTTGAACGAATTCCATATTTAGCCCATTCTACAGCTAAGGAACGTGTCATAGCTAAAACACCTGCTTTTGCTGTTGCAGAAGGCACAACATAAGCAGAACCAGTCCAAGCATAGGTTGTAACAATATTTAAAATGGTAGATTTTGGCTGTTTTATGTTTATCCAATGTTTACCAAAAGCCAACGTAAAATTTTTACTTCCTTTTAATACAATATCAATTATAGTATCAAAAGCATTTGCTGATAAACGTTCGGTTGGACTTATAAAATTACCAGCAGCATTGTTTAAAAGCCCATCAACTTTTCCAAATTCTTTAAGCGTTTCAGCTAAAACAACTTCAACTTCATTATAATTTCTAACATCACATTGTACTGCTAAAACTTTGCCTCCTGTTTTTTCTTCTAATTCTATTTTAGCCTTTTCTAATTTTTTAATATTTCTTGAGGTAATAACTACGTGCGCTCCTAATTCTAAAAAATAAGTTGTCATAGCTTTCCCTAAACCACTTCCGCCTCCGGTAACTACAATAACTTGATCTTTTAAACTTCCCTCTTTTAACATTGGTTTTTGGTACATACTTTTATATATTTGCGAAATATAAATGTATGAATTATTTCTTTTTTGGCTTTAAAATATTATTTTAATTTTTTTTTAAAATCTATTTGTCAAAAGCAAAAGTAATTGTATATTTGCCAACGCTTTTAAGGAGGGAATTCTTAAAGAAAGCAACAACTTAAGAAACACGATTTTTAAAATTTATAAGTAATGCCAAAAAGAACATTTCAGCCATCAAAGAGAAAAAGAAGAAATAAGCACGGTTTTAGAGAACGTATGGCTAGTGCAACAGGACGTAAAGTGTTGTCAAGAAGAAGAGCAAAGGGTAGAAAGAATTTAAGTGTATCATCGGCTCCGAGACCAAAGAAATAATGAAACATTAGTTTTATATATAAGGTGTTACTTTTTTTAAGTAACACCTTTTTTTTTATCCTTTTGATAAGTTATGAAAACTAAATTTTAGAAAAATACGAATTTTATTGATATTTACATTTTAATATTTTATACTAACAAATGCCTAAAAATACGAACATAAAATCGGTATTAATAATTGGATCTGGTCCAATTATTATTGGACAGGCTTGTGAATTTGATTACTCAGGTTCTCAGGCAATTAGATCCTTAAAGGAAGAAGGGGTTGAAGTTACATTAATCAACTCTAATCCAGCAACAATTATGACGGATCCATCATTGGCGGATAATGTTTATTTAAAGCCTTTGACAACTAAATCTATCATTGAGATTTTAAAAATACATCCAAATATTGATGCGGTTTTGCCTACAATGGGAGGTCAAACAGCTCTAAATTTATGTATTGAGGCAGATGATAAAGGAATTTGGGAAGATTTTAATGTTGAGTTAGTAGGTGTTGATATTGATGCTATTAATATTACTGAAGATAGAGAGCAGTTTAGAAAATTAATGATTGAAATTGGCATTGGTCAAGCACCATCAACTACCGCTAATTCATTTTTAAAAGGAAAAGAAATTGCACAAGAATATGGTTTTCCTTTAGTAATACGCCCTTCATTTACGTTGGGTGGATTTGGAGCTTCAATAGTTTATAAGAAAGAAGACTTTGATGAATTATTAAGTAGAGGTTTAGAGGCTTCTCCAATTCACGAAGTAATTATAGATAAAGCCTTGTTAGGCTGGAAAGAGTTTGAATTAGAACTATTACGTGATAAAAATGACAATGTAGTAATTATATGTACTATTGAAAATATGGATCCAATGGGTATTCATACGGGAGATTCAATTACGGTTGCTCCTGCAATGACATTAAGTGATACTACATTTCAAAGAATGCGTGATATGGCAATCCATATGATGCGTTCAATAGGCGATTTTGCAGGAGGTTGTAACGTACAGTTTGCTGTGAGTCCTGATGAAAAAGAAGATATTATAGCTATTGAAATTAATCCACGTGTTTCACGCTCTTCTGCATTGGCTTCAAAAGCAACTGGATATCCAATTGCTAAAATTGCAGCTAAACTCGCATTGGGATATCATTTAGATGAATTAAATAATCAAATTACAAAAACTACTTCGGCATTATTTGAGCCAACATTAGATTATGTAATTGTAAAAATACCGCGTTGGAATTTTGATAAGTTCGAAGGTTCAGATAGAACGTTAGGCTTACAAATGAAATCGGTAGGTGAAGTGATGGGAATTGGGCGCTCGTTCCAAGAGGCATTGCATAAAGCAACTCAATCATTAGAGATAAAACGTAATGGTTTGGGTGCTGACGGAAAAGGTGAAAAGGATTACGATACAATAATTCAAAAGTTGAAATTTGCAAGTTGGGATCGTGTATTTGTTATTTATGATGCACTTCAAATTGGAATTCCGTTAAGTAGAATCCACGAAATCACTAAAATTGATATGTGGTTTTTAAAGCAATATGAAGAATTATTAGCTTTAGAAATTGAAATTTCAACATACAAACTAGCATCATTAACGTACGAATTATTGTTAGAAGCAAAACAAAAAGGATTTGCAGATAGACAAATTGCTCATATGTTGGGTTGTTGGGAAAGTGAAGTACACGCCAAAAGAACTGAATTAGGAGTTAATAGAGTTTATAAATTAGTTGATACGTGTGCTGCTGAATTTGATGCGCAAACACCTTATTATTATTCAACGTTTGAATATAAAATGATAACTTCAAAAGGAAGTTACTCAGATAATGAAAGCGTGGTTACTGATAAGAAAAAGATTGTTGTTTTAGGTTCAGGACCAAATAGAATTGGTCAAGGAATTGAATTTGACTATTGTTGTGTTCATGGTGTTTTAGCCGCTAAAGAAGCTGGTTATGAAACAATTATGATTAACTGTAATCCAGAAACTGTTTCTACAGATTTTGATACTGCTGACAAGTTATATTTTGAACCAGTATTCTGGGAACATATTTACGATATAATTAAGCTTGAAAATCCGGAAGGTGTAATTGTTCAGTTAGGTGGACAAACAGCATTAAAATTGGCTGAAAAGCTAGAGAAGTGGGGAATTAAAATAATAGGTACTAGTTTTGAAGCTTTAGATTTAGCGGAAGATAGAAGGCGTTTTTCTGAATTGTTAGAAGATTTAAAAATTCCTTTTCCACAATATGGAACTGCTACAACTGCAGATGAAGCTGCTATAATAGCAGATGAATTAGATTTTCCAATTTTAGTTCGTCCTTCTTATGTATTAGGTGGTCAGGGCATGAAAATTGTTATCAATAAAGAAGAATTGGAAAAACATGTTGTTGATATTCTTCGAAAAATACCAAACAATGTACTGCTATTAGATCATTATTTAGATGGAGCTATTGAAGCGGAAGCTGATGCAATATGTGATGGTGAAGACGTTTATATTATTGGTATCATGGAACATATAGAACCTTGTGGAGTGCATTCAGGTGATTCTAACGCAACATTACCACCATTTAATTTGGGTGAGTTTGTGATGCAGCAAATAAAAGATCATACTAAGAGAATTGCTTTAGCTTTAAAAACGGTAGGTTTAATTAATATTCAATTTGCCATTAAAGATGATGTTGTTTATATAATTGAAGCAAATCCAAGAGCTTCGCGTACCGTACCATTTATTTCAAAAGCTTATCAAGAACCATACGTAAATTACGCAACAAAAGTAATGCTGGGTGTGAACAAGGTGAAAGATTTTACTTTTAATCCTCAACTTGAAGGTTATGCAATAAAACAACCGGTATTTTCATTCAATAAATTTCCTAATGTTGATAAAAAATTAGGACCAGAAATGAAATCTACAGGGGAGAGCATCTTGTTTATTGATAGTTTAAAAGACGATCAGTTTTATGAGTTGTATTCTCGTAGAAAAATGTACTTAAATAAATAAAATTTATGGATTTTATGATTTAAAAAAAGCTCACAAATTTGGAGCTTTTTTTATTTTAAAGGTTTCTCATTTTACTTTGCCTTGCAGTTATATTTTTTACCTTCAAATTCGCTTATAGAGATCCATTATGTTTGTAAAAGTGCAATTAGCCAGCACATGATACAGTAACGGTATGAGTATGTCCACTTCCAGATGTTGAAGTTGTTGAAATTTGGGTATTTGTTTTTAAAGAATTGAATTGATTTGCCGTGAGAGTCACACTATGTATATGACTATCAGTACTAGCTGCAGTAAGCTGATATGTTTTTTGGGCCCCAGCTGCAACATCTTCTTTAGAAACTGTAAGTGTATGTCCATGATTGGCACTTATGGAACTATTTGTTCCATTGTTCAAACAGTTGCCACTTGGGTTGGGATCAGGATCGGGATCAGGATTTGGATCAGGATTTGGATCATCATCTGATCCTGAACAATTCAATAATGAATAAACAGGGGCAGCAATTAAAAGTCCCACTGTTGCTTTTCTGATAAATGTTTTTCTGTCCATGATTTAAATTTTTAAGTTAGTATTATATGTGGTTTATAAACAATAAATTCACTATTCACTTTTTGGAATTAACACAAAGTTAATAGTGACTTCTACAGTTTCAGCTACTTTTTTTCTAACTATTTTTGGGATATTAATATCAAATTCTTTTGGGTTTAATATAAAATTGGATGCTAGATACATTTTGTTTTCATCAATAGAAATTAACACTTCAGGAGAAACATGTATGGTTTTTCCATGAAAAGTTAGTTTTCCATTTAAACTGAATACTTTGGGTTCATTCGTTAATTTATCAATAGAAAAATCAGCAATTTTGCCAGTAAAAGTTGCTTTTGGAAACTTAGCTGACTCTGCATAATTTTCATTAAAATGTTCTTCCATTAAAGCTACTTTAAATCTAAAACCCTTTATTAAAGCTAATGCTGCAATCTCTCCTGTATTGATATTTAAAATAGAGGTAACTGTATTATTTTTAGCTTTAACTTCTTCAAAAGAAGGTACAGAAGCTTCAAAACCTATACTACCAGATTTTGTGTAATATTTAGGTTGTGCTAAAAGAGTGCTTGAAAATAGTACGATAAAAAGATATAAAATAATAATCTTCATTTATTTATTTATTTATTTATTGCACAAACCCATCAGTTTGCCAGTCTTTTATTGCTTGTATTGATGCATTAGATAACATTGTTCCTCCTTGTGGCATGTTACCACTCTCTATTTGACTAATGAGTCCTCTTGTTTGAACTGCACTTTTTACTTCTGAATATGTTGTTAAAGGCATTGGGGCGCCGTTTACAGGCGGATTTGTATGACAACCCAAACAATTACTGTCAATTATTGCTTTAACAGTGCCAGTATAAGTTATATCATTATTTATTGGAGGATCTATCGGTCCAATATCATCATCACTACTATTTGAACATGCAGTTAAAAGCAAAAAGGAAAGAGTTACTGCTGAAAGTTGAATAAAATTTTTCATTTGCTTTAATTTTTTTATTAGTAGCGTTATTTATAGTCGTTCTAAATTACAATAATTTACATATATTTACTAAATAAAAACATTAATTTTATAATAAACGTTAAATTATTTGCAATTTAAACTAGTATAATTAATTTAATTATGAATAAGTTAAATGTGAAAAGAATCTTTTTATCAATTTTATTGATAATAATTATAGGTTTATTAACCTACAATTATGTTTATAAAAAACAAAGAAATATTAAAAATGAATCCCCTTCGTTTGTGATTAACGCCATTGACTTAATAAATGAGTTTGCTTTAGACCTCGATAATTCTTCTAAAAAATATTTAGACAAAACGCTTCAAATTACAGGAATAGTAACTTTAGTTGAAAATTCTTCTATAGAAATTAATAAAAAAATCACTTGTTATTTTAATGATACTATTGCTAGACATCATTTGCAAAATAAAAAAATTACTTTAAAAGGAAGATGTATTGGTTTTGATGAATTGTTAGAAGAAATTAAAATAGACCAATGCACTCTAATTCCTAAATTTAACTAACTAAATTTTACTACTATGAATAAAATCACACTCATTACTGTATTGTTTGTCTCGTTTATAAGTTATTCACAAGAAGATTTATTAAATGAATTAGCTAAGGAGGTTAAAATAGACAGTTCTATAACTTCGGCATTTAAAGGATTAAAAATAGTAAATTTAGAATCAACCAAATTGGTGGCTAAAAGAGATTTTTATTTAATTATTGCACACAGGTTTGGTTCGGTTAAGGGGGGATTAAAAGAATTGTTTGGCTTAGATCAGTCATCAGCTCGTTTCAGTTTTATTTTTGGAGTAAGTGACTGGTTAAATATTGGTGTTTCAAGAAGTTCATTTAATAAAACATATGATGTTGCAGGTAAATATAGGTTGTTACAACAACAAGAAAACGGTTTTCCTTTTACTGTAGTTGGGTATAATAGCATAGCAATAAACACAGCATTAGATAGTGATAATTATTCGAGTTTTGAATTTAAGCATAGACTAACCTATGTATCGGAATTATTAATATCAAGAAAAATAAATGAGAAGATATCATTACAAATTACTCCAATTGTTTTTCACGAAAATTATGTTCAAAATAATAGTCAGGAGAATACACAATATGCTTTAGGTGGTGGTGGTAGATATAAATTAAGTAAACATGTGACTTTTAATATTGATTACGCCTATCATTTGAATAGAGCTGATAATAGTTTATTTAATAACCCATTATCAATAGGCTTTGATATTGAAACTGGTGGACATGTATTTCAAGTGCATTTTACCAATTCACAGCCAATGTATGATTCAGGGTTTTTAACAAATGCTGCAGGTGATTGGGGAAATGGAGATTTCTTTTTTGGTTTTAACCTCTCAAGGGTTTTTTAAAGTATTATTAGTTTATAATTCAAAAATACTTTATCGGTATTTTACGAATAATTCTATTTTCTGCTTTGAAAATTGAAGATTCTATAGTCTTTTTTTTTGTAAATATTGTTACACACTTTTAATTTTTAATTTTTAATTTGATTGTAATCATCACATTTTCAATAGGTTGAAATTTTAATTCTTATTAATTCTAAATAATTTTAGGAGCTAATTAGCTGACATATATCATTATAATTCTTACATTATTACTATAGTTTTACAAAATTAAATAGAATAATAATATGATTTGCAAAATGGTTCCATATTAACTATTCATTTTGTAATTTATCATAAGTAAATATAAAGAATAATGAAAGAAGAGAATTTAAAATTAATTTGTGACGCAAATGAGGCAGTAGCAAGAGTTGCTCACAAAACAAACGAAGTTTGTGCAATTTATCCTATTACTCCAGCATCTCCAATGGGAGAACATGTAGATGTTTATAGTTCTGAAGGGCAGAAAAATATTTGGGGAGATGTACCAAGAATTATTGAGATGCAAAGTGAAGGTGGTGCAGCAGGTACTGTACATGGTTCTTTACAAGGAGGTGCTTTAACTACTACATTTACGGCATCACAAGGATTGTTATTGATGCTACCTAATATGTATAAAATGGCAGGGGAATTATTGCCAACAGTAATTCACGTTGCAGCTAGAACATTAGCAACACACGCCTTATCAATATTTGGTGATCACTCTGATGTAATGTCTGCTAGATCAACTGGTTTTTCTATGTTGTTTGGAGGTTCAGTTCAAGAAGCGCATGATTTTGCTTTAATATCTCAAGTTGCAGCATTAAAAAGTAAAGTTCCATTTATGAATATTTTTGACGGATTTAGAACGTCACATGAAATTTCTAAAATAGATGCAATCTCTGATGAAGTAATTAAAACGATGATGCCAGAAGAGGAAATAATGAAACATAAAAAAAATTCATTAGATCCAGATAATCCAGTAATTAGAGGTACAGCGCAAAATCCTGATGTATTTTTTCAAGCTCGTGAAGCAGCAAATACGTACTACGAAAAAGTTCCTGAAATTGTTCAAAATACAATGGATCAATTTGCTGAATTAACAGGTAGAAAATATAGCTTATTCTATTATATTGGTCATCCTGAAGCTGAAAAAGTTGTGGTTATTATGGGTTCTGCTGAAGGGCCGGTAAGAGAAACTATTGATACTTTAGTTGAGCAAGGTGAAAAAGTTGGAGCCTTATTCGTACGTTTATATCGTCCGTTCTCTGTTCATAATTTTATAGAACAAATGCCAAAAACAGTAAAAAAAGTTGCTGTTTTAGATAGAACTAAAGAACCAGGAAGTACAGGAGAACCTTTATACTTAGATGTTGTTACTTCATATGTTGAAATGGGAGAATCAATGCCAACAATTGTTGGTGGTCGTTACGGACTTTCTTCTAAAGAATTTACACCTTCTATGGTAAAAGGTATTTTTGATGAATTAGAA